>ERZ1026862.27-NODE-27-length-69056-cov-7.169012_pt1 | contig 69056 bp, 63 predicted proteins | sample MGYA00380161_ERZ1026862 | MGnify/ENA primary metagenome ERZ1026862 (study PRJEB33269, sample SAMEA4719797) | human gut metagenome | biome: human-associated habitat; feature: organic feature; material: feces | place: Cameroon | collected 2013-10 ... | reverse complement strand
CGGACATAAGAAATAGTATGGGCGCAATCAACTAATCGGTGTGCGAAGTTTGAGTTATTAACTAATCCGTGGTGCATCATTTCCGGCACCACAGTTTTAGCTTTTAAATGTTTCATTGCTTCCGGTAATGCAGCAAAAATTATAGTTTAGTTCCTGCATCGAGAAGATTTTCCATGCTCTTTAAGCTGATCAATATCGTTGAGGTATTGTGCAGCAGAGCAGACATCGTCGGCTGGAAGACCCCTGCTACACCTAACAGGATCAGTCCGGTGTTGATACCGACGATCATATGATAATTCTTATTGATCCGTCTGACCATGGCATCACTGAGCCGCTTGAGTGTCGCGATCTCATACAGATCATCTGCACTGATCGTCACATCCGCAATCTCTCTGGCAATCTCCGCACCATCGCTGATGGCAATGCCTACGCTTGCCTCCGACAATGCCGGCGAATCGTTGATGCCGTCTCCGATCATAATAACCCTTCTGCCGGATTTCTTTTCGTTCTCAACGAACTTCGCCTTATCCTCCGGAAGCACCTCGGAATAATACTCATCCACGCCGACCTTGTGTGCGATCGTGGATGCGATCCGGTCACTGTCACCGGTCATCATGACAACCTTGGAAATGCCGCACTGCTTTAACCGGCGGATTACCTCCGGAGCCTCCTTGCGGAGCGGATCTTCAATGCAGATGACTGCCGCAAGCTTGCCGTCAATTGCCATATATAAATGAGAATACTGCTCCGGAAGCTGATCAAACAGCTCCTGCTTACCCTCCGGAATCACGGCATGCTCATCCTCAAAGACAAAATGGTGACTTCCGATCACGACTTCCTTACCCTCGATGGTAGAATAAATGCCATGTGCCACAATATACTCGACCTTAGAATGAAGCTCCTCATGAACCAGATTACGCTCCACCGCCTTCTCGACAACAGCCTTAGCCATAGAGTGCGGGAAATGCTCCTCGAGACATGCCGCAATACGAAGCAGCTCATCCGAAGACTGTCCATTGAAGGATACAACATCCACAACGGTCGGCTGTGCCTTCGTCAGGGTTCCTGTCTTATCAAACACGATCGTGTCTGCCTCAGCCATCGCCTCAAGATACTTACCGCCCTTCACGGTGATATCGTATGTACTTGCCTCGCGTATCGCTGACAGAACTGTCAGCGGCATTGCAAGCTTGAGTGCACAGGAGAAATCAACCATCAGCACCGACAACGCCTTGGTCGTGTTGCGCGTCAGAAGCCATACAAGACCCGTTCCCGCAAAGGTATACGGTACAAGCCGGTCCGCAAGATGAGCCGCTCTGCCCTCCAGTGAGGACTTAAGCTTCTCGGAATCCTCGATCATTGTCATGATCTTCTCATACTTACTGGAGCCGTTGACCTCCTTGACACAGATTGTGATCTCACCTTCCTCGACAACCGTGCCCGCATAGGCGTAACCGCCCTCAATCTTTCTGACCGGATTGGACTCACCGGTCAGGGACGCCTGATTAACCATCGCCTCACCGGCAACCACATCGCCGTCAAACGGAATCACATTACCCATATGGACAACGACCCGGTCTCCGGAGTTCACCGCCGTAAGCTCCGTGAGTTCTTCCTTTCCTTCTCTGATCAGCCATACCTTGCTGATGTTGAGCGACATGCTTCGTGCCAGATCCTCCACGGACTTCTTGTGAGTCCATTCCTCCAGGATTTCTCCGATACCTAACAGGAACATGACGGAGCTTGCCGTGCTGTAATCTCCACGGAATACCGAAACACCGATCGCCGTTCCGTCAAGAACCGGCACCTCGATCTTTCCTTTCAGCAGCGTCCGCACGCCCTCACAGACATATTTCACAGACTTCACGGTCGCAATGACGTCTCTCACCGATATCGGTAGGAAAAGCTTCGTTCCATAATGAAGAATGACCCTATTCACCAGCTTATCCCAGTAATACTGATTCATTTCCCGTCCGGAATTCTTAAGATAATCCGCCGGCACCTCGGTCTGCTGATACGAAAATCTCTGAAGCTCCTTCAGCAGTGCCTCACGATCTGCGTCATACTCGATAACAACATCGCAGGTTCTGTTCTGGATCTTCACCTTCTGTACGCCCGTAAGTCCCATCAGATAATATTGAAGTGTGTCTGCCTGTGAAAAGCTCATCCTCTTCCGGATCACATGAACACGAAGTCTTCCCTTTATCTCATGTTTGATCTGAAATCTCATATCGACCTACGCCTCTGTTTCTTCCTCGTCTTCAACCTCTGTGAAAGACTCATCCTCAAATTCCTCGTCCATTGCTGCACGGTCATCGTTGATCTGCTTTGCACCTGCATAAATGTCCTCCGCATTCTCCTGAACACATGCTGCAGTCTTTAAAACACATTCCTTTGCACGAAGAACGGCTGCTGTACAGTTTGTGTAAAGCTTCTTCGCATCATCACTGGCGAGAATCTTGATGCCTGCTGTTCCGAATAAAACGCCTGCTGCAAAAATTCCTGTCTTTGCCTTATCAATTTTCTTTAAACAATCTAACATAATGATACGCCTCCTGTATTGTCCGTGGGAATACATAAAATCCCCCACGTTTTATTTATAGTGTAACAATTTTATACTCTTCCTTCCCAAAGAAATCAAGCATTTATTTCTTTATTGATATTCTTTATCAATAAAGTCTATACCTGACTAATGACCAGAATATCATTTTCACGTATCACAGTGTTACCGTTCGGTATTTTCACGCGGTCCTCACGCATCAGTACAAGCACCAGACTATCCTCCGGAAGCTTGACCCTGGAAAGTGGCAGACCGATCCACGGACTCTCCCTGTCAATCTCAATCTCCGACAGATAAAGCCCCAGATTTTCTTCCGGCGAAAGTGCACTGAGCACGATCTTATCGCCCTCCATGATCACAGTATCGCCATTCGGCACGATCCGTTCCTCCCCACGCAGGATCAACACCAACAGAAGATCAGGCAGAGATGTGACATCTTTGATCCGGTGTCCCGCCCATGGGTGATCCTTTTTGATCACAATCTTGACAAACTCGACCGGAACCTCCTCGGAATAATCACTGAACGTCTTCATAACGTTACTGTTGTCATCGATCATATCAAGCCTGCGTGCCATAAAACCCAGAAGCGATCCCTGAATGCTGATTGAGAACAGCACAATAAAAATTACAATATGAAAGAGATCGTTCTTCGTATATGCCGGATCCACAGTCGCCAGAATGGCAAATACAATAGACGCGGCACCTCGCAATCCCGACCATGACACCAGAAGCTGTTGACGGGCGGAGCACCGGAATGGCGTTAATATCGCAAACACGGACAATGGTCTTGCAACAAAGGTCAGAAACAATGCAATCGCAAATGCCACCGGGATGATCCGGGGCAATGCCGACGGAAACGCCAGGAGCCCGAGCAGAAAGAAGATCAGCATCTGCATCAGCCCTGTCAGACCATCAAAAAAATGAACCAGCGACTTCTTATTATGAAGCGGACGGTTTCCCATGATCAGACCGGCAAGATAAGCCGCCAGATAACCGTTGCCTCCAAGGATTGCCGCACCGGCATAGGACAAAAGTGCCATACTGAATACGAAGATCGTATCCACGCCGTCCCCCGCATTCTTCATACGCGAAAGCACCCATGCACCAAAGACCGCCGTAAGAACACCGATAAGTACACCGAAGATTACCTGCAGCAGCACAAGCTTCACCAGACTTTCCCCGGTAAAGCCGCCCTTCATCACTGCCAGAATGATCACCGCCAGCATATACGAGCAGGGATCATTACTACCACTCTCCATCTCCAGCATGGATGCCGTGTTGTCCTTCAGATTCAGGCGTTTTGAACGCAGGATCGAAAACACAGAAGCCGCATCTGTGGAACTTAATACCGCACCGATCAGCATGCTTTCCCAGAAATCAAACCTGAGTACGCCCCAGCAGAAAATCCCTGTCGCCGCTGCCGTCAAAAGCACACCCAGCGTGGAAAGCAGCACTGCTTTTCCCGCCACCGGTCTCGCCTGCTTCCAGTTCGTTCCAAAGCCGCCGTAAAACATAATAAAGATCAGCGAAACCGTACAGATCTGCTCCGCTATCTGATAATTGTCAAATGAAATCTTCAAAAGTCCATCTGTTCCAAACAGCATACCGAGCAGAATAAACGCCAACAGCACCGGAATGCCAAGCTTCGCAGATATTTTATTCAGAAACAGACAGAGTAAAATAATTGCCGCAACAATCAATATGTAATTTGTCATGCACTCCTCCTCATCCATGGGAAACACGTATCCCTACCTAATATATGTCGCAATTTCTACAATCATATACTATATTCGATGGAAATACAACACAGCACGGAAACATTAAAATAAAATGAATTATCTGCTTTCCTCTTGACTTATTCTGTAAGGTCGATATGATGTGAAGTAAGAAATATTAAGAGAAACGAGGATTATCATGGCACAGACAGAAAAAACACTTGATTGGGAGCAATATTTAAAAACAGCGGCACAGGTTGTCTCTGAGGGAATTGTCATGCTGAAGAACGATAACGATGCACTTCCGTTAAATCCGGACGATGAGATCGCGTTATTCGGACGCATTCAGCTTCATTATTATAAAAGCGGAACAGGATCCGGCGGTATGGTAAATGTATCAAAGATCACCGGCATTCCGGATGGTCTGCTGGAAAACGGTGTCTCCGTCAACGAAGAACTGCTCGATGTGTACCGGAAATGGGACAGTGAAAACCCCTTTGATCTCGGAGACGGCTGGGGTAAGGAGCCATGGTCACAAACCGAGATGCCTTTGGACGAGGCGCTGGTCGCACATGTCTCTGAAAGCAGCCATACCGCGATCGTCATCATCGGACGTACTGCCGGCGAAGAACAGGACAACTCTCTGCATGAGGGCTCCTATCTTCTGACTGCTGCCGAGAAGGACATGCTTGCAAAGGTCCGCCGCCATTTTCCGAAAATGATCGTACTGCTCAATGTCGGCAATATCATTGATATGAAAGAGCTGCTGTCCTTTGATCCTGACTCTGTCCTGTATGTATGGCAGGGCGGCATGACCGGCGGAACCGGTACTGCTGACGTGCTTACCGGTAAGATCAGTCCGTGCGGTAAGCTGACCGACACGATCGCCGCTAATGTAAACGACTATCCTTCCGCTCCATACTTTGGAGATCCATACAGAAACTTCTATTCCGAGGATATTTATGTCGGATACCGCTACTTTGAGACATTTGCCCGCGATAAGGTTCTCTATCCTTTTGGCTTTGGTCTTTCCTATACAACCTTTGATATTGCGATCACAGGCGCAAAACAACTGTCCGATAAATGGGACTTCACTGTCAAAGTCACCAATACCGGAAATTACAGTGGCAAAGAGGTTGTCCAGATCTACTGTAAGGCACCACAGGGCAGGCTCGGCAAGCCGTCCCGCGTTCTCTGCGGCTACGAAAAGACGGACACTCTGGCTCCCGGAAAGTCCCAGGTCATGACGATCTCCGTGTCCAATGCACAGATTGCTTCCTATGATGATTCCGGTGTGACCGGACACGCCCACTACTTCGTCCTCGAAGAAGGAACCTATCGCTTTTATGCAGGCTCTGATGTGCGCAGTGCGAAGGAGTTCTATCATTGTCCACAAAACAGTACAGAGGTCATTTCCCGCCATGAGCAGGCTCTTGCCCCTGTGGAATCATTTGACCGTATCCATCCGGAGATCTCCGAGGGCCGCTATGTGATCCGCATGGAAAATGTTCCGCTTTCTCATGTGGATGAGGCAAAGCGCCGTCAGGACAATCTTCCGAAGGAAATTCCTTTCACCGGAGACAAGGGCATCCGCCTCGCCGATGTCAAAAACGGCACGCACACCATGGACGAATTTATCGCCCAACTGACCGACTATGATCTATCCTGCATGATCCGTGGAGAGGGCATGAACAGTCCAAAGGTAACTGCAGGAACAGCTGCTGCCTTCGGTGGTGTCTCTGATGAGCTTACTGCTCTCGGCATTCCATGTGGCTGCTGTGATGACGGTCCATCCGGCATGCGTCTCGACTGCGGTACCAAAGCATTCAGCCTGCCAAACGGAACAATGATCGCCTGTACGTTTAATCGTACACTGATCCGGGAGCTTTTCTCCCTGACCGGACTCGAAATGATCGCCAATAAGGTTGACTGCCTGTTGGGACCCGGCATGAACATTCACCGCCACCCGTTAAACGGCAGAAACTTTGAATATTTATCCGAGGATCCGTTCCTCACCGGAACCATTGCAAGCGCCCAGTTAAAGGGACTTCACAGTGCCGGCGTCACCGGAACGATCAAGCATTTCTGCGGAAACAACCAGGAGACCGACCGTCACGATACGAATGCCGTAATCTCCGAGCGTGCTCTTCGCGAAATCTATCTCAAGGGCTTTGAGATTGCCGTAAAGGAGGGCAATGCGGACTCCATTATGACAACCTACGGACCGGTCAACGGCGTCTGGACAGCTGCCAACTACGATCTGACCACACAGATCCTGCGAAACGACTGGGGCTTTACCGGCTTTGCCATGACCGACTGGTGGGCAAAGATCAACCGCCGCGGACAGGCAGTCGACAAGTCCGACCTCGCTGCCATGGCAATGGCACAGAACGATGTTTACATGGTATGCTCCTGCGGTGCACAGAATGACGACAACATTCTCGCCTCTCTGAAGGACGGTTCCCTGCAGCGCAGCGAATTGCAGCGTTGTGCCGCCAACATCTGCCGTTTCCTCATGAACACCCATGCGATGAACCGGCTGCTTGGCACAGAATGCAGGATCAATATTATCAATCGTCCGGCAGACGAGTCCGATGTGGACGAATCTACCGTCAAATTTTATGAACTGGATGGCGATCTTACGATCGATCTGTCGGACATCTGTACCGATAAAGGGACAAACTACAGCTTCGGTCTGGATATCCTGACCGCCGGCACTTACGAAATGACACTCACCGCAAGCTCCACCCAGAGTGAGGTTGCGCAGATCCCGGTTACCCTGTTCAGTCTCGGAACCGCATATGGCACCTTCACCTGGAACGGCACAAACGGGCTTCCGGTATCCCACCGAATCGACATTCCGCTGTTCTCGCGCTATACCAATCTGCGCCTCTTCTTTGCGCAGGGCGGACTGGACATGCACAGCATCCGATTCCGTCTGGTGTCAACCGAGCTTTAATGTCCGCCCCCAACAATCTATAGCTATTTCCATCCCCGGATCTTTTCACGATCCGGGGATTTTTCTTTTCATCCATGCAAGGACGTCTCGTTCCCTGCATTTCCTCATCGGTCAGTTCGTTTAAAACCCAAAAATTACAGTGCTAAAATGAATGCAGAAATGAAAAATATACGTCCTATATGGCAACCGACAAAATACTTTTGACCCAAACATCACAAAATACAAGAATAAAGAAAGGTGGATTTCTCTATGAAAATCACAAAAAAAGCAGTATTAGCCATAATGTGTTTATCCTTGGCTGCATTTGCACCCGGGAAAGCACATGCCGCAAACAAAGTACAGATACCGGATGGCGCATGCCGGAAAGGAAACGACATTTACTACAGCTACTCCGGAAGCGGTCTGCGAATGGATCTAATGAAGATCAATACAAAGACACACAAAAAGAAAATGATTGTTTCCAATAAATACAAGGGACGTACAACCAACGGTTTCTTTGATCTGAATATAAAAGGAAACAATATTTATGCCACTTACAACATCGTAGACGGAAGTGACGGATTCAACTTCTACATCTGTAAGATCAACGTAAAAAAGAAAACAAAAAAACTGCTTACCAAAGGACATCATCCGATCGTCATCGGCAACAAGATCTATTTTGTCAAAACCAAATACAATAAAACTTTTTACCAGGACCAAGATAAAGGAATCTATGTCATGAATCTTTCCGGCAAGAAGATCCGGAAAGTACGTAAAATGTCGTCATCATCCTACATTTACTCCCTTGGCTCATACGGAAAATCACTGGTATACGAGCACACAGATTCCAATCAGGAACGTGTCTACACACGTCTGTCCAAACAAGGCAAACGGCTTGGTGACCTCGATCCAAACGACACCATAACAAGCACCTACACCGGCGCCGACTCTTCCTACGACTGCGGCGTTGACAACAAGTCTTATTACGTCACCGGAGGCAAAGTATTATGCACGGACTACGGCTGCCCCTATGGTATGTGTCCAGAATTACGGATACATATTATAGGAGCAGCCCGTTTGGTGTTCCTGCTTCCGCTTCCATATGATCAATAATTATCGATCACATATTCCGTGCGTACATTTTGATAGTCACCATGATTATTCCATGTCAGATAACCTAACACCTGAAACGCAAACGGATACCCCTGTGTCAGATCCGCCATCTGCATGGCGTCTTCCCTCTCCATCTGAAAAATACCCATATATTTACGGATGATCGCCTGAGTGTTTAACGGTTTCATCTGTATTTTCGGTGCACGGTATAAAAATGAGATTTCTCATGCAGCACTAAACGAAACGTATCCGATACCTGATCTCCTTTAAATGCAACATCAACGAATTCCATATATCCCAGATCATGATGTACCCACGAAACCGCTGCAGCATCTGGATATATTGGATTTTTAGTTCCATCTGTCCGTCTTATTAAATACTTCAAACCACTGATTTTATGAAAGCCACTTGGCATCTCTTCAAACATATTTAAAATAGCAACCAGCTCCTCCGGCTTAAACATTTCAAAAGCCGCCGCTGTCTCATCCGTTACCCCTGCGGTCAATTCCTCATAATCCGGAACCTTGATAGAACACCCAAAATTCTGAACCAGAATATAGTCTACTGCATCAATATCTTCCCCGTCATGTGTAACATAGCGCACCAAAGCATCATAAAGACGATTGGAGAAAAAAGTTCCCAAAGTTCCATTCACTTTTGCTTTTCTTGGAATTGCGTTTTGAAAAACATCCTTTGATAAAGTTACCGTATTTGCTTCTTCGCCATATGTAATTGTAATATCATTATTAATATGTTTATCGGTCAGAATCCACTTACTTGGCTTTTTCTCTCCCTGCTGCGGAATATTTTGATACAATTCATAAAAACGAGAGGTGTAATCTCCCGCCCATTTTTCCTCTTCATCACTTAAGATAACCTTATATTTCTGATATAAACGAATGGAATCTGTGGCATCACTTGGATATACATCTTCATCTAGAAATTCTACTTTCCATGGACTGACAACATTCGCCGTTTCTTCGTATCCGAAATAAGTATCATCAGCCTTCCACTGATAAAAATAATCCGATTCCGCTGCCTTTGTCACTTCCATGTCCGGCACGACCACACCCGCACTCTCTACTTTCACCTGTACAGGTTTTGGTACAGAATATCCTGCCATATCAATTTTGACAAAATAATCACCCGACTCTATGCCTCTGAATGAATAATCGCCTTTTTCATCTGTTGCAGCACTGTACGACTGATAATTGTTATACAAAATAACATTTGCAGCATCACCATTCTGCAATCCGGTAATTCTTCCTGAAGCAGACAACTCTGTCGCACTGATCGTATCACACGGAAAGCACAGCTGTATAACGACCACTAAAATCATTGACAATAAAATTCTTTTTACATTCTTCATTCAAAGTCCTCCTCACTCATTGTTTTTCCCAGAAAGCCATGCACCAACAAACAGTGCAATGCCTGTTCCAAACACTGCCAAAAAAAATATCAATATTCCCTTAACACCTATAGAATCTCCACTACGCATAACCAGAATCGTCAGCCAGGAAATAATTGGGTCAATCAACCACGACATCATATCACCTTCTTTACTAAACCACTCCCGTTGTTTATAAATTTAGTATAACAACTATGTGGATGAAGTGGTTTATTTTTTTGACATCATCCATATGTCGAATGTAATATTTTAAGACAAAAACATCCATTCATCTTCACCTTATCGTTAGTTCTGATAATCACACTCTTAGGTGAATCACCAATAACAGGAATTGCACCAAAAGCATTAAGAGCAGAGACATATTGCCTCTGCTCCTATCAATTTTACCAAATTTTATATTTAATTTTCTTTATCAGCTTTTTTGTCCTTTTCAAATAACTTTTTCACATCAATTTCATTGTACCCTAAAATGTAATGATTGATAGCTGCTTTTCCAATGGCATAGGTTCCTCCACTGGCAATCGCCGCACTGATCGTGGAACCGGCTCCCGGGAATAACATATTTGCAAGTTTGGATCCCTGCTGTGCTGCCAATCTAAAACCGAATCCGGCTCCTCCCATACCTCCTAAGCGTATAACAAAATCCTTAGCTGTTTTTATTGATATCTCACTTCCGGCTAAAGCTGCTATCATAACCGTATCTAATGCCTGAATAATCAATAAGATATAAATATCACTGATTGGAATTGGACTGAGTGCAACTGTCCCAGAAATAGTCGACATCGCTTTGTTGACATGATTGGCAATTTTTAAAACCAATTCCTCCAATTTAAAAGCCATTCTCATCCCCATCTGAGCCTCATAGTCAGCAATTGCATTTTCCAAACTTTCCCGAAGTTTATCAATATTATAACGGCCATCATAACTGATTTCCAACCGTTTACGTTCTTCCGCTGAAAGTTCGTTAATATCATCCAGATCTATTTCATCTCCCTGATCATTTTTCCAATCAATTAATGAAGATACCGGAATCACAGCACTTGCATTAAACTGTTTCTTATCAAACTTCTCTTCAAAGAACGCTGCATGCTCCTGAATCCGATTTAATTTCTTTTCGGAATAACTATTTGGATCCGTTTCTCTCGCAGGCATAACTCCATCCACTCTGTTCAACGCAACAACAACCGGAAGCTCTGCATTATTTTTTTTGTAATATTTCTCCCGAACTTTCTTTATAAAATCTATATCATCATCTGTTGCATTCGATCTATCCGTACATCCTATGATTAAAAGTGCAACGTCTGGATCAAATTCTATAATATCATCACATAATTGTTCTTCAGCAGTCTCTGTATTTTCTCCTTCATGTTCCGCAAATCCACGAGAATCTAAAATATCCATAAGCGTTCGGTCCTGCTCTTTACAGCTGTAACTTACAGTCTCCTTCGTTCCAATATCGACAGCACTTACCTCTGCAACGTACATGCCACATAATGCGTTGATCAAACTGCTCTTCCCAACTCCGGTACGTCCCATAACAAAGATTCTCGGCGGACGATGATGATCTAATTGATTAATAAGTTCCCGGAGATTTTCGTCCCCCAGAATCTGTTTTTTAATCATGTCCGTCACAGTATTCGGAATGGCATCGGGAATATTGTCCACTATCTTTTCCAAGCGGTTATAAATCCCCTTAAAGTTTTCAATTCTCTGTTCTATTGTTCTTTGATTTTCCATAATGATTCCTCCATTTTTGTATTTTATAGTTTTTTTAGTACCTTCTGAAACACCTGATAATTCCTCTCATCCCGTCCTGCCACCATCCGCACCGCAAATACCACTTCTTCAAAGCAGTCGAATTTCTTCAGATTATCCCGGAACAATTCGGCAACCTCCTGCGGGTCATTGCCAAATGCGCCGCAGCCCCAGGCTCCGAGTACGAGTTTCTTATGTCCGATGCTCTCCGCCAGACAAAGCAGCTTATAGATCCGTTGATCGAGAATTTCTGCTGCATGGATCCCCGGTTCGTTGATCGGCGCCGCCATTGTCACAACCGATACTTCTACCGGCGCAATGTCGTGGTACTTTTCATCCTTGATGATAAACACATGAGGCGAGTAAATCGCCGTGTCAGATCCACTCTCGTTTTTGTCATTTTTGCGATTGTAATCGTAAAACGGGAATGCCTCCTGCGAGATCAGGGAATTGTATAATGTTGATGTCCGGCACAGGTCTTCTTCCTGCGCTCTTGCTCCGATCCGCACGCCTCCGCCCTGCGAAATGGAATTGGCAAAATTAAGCACCAGCACATCCGAAGCACCCTGCTTTTTCAGGGATCTCGCCGCCTGGTAGGAATCTTCTCCGGTCACACGGATCAAAAAGCTTCCCTCCCGGTCAACATGCTGTTTTGCCAGCTCATCCATCGTCCGAACATCATAGTATTTTGCAGCCTCTGCATGATCCCCCGCATACTTTTTGCTTTTGTGCAGGGTATCCATAAATACTTTAATATAATGATTTGTATTAAAAAACATAAGCGTTCCTTCTACTCCGTCAATGATATTTCTCCGATTTCAAGCTTCATCGCCTGAATCATTTCGCCCATTTTCCCATCGCTTTCCGCCAGCGTTTTTAAAACAATTCCAGCCAGTCCACTGTCATTCGCCCACGCAACCAGACTCTGAACAAGCGCAAATTTCCTGTCGTTATCCACTTCACTGTTGATTGCCTCCAGCATTTGAAACATCAACTTCTGACCGCTTTTCAGGACATCGTTGCTATCCAGCTTCTGTGCAGCTTTTGCATCCCCGTTTTCTTTGTATGTCTCTAGTTTTTTCCTGCGCTTATCGGTCTGCTGCTGTTTCATCTGTTTCAATACAACGTCCAGTGTTTTCGTCAGATCAATATCCTTCAACTCTACTTCCAGTTTCATCGCTTTCTCTCCTTTCTTTTTCTTGATCGAGATCTCTTCAATAGAAATAAATTTCTGTTTTTCTTTCAGGTTCAGTGCTTTCTTTATGCTTTTGTTAATTGCATGACTTCCCTTCCCTGCTGCCATTTTTTGCAATCCCTTAATGTGCAATGCCTGTTTTCCCACGTCTGGTACCTGAGCAATTAATTTTAGAAATGACACAACCAATCCCGTTCCCATTCTGGCAATTGGTTTCACCTTAACAACATCTTTTATCCCCTTGAAAATCCCTCCATCCAACTCTCTGATCACTTTCTTTACACCCGTGCGATCGTACGACAGGATTTCCACACTCAGTTTTGCATGTTCCATTCTTCACCACCTTTATTCGCCGCCCTCGATAATTTCAAGGAACAGGTATATATCCTCCTCTGCGAAGCAGGACAAAAGTACATGGTCGAGCATATATCTGTCATCGACCCTGCGCATGCCACATAGCTCCAGCATACCGTCTGCCAGCTCACAGAATTCGTCTTTTGCTGTTTGGGCACTGTACGATTTTTCGTACAGCATTGAAATTTCTTCCATCCTTCGGTAAATGATGTACTGCGCCAGCACCAACAAATCTGAACGCTGCACCAGATGAATGCGCTGCTTGAATTTCTTTAATTCTTTTTCCTTGGTCCGGCGGGCTGCCTCGTCTGTTTCGGCTGCCAGCTCCATCTGCAGAATCATCTGCTTTTCCCGAAGCACTGCTGAGTTGAGCAGCTCGGAAATGTACTTTTTATCGACACGATGGATCTCTCCGCCAAGTGCATTGTAAAGTGCATATTTGTCCTGGTGCTTGTTTCGCCCCGGCATTGTGGAGTAAAGTTCCAGCACCAGATCGCTGATGCGGTCCTGCGGTGCATATGCCACGCTTGCCAGACGACGTATTTCCTTTGCCTTGTCCGGCGACAACGGATTTCGGATCGTACGCAGACGATTTTTGACAAACCGCTCAATCTCCGTTCCACCGTAAACGCCCTTCTGTCCCTTTTGCTCACGCCACTCCATAAAGCCGGCAGCCTGCAGCTCCTGCGCCAGAGACTCCATCACATCCTTGCGCAAAAAGATCAGACATTCTTCCACAAGCTGTCTATAGCATTTGAGTACCGTCAGACTGTAGCCTTTGAAATATTTCTGGTGTTTATGCATCCAGACCAGAAACTCCTCCTCTGGATAATCCCGGACTACCGTGTATTGTTCCCGTACCCAGTTCGTGTTACTTTCCTGCTCCCATTTTCCTCTGTTCTGACTTTTACGCTCATAAAACTCGATCATCCGACGACATTTGTCGATCCCGAGCCCATGATCCAGACAATATCGCGCGATAAATTCCCGGTAATCGTTATCCTGAATCCCCTGCTGTGAAATGCCAAGCTGCAGATACTCTTCGGTCTCCTCCACCGACAGCCCTGCTGCCAGCGCAATCCTGAAAATATAGGTTCTGGATGGAATGCTCTGTTCGCTCAGCCCAAACCATCTGCGGATCGTCTGGCGGTTTGCGATCCGGGCATCCTTGATCGTCTTATAGAAATTCTGATAAGCTCCCTGACGCTCTTCCTGTGTGATTTCGGAATCCCCTAAGATTTCCGGATACCAGTGCTTTGTCATAAAGGAAGTAAATTCCTGATAATAGTTACTTGTGATATCACGATATAGTTGTTTACAATACGTATCACTCATTATGTATTCTCCTTCGGTTATCTTAATGAAATCAGAAGCGATCATTTATTATACTTTCTGATTTTATAGTATAAATAAACAACTCCATGATCTAAGGATATCATAGAGCTGTCTTATTTGGTTTATTTTTTTGTCATATTGTTTATTGTAAAAGATCATCCAAATCTCCCTCAAAATCCCCACCGGAGTTGCTGTCTTTTCCGGAACCGGACGATGGCTTTTTCGTTGCTGCCGGCTTCTTTGCCGGTTTGGCAGAAACAGTTCCCGCCGATGATTTCGTGGACTTTGACGACGTATTCCCTGTGCCGGTCTTTGTGGATGACTGACGGTCTGCGCCGGCGTGTCTGGCTGGAGTTTTATTTGAAGCCGCCTTGGAACCGGTATTGTTTGTCGTAGCACTGTTCTTCCCGTCAGATTTCCCTGCTCCATCTGAAGACTGCGGCTTTGCGGATACAGGTTCATCAGACCGGGAGGTTGATGTCGTATTATCTTCTTTACCGGACGGCGATGATGTCGTATCGCCTGCTTCGTCCGGCTGTACTGATGACGTGACACCATCTGTTGCGGCAGGCTGCATTGTCACAGAAACGGCTGCTTTCTCCGGCTGCAAGCCCTTCTTCTGCCCTCTGCTTCCCGGTCCGCCAAGATAAATCCACAGCACAACAACTGCCGCAAATATAATAACACCGGCTGCCACTCTCCAGATCATTTTCTTTTTGGGATCGCTCTTTTTCAAAAATGCGGCTGCCTCCCGGCGCACAGTCTGTGTATGCCCACCGGACAGCATCTGGTGCGGAAGCTCCTCGGTGCGAAACCAGAGGTTCTGACGCATCACATGCTCATCATAAAGAACCTCAGCAAGCTGCACCACATCCTGATACCGATCCTCTTTCTTCACCGCAAGCCCCTTCATGATCGCCTTTGACTGCTCCGGCGCAAGCCCGGTTCCGAAAATATCCTGCAGATTCGTGATCTTATCGGAAATCCATCGCTCCATGGCATCCTCCGGCACCATGCCTGTGATCATAAAATACATCGTGGCGCAGAGCGAATACACATCAGTCCACGGACCGATCTTCTCCTCGGAGCGGTACTGCTCCACCGGAACAAATCCCCTTTTAATAAGGATCGTATGCTCTTCTCTTTTCGGATCCAGAAGGCTTGCTGCGCCAAAATCAATAAGCTTTAGCTTCCCATCCTGCGTGATCATCAGATTGTCCGCACTGATGTCCCGATGAACGATCCCCTTCTCATGAATCCTCCGGATCGACTTGAGAAGCGGCTTCATGCCCGCAAGAACCTCTTTCCCATCCATACGTCCATGCTGCGCAATGTACTGCTTAATGCTGATGCCCTGGACATATTCCATCACAATATAGGCAATCCCCCGATCGATAAAGTAATCGCGTACTGCCACGATTCCCTCCAGATCATAAAGGGATGCCGAAATCTGTGCCTCGCGCACGGCACGCTCCGGCTCTTCTCCCGGTTCGGTCAGATATTCCTTCACGGCAACATCCACCTGCACATTCATATCAAGCGCCTTGTAGGTAATTCCAAAGCCCCCTCTGCCGAGCACCTTTTCCAGCTTATAGCGTCCATTTAAGACGGTTCCCTCCGGCAATGTACCTCGCCCTGACCCTGTACGCTCTGTCCCATTTAGCGAACTCTTCTCTCGTTCCCTGCTGTCACTCATCTGTTCGTTGTCCCCCTACCCGTATTTTAACTTTATTGCTGATTGATGCTACGAACTTCCTCATCACTGTCTGCTTTTGTTCCTGCATCATTTTCTTCTTATATTTTATTATTGTAATTCATATTTTGAAAAAATACCAGTGTATTATCTAATATTGACTTATTTCCCGTAAAACCCTATAATTTATACAATTGCACACATTATTTGGTACAGCAGGATCTCACCGTTCTGCGTACCGGCAACATCAAGGAGGAAATCTAACTATGAAAAAGACATTCAAGAAACTTTTATCCGTAGCGCTCGCTTCGACAATGGTCGTTGGACTTGCAGGCTGCGGCAATTCCGCAACTACTAACGGCGGTTCTGATTCTACAGCAGACAAATCAGGCAAGACTTATACCATCGGTATCTGCCAGCTCGTACAGCACGAAGCTCTTGACGCTGCTACAGACGGCTTCAAGAAGGCCCTGAAGGATAAGCTCGGCGATAAGGTTAAATTCGATGAGCAGAACGCAGCCGGTGACGCACCGACATGTTCTACCATCTGTACATCATTCGTAACTAACAACTATGATCTGATCCTAGGTAATGCAACAGCCGCTCTTCAGGCTGCTGTTTCCGCAACAGACAGTATTCCGGTACTTGGTACCTCTGTTACAGACTATGGTACTGCTCTTGATATTTCTGACTGGAACGGCGTAACCGGCAAGAACGTTTCCGGAACAACCGACCTTGCTCCACTGGATCAGCAGGCCAAATGCATCAAGGAGCTTTTCCCGGATGCCAAGAACATCGGTATTATCTACTGCTCTTCTGAGCCAAACAGTATTTACCAGTCTACAACGATCACAAAGTATCTGGAAGATGAGGGCTACAAGATCAAAGAGTACACCTTCGCAGATTCCAATGATGTTGCTTCCGTTACAAAGAGCGCATGTGACGCATCTGATGTAATCTACATTCCTACCGATAATACAGCAGCATCCTGTACAGAGGCGATCAACAACGTAGCCGGTCCTGCTAAGACTCCGATCTTCGCCGGTGAGGAAGGTATTGCAAAGGGATGTGGTGTTGCAACACTTTCTATCAGCTACTATGATCTCGGATACGAGACAGGGGAGATGGCTTATGACATTCTCGTAAACGGCGCTGACATCACAAAGATGGAAGTTAAGGCAGCTCCTAAGTTCACAAAGGAATATATTGCAGACCGCGCTGACGATCTGAAGGTAACTGTACCGGATGATTATGAAAAGCTTTCTACCAAATAATTTTGGCGTATTGGAGGATTAACATGTCTTTATTAAATTATTTCGCAACATTGAATCCGGTCGCATTTACGAATGCGCTTCCGGGCAATATTGCACAGGGTCTGATCTGGGGTATCATGGCACTCGGCGTATACATCACATTCCGCCTGCTTGACTTTGCCGATCTGACCGTTGACGGTTCCTTCGCAACCGGCGGAGCCGTTACCGTTATGATGACCATCAATGGTCACAGCATCTGGGTTTCACTTCTCTGTGCCTGCATCGCTGGACTTCTTGCCGGACTTTGCACCGGTCTGTTACATACCAAGCTCGGTATTCCACCGATCCTTGCCGGTATCCTGACACAGATCGCGCTGTATTCGATCAACCTGAATATCATGGATCGTCATGCAAACCAGGCACTCAGTATTGACAAGTATAACCTGATCATTTCTTCCCGCCAGCTGACCCATGCGATTATTGTTGGCGCAATATTTGCAATCGTTCTCATCGCACTTCTCTACTGGTATTTCGGTACTGAGCAGGGTTCTGCGATCCGTGCGACCGGATGCAATCCGGCCATGAGTAAGGCACAGGGAATCAACATCGACACGATGAAGCTGATCGGTCTTGCCCTCTCCAACGGAATCGTTGCTCTGTCCGGCGGACTTCTGGCACAGTATTCCGGCTTCTCCGATGTCAACATGGGACGCGGCGGCATCGTTATCGGTCTCGCAGCCGTGATCATCGGCGAGGTTCTCGGTGATGCGATCCTCGGAAAGCACATGGACTTCAAGGGACGCCTTACCTTCGTGGTACTCGGCGGTATCATCTACTATATCGTTATCGGTATCGTTCTCTGGCTGAAGATGCCTAGTGATGATCTGAAGCTGTTCACAGCGATCATTGTTGCAGTCTTCCTTGCAGTTCCGTATCTGAAAGGAAAGAGCAAAAGCTCCTTCAAGAAAGCCGGAAAGCGTTCTGCAGCGGCTTTAAGCAGTGCGTCAGCAAAGGAGGGCAAATAAATGTTAGAGATTCGTAATGTACATAAAACCTTCAACCTTGGCACGATCAACGAGAAGCACGCCTTAAATGGCGTAGATCTGACTCTTGACGAAGGCGATTTCGTCACCGTCATCGGTGGAAACGGTGCCGGCAAGTCAACGATGCTCAATGCCATCGCAGGCTCCTGGCCGGTTGATGAAGGTTCTATCCTGATCGATGGTGTAGACGTCACAGGACTTCCTGAATTTAAGCGTGCCACATTCCTTGGCCGTGTGTTCCAGGATCCGATGACCGGAACCACTGCAACCATGCAGATCGATGAGAACCTTGCACTGGCAGCCCGCCGTGGTCAGAGACGTGGTCTTGGCTGGGGTATCTCCAAGAAGGAGAAGACTCAGTTCCACGAGCTGTTAAAGACTCTCGATCTTGGTCTCGAGGATCGTATGACCTCAAAGGTCGGTCTGTTGTCCGGTGGACAACGTCAGGCAGTCACTCTGCTGATGGCATCCTTAAAGAAGCCGAAGGTTCTGCTTCTGGACGAACACACCGCTGCATTAGATCCAAAGACAGCGGCAAAGGTGCTTGCCCTCACCGATAAGATCATCGAGGAGAATCACCTGACCGCTATGATGGTCACACACAACATGCGTGATGCGATCGCACACGGCAACCGTCTGATCATGATGAACAACGGACGTGTGATCCTGAATATTTCCGGCGAGGAGAAGAAACGTCTCACCGTAGAGGATCTTTTAGTGAAATTTGAGGAAGTATCCGGAGAAGAGTTTGATTCGGATAAGGCTTTGCTCGGATAAGCTTGGATATTTACGCCGAAGGGCGTATCAAAACGAATCCCCATCTGTTATAATGGATGGGGATTTATTTTTGTAGAAATGAGCGGTTTAGTTCTCCATTTTCAGAAAGGATAGAAAGATATTATGTTACATTTTGGAATAATCGGTGCAGGAAATATTGCACATAAATTTATCGAAGCAGTCCGCATGACAACAGAGGCAGACGTCACTGCAGTTGCAAGCAAGTCCATGGAGCGCGCCAAAGCGTGGGCCAAGAAGGAATCACTTTCTTTATATTATGACAGCTACGAAAAACTGCTTGCCGATCCGGACATTGATGTGGTCTACATCGCAACACTTTCCAATGCACATTATGACAATATCAAGGCATGTCTTCTGGCGGGCAAGCATGTTATCTGCGAAAAGCCAATGACGCAGACAGGCGCACAGGCCCGGGAGGTCATTGATCTTGCACGCGAAAAGCATTTATTTTTGATGGAAGGAATGTGGTCACGTTTTCTGCCAAAGTCCACACGCGTTCGCCAGTGGATCCGGGACGGCCGCATCGGCGAGCTTCATCTGATGCAGGCAAATATCGGCTGGAAAGCAGATAAGGAATACAGCAGACGTTTGTTTTATCCGGAGCTTGGCGGCGGTTCCCTGTACGACATCGGCATCTATCCGATGGAGCTTCTGCCCTACTATGCCGACCAGAAAATCCTTGCCATGCAATTTCTGAAAAAGGACTATCCAACCGGCGTTGATGATATGGTCAGCTTAAATCTTCAGCTGGAGCACTGCATCGCCAACATCCAATGCTCCTTCACGACCAAAATGCCGGAGGATGCCTACCTTTACGGAAGCGACGGCTACATTCACATTCCTAAGATCCATTTCGGCAACCGTGCCAGACTCTATGATCTGAACGACCGTCTGGTGGAAGATTTCCATGAGGGCGAAGAAAACGGATTTTATTATGAAGCAAAAGAAGTAATTTCCTGTATACAAAAAGGACAAACCGAAAGTGCGGTCTGTCCTCTGGAAATGACATTAGAAAATGCGCGTTTGTTTGATCAGGTTCTGAGGGGAGAAGGAAGGGACTAAAGTGCTTACCCGCATTGTATTCTCGTTCCGCTGGTGCCATCGAGTATGTCCCATATTCGGGTCAGTGATCCGATGACTGCCGTTCCGCCCTGCCGGTGAGTGACAAAGCGTTTTGCCGCCTGCACCTTCGGAAGCATGCTACCCTCCGGAAACTGTCCCTGCTCAATATATGTTTCCATGTCCTGCAGCGTCACCTGATGCAGTGCACGCTGATCCGGAGTGCCATAATTTACAGAAACATATTCCTCGCCGGTCAGAATAAGCAATTCATCTGCACCGGTGTCACAGGCGATCTGCTCCGCTGTGAAATCCTTGTCGATCACAGCACTGACTCCCTGCAGGCTTCCATCAGCTTCCCGCACAACCGGGATGCCTCCGCCGCCACCGCTGATCACGATCGCACCGGCATCTAACAGTCTGCGGATCGTATCGATCTCCACGATCCCTTCCGGCTTTGGAGATGCAACCAGCCGGCGGTAGCCCCGCCCGGAATCCTCCGCCATCACCATGCCGGTTTCCTCTGCGATCTGCCGTGCCTGCTCCTTCGTATAAAACGGTCCGATCGGTTTGGTCGGCTTGAGGCTTTCCAGCTTATCCCGATCCACCAATACCTGTGTCACGATTGTAGCTACCTGCAGATCACTTTTTCTTGTCTGCAGTTCATTATAAATGTGCTGCTGCAACGGATATCCGATCATTGCCTGCGTCATTGCCACACACTCATCCATGGAATTTTCCGGGATGACCGGGCGTGCCGCTTCATTCTGGATCACAAGATTACCGATCTGCGGTCCGTTTCCATGAACCAGCACGATATGATGACCCTTCACCGCAAAATCGACTGCTGCCACAGCGATCTCACGAAGGATCCGGTCCAGATCTCCGGCATTCTGTGCCAGCGCGTTCCCACCAATTGCTATTACATATGTACTCATGTGCATCATTCCTATTCATTTCCAGAAGTATACTTGCGGACATAAGCAAGCAGCGCCTTATAGAAGCATTCCATTGGCGGAGAAACAATTCCCGCACCGATCTGTCCTACGCCTGCATTCTTATGGGCGATTCCGGTATTGATGATCGGAAGGATCCCCGTCTCGATCACCTTAAGCATATCAATTCCCATTGCACTTCCCTTGAAATTCAGGCTTGGCAGAGCATATGCCGGGTTACTGTCCACGCAGATACTGTACATTTTTCTGGACACTGCCAGCGCATCATCCGTTGTTCCTCCAACGAACTGTACAATTGCCGGAGCGCCGCCCATGGCGAAGCCGCCGATCCCCATCGTCTCTGTGATCGCGCTGTCTCCGATATCTCTGTTTGCATCCTCTTTGCCGTAGCCCGGGAAGTAAAGTCCCTCAATATAGTTGGACTCTCCCTCAAACCATTCCTCCTCCGGAAGACCGCTGACCTTAATACCGAAATTGACACCGTTTCGTGCCATAACCGTGAGCACGGTTGCATATTCTACGCCCTGTCCTGCCGCCAGACAGATCTTACATGCCGGCATCGACAGATTGAGGAAATAGTGATCGTTTCCCGCAATAAATGAGAGCACTCTCTCAAGCACCTCTTTATCCTCCACTGCCTGCAGAAGAAGCAGACTGATCTGCTTATAGAAAAGACTTGTCGCCGCTTTATTTCTGTTGTGACACTCATCGCCCATCTGCAGTGCCTGTGCCGTGATCAACTGAATATCAATGCCGTCCGTCAGAGCAAGTGCCTTATGAAGCGCCGGCGCAAATTCATCCCGGATCCATGCAAGGCGGTTTAATACTTCCTCGGAATATGCTCCGAAACGAAGCACCTTTCCAAGTCCCTCATTCACGTTACAGTATGCATATGTGCCATTGGTCATATCCTTGATCACATGAACCGGCATGGATGGGGAGATCACTCCTGCCATCGGACCCACGGCATGATAGCTGTGACATGCTCCGAAGGTAATCTTTCCTTCTTCGATGATCTTCTCCGCCTCAGTGGCATCGGAAGCCAGCCCCTCATAGATCACGGCTCCGATCACAGCTCCGCGCATCGGGCCACACATTTCATCCCAGTCAATATCCGGTCCGGAATGAAGAATCGTCGTCTTGGTCATTCCCGGAATACATTCCAGTGCCGGACGGATATCAACCAGCATCGGCTTTGCCGCACGGATCCTTGCGATCACCTCCGCATTCGCCTGCGCAATTTTGTCACGCAGCGGTTCGATCGCATCCAATGCGGCAAGAATTTCCTTATTACCGCCCGCAACCGGCTTCCAGTCTACCTGACAGACCGTTGCCGCCTGTGCCTCCATGTCCTCCTCAAACCGTTTCAGTCCTACATTTATAATAGATATTTTATCCTTGTTTAATATTGGATTCATCTGATGCACCATCCTTTCCCACACAATTCCGGCAAACAAACAGCTCTGCATATGTCTGTTTATTTATTGTGCCGACACGAGTTCACAGGCAAGCTTCACTGCCTCGATATTGCTCTCCGCAACCATGCAGCCCGCATCCTCCAACAGCTTTTTCTGCTGCGCTTTATTCTGCGAATCTGCTTTTGTCCCGCACACATACGTCACAAAAACCACCTCGCGTCCTTTTTCTGCCGCAAGTTTTTTTCCTTCCCGGATCGTGTCGATCGTCCCTCCGACAGGATCTGCACCGGAGCCATATCCCAGTTCAAAATCAAGCAAAACTACTGCTGTCTCCGGATCCTTACATTCCTCGAGAATTCTTTCATTGCGAATCGTCGGGTCCATCATCGGATGCGGTCTTCCATTCGTAAACTGATCGTCACCAAGATCCAAAAGCACATTTCCATGACTCGCAAACACATCCTTCAACATTGAAGATTCCTCATGGGAAACATTGGAATATACGTCCTTTAACTTATTCTGCAGATAATAGAAGCTCTCTGCGCACAGGGTACCGCCACAATAAAGTCCGCGAATATATTTCTGTTTCGGTGAAAAAGAGATGGTATCCGCAATAATATTTTCGCACGGAAGAACCACGGTTCCACGGGAAAGCTCAACTGCCTTTGCCGCTGCTTCCTGCAGGGATTCTGCTACAATCACATTTTCTTCGGAAACCTCGACCGGCTCTCTGTTTGTGATCGCAAGAACCACCGGTTTGGTCAGCTCTTCACGGATCAGTTCCCGGATCTGCTCAAACACTTCACTGTCCGGTAATTTGGACACCATAACAATGATCTTTGTCCGCTCATCTGCCTGCAGCAAACGAAGCGCATCCTTCATCATGATCCCGCCAATCTCCCGGCTAAGATCCCGACCGCCGACTCCGATTGCATTGGAAATACCGCCACCATATTCGCTGATCAGCGTCATTACCTCCTGCATTCCGGTTCCGGATGCCCCGGCGATACCGATATCTCCGGCATTGACCTGATTGGCAAAGCAGAGTCCCACTCCATTAATCAGACATGTCCCACAATCGGGACCCATCAAAAGCAGCTCCTTCTCATGTGCCAGTTCCTTCAGTTCTTTTTCCTGCATGACCGTAATATTATCGCTGAAAAGCATGACATTTTTGCCTGCCTTTAAAGCCACTCTCGCCTCACGTCCGGCGTATTCTCCCGGAACAGAGATCACAACCAGATCCGCCTCCTCTTCCTGCGACATCGCCTGTTTCAGGCTAGTATAATTTTCTTTCTGATGCTCCTTACCGCTCTCATCGCCCTTCAGTCTGCGCTCGATCTCCTGCTTTATCTCCTCTTCCTCTGTGCTATCGGAAATCTCAAAAGCGATCATCAGATCATTTTCATCACAGCTTTCCACCTCATCGTTGCTTAGACCAACGTGCTCCAAAAGCTCTTTGTTCATCGCGGTTCCCATGGACACCACGATATTGTCCACATCATCCCGCTTTTTGATCTGCGCTGACAGCGACATCAGCGTCACGGAATCATAATATTCATTTTTGCGTATCTCAATATATTTCTTCATATATTTGTTCCTCCCGAAAGTCCAAACAAAACGCCGCACATCATATCGGTTCCCGATGTGCTTCCATAACGGATCACATTATGTACGGCTCTTTTCTGCACCTCCCAGTCCCCCTGTGCCATTGCATCAAATAACTGCCACAGAGACCTTCTCACCAGACCACGCCAGGCATTTTCCAGCATGGCACTGCTGACTGCGCCGGTACTTCCACGGATCCAGTCCCGGTATCGATCCATATCCATTGCCCCGCGCCAGGAATCTCCTCTCGCGTAAGCTGCCGCAAACAGTCCGCACAGGAAATCATCTCCCGATGGTGTCATACCGATTCCAAGCCCCAGAAAGCCGGATACCGCTTGCCGGATCTTGCTTTGATAATCATAATCAAAACACCTCTGACTTGTACAAGCATTCTGATCTGCCGGTACCACTTGATCTGTGCAAGCCTTCTGAGTCTCTGCAGCCACTTGACCGGTGCCGGTTTTTCGATTCTCCAAAGCCGTCCCGGCTGCCAGAGCCGCCTGCAGACGATGCAGCCTCTCCCGAAACATTCTTCCATATTCATCCAGATACGGCTGATCAAATAACGCATCGTAAAGACTGCTTTTATTGCCGTATATTTCCACCAGATGACTGATCCGACTTATGGTCTGTCGGGAAATGTTCTGTCCGATTTCAGGGACATACGGAACTGTTTGGACCTGCACATGATCCAGCGAAATATGAACTAAGCTGCCAAGACAGATCATATCCGTCTGCCAGACAACCGGATCTCCTGCCTTAAGCAGCAGAGTTTTCAAATCTATATCCTCCACAAGAGAAATGGCTCCCGCAAAGGTTTCTGTCCCCTGATTCACCAATGAGAAAAGCGTCCCCTGCTCTGTCACAACATTGATCACATGATGAAATACCGAATGGATCCTTCCGGAAAGCAGAACATTTCCCGTCGTGACTTTTTCACAATCTGACAGATTTTGGCTGCATAAATTCACATCAGATGGTTCTCCTTCCACAGAAGACTGTGGAACGAAAATTTCTTCCGCCTGCAAATACCGTTTTGCATTACGCTTACGCATAGGCACGACACTTCTTTGCCACCGCCACGATCTTATGCTCTGCATCGGCAAGCCCGAAGATCGTGATTCCAAACGGAAGATCTTCTCCGGCATCAATACCCGGAACAGCGATCGCACTCATATCGAGCAGATTGCAGTGATTGGTATATTTTCCCATATCGCTGTTGGTATTGATCGGATCGCGCCGCACCTGATCTCTTGTGTAAGTTCCCGCACAGGTCGGAAAGATCATGACGGCATCCCTCAGCAGATTCCGGGAACGTCTCTTGTATTCCATCAGTTCATGCATCGTATCATACAGATATGCCGCCGTGTAATCCGGGCGGTCACCGGTCATAAGAATCTCTCTTGTCACCGGAAAGATATCCTCGCTGTGCGCTTTTACAAAATCTCCCAGATCACACCAGCGCTCCGCCACACAGGGACCTCCATACAACAGAAGCGCCGCTTTCTGATAAAAGCTAAGATCCACTCTCTGCACCTTGCAGCCCGTCTGCTTCAGGAAGGAAATCGTCTTGTCCCATGCTGCTTTGTACTGCACGTCATATGGTCCGTAGAACTCCGGTTCCTGCTCCGGCAGGTAAATACATTCCGGAAGCTTGTCCTCTTTTCGGGACACATCCTTCGACCAACGGTCGGATTCATCCAGCCCACGTACGACCTCGTCCACCTTCATTGCCTCCTCCACGGAATCCGCAAAAACAGTGACGCAGTCAAGACTTGCACATGCCGGAACAACTCCCTTTAACGGCCATGCGCCACAGGTCGGCTTAAAGCCGGTCAGATGATTTAATGCCGCCGGGACACGTCCGCTTCCCGCGGTGTCTGTTCCCAGGGAAAAGCATGCCATTCCAAGTGCAACCGACACTGCCGAACCGGAGCTGGAACCGCCGCTGATCAGCTCAGGCTTCAGCGCATTTGAAACCTCCCCATAAGGACTTCTTGTTCCGACAAGTCCTGTTGCAAACTGATCCAGATTTGTTTTACCGATTGGGATCGCTCCGGCTTTGATCAGACGGTCAACCACCGTGGCGCTCTCCTCCGGCACATAAGTGTATGCCTTGCATCCTGCCGTCGTCGGAGTCCCTGCCAGATCAATGTTATCCTTGATCGCAAACGGAATTCCCCACAATGGCTTTTTGCCAAAATCCATCTTTCCAAGCTTCTCTATGTACGGACGGATCCGTTCCATATCCGGCTCAATGATCCAGATATTTTTATCGCTGTATTTCTTTGCTTTTTCTATGATTTCCTGCATCAATCCTGTCGGCGTTTTCTCTCCACTCTGATATGCTGCCTTCACCGATGCAATGGTCAGATGTTTTTCTTCCATAAACAACATTCCTTTCCTGTGTATTTTTTCATATCTTATAGTCTTATGATAACAATACGCCCCGGTGATTTCCTTGTGGAGATACCACAGCTTCTTACCACCCATTTTATGCCTTTATGACAATTTCTGTGTCCCCTGCACATAATACCGCCAGCCGCCATAGCCCGATATATCCGCAAGACCTTCCTCTGCTCCCGCCTGACCGACAAAGCTGATCACTTCCTGCCCGTCCTGCAGGCGCATCTTGCCAAGCCCAAGCGGCGCAGGTATCATCTGCAGAAAGCTTCCGATCCTGGACAATGCAATGCGCCAGATCTCCACCTCAAGTTCTGTCCCGTTTTGCGCACAGACAAGCATTGGCTTCTCCGGCTCTGTCGCGGTTCTTACCATGCGGTACACCGGCGCTGTGTGGTCGGTTCTGTCATAAACTGCCCCCAGCCCGGTAAGCTGATGCTCCAGTGCAAAGCCTCTCATATGCAGTCCGCAGACCGCAAGCTCTACGATTTCCTCTTCGTTCATGTTCCCTCCAAATACTGTCCGTTTTTTCGGACAGACTATTTTCTCTTCTACGCCTTTAACAAGGACTCCGTATCCGCAGTCCATCCGAAAATCGCCCCCTGCTGTGTGATCATCTGAAGAGAAGCCAGATGATCGGCACGATCATATGCCGCACTGGCATCCTCGATCAGCAGGCATTCGTATCCGCGGTCGTTTGCCTCACGGATCGTGGTCTGCACACAGACATGCGTCGTTACACCGGTCACGATCAGCGATTCAATCCCCTTTTCCTGCAGACTATCTTCCAGAGCTGTCTTATAGAAAGAGCCCTTACCACATTTATGGATCACGATATCCTCTTCCTTCGGATAAAGCTCCGGCACAATGTCATTGCCCGGCTCCCCCTGGATCATGATCCGTCCCATCGGTCCCATATCACCAATCCCAGCGCCCTGCTTCTTCGAGCGGCGCAGCTTACTCGGTGGACAGTCCGACAGATCCGGCAGATGACCTTCCTTTGTATAGATCACCGGCATGCCAAGACTTCTGCAATGCTCGATCACTTTACCAACCTGCGGTATAATTGCCGTCACCTCAGAAATGTCATTGCCAAGCATCTCTCCGAAGCCGCCGTGCTCGCAGAAATCTCTCTGCATATCGATCACAAGAAGTGCCGTTTTCTCCGGGTCAAAGGTATATTCATATGGTTTTGCATCTACTATCATTTCAATACATCCTTTCCTATGCCAACAAATCTTTTATTGCTATTCTCCTGCCAGCTTCTCCAACGCCTCAATCACACTTGCCGAGTCAGACACGGCACCAAAGACACCACCCTGCATCGTGACCATTTTGATCGCTGCCTGATGATTGCCAAAATCAGTGGCTCCGGTGCAGTCCTCAAGAATCACACACTCAAAACCGCGGTCGTTTGCCTCGCGCATCGTTGTGTGAACACAGACATCCGTAGTGATTCCGGTCAGAATAATATTTTCAATGCCCTTCTGACGAAGGATCAGCTCCAGATCTGTCGCACAAAAGCTTCCCTTGCCCGGCTTGTCAATAATGATCTCGCCCTCCTTCGGATAAAGCTCCGGAATGATATCCCAGCCTTCTTCTCCACGGACAAGAATCCTTCCCTTCGGTCCCTTTGCGCCAATTTCCGCGCCGATCTGTGCGCTTCTCCAGCGCTTATTTTCCGGAAGATCCGACAGATCCGGACGATGCCCCTCTCTGGTGTGGATGATCGTCAGACCCTCCACCTTTCTGGCTGCCGCAAGCAGCCTTTTGATCGGCTCGATCGCACGCCTCGTCAGGGAAATATCATATCCCATGGCATCCACATAACCACCCTCTCCGCAGAAATCCGTCTGCATATCAATGATCATCAGCGCGGTGTTGTCTGCTCTGAGATCTCCGTTATAAGGCCACTTGTAAGGTTCTGAATTTATATACATCATAATCACCGTTCCTCTCTGTTTACAGGAAAAGCTGCCTCCCACATTGTTATAAGAAGCAGCTCCCCGATCTGAATTATTTCTTTATTTTGTGCTTCCGATCACACCATCGACCAGATAATCCATAGACTCGATCTCATCAATGGTCAGTGTCTGACCCTTCTTGCAGACGATATTGCCCTTCTGATCCTTGATCTCATCGCTGAATGGATTATAATCATCATTGATCATCTTATCCTTTTCCTCTTCGATCTTCTTCTGGGTATCCTCTGATACGCTCTTACCAAACGGAGCGATATCTACTACGCCCTCCTTCAGACCACCACGATATTTTCCATCATATTTGCTTCCGTCGAACTTACCGTCGATCGCAGTCTGTACCATATCGATGAACAGGTCATCCCAATGCCATACAGCACCGGTCAGCCATGTATTTGGTGCAAGCTCTGACGCATCTGCGTGATCACCGACACAGTAAACACCCTTCTGCTCACAAAGCTCAACGATTGTCTTCGTACTGTCCTGATGCTGCGCGATAACATCAATGCCCTTGTCGATCAATGTGTTGGCGGAGCTTGTCTGCAATGCAGGATCACTCCAGCTTCCGGTAAAGATGACAGAGGTTGTCGCATCCGGATTCACTGATTTTGCACCCAGTTCAAAGGCGTTGATATTTGCAAGAACCTGTGGGATTGGGAATGATGCCACGAAACCAAGCTTATTTGATTTTGTATTGGCACCTGCGGCGATACCACAAAGATAAAAGCTCTGCCAGATGGTTCCGAAATAGGTTCCAAGATTATCCATTGTCTTTAAACCGCCCTGATGGAAAAATGTAGCATCCGGATATTTCTTTGCCACATCCATTGCCGGCTCAAGATGTCCATAGGATGTCGGGAAGAGCACGGTTGCACCCTTCTGGATCATCTGCTCCAGAGCTCTGGATGCCTCCTCAGTCTCCGGTACATTTTCCTGACGCAGCACCTGAATCTGATCACCAAAATGCTTCTCAACGGCTACGCTGGCATTGTATGCCGCCTGATTGTATCCGTAATCATCTTTTGCTCCGACAAAGATAAAACCTACGGTTGTTTTCTTGCTGTCTGTTTTCTCAGAGCTTGTTTTCGCAGAAGAATCCGCTTCACTGGAACTGTTTGTTCCACCGGTATTTCCGCAGCCCGCCATCGAAAATACCATGGCACCGCAGAGGACGACTGACATCAATTTTTTCCAGATTTTCTTTTTCATAGTGATTACCTCTCTTTTCTTAATTATTTATCTTAAGTTCTACGAATTCGCAGAGCTCTCAATAATCTTCTTTAATTCTGCAGGCATTGCCTGAACCTTCTTGCGGGATGCAAAGAACAATGCGCAGATTGTGAACAGATACGGAAACATCTGCAGGATGAATGTGGAAATATGAACGCCCTGTGCCTGCAGTAAAAGCTGCAACGCCTGTGCGCCACCGAAAATGTAGGCACCGATCATCGCTTTCTTCGGATGATATCCGGCAAGCACGACAAGAGCTACCGCGATAATGCCACGACCGTTTGTCATATTTTCAATCCATGTATGTGTATAAGCAATGGCAAGCTGCGCTCCGCCGATCGCAGAGATCATACCGCCAAGCACGACACCAATATAACGTAACAGCTTCGGGTTTGCACCATAGGCAAATACAACCTCCTCGTCCTCGCCGGTTGCCCGAAGTAACAATCCCAGCCTTGTCTTAAACAACAGATAACAAAGCAACGGACAGAGTATATAAGAAACATATACGAGAATGTCCTGATTAAACAGCGCTGTTCCTATGACCGGAATCCCGGACAGAACCGGAATCGGTATCATGCTAAGTCCATCAATGGAAACGCTGACGTACTGCTGTCCCAGAAACGACGTAAGACCAAGCCCCAGAAACATGATCGTAAGACCTGTCGCAAGCTGATTAGCTTTTCTGCCGATGACCAGGATCGCATGAAGCAGTGCAAGGACACCGCCACCGATTGCCGCCATCAAAATACCGAGAAGCGGGGACTTTGTGTGATAGGTACACACATATGCCGCAAGAGCTCCGACCACCATACAGCCTTCGGTGCCAAGGTTGATCACGCCCACACGCTCGGTTACCGTCTCACCGTAAATGCCATAGAGAACGGAGGTACCACACTGGATTGCTCCAGATAATAAAGATGTTATGAACATTTCTTACGCCCCTTTCCTTTCCACAAAATGCCAAGTAAAACGAGTGCCATCAAAATCTTGGTTCCGGAGGATGGAAGACCACTGGACTGCTCCAACACGTTACCCGCTACACACAGGAATCCGATCACCACGGAGGTAATGATCGCTGCCAGCGGATTGTTCCATGCCATCCATGCTGCCAGAAAACCGTAATATCCATAATTTACGCCGGTTGTCGTACGAAGTCTTCCTTCAATTCCGGCAATCTCTACCATACCTGCGATTCCGGAAATTGCACCGGAGATCAACATGGCAGCCATCTGGATCTTCGCCACTGAAAATCCTGCATGCTTTGCCGCCTCTGCATTTCCGCCGATCACACGAAGCCGAAAGCCACAGGCGCTTTTCTTTAAAACAAGCCAGGTGACAATTGCCACCGCCACAGCACCGAAGATTCCGATGCTTACACCAACATAGATCTCCGGCAGCCGGAGCTTATCTGCAATCTCCGGGGACATCGGCCAGCTGAAGGATTCCGGATCCTTGAGGATGCCATACACAAAGAAACTAACAATATCATATGCTATGTAATTCATAATTACCGTGGTCAGCGTTTCATTCATCCCCGCTTTGACCTTCATCAGTCCGGCAAGTCCGCTCCATACTGCTCCACCAAGCGCTCCTGCCACAAGCATCAGAAGGATTCCAACCGGACCCGGCATGGATTTAGCAACAAAGACCGCCACAAACGTTGCAAGCAGAGCACCGATCGCGAGTTGTCCTTCCCCGCCGACATTGACCAGTCCTGCCTTTGCGGAGATCGCAGTCGCCACGGCAACCATAATGAATGGAGACGATTTCACAACAACCTGCCCGATTCCGTAAGAATTACCCAGCGTGGACACGATCATATCACCATAGATCTGAATGGGATTGACGCCCTGAGTCATCAGGAAAACGCCGAATATTACGACCATCACTGCCAGCGCGAGCACTGTAAGCAACGCCTGTTTGATTGATTCCGTTTTATCTTTCATGCTCTTTTCCTCCTATCATCAGATCTCCAATTTCCAGTGCCGATGTTGTCTTCGGATCTAACTTCTCCGTCAGGGTGTCCCCGCTGATCACGACAATGCTGTCAGATACAGATAACAGCTCCTCCAGATCCTCAGAAACAAGAAGAATGCTGCAGCCTTGATTTCTTAATTCCACCAATGTCTGATGAACCATCTCCACGGTTCCGACATCAAGTCCGCGGCTCGGATAGCTTGCCAAAAGGATCTTCGGCTGCTTCATCACGGCTCTTGCCAGCATACAACGCTGTATATTTCCACCGGAAAGTGTCGCAAGCTCTCTTGTTTTCTCCGGAACACCAAGCTCCTTTACGGCTTTGGATGTGTCCATCTTATCGGTCAGATCCTTCCAGTTGATTCCAACCTTTTTATAGGAAATCTCCGGTCCGTTCAAAGCGAAATGCTCATAAATCTTCATTCCGGCGACGACATTATCTCTCTTTGGATCCTCCGATACAAGTGCCATTCCCGCTTCGATCCTGTCCCGGATCGAGGACTTTGTCATATCCTTGCCGGCGATCGTAAGCTGTCCCATTTTCAGGACATTGACACCAAACAATGTCTCAAGAAGCTCTCGCTGTCCTCGTCCTGAGATTCCTGCCAGACCGATGATCTCGCCGGCTTTCATGGTCAGATTGCCGTGCCGGATCAGCTCCCGGTGCTGTGCATTGTAGATGCTCATGTCCTTTCCTTCCAAAAGAACCTCTTCCTTTTCAAAGACCTTTTTCTGATCCTCATAATCGGTGTGGATCGTCACCTCGCCACCCATCATTTTCGAGATCAGCCGCTCCTGATCGTAGCCGTTTTCTTTCTCTTCCTTCTCAACGATCTCGCCGTGGCGAAGCACGGTGATCACATCGGAGCATGCCATAACCTCATGAAGCTTGTGGGTGATCAGAAGGATCGCATAACCGTCATCGCGCATAGACTGAAGCATTTTGATAAATTCCTGTGCCTCCTGCTGTGTCAGCACACTGGTTGGCTCATCAAAAATCAGTACACGCATTTTTCCCATCATCAATACCTTGATGATCTCCACCCGCTGTCTTTGTCCCAGATCCATCTGACCGACCAGCATATCCGGATCAACCGGAATCTTATATTTCTGTGAGATCTCACAAATCTCCTTCTTGATCTCTTCCTTCGGACGTTTTCTTTTCTCCTTCGGAAGTGCCATCATGATATTTTCAAACGCGGTAAATGCCGGGATGATCCGAAAGTCCTGAAACACCATACCGATGCCAAGCCGCATTGCGATCTGCGGCGTCATATGAACCCGTTCCCTGTCCACTAAGATTTCTCCCGATGTCGGCTTATATGTACCGTAAAGCATTTTCATCAATGTGCTTTTGCCGGCACCGTTTTCTCCAACGATCGACTGAATCTGTCCGGCATATACGGACAAGTTGATATTTTGATTTGCTACAAAATCACCAAACCGGATCTTCAATTGATTTGTCTTAATGATTGGATTAAATTTGTTTATCTTCATCTTGCCGCCTCATTTCTATCTTTGAAATTCATGTTCCACAGTTTCAATGCAATCTGTAACTGCAACTGGATCTCCGCATCCCATTTCGGAAGCGCAAGCAGTTCCCTGATCTTCTCCATCCGGTAACTGATCGTGTTGTAATGCGTATACATACACGCTGCCGTTTCACGAAGATTTTGCTCTGTCCCAAAATATGTACTCAGCGTTTCCAAAAGCTTTGTATTATGCGCTGTGTCATATTCCCGGATCGGTTTTACAAAACGTTCCTCCATCCTGAGGATTTCCGGGTGTTCCATCGGAAGCAGTGACAGAACCGTGTAGCTTCCCAGATCCCGGTACCGGATCACTGCCCTTTTCAGATTGCAAAGTCCCGCGATCCGTTTGATCAGAAGTGCCTGTTGATATTCCTTTGCCAGAGAGGTGATCTCATCACCATCGCTGACATAGATGCATATATTTTCTGCCGGTATCTGCTGCTGCAGAAAATAGCGTTCAAACAACTCCTCAAGGTGCTCCAGCTGCTTTTCATTCAGGATCAATACAATATTGTCCTCCAGCGTAACCACCAAAAATTTCTTTTCCCACTGCCGCATCAGAAATTTCATCTGCTGCTCCCGCATCGGCCGCCATTCCTCTTTATTCAAAATCGCCACACCGTATTTACTTTGACTGTCGATCTGAATGTCTGCGTCTGCCGCATATTTGAGAATATCCTGCTGATAAACAAGAATTCCTTTGAGACAGTCGATCAGGAAATTAGCTTTATATTTTCTTGCCTGCTCCCGGATAATATGATAATTTCTAACCTGTATGAAAAGCATCTGCGCAACGTTTTCCAGGATTCCTGCCTCCACTCCGGAAATCGGTTCTCCCGTGATCAGATTTAAAAGCATACTGGAAAGATTCCGGTCATGCACCTCCATCGTGTACATTTTCACCTGCCGGTTTCTCAGCAACAGCTGGCTCATCTTGCCATCGGATGCCTTACTGCGGATCTTCTTACACACGTCATAATCAAGATCTCCCAGCCGCTCTTTTGCTCCGGGTGTCAGAAAACTTTTATTCATGGAATCAATGAGAAACAATGGAATGCCAAGCTCTTCCTCAATGCATTGCATTGTCTCAAGAATGTCTCTGCTTTGATTCATTTTCAGCAGAAGTGCCTCGGTCCTTTTCTGGATCTGCAAAAACAGATCGACAGATTTATTGGAAATTTTCTGAACCGCTTCATAAACCACATCCGCAAATACCGTGTCATCCGGCAGCTCGATCAGAAGCATATCCAATTCCCCGGCAATCATAATGACCTCCTCCGGAATCGTCTGAATAAACCGTCTTGGCTTAATCGCAAATCCTGTGATATTTCGTTTTGCAAGCTTGCGAAGCAGTCGGATAAATTCTTCCAGATTATCTTTAAACGGAAATAATGTCGAAATAATGATCTCATCCTCCTCAACATATTTCTCAATGTCCGGCACCTCTAAGATGTTGACTTTACCGATCCTTCGATGAAGTGATTTCGGGACAGATAACACTTTGGCGCCCTGAACGGCTGCCAGCTCCATAAATTCTTCACCGGTAATGTAACCAATACTTTTATTCATGATCTGCCTCCTTACTTCACGAATTTCAAAGACGATACTGCAAGAATAAAATCAAAAAGGCGCTACCAATGTCTTGGTAACGCCTTCGTTATCTCGTGTTGTCTTTGATTGCTACTATCATACTATCTTCCCATGGTCGATACATTGTGATGATGTAACAATGATTCGTATTTCTTTTTGTAATGTTATAATAATTTACGCTTACTATACTGCGTTTTCTTCGAATTTACAATATTTCTTTTCGCATAGTATGATACAGGCGGCAAACAGTATCATTGTCCTTTTCCGGAATTATCGCACAGGATTTTTCCATACAGTGCTGCAAGCACCTGCTGAAACAGCGTGCCGATCAGCACCGGAAACAGCACCTCTCCCGGAAAGGATGTCGTGGCGATCACCGCTCCCGCACTGATATTGCGCATACCTGCTCCATACATCATCGAGATCTGCGTGTCTCTGTCCTGTCCCATAAAACGGGCAATTCCCATTCCGACAAGGTAGCCGCCTGCAGCCAGACAGAGGATCAGCCCTGCCACCTCGAACCGCTCCACCGTCATATGACGGACGTATGGTGCCACCCCGGAGGAATTGGAAGCGACGACAAAGATCAGTGCCATTTTTGAAAACGGTGCCAGCTTCTTCGGAAGCGTTTCCTGCGCACGCCCCCTGCTGATCTCATTTAACGTCATTGCCGCCAGTGCCGGCACCGCCACCATAAAGATCAACCGGCGGATCATATGTGTCATGTCGATCGTCACTCTGGAACCAACGAAAAGCCGCAGGGTAAGCGGGATCAAAAACGGCGCCAGAACCGTGTCGATCACGATCAACGCCAGCGTCAGTGCACTGTTGCCGCCATAGATCGTCACCCACATCATACTGACCACCGCCGTCGGAACCGCAAACTCCAAAACCATACCAGTCACCAGATTTGCATTATCCGGAAATATCAGATTTCCAACACCGCATGCCACACCCGGGATCACAAGATGCAGCAGAAGCATGATAACAAGCAACGCCCATGGTGCCTTAAACACATTTGCCACATCGCGAAACCGGGATTTAAGTGCCCCCGTAAACGTAATAAAAGCAAAGACATAGGGCACATACGGCACTCCATGCTTTGCAATCTGCGGAAACAACACTCCAAACAGCAGGCAGGACGGCGTCACAAATGCCATCCAGCGCTCAATGAAATCGTTGAATTTATAAAGTCCTTTCATAATTAAATCGCTTCCTACTCTTTCTGTCTGTTTTCTCTGTCAAGTAATCTCCCGAAGCCTTGCCTGAACCAACCTTTCCAAAGAATCACGAAACCTCTCATCATCTTCCGCTGTCCGCTTTTTCGGACCCTTGATATGATTCTTGTGAGAGGAGCGGCGTGCCTTTCGGTTCAGATGACGCTCCATCAGCATCTGATCGATATTCTCATTGGTGTACCACTTTCCGGACTGATGGATCGCCGCCGCACCCTTTCCAAGTGCCATCGCGGCTACACCGTAATCCTGCGTCACCACGATATCGTCCCTCTTACAAAGGCTGATCAGCTTATAATCAACGGCATCCGCCCCTGCTCCCACCACGATCACATCACCGTAATCAGAGCGCAGCACATGGTTGGTATCACATAAAAGCGTCACCGGAATATGGTGACTGCCTGCAATCTTCTCTACAATATCTACCACCGGACAGGCATCCGCGTCAACAAAAATTTTCATGATCTTTCTCCAATATTTATATGTACTTTAACAATCTTTGCCCAAACAATGTAATATGGAACCGCTCCACATGATTGGCACTAATCGTCCCCACTGTCGCCCGAAATTCCACCTGCACAACTCCGAGATTTTGAAATTTCAGCAGCGATCGCATCAGATACGCCCATTCCATATTCTCGTTGCCGTCACGATCCACAGCCGTCTGATTTAAAATACGCCCCATATCATCTATATTGATCATATTGAAAAACTTTGTAAAATCCTTCCAGAAAATGGTGTTCTCTCCGTAAATTACATTACGATCCTGCCACCGTGTCGGCGTGAAAAATCCGCCTCCCACGGAGTCGTTTTCATGGCTTTGTGCCGCATTCTGCTGTGCCTCTATATATTTCTGATTCTGTTGCGTCCGCTCCCCTTTCTCGAGGAATTGCTTCAGCCTTTTCAAAAAACGGATATCATTGGCATTGCAGGCAGAGACAATCTCGCATATCTCCTCATCCATTTCCTGCGCATCCTCCATAAGATATGCGATCATGCTGTTGATCAAGGTATCTGTCGTCTCAGGAAGCGCCGTCAGACACAGATGTTTGAGATTGTTGCGAAACACATATCTTCCATGCTCGTCCAGACATTCCAGCCGTTCCTGCAGCCTGTCCACACTCACCGTCTGCTCATTCAATTTAACCTCCAGCTCATGCAGACGCCGCTCGATGCTCGCCGCATCGAAAAAGGCACCAATCTCATTGACCACGCTGGCGATCACCGGCACTGCGAGAAGCCGCGGATCGACCGCCGGAAGGGCTGAGATAATGGCGGAGGTGATGTTGAGGAGCGGACGCGCCACGGAAGGGCGGGAGTCCTTTGAATCGGGGGTGTTATTCTCGGACATGATTACTCTCCCTCAAACTCCCGGTTCCACATCCTTGTATCCAGAATCTCCTCATACGCATCTGCTGCCGCATCATACTCCGCCTCTTCCTCGATATCCTCCATCTCGAAGTCATCATTTCCAAGGTCGATCAACCGGAACACATAATACTCCGTTACATTCTCAACATCGGACGGAATGACTGCCGCATAGAGACGTCCATCTACCTCGTAGATCTCATCCACATAGAAATCCTTCTCCAGACCGTCCTCATCGGTCAATGTCACCATCGTCTCCTCAAAACCATACTCTTTATCTGCCATAATCCTGATTTCCTTTCTGATCATTATCTGCCGGTGCGTCAGTCTGTCAGGCACCGAATACTCTTATCACGCCTATTATATCCATATTCTCTCCCAAAGACAATCCTTATGTTATCGATTCTAATTCCATTCCACAACCTCCTGAATAAGGGACAGTCCCCATATCACATAGGAGCCAACTGCCCCTGCTCCCAATACCGCCACGGATTGTATATTCATAATCCTGCATCTTCCTTTCCTCTCAAAGCCATAGTTTGACATCATCATTTCTACAAATTACAGACCGCATACAATGGAATATTTTCCATCCATCCCTGATCCATATACTTTAACGTCGAAAAGCGCACCGCCTTATTCGGCTTATATTTATCGCAATATGCTTTTAGACTTTGCGAGCGGATATTCTCACCGGCTTTCACCTCGATCGGAACAATATCCTTTCCCTTTTGAATCAGAAAATCCTGTTCAAAGGTTGCCTTTTCTGTGCCAAAATAATATGGATTATACCGCGTATCTGAAATTAACTGCTGCAAAACATATTGCTCGGTAAGTGCTCCTTTAAATTCGATAAAAATATCGTTGCCTTCTAATATAGATTCCGCTTCCAGTTCGCTCATTGCCCCTAACAAGCCCACATCCAGCACAAAAAGCTTATATGCATTCATGCTCTTATACGCCTTCAATGGCATATTCGGTTCATTCACGCGATTCACTTTATAGATAAGACCACAATCTACCAGCCACTGGATTGCAATCTCGTACTCACTGCTGCGCGCACCCTTTTTTATCTGTCCAAAGAAAAACTTTTTATTTTCTTTGGCAAGCTGTAACGGAACCGAGTCCCATACAAGGCGAATCCTTGGCAGAGTCCGCGCATCCACATGCTTTCCAAAGTCGCCCTCATACTGCCGCACAATATCGTTTTGAATCTGACGAACCTCCGCATAATCCCTGTTTTGACGAAACTCGTCCACAACCGCAGGCATACCGCCTACATAATAATAATTTTTTAACCAGAATAAATACTTCTCCGAAAAATTATCAATCAAGGCATAGTCCTTCGTCGCAAGGGCATCTGCCAGGCTCTGTTCATCCATCGCATAGAGAAATTCCCGAAAATTAAGAGGATACAGATCCAACAGATCTACCTTCCCTACCGGATAAGAAACACCTTCATGAATTGTCACGCCTAAAAGCGAGCCAGCGGCAACAACATGATATTGCGGTGCCTCCTCACAAAAATATTTTAACGATTCCAACACCTTGGGAGAATCTTGTATTTCATCCAGAATAATCAGTGTATCACCCGGTGTGATCGTAACGCCCGACTCGATATTTAAATTCATGAGGATACGTTTTATATCAAAATCCGCCTGGAACACATCATCCATTCTCTTATTATTATAGAATGAAATATATGCTGTTTTCTCATAATGCGTCTTTCCAAATTCTTTCATCAGCCACGTCTTACCAACCTGTCTGGCCCCCATTATGATCAGGGGTTTTCGATTTATTTTCTCTTTCCACTGCAAAAGAGCATCCATTGCTGTTCTATACATACTTAATCACCTCTTTATCATTATCATACCACATTTTTTCTGACCTATTCAAGTATATATACTACATTTTTTCTGACCTGATTCCATGAATTTATTACATTTTTTCTGATCTAGTTCTCTTTATTCGCTACATTTTTTCTGACCTGATTCCATAAAAATGTACCAGTCAAAAGGATCGGACACGAAAATACCGCCCCCCAATCGTTAGATTTCCCATTCTAACCTTTGGAGGGCGGTACAAGTTGTGATTGCAGATCAGGATGCAAGGCTCAAATTACCTTTTGTCCCCAACATCCTATTATTCCAAACCCGAAAACGCCTTTTCATACAGTGCCAGCACATCCTTTTTCGTCGTGCTTCTCGGATTTACCGCGATATTGCCGCTCTTCATGGCATCGTCTGCCATTGCGTCAAACTTATCCTTCGTCACGCCGACTTCTTCCAATCCGTCAGGAATACCAAGCGAGTCATTCAGCTCGACGATCGCATCCACCAGCATGTCCGGGGTGAACTCCTCCAAAGCAGCCGGCAGCGGTGCAATGTAATTGTAGATATTGAAGTATTTTCCATGATCTGCCAGCGCATTGTATTCTACAATTGTAGGAAGAAGAATTGCATTGGCAACGCCATGCGGAACATTGAAGAAGGCACTGACCGGATGGCTCATGGCATGGACATCGCCGAGACGCGCCCATGAGAACGCAATGCCGGCAAACAGGCTTCCTACAAGCATATTTTCGGCTGCCTCGATATCGCTGCGGTTCGCTGTGTAGCGGCGGATATTCGCACCGATCAGTTCCAGTGCCTTCTCTGCCATTGCATCCGAGAATGGAGATGCGGCCGTGGAAATATATGCTTCAAGCGCATGTACCATCGCATCAATACCACATGCAGCCGCCACAGATACCGGAGCCGTTGTGAGCAGCTCCGCATCCAGGATCGCATAGGACGGGATCAGCTTGTAACTGAAAACCGTCAGCTTATAATTACGGCTGTGATCGGTGATGACCGAAAAAGCGGTCACTTCGGAGCCGGTTCCTGCCGTAGTCGGCACGGCGATCAGCGGAATAATGTCTCCCGGCACTTTGTCAGCGCCCTCATACTCCGTGATGCTTCCGCCGTATTTTGCAACAACGCCGACCGCTTTTGCCACATCCATCGGCGAACCGCCGCCCAGTGCAACGATGAAGTCAGCACCGCTTGCCTTGTACGCTTCCGCTGCTTTATCTACGGTTTCCACGGAAGGATTACCTTCCGTCTCCGTAAATACGCTGCTCTCGATCCCCTTTGCTTTCAGTGCATCTGCACAGGAACCCACAATTCCCATTTTATTTAAATGAGGACCGGATATAATAAATCCATGTTTTCCTCCAAGCTTTTCTGCTACCTCCGGAAGCTTCGCAAGACTTCCTTTTCCCACAATGATGTTCTGTGGTACCGAAAACGTAAATTCTTTCATTGTAATCCTCCATTCCTGCCACTACAAAAGTGAACCGATATATTCCCGCTCCAGCACGGAGTTGATTGCTGCATCGATCGCCGCATCCAGCGCAGCATTGATCTCTTCGTCGCTGGACTGCAGTGCCGCTGCATCCTCATCGGAAATGATCTCGACAAGGGAGCCGAATTCTTCCTTATATTTCAGCTTGCAGACAACGAAGAAGACTCCACCAAGCACGCACCAGCCGCCTGCCATTGCCCATTCCTGCCAGACGAGTGTTGCGCCGGAGCCCGGGATCATGTACATCAGGATCATAAATGCGGACATCAGCACCGCCATGGTCCCAATAAATTTATAAGGACCAACCTTGTACGGTCTCGGCATATCCGGCTCCTTCTTACGCAGAATCAGGAAAGATAAAGAAACCATACAATAAGCAAGACAGCATCCAAAGTTTCCGGCATCGCATACCCACACCAGCATCTTACGTCCGGCAAGCGGAGCCAGACAGGAAAGCAGTCCGATCAGATACAGGGAATTGATCGGTGTCTTATACTTCGGATGAAGCTTGGCAAACATTTTTGGGATCATATAAGACTCTGCCATCGAATACATGGCGCGGCTTCCACCGATCATGAATGAGTTCCAGCTTGTCATGATACCACACATACCACCGACGATCAGCACCTTGGACATGATCGAGCTGTTAAATGCCTTTGCCATGGCATCGGCTGTCACCAGACCGGAGCCGCCCATAGCAGCCTCAATCTCCGTGTGATTCAGTACATATCCAACCGCAAGAATAATGAGTGCATAAAATGTAACCGCCATCACAATGGAAAGAAGCATCATTTTACCAATCTTCTTTAACGGCACATTAATCTCCTCTGCCGCCTGCGGAATTACGTCAAAGCCAATAAAGAAAAACGGGGTTGTCACCGCGACTGCAATTACCGCCTTAAACGAAGTCATTGTATCTTTTCCCAGAAATAGCTGCCCATCCAGATTGGAGGTATCTCCGGTTACAACCGATGCAACGATCAGAAGAATACCGACACCACCGATGATCACGGTGAGAACCGTCTGCAGGATCGCCGCCGTTTTGGCTCCGCGGATATTGATATAGGTGATCAATATTGACATGATGATTGCCACGGCAAGCCATGATGCGTAAATATCAAAGCCTGCAACCGAATAGAGATACCCTTTTAAGAATCCCGGATATATATAAGTAACGATCGTCGGAAGCGCGCATGCCTCAAAACACACAACGCTGACATATCCCAGCACGATCGCCCAGGTACAGATAAAGGATCCGGTCGAGCCCATGGCACGGTGACTGAATACATGCTCGCCACCACATTGCGGCATCGCTGCCGTCAGCTCAGCATAGGTAAGACCGATGAAAAAGATCATGATACCGCCGATCACAAAACCAAGCGCTGCGCCGAGCACACCGCCCTTGACGATCCAGTCTCCACTGGATACCACCCAGCCCCAGCCGATCATTGCGCCGAAGGCAATGACCAGAATATCCCATGCACTAAATACCTTGTCAAATTCCGAAGCTTTCTTGTTCTCCATCACAGTCACCTTCCTTCTTCTGCCGTATCCTCAGTTTTGGCAAGTGCCTTTACAACAAATTCTTCAATATATTTTGCAGTTTCTTCCACTCCGAGAACACTGCTGTCGATCAACATATGACGATTGTGTCTTGCGCCACGGTTTGAGCCTGTCATCTGCTTGTAACGGGCATGAAGCATCTGATCATTTTCCCGGATCAGCTCCTTCGCCTTTTCCTCGCCCACCTTCAGTTCCTGCATGACATTTTGAACACGCACCTTGTCCGGTGCATAAATAAATACATTGACGCATCTCGGATTATTTCGCAAAATATAGTCACTACATCTTCCGATGATAACACAGGAGGAACGCGCCGCAAGCTTTTTCACAACTTCCTTCTGAATATAAACAACACGGTCCGTCAGATTTTTATACTTCGCCAGACTGGTTGATCCGGCAGCATTTTCCCGTTTACCTTTTACATCTTTGCCGGCGTCCGCCATCTCCATGAGATCGTGGGAGACGCCGGTTTCTTCTATGATCTTATCGATCAGTGTCCGGTCGTAATAAGCGATGCCAAGATTCCTTGCCAGGGCCCTTCCTACAGCAGATCCTCCGCAGCCATACTCACAACCGACTGTAATTACATATTGTTTCAAACTGTTTCCCTCCAGATTATTTACTGAGTTCCTCAACAGATTCCTTGATGATCTCGTATGCCTTATCGCAATCCTCTTCGGTCAGGATCAGTGGAGGTACCATACGGATGATGTGCGCACCGATCGCCGTAATGAGAAGCTTCTTATCAAAGCATTTATGCTTAACATCTACGCCGCTGATGGTATCATCAAATTCAACACCAACTAAAAGTCCCTGTCCACGTACTTCCTTAACATGTGGAAGTGTAGAAAGCTTATCCATAAAGTAAGCACCCATCTTCTTTGCGTTGCCGGCGAGATCTCTGTCCAAAAGCTCTCCGATCTGCGCAAGAGATGCCGCACAGGCAACCGGATGACCGCCGTATGTGGTTCCGTGAGAGCCCGGTGTAAATGCCTTTGCCACCTCAGCCGTTGCACAGATTGCTCCGATCGGCATGCCGCCGCCCATTGCTTTTGCCATGGAAACGATATCCGGCTTTACACCATAATTCATATAAGACATCACCGCACCGGTTCTGCACCATCCTGTTTGAACCTCATCCAGCAGAAGAAGAATGCCCTTCTCATCACAGAGCTTACGAAGTCCTGTCATGAACTCCGGTGTTGCCGGATTGACACCGCCCTCGCCCTGTACCGGCTCGATCATGATACCGATCGTGTCATCGGTTACAGCCGCCTTGAAGGAGTCCAGATTATTGTACTCCGCATATGTAAATCCGGGAGTCATATTACCAAAACCGATCTGGCAGGCATTGTCCGGCTGACCGGTCGCACTCATTGCACCAAAGGTACGTCCATGGAAAGACATTTTAGCGGAAACGATGTTGTATTTATTTGGACCATATTTCTCAACACCATATTTTCTTGCCATCTTGATCATTGCCTCATTTGCCTCAGTTCCTGAATTCTGGAAAAAGATCTTATCCATTCCGATCGTCGTACAGATCTTCTCTGCCAGGAGTGCCTGTGGTACGGTGTATGGATAGTTAAATGTATGAATGATATCCTTTGCCTGATCCTGAATTGCTGCCACAACCTTCTCATTACAGTTACCGGCGCTGTTTACGGCGATACCTGCATAAAAGTCAAGATATGGTGTACCATTCTCATCGTACATATACATATCCTTTGCTGTCTCTGCAATAAAATCAAAACGCTCATAAGTTTCGATCATATATTTGTTTACTTTTTCCTTTAACTGCTCCTTAGTTAATCCTGTTTCTTTTAATTTCATAATCGTATCCTCCTTAATGAATAATCGCTGTGTTTGTTGACTTCCCACTGCGTTACGGGCACCTTCCTGACAAGAAGTTTCCTATAATGCAAAAAAGACGCTGTGTTTTCAAAATAATTTGAAAATCACAACGTCATTGTTGCATGTATGATGTGTTAAATTGTCTGATGTGATGCGTTCAGCATAACATCTGTACTGTGCGTCTGTGTCTCACATCCGCCGTCCTTTATATTGAACACCTATAAAATAGCACGTCATCGCAATCATGTCAATACCAACGTCTAAAAAATTTCACTTTATTTTATTTTGTGCAATATATTGCACGATGTGTGCTATTATAATACCATTTCTACTTCTTACGGAGTACCAAAAATAGTACAGTCAATATAACAGGTCCACCGTAAAAAACGCTTCTCTCTCCATACCTGCACACATTAATATGCAACAAAAAATGTCATAAAACGAACCTTCTGATCCCCGTTGTTGATGTAACGATGAAACTGATCGGATTCAAAACGAAATACATCCGCCGCCGTCACGATATGCTCGCCATCCTTTAATTCCACGGTAAGCTCCCCCTCCATGACCGCAAGATACTCCCGTGTCCGCTCGCCATGGCTTCCGCTGGCGTAAATGCCGTCCGGTTCAATATCGATCCGGTAGATCTCGACCATATGATTATCCTCGATCGGAAAACAGTTCCACACCCGATACTGTCCCGGCACCTCCTTGATCGGCGGTGTCTCCTCCGTCCGGACCAGATACGAATCTAACGGCGGTGTCTGGATCAGCTCATTAAAATCAAGGCGAAGTCCACTCACGATCTTGCCGAGAACGCCGATGGACGGATTGGCTGTTCCGCGCTCAATCTGCGCCAGCATACTCTTGCTGACTCCGGTCTGCTCCGCGACCACGTCCAGGCTCATCCCCTTTGAGGTACGGATCCTCTTTAAATTGACGGCAATATTATGTGATAAATAATCCATAGACTTCTTCCTTTCTGTCTGCTTTCAGACCGGTCCGGCCGACAAAGCACAATCATTCGTTGCTCCAGCATCATTATATAAAAGAATCCGCAGGAAAACAACAACCTCCCCTCGTAAATACTGCCTTCCCACCTTGCATTTTCCTCCGGCATCCTGTATTATATTCTTTACCGAACACACATTCTTTCCGTCGTGTGTCTGTGGTTTAATGCTTGCAGTTTGATCGAACGCTTGCAACTTATCGAAAGGCATGATTACATTATGAGACGTAAAAGACTGACTTTACATATATTTTTGTGGGGCATGCTTGCCGCACTGGTCCCGGTGGGGCTTTTATTTTTGTTTTTGTGGAGCGGCGGAGCATACTTTGCGCCTGCTCTGTGTGCAGGACTGATCCTGATCCTTTTCTGCATTTACAAGATCCATTTTCTGCTGCGCTCCCGTTCACATTACATTCGCGGCGACTGGTCACTGACCGATCTGGATGACATTTCCGGTACGGATTTCGAAGCACTGACCTGCGATATTCTTGCCTCCAACGGCTTTGAGCTTGCCCAGAGCACCAAGGCGAGCGGTGATTTCGGCGTTGATGTCCTTGCGTACCGCGATGGAATTTCTTTCGCGATCCAGTGCAAACGCTACAATTACGATGTCGGGATCGAAGCCGTGCAGCAAGTCTATGCCGGACGTGCTTTCTATGAATGTCACGTTGCTATGGTTCTGACGAACCAGTATTTCACGCCGGCAGCCCGCAAGCTGGCAGATAAGATCGGGGTTGTGCTCTGGGACCGCGACATGCTGGAAGAGCTGCTTTAGAAAGAGAAAAAGTACCGGACAGACTGAAAGGAGGAGACCATGCATACCGTCAAAATATCCGTGCGAAATCTCGTGGAATTTATTCTGCGAAGCGGCGATATTACCACGTCCGAAAGCGGTCTCGCCGACCCGGATGCCATGCAGGAGGGTACGCGCATCCATAAGAAGCTTCAGAAGCGCATGGGTTCTGCCTACCGTGCCGAGGTTCCCCTTTCGATCACACTTCCGGTCACCTATGACAGCGTATCGGTAGAGATGACCGTAGAGGGCCGCGCTGACGGCATCTTTCCGGAGAAGAACGGCAGCGGCACCACGATTGACGAGATCAAGGGCATTTACCGCCATGTATCGCGACTGACCGGACCCGTTCCTGTCCACAAAGCGCAGGCGATGTGCTACGGCTATATCTATGCCCTTGAGAACAAGCTCAAGGATGTCGGCATCCAGATGACCTACTGCTATATTCCGACGGAGGAGGTGCGTACATTTTCCGAGCGCATCCCTTTTGCAGAGCTTGAGAAATGGTTTATGGATCTCCTTCATGAATATGCGAAATGGGCTGTCTGGCAGATCAAGTGGCAGGAGAGACGCAATGAGAGCATTCAGGAACTTGATTTTCCATTTGAATACCGCGAAGGACAACAGCGTCTTGTCAAAGGCGTTTATCAAAGCATTCTGCGGCGCAAACGGTTATACATCGAAGCACCTACCGGCGTAGGCAAGACAATCTCCACAGTGTTTCCTGCCGTCAAGTCCATCGGCGAGGGTGTCACCGAGAAAATATTCTATCTGACCGCCAAAACAATCACTCGCACCGTGGCAGAGGAGACCTTCTCTCTTCTCTCCGACAGGGGCATGCAGCTGAAGTTCATCACACTGACCGCTAAGGAAAAGATCTGTCTTCTCGACAAGCCACAGTGCAACCCACAAACCTGTCCACGGGCGCTCGGTCATTTCGACCGGATCAACGATGCCGTTTACGATATCCTGACCCATGAGGATGCCATTTCGCGCGAACGGATCCTTGCTTATGCGGAGAAGCATGACGTCTGCCCTTTTGAGATGAGTCTTGACATCAGTACCTGGTGTGATGCGATCATCGGCGATTACAATTATGCCTTTGATCCGACTGCCTGCCTCAAGCGTTTCTTCGCCCTTGAGACAGAGAATGACTATGTTTTCCTGATCGATGAGGCACACAATCTGGTGGACCGTGCCCGGGAAATGTACTCCTCCTGCCTTGTCAAGGAGGACTTTCTCAAGATTAAGAAGATCATGACAAAGCACTCCCGCAAAACAGCACGGAGTCTGGAGCGCTGCAACAAGGAGCTGTTAGAATTAAAACGGGGCTGTGAGGAACGCCGCCTTTACGATCCGATCGAGATCGAACCGTTTGTTATGAAGGCTCTGCGCCTGTCCTCCCTGTTAGAAGAATATCTTCACGGTCGCACAGATTCCTCTGATTACATGGCTCTTCCGGACATTACTCCGGGAGATCCCGCCGCACTTCCACTGGACGGCGATGCCCGCGAGGAGGTTCTGGCATTCTATTTTGAACTCCACTATTTCCTTGCCGTGTTTGAGACGATCGATGACAAATATATCGTTTACGCCGATTATGACAGTGCCGGTGCATTCTGCCTTCATCTGCAGTGCATGGATCCGTCCGGCAACCTGGATCTGTATCTGAAGCGTGGACGCTGCGCCGTTTTCTTTTCTGCCACACTCCTTCCGGTCAATTATTACCGGGAACAGCTTGCGGGCAGAGAGGATGATTATGCGATCTATGCGCCGTCCCCGTTTCAGTCTTCCAACCGTCTGCTGCTCATTGCCCGCGATGTCAGCACGAAATACACCAGACGCACCCCACGGGAATATCAGCGGATCACCGATTATATTCTCCGTTTTATTCAGGCAAAGACCGGAAACTATCTGATCTTTTTCCCGTCCTACCGCATGCTGGAAGACATCCGCGACTATCTGGAGCAATCCGCCTACTGCCGCACATCTGTGGATCTGTATATGCAGGAAAGCTCAATGAGTGAGACAATGCGCGAGGAGTTTCTGTCCCATTTTCAGGACACACCGATCAGAACAACCGTCGGACTTTGTGTTATGGGCGGTATCTTCGGAGAGGGAATCGACCTGAAGGACAGCCGCCTGATCGGTGCTGTCGTGGTTGGAACCGGGCTTCCTATGGTCTGCACGCAGAACGAACTTTTTCGCAATTATTTCGACGAGAAAAAGGGTACCGGCTTCAACTATGCGTACCGGTACCCGGGTATGAATAAGGTGCTGCAGGCCGCCGGTCGTGTCATACGAACCGTCACCGACCGCGGTGCCATCCTTCTTCTGGACGAACGCTTCCTGCAAAACAGTTATCAGTCGTTATTTCCACGGGAATGGTTCCCGTATGATGTGGTGTCTGCCGAATCCATCGGCAAGCATCTGTCCGATTTCTGGGACAGTTAAACCGTATCGATAAATTTCTGTCCTCCCCCACATAATGATCAGCGTCAATGTTTTCTACGCAGAAGATCTATTCCTGCAGCTCATAAGTCTGTTCAAAAATGTCTCCGCGGATCACATAGATATCCGTCAGATCATCGGATCGGACCGCCATGTAATCTCCCGGTCTGCCAAGAAAATATTCGTGTCCCTCGCCAGCCGGAAAGATCTTCGTCCGCTTCTCCAGACGGCAGGCGTATATTCCCGCTCCCTTCTTCGGATAGCACAGATGCGCATACTCGTCAATGCTTAAAAATTCCTGCTCCGGCAGCGTCTGAAGCTCCGGCCAGAAGTCCATCATCTGCTCAAACATATCAAGCGGTTCCTGTGTCATTTCGTAGCTGGCATCAAACTTCTTCTGCCGGATATCATAAACCTCACCCTTACAGCCGATCATAATATAAGTATCCGGTGCCGCAGTCACCTCAAGACCAGACTCATTTTCCAGAGAACGCAGCCACAGCTTTTTGCCTGCCGGTACCATATCGATCGTTTTCACATACGCCCATGCCACTCTTTTCTTGCGGTAATACTCCATCCGACGGATCTCTTCGGCATGATCCCTGCCGTATTCTGCCGCATCGATCCATACACAGTCCCGGAAATAGGACTCTGCCTTTTCCATCAAATAGTCGATCGTGTGTCCGATGCCATGCTCCTCCATCTGCAGCTTAAGTATCACCGAAGATACGCGGACACTGGCGCAGAATACATCACCTCGGATCAAGCCGAAATCCGGGATCAGATAATCCAGAAATTCCAGCGGGCGAACCCGTTTCGTATCACTCAGAAACAGCAGACACTTCTCCTCATGTTCTCCCCACACAGCCAGCAGAAAATGATTGCCGGTTTCCCTCAGAAACGCCTTCTTCTCCTCCAGCCACGCAGTATTCCACACGGCATTATCCTTTTCACTTTCCGATCCTCTCAGAAACTCCGTCGCGCGCTCCTCTGAAATCTGCACCGCCACAAGCTTCTCCTGTTCATTCCGGCTGCATATCTCCGCCTGTTCTAATATGTTCTGTCCCATATCTGGTACACCATACCCTTTCCTGTGATCTGTCTCTGATCCTGTCAACGTTATTCCCCGTTCTCCCATATCTGACCGGCAAAGCTACGAAAGCTCCTGTTGACATGCGTAAACCGCAGTGTCAGAACACCATCCTCAATCGCAGTGATCTTCGCATATATTTCTGTAAACAATGCCCGTCCGTCCTCGCCGGCGGCAAATATTTCCACATCCGTTCCCACGCGCAGCTCATAGCTTCCGCCCTTCTCCGGACGCACCAGAGCCCGCTTATGCGAAAACCGGCACAGCCTTCCGGCAATACAGATATCCTGGATCAGCTTGCCTTCGATCGGATACATATTAAACACCACCCGGGTATCCACCGGGTACATAATGTCATTTTTCTGTTCGCGGATACGGCAGTCATACGATCCCTGAATTGCCCGGATCTCACAGACCGAGATCGGATACGCAAGTCCCTTTGCCTGAATCTCCTGATATGCCGATGCATCTACCGGCACGCGCACATGCGCAAGACATTCCTGCGATGCCAGGATCTGACTGCCCACGCTGAAGCTTTCAATACGGGAACATTCATTAACCACACTGCCGATGACGTTATAACGCATGAGCTGTTCCGAGCCCACATTACCGATAAACGCCTCTCCACGGTGAAGTGCAATCCCCATCTCCATCAGTGGGTAGCCGTTTCTGCTGCAATATTCATTGACCTTTTCCATATTATTCTGCATCTTGATCGCCGCTGCGATCGCATTCTCCGTCTGTTCCTCAGAGACAAGCGGCGCACCAAATACCGCCAGAATGGAATCGCCCAGATATTCAATAACGGTTCCTTTATGCTCTATAAGCGCCGGAAGCATACCCTGAAAGAAATAGTTGAGTACATCCGTCACCTTCTCCGGCGACAACCCCTCTGAAATCGAGGTAAAGCCGCGCAGATCCGCCATCATTACGGTAAGCTCACTTTTCTTGCCACCAATCGCTGCCCCCTCCGGATTCTCCAGAATCTCATTGAAAATATCATCAGAAAAATACTGACCAAACACCTGTCTTAACAATCGGTTTCTCGCTTCAAGCTGGCGGTTCAGCTTCATAATCTCTTCCTGTTCCCGCAGATGATTTGCCTGCTGCACCAGAAGCTTCTCATAATTCTTCGTAACATCATGCTGCCACGCCGTCTGCTCGATTCGAAGGATCCCCTCCTTCGAAAACGGCTTGTGAAGCACAACCGTTGCGCCCCAGGAATAACATTCGCGGTCAAGCTCCTTCGTCCTTGTCTCCGTCATAAAAAACAAAGGAACACCCGCAAGATCCTTCTGCTTGCGGATATAAGAAACCGTATGGAATTCTTCCCCCTTAGACATCATATAGTCGACGATGATCAGAGAAGGAGCCTCCCTCCAGTCCTGCCTAGACCGTTCGATCTGTACGCGCTCCTCGATCGCCCGACGCACCGCCTCAAAAGACATCTTGCAGACAGCACGCATGCCTCCGGTGGAGTTGATCCGCCTCTGCGCCTCGATCATCTCATGGCGGTCATTTCCGATCACCCATATATTTCTCCCCATAGCATTTACCTCCGGCTCGAATGCCAGCTTCCGCCTGACCGTGCCGGCTTCTGCGGCCGGGCATTCTTACAGTTCTCACATAACGTGCCGGTCCGGATCGATGCCCCACACTTCACACAGGACAAACGCATCGGCTCCAGCTTCGGAATCTCCAGATATTCGTCTGACACAAACTGCTCGATCACATGGCGCGGCACACCGGTCTCGCGCTCAATAATGATCGCCGGCTTCGCTCCGTATTTGCGCAGGAAATTGCGCACGGTCTGAAAGTAATCATAATTCTCTCTTCCGCATTTCTTACAGCGGTACACACCGCGGGAGATCTTCTCAAGATCTCCGCCGCAATATCCGCACGCTGTCGGAATTCCGCTTGAACGAAGAAAGGATTCTCTCTTCCGGCGTGCTATCGCAATCTCGCTTTCCTGCTCTGTCGGTGCGTCCTTGTTCTCACTATCTCTGCCTTCTGTAGTCTCTTCTTTGCTGGTGCTGCTCTCTCCCCGATCTTTCTTTCCGCCCGGATTATGTATACTCTCTGCCGTAAGCTTTAAAAGCGTACGCAGACGCTGCTTCAGCTCTTCAATCGCATCCTTCGGACGGTTTGCACAGTAAATCGTCTGCACATTGTTCAGATAGAAACGGAACATGTCCGTCATCGGGCTGTCATCTATCTGAAACGGCACGATGGTTTTACGATAATAGATCGCACTGTCGATCTCCTTTTCCACCCAGATCGACTGCTGGGATGCCTTTGAAAGTACCAGCAGGAAAATATCACAGTTCTGGATCGCAGACGGGATTTCCCTTGCATAATTGGAGCCTGCCGGAATCATGTCCGGAGCGATCCAGTAGGTAATACCCATTTTCTCCAGCATCTGCGTCATCTTTTTAATGTATCGCTCATCCTTGGAACTGTAACTAATAAAAACAGATTTGTTCATAGCCACAACCATCCCCCTATATCAGATTTCATCATACGCAACCCGGTTGCGTCCTGTAGATTTTGCTTCATAAAGCTTCTCGTCCACTTTCTTCACATTCTCCTCCGGTGTCAGATGCGGATCTAATGCCTTCACACCAAAGGACATGGTCACCCGGATCGGTACATCTTCAAAATAGCAGATCGAGGTCTCAATCTTCTTGCGGATATTTTCTGCAAATACGGAAGCCTGCGATACGGCACAGTCCTTCAAAAGGATCACAAATTCCTCGCCGCCCCAGCGGATCACCTCACCCATTTCTCCCGCCGCATTGCGCAGGATCGATGCGATATATTTCAGAACAACATCCCCAGCATTGTGTCCATATGTATCGTTGACCCGCTTGAAAAAATCAATGTCTCCCATCACGATCGAACAGGACTTTCGCAGCAGATAAGGAAGAATATTTTTCTCGTAATATTCATAATATCCACGTCTGTTTTTCAAGCCGGTCAGCTGGTCAAGCTGCGATTCACTGTACAAGATCTGGGACTCTAAGGTCTTGCCGCAGAACACCGCCGCCATCGCCAGACGACGCTCATCTCTGTCGTCAAAATACCAGTAGCCCTTATCATCCATCTTGTTGATCGCCTGATAAGCACCAATGACCTCGCCGCGCGAATTGGTCACCGGAATACAGAGGATCGATCTGGTCTGATATCCGGTCTCCCTGTCCACCTCCGGGTTAAATCTCGGATCCTCGTAAGGATTGTTGATCAGAATCGTCTCATTACCTGAAATGGATGCGCCGACAATACCGCTCCCCTCCGGAACCACAATACGGGGACTGTCAAGTGCCACAAGCGTCCAATACTGCTTTTTGGCTTTATCCCAGTACCAGAACGAAGCTCTTTCGGAATTGGCGAGCGTCCGTCCAAGCTCCGTCAAAAGCAGGATCGTCGATGCGAAATCCTTCGTATCTACCATTTCATTCATAAAGGAAAAAATTTTTTCCAACAGTTCCTCTGCATTTAATACCCGCCTATTCTCCATATAAGTCATTCATTCCTTTCTCAGCCTGCTCACTGCCGGCTTCCGGTAAACATTCTCCAAGCTGTGTCAAATACTCTAATGAAATTCTCTGTGCCTCCGGCTGCGTTGTCTCGATCAGCACGGAGCAGCTCCCGAAATATGTATCATAATAATCAAAAAACTGACTCCATACGATCTTTCCTGTGCCAAGCGCAAGATGCAGATCGTGCTTCAGATCATTATCATTGATATGGATATGCTTCATATACGGAGCAAGCTGTCTTATCCATATTGCCACCGGAAATCCATAGATCACCGCATGCGCATAATCAAAACACACGCCATAGTTCGGATAATCCTTCAGTCGTTCCGAAATCTGTACCAGCACGTCCGGTGTTGCATCAAACATATTTTCCAGATAAATCTCTATGTCCGGAAAATCGGACAGAAGTGTTTTCAGAAATTCCACCGTCATGTCAATCGCATGCATATCGTATTCTCTGGAAGAAAGCATCGGATTGACATTGGTGTGAAACACAACACCTTTAACACCAAGACTCTGAGCGATCTTCATACTCTGCCGCATACGGTACTCCGAAACCACGCGCATGCGCGGATCCTGACTGAACACCACGACATCCAGGAATGCGCCATGCATTGTACTGCCCTCCGGAAGCCCCGCTTTCTGATATGCTTCAATAATCTCCTGCTGCCGCTCCTTTGATTCCAACACCTCCGGATCAAAGAAATCATTGATCTCAAACCCAACACCATACTCTCTGGCAAGTGCCAGATGCTCCTCAAGGTTCTCCACCCGGGATACCACCAAATACTGCCCCATAATTTTCCTCATTTCTGCGACTTACCGCCGCCTGCAACCTTCTACCTTAACCTTCTCAATATCTCAATCACATAATCCCATGTCCTGCGGACACTGTCCACATTCATGGACTCCTTCGGTGTGTGGATATCATCCATATCCGGTCCGAAGGAAACACAGTCAAGACCCTGCAGCTTGCCGGCAAACAGCCCGCATTCCACACCGGCATGAAGAGCCTCAACCACCGGCTTTTCACCATACTGCTCCTCGTAAATCTGTATCATCAGCTCGCGCAGCGGCGAATCCTCACGATATTCCCATGCCGGATATGCTCCCGTACAGGTCACACTTCCGCCAAGCGCCTCCATAAGACACCGGATCCTCTGCACCAGTTCTTCTTTCTCAGTGCCGATACTGCTCCGCACCGAAAAAGAAAACGATACCTCTTCTTCCCGGGTTATCATAATTCCCAGATTCAAGGAAGTCTGTACCAGCCCCGGGATATCGAAACTCATGCGCTGTATGCCCCCCGGCAGATTCACCAGTGCCGCAATGACATCGTCCGTGGAATGCTGTGTCATCGCTCTCTGTCCCATTTTCGTCCCAGTGCTTTCCCACACAAGACGAATCGATGGATCTGTTTGTCTGTACTCATTTTGGTACACCTTCTCCAGCTCGCGAATCACCCGCTCACCGTCTCCGTCCTCGCAGAGAAGCAACGCTGTCGCCTCCCTCGGGATCGCATTGTCCTTCAGTCCGCCGTCCAGACGAAGCAGGCGGAAATGACAGGAATCCTTCAGGGTGAAAAGGGTTCTCCCCAACAACCGGCAGGCATTGGCACGTCCCTTGTCGATCTCTACGCCGGAATGACCGCCCATCAGACCGGTCACCGTAAGGCGGATCTGTTCACCGTCTGTCTGCTCCCACTTCACCGGTAAATGCGCCTCCGCGGTCACGCCTCCGGCACAGCTTACCAGAAGATGTCCCTCATCCTCCGAATCAAGATTTAACATGATGCGGGAACGCAGATCAGAGCAGTCGATCGCGGCAGCTCCAAGCATGCCGATCTCCTCATCCACGGTAAATACCGCCTCTAACGGCGGATGCTGTATTGTCTCATCATCAAGGATCGCAAGCGCATATGCTACCGCAATGCCATCATCACCACCAAGCGTTGTTCCCTCTGCCGAGATTACACTGCCTTCCAGCTTAAGCCGGAGACCTTCCTGTGCAAAGTCAATGTCACAGTCCGCTTCCTTTTCACAGACCATGTCCATATGCCCCTGCAGCATAACCGGTGCCGACTGCTCATACCCTGCCGATGCATCCTTCCATATGATCACATTATTCCATTCGTCCTGACGGTACCGCAGTCCTCTCTGAACCGCAAAGTCCACCAGAAAATCGCTGATCCGCTTCGTGTCGGATGACCCGTGCGGAATTGCACAGATCTGTTCAAACCAGTCAAATACCTCCTTGGGTTCTATCCCCGTTAATACTGCCATGTTTCGCCTCCATTATAAAGTATACCATCGATGCAAGCAGCAGACCAAACGCTGCAAGTCCGCCGATATTGCCAAAAGAAAATCCAATCTGAACCACATCTGCCAGCGAACCGCCATGATACGGTATCACTGCCAGAATCGCCAGTAATATACCAACCAGCCCCTCCCCGGCAATCAGTCCGGAACTGTATAAAATACCTCTGTCAACGCGAAGCTTCTGCCTCCCTCTTTGTTCTTCACTATCCGCTTTTCGGGACTCTATGATCCGCCGCAGCATACCGCCTGCAAATATCGGTGCTGATAGGTGGATCGGCAGATATAAACCAATCGCGATCGGAAGCACCGGCAGTCCGAGGATCTCGATCACAACAGCCACGAATGCACCGCAAAACACAAGGCCCCACGGAAGTGTTCCTCCCATCACGCCTTCCACCACAAGCTTCATTAATGTTGCCTGCGGCGCCGGCAGCTGCACGGAATTGCCAAAGCCCCACGCTGCATTGAGCAGATACATCACGCCACCGATCGTCAGTGCTGCGACCACTGCACCGATCAGTTCCCCGATCTGCTGCCATAGTGGCGTTGCGCCAACGATATATCCGGTCTTAAGATCCTGCGAGGTATCCCCCGCCATCGCCGCCACAATACATATCACGGTTCCCACGCAGATTGCCGATACCATACCAACGTAGCCGGTCATCCCTGTTCCTTTCAGCAGTGCTGTTGCGATCAGAAGGGTCGCGATCGCCATGCCGGAAACCGGGTTGTTCGACGATCCCACCAGACCGACCATCCTGCTTGACACCGTAGCAAAGAAAAATCCGAAAATCACGACAAGCATCGCCCCAAACAGCCGTACCGGCACCGACGGAAGAAGCCATATCACTACAGCGATCAGCAAAATTCCGGCAAGCACCGCCCCCATCGGAAGCTCCTTCGAGGTACGCAGGGTATCCTGCTCTCCGCCTCCGATCCCTTTCATTGCAGCGGCGAAGGTACGAAGGATCACCGGAAACGTTCTGATCAGACTGATAATACCTCCTGCTGCAACAGCTCCCGCACCGATATAACGGATATAGCTGCCCCAGATATCCCAGACGTCCATCGAAGAGATCGCCTCCATGCCCGGTGCGATCACATTGTCCGCACCGAAAAGCATGATCGCCGGAATCAATACAAACCAGCCAAGCACGCCTCCGGCAAACATATTGGACGCCACGCGGAATCCACAAATAAAACCGACACCGGTCAGTGCCGGCAGTACATCCAGTCCAAATCCCGTCCGCAGCGGACGGATATTCCAGTGAACCCGTGACGGAAATAGCTGCAGTCCCTCCGTAATAAACTTATACAACGCAGAAAGTCCAAGACCTGCAAATACAACCTTCGAACCTGCACCGCCTTCCTCACCGGCAAGCAGCACCTCTGCACACGCCGTCCCCTCCGGGAACGGAAGCGCACCATGCTCCTCCACGATCAATGCACGGCGGAGGGGTACCATAAACAGGACACCCAGCAGACCTCCGCAGACGGATACTGCTGCAATCTCCGTAAAAGAAGGCATCGCAACCTCTGTGCTTTCCTGCGCCCACATAAACAACGCCGGCATGGTAAATATCGCACCCGCCGCCAGGGATTCGCCGGCAGAGCCGATCGTCTGAACCATATTATTCTCCAATATGGAATCCCGCCGCAGAATATACCTTAGGATGCCCATCGACAAAACCGCCGCCGGGATTGATGCCGAAACCGTCATTCCAACACGCAGTCCGAGATATGCATTAGCTGCTCCAAAAACCACTGCCAGCAAAAGACCCAGCATCAACGATACCGGAGTAAATTCCGGCAGCCTTTTGTGCGCAGGAACAACAGGTTTAAAGTTCTTATTCTCGTTCATAACAGACCTCAATTCATAATATAATCTTTATTCAAAACCGTATTTATATTATGCTTGTCCGTAACCTAAAGTATACCACATATTTAAAGCAATGTCATTATACGAAACTTTGCTTTGGGATCATAATTTATTTGATTTATAAACTAAATTGTAAGATATTATATGATAATAGACTCGGAATTTTTTCACAAGAGAATGTATCCCAAAATACGGACACAGTTTCTATCGAGGGACTTGACACGATCCGCAATTATACGGATGACTATGCAGCAATCGGCGGACTGAATGTTTTAGGCGCCCGGGGGCTGGAGATTCCCTGACATTTTACTAATCTACTGCCGCTGTTGCTTCCATCCCCTGCTGTGCCAGCTCTGCCGCAGAAGCGCTTGTGTCAGCCGCTGCCTCCGATGCTGTTCCGGTCATTGCCGTAGTCTCTGTCGTACCGACAGCTTCCGTCATTGCGGCATCAATGGTATTCTGCTCGTTGTCATCGCTCGTTCCGTTCTGCTCATGACGCATCAGATCGATCATTTTCTTTAAATATTCCATATCCGCCTGCAGAAGCTCGTAATTTTCCGACCGGCGGTGTCCGTTCTTTTCCGCCTCGGAAAGCTGCTTTAACCGCTTTTTCATTAACTCCATCTGCTGATCAAGCTTCGCCTTTTCGGAGGTATTCTCCCGTACTGCTTTTGTTTTCTTAATCGCCTCGGTTTTCTGCTTTCTGCCCCGCACCGTACCGTCATCATGCTGCTTATGCATTTCCTCAAGCTTCATATTTACCACCTTTTTGCGGGCTGCACGGATCATCTTGTTCGCGTGATTGACTGCGATCTGAATTTCTTCATCCTTGTATTGTCCGGAGCCTGCTTTTCTCTTGAGGCTTGCCAGCTCTGACTTGGCAGAGCTTAGTGCGTTTCCCGCCTGGATCCGCGTCTTGGCGCGCATAATCGCTGCAGATACTCTTCGGTAACTGTAGGATAATGCTTTCTTGGTATTCGTCTTGTTTTTGGAAGCATTTTTCCGGCTCTCTTGCAGGCGCTTCAGCATGTTCTCCAGATAGGAAAGATCCGATTCCATATCCTGCTCGGAAATATCGTCCCATGGCATACTTTTCCCGTTCTGAGCCTGTTCATCCCCGGTCATCGTCAAGTCAGATCCATCACTTGTCTGTCCATTTTTTGACACAGCTCCTGAATGAATAATCGATGTGTTTGTAGACGCAGTGTCCTTCTTCGTGTGTCCGTTTTGGGGTACAGACGTGTCAGTGCCCTTCGTTGTCTTTGCTATTGTCGCCTCGCCCTGTGCGCTTTTTGGCACAGATACATTATACATATCCGCGCCGCCGTACTGCTCACTCAGAAGCTGTGCCACACGGCTTCTGCCGCTGGACACATCGTACTGCACACCGTCCTCTGCCGCAAAGCCGGAAGCAGTCTGACTGTATTCCGCACCCTGCTGCGCACCGTTTGACGCCTGCAGTTTTCTTCCGGCACGCGCACTGCGATATGGTTCGTACATATTTCCTGCAATCATTCCCCGCATCTTCTCATCCTCCCTGACTGAGTCCTTTTTATATACGCCTTTTCATTCACATCCCTGTTCCTGAGTATCAAGGCTTACATATGCTTTTTCGCCACCCTCTACAGATTCTTTCACTTATCTTATTCTTCGGTATTTTTCATTAGTTTCTTTAATAAAGAATAAAAGCATAAAATTATGCTCCGGAAATATTGGGTGTGAACAGCGTGTATACAGTGCGAATGGTAACGAGATCCGGTTGTGTTTCCCGGCAAAAACTTTTATAATCATAGCAGACTGATGCAGAATTGCGAAAACCATCCGGCAATAGAGCATTATTCGGGGCATCCGTGTTTTATCACAATAATTATGGGGGAGGCGGTATGATGCTGGTACAGATCCTGTCTGGTATTCACAATTTAACAACCATGCTTTACGGCATCTATATTTCTGCCTTTTTCCTTGGCGTGAAACAGAACCGCCGCAATATCGGTACACTGTTTCTGTTTTCGTGCGGAGAAGGATTATTATATCTGGTCGTATCATTTCTGTACGGCTCGCTTTTTGCCAAGGAGCTTTATCCTTTTGTGATCCATCTCCCTTTGGTGATATTTTTAGTTCTTTATTATCATTACCCGCTGATTTCCAGTCTGACCTCTGTTTTTTCTGCCTATTTGAGCTGTCAGATCAGCACCTGGGTCGGTCTTTTCGCACTCGACCTCACCCGTCAGGATTGGTGCTATTATCTCTCGCGTATTATCACAACGCTTCTGGTCTTTGTGATCCTCAGCCGTTTTGTCTGCCGCACCACGGCGGCAATTTTTGCCAAGGACAAAAGGGAGCTTTGCATTATCGGATTCCTTCCTCTCGTATACTATATCTTTGACTATGCAACAACGAAGTTTTCCAATCTTCTCTATTCCGGCAATAAAGCAGTTGTGGAATTTATGGGCTTCGCTTTCTGCATTGCATATTTGATTTTTCTTCTTGTGTATTTTAAAGAATTCGAGCAAAAGCAGGAAATCCGCCAGTACAGCGACCTGATGGAAATACAGCTCATGTCGATCCAGAAGGAGATCGATCAGGTACGGAACAGCCGGCAGGAGCTTTCCATCCTGCGGCACGATATGCGTCATCACCTGAATATGATCCAGACATTTCTGCAAAACGACCCGGAACAGGCGCAGAAATATATTCAGGAGATCAACGACGCCTATGACGACACAGTCATCACGACCTACAGCAAAAACGACACGCTTAATTCCGTGATTTCGATCTACCAGACACGTTTCACGGAAAAGGACCTGCGTCTTGAATGCAATATCCGCACGCAGGCAGAGCTTCCATGCCCGGATATTGCAATTTGTACGATCCTGTCCAATGCGCTCGAAAATGCAATGCACGCACTGGAGCAGTCGTCGGCAGATGATGGCTGGGCAAGACTGACGATCACTCAGAAGAACCACCAGCTTCTTCTGGAAATCGAAAATCCGGTCGACCAGATTCCAAAGTTTGTTGACGGGATTCCCGCTTCTACCCGAAAAGGACATGGCATCGGAGTCAAAAGTATTGTATACTATGTAGAACAGCTGCATGGTCAGTATCATTTTTCCGTTTCCGACCATATGTTTATTCTGAGGATCATCGTGTAAATATCAGAGACATAATGTTTACAGGCAGAGAAAGGAACGCAGGATTTTTATGAAGATAGCAATCTGTGATGACGAGGTACAATTTATCAATACGACTGTCGCGCTATTGGAAAAGTGGGCATCGAAGCATCATGTCGATGTGACTCTTTACCGTTTTTCCAACGGCGATGATCTGATCCGGGCGCACCACACCCACTGCATGGATCTGATCATTCTGGACATCATCATGCCTTTGCTCAACGGTATGGATACCGCGAAGGAGCTGCGTCAGGAGCATCAATCGGTTCCGATCATTTTCCTGACCTCTTCCCGCGAATTTGCCGTGGATTCCTATGAGGTGAAGGCACTCAATTACCTGATGAAGCCGGTCGACCCGGAGAAGCTCTTTGCCGCTATGGATGATTTCACCCAGACTCTGCACCGTGAAAAGGAAACCTTTACCGCCCAGACTTCTTCGGGCTTCTGCCGCATCACGCTGGACGATGTCGATTATCTGGAGGCGCAGAATAAGCTGGTGCAGGTCTGCCTGTCCAACAACACCACCCTTGAGATCCGCGAGCTTTTCTCCCACTGCGAGGAGATTTTCTCTCTGGATAAGGGCTTTTTCAAATGTCACCGCAGCTACATTGTGAATCTGGATCATGTCGATCAGTTCACCAAGACGACGATCCACACGAAAAACGGCACGCAGATCCCTATTTCCCGCAATAATTCTGCGGCGTTTAAGGAGGCATATTTCTCCTATATGTTCCGGTAAATATCCCGGCAGATTCGCCGGAAGCTTTTTTCAGCATGAACCATATGTTTTTCTGATTTTTTTCCTTTATTTTATTGAGAAACGCCAATTCTCATTTATTTTATGTTATAGTTAGTAGGTAACTTGGAAAGCTCATGCTTATTTCCCCATTCAATGAACTACAAACAGGAGCTATTCTATGAAGAACATATTACGTCAAAATATAAATACGCTCATCTGCTGTATCGTGACACTGATCCTTGCCGCATTTACCATTTACGCTGTATTAAAGGGAAGCGGTATTTCCTTAAATGAACTTATCGCAGATCTGCGCGATGCCTCTCTATGGGGTCTGATTCCTGCTTCGATCGGCGCACTGGGATTTATCTGGTTTGAGGGAGAGGCTCTTCGTGTCATTGTCCGACATATGGGATATCCCACAAAACGAACACAGGGCTTTGTCTATGCCGCTGCAGATGTGTATTTTTCTGCTATTACACCGTCGGCTTCCGGCGGACAGCCCGCCAGCGCCTTTTTCATGATGCAGGATAAGATTCCGGGAACTGCTGTAATGACAGCACTTTTGCTGAATCTCATTATGTACACTCTGGCGATCATCACGATCGGCATTGCCGATATTTTACTTTTCCCGGGGATATTTTTAAACTTCAATCTCTTCTGCCGCATCCTGATCATTGCTGGCGGATTGATCCTTACGGGTCTTGGTATTTTATTTTATCTGCTGTTAAAGCGTCAGTCGCTGATACTGGCTGCCGGACGTGGTATTACCGGACTGCTGCGCAGGCTTCACTGCAGCCGGCTCGCCGACCGGATCGAACGCAAGCTCGCATCCTCCATTACCAAATACAGCCAATGTGTGTCTGTTGTATTTAATGGAAAGAAGATGCTCCGGAAGGTGTATCTTCTGAATCTTTGCCAGCGATTATCCCAGATTATCGTCACGCTTTTTTCCTTTCGTGCGATTCATGGGGATCTGCGCAGGCTGCCACATCTGCTAGCAACACAGATCTATGTGGTACTTGGTTCCAATTGCGTGCCGATCCCCGGCGGTATGGGCGTCACCGATTATCTGATGCTCAATGGATACTGCCGGCTGATGACCCGCGATGAGGCTTTCCGTCTGGAGATCTTAAGTCGCGGTCTATCGTTCTACATCTGTATTATTGTCAGCCTGATCGCAGTGATCGCCGGCTACATAATACGTCAGAAAAAATTAAAAATGGAGAAATAAAATGATTGGATTCTATGATTATACTGTGATACTTACTTACCTTTCACTGCTGTCGGGTACAACCGGCATTATGCTCTGCTTAAACGGCGTCGGACATCCTTATCTTGGGATGTTTTTTCTGCTGTTCTCGGGCTTGTGCGACACATTTGACGGCAAGGTTGCAAGAAGCAAAAAGAACCGCACAGAACAAATGAAAAAGTTCGGTATTCAGATCGATTCTCTTTCGGATCTGGTTGCCTTTGGTGTGCTGCCGGCATGCATCGGCATTTCTCTGCTTCGCTATGCGATCCACATTCCCGGACTTTCCGGCTTCACCTGTTATATTTTAAGTAACTACCAGAAGCCTGCTACATATATACTGACCTTCGTCGCTGTTCTTTATGTTCTGGCAGCGATGATCCGTCTGGCATATTTTAACGTGATGGAGGAAGAGGATCAGAATCGCGATGAAAGCGGTGCAAAGATTTATACCGGACTTCCTGTCACATCGGCAGCTCTGATCTTCCCTGCCGTGCTGCTCCTGCATCTTCTGCTGCGGGCTGATCTGACGCTTCTCTATTTCGGAGTAATGATCGTGACCGGATTCTTGTTCCTGTTCCGTTTCCACATTAAGAAACCGCAGAACCGTGGCATTGCAATCCTGATCATTTTTGGCGCCATTGAATTTATTATTTTGATCCTTGCTCTGCTGCACATCAAACGATAGGAGTCTTTCGACATGGACATGCTTGATTTTCTGTATCACACCATTCCGGGCAGAATGCTTTTGAAGCCCCTGACGGCACCGGCTCTGTCCAAACTGTGTGGTCGTTTTCTGGATTCTTCTCTGTCCCATTTTCTAGTCAGACCGTTTATTCAGACAAACAATATCCGGATTGAGGATTACGAGACAGATCATATCCGAAGCTTTAACGATTTCTTCTCCCGCAAGATCCGCGAGGGGCTTCGCCCGGTCGATCCGGATCCGAAACACCTAATTGCACCCTGCGATGGACTTCTGTCCGTGTGGAAGATTGAAAAAGACACCGTGCTTCCGGTGAAGCAGAGCAGCTACACGCTCACCTCGCTTCTCCGCAGCCACAAGCTTGCCCGCCATTACGAGGGCGGTTATTGTCTGGTATTCCGGTTGTGCGTCAATCATTACCACCGCTACTGCTATGTTGATTCCGGTGCCAAAAGCCGCAACCGCCGTATCCCCGGCGTTCTTCACACCGTTCGTCCGGTGGCCCTCGCGAGCCGTCCTGTATTTACCGAGAACAGCCGCGAATATACGCTGATCCGCACGGATCAGCTTGGAACCATTGTGCAGATGGAGGTCGGCGCAATGCTGGTCGGTCGTATCGTAAACCACGAAGGAAAAGGAACGGCTGTCCGCGGCAGCGAAAAGGGCTTCTTCCAGTACGGCGGCTCCACGATCATACTGCTGACGGAGCCCGGAAAGGTTCAGATCGATCCTGCCATTTTAAAGAACTCGTCAACCGGCAACGAAACCCCGGTGAAGCTGGGAGAGGTAATTGGACATGCTAAAGCAAACGAACCCGTTGATACCGAAATATGCAATTAAACCCCTTGCACTTGCACTGCTTGTAAACTCCTGCGTCTACATGGGAATCGCACAGCTACGGCATTTCCTGACATTCTCTTCGCTGGAAACGCCGCTTGATACGGCGCTGCCGTTTCTTGCACCCTTCGTTCTGTTCTATGTCCTCGCCTTCGTACAGTGGGGGCTGAACTATCTTCTGATCGCCAGAGACAGCAAAGAGCTCTGCTACCGCTTCGCCTTCGGCAACATCATCGCAAAGCTCATCTGTCTGTTCTTCTTCGTGTTCCTTCCAACCACGCTCGCACGTCCTGAGGTGACCGGAACTGATCTGTGCAACCGTCTGGTCCGCCTGATCTACACCTTCGACCCACCGGTGAATCTGTTCCCGTCGATCCACTGCCTCGAGAGCTGGTGCTGCATCCGTGCTTCCTTTCTGCTCAAGAAGTCAAACCGCACCTATCAGACCGCCACGCTCATCATGTCCCTGGGCGTGTTCGCGTCTACGCTGTTTATCAAGCAGCATGTGATCGCCGATGTGTTTGGAGGGATCGTTGTGTTTGAAGCAGGCTTCCGGCTGGCCGGGGGAATACAAAAAGCTATCCGGCAATGATGTCCATTCCATGTCGCCCTTATCCATGCTCACCACCCATATCCTCCTCTGATTCCATCAAAGACCACGGCTCATTTTGTATTCTTTCAAGCATTTCCTTCTCTTCCCTCATCACTTCTTCCACTGACTCACTCTTCGTTGCCAACGCCAGATATAACTTGTCCATGGCGATACAACAATCGCCGCAAGTCCGTGGCGCTATCGTTCCAAAGCCATAATTAGGCATTGTCTTATATATTCCGTCCGGTCCCGGATAATCCCAGCCCTGCTCAAATGCTTCTTTGCTGGATAAAAACTCTCTTTTTCCGCAACCATTACAGATATGCCAATACCGCTCCGGTAATTTCATTCTAAAATCAATTGTTTGAATGTGCTCCAGAAGCTTAAATCTATATGTGTTCGCACCTGACTGTGTCGATATTTCAAATATATCATTTGAGATGCTGATATCACCGCAGGCAGTCTGTATTTCGACGGAATGATCTGCCGTTTGGAACCTTATGTATTTCCGGCCCGGGTGTAAATTCTCAGATTCCCATATCGTTAATTGACCGTTTTTGCCAATGTCATTTTTACAGCCATCTATATTTTGCCCAACAGTGACATCCGCTGAAATCAGCACCGCATTATATCCATTAACAAGCTTAGACAAACTATCACCTCCCGGTCTTGTGTATTTCATTGACAGCCAGACAATTGTCTCCGTCTTTTAACACACAATCAATTCTCATAATCCTCTCCCGCTCTGTTTCTACGCAGTTCTTCCATGGTCATCGGTCTGTGATGTGAATCTACAAATGACACTGCCCTCTTTATTGCTTTGACCATCTGGATCTGCTGTTCTGAATATTCTACATGATCCGTCACAATATCTACATGTTCCGGGTCTTGCAAAAGCTCTGCCAAAACATCCTCAAACCTATGAACATGATCCATCTCACCATTATGCATAAAATGATAGATCAAACACATTCCGGAAAACTCTCCTGCAATATAATTAATATCTCCGCTTTCAAGTCCATGACCCGTCTGCACCCTCCAAATGCCGGAATCGTCTTGAACCGGAATATGCTCATTATAATATTTCTGCTCTAATTCATCTTTTTTCAATTTGTCCTCCTTATTCTTCATCCCGCAAACCCTATCCGCTTTTCGTTATTTTTTACAATTTCGTGAATCCTGAAATCCTCCCGTTTCAACCGGCAGATCTCTTCTCTGGAAATGTCTTCTCTGGTCTCCATTTTCAGAATACGCGCAGACTGTTTTATGATCGCCTGGTCCAGAATATTTCTTACATATCTGCCATTTCCGAAGTTGTCTTCTTTTACGGCATTGCAGAAAAGTTCTTTGCAATATTCTTTTGCTTCTTCGTCGATCTGATAGTCCCGTTTTTGGGACATCAACGTTAAAATATCTGTCAATTCCTCCGGTGAACAATCCGGAAATGACAAATGAAACGCAATACGGCTTTTCAACCCCTCGTTCTGTTCGAGAAATGTCTGCATCTTCTCCGAATACCCGGCAAAGATAACGATGACGCTATCCCGGTAATTTTCCATCATCTGCACAACCGTGTTGATTGCTTCCGCACCATAGGTATTACTGCTATCGACCAGTGCATACGCCTCATCAATAAACAGTATGCCTCCCTGCGCCTCCTTAAACTTGTCCTCTACCATGCGGGCTGTCCACCCAACATACTTGGCAACAAGATCCTGTCTTCCACACTCCACAAACCGCCCGCTGCTGATCGCAGACTCCTCTTTTAAAATCTTGCACAGAAGTCTCGCCACGGAGGTCTTGGCAGTCCCGGGATTACCGGAAAACATCATATGAAAAGAGGCTCCCTGCGTATTTAAGCCCATTCGCTCTCTCGCCCGGACAACTTTTGATGCCGCAATGATCTCATCAATCACTGTTTTTACCTCTGTTAATCCGATCATTTCCTGCAAGGTGTCGTATGGTTTGTTGGGAACCCTTGTCACTTCCACCTGAAAACTTTTCTTCTCCCGATACGCCCTATACACATGGGTCTTGAGCCCACTTCCATACCATGCATTGTACGCATTAAATATGTCTGTCACGGAATAAGTTTCTGCCTCTGCAAGATAATCATACACATCACTTTTATCTTCTGTCCCAAAATCCACCTGCTCCACAAGCTCTGTCAGGTAATTTCGGGCATCCTGCAAGGTTCCTGTTCCCTCATTGCTTTTCAATTCAATGATCACCGTCCCGCCTTCTCCCGCTTTTATCACCTTCTGATAGCGACTGTCTTTATAACCTTTTCGCTGTACTTCCCGAAACAGAGTAATGCGGTTTGATATAAGTCTTTTATTATTGTACAACGCTTTGATCAAAAGTTCATAAATATCTTCAGCTGCTCCCCACGCCCCTGCACTGATCAGATAATGTACCGGATGCCCCTTATAAATTTGCTGATTTTCCGGTGAATAGATCCTGTCCAATTCTTCGTACAGACTCGAAGAGCCCAATATCTCATGGGCTCTCTGTCTGCACTCCTCCAAAGTCAGCGTTTGCTCCTCTAGAATTTTCTCTTCAACACGAAACGGGAAAGGATCGTAGAGCGGTTCTCTGAAATCAATTCCAAATTTTTCGAAAAGCACACTGTATCTTGTCATGTAGCAGGTGTTGTCCACGGCATATTTATACGCTTCAATGGTAATCTCCTCTTGATGACTAAGCTCCCATTTGCATTTATCAGACTCCGGATGCACAACCTCTTCCAGTTTGAACTTATGCATGTTGCGCACGGAACCGGCTACATATATGTCCATTTCCATGGTCGCAATATCAAAGTCTGTGATAGATGCTACATAGTCATTGCAACCCTTGAGATATTGGTTCACGCTGTACACATTCTTTTCATCAATGCCGGAACGATCAAAGCCCCGCTCTTCCTGATGCATCCGCACCCACTCCGGTGTATCCTTGGAAGGAGCCCCGGAAAGATGGTAACAAAGATGGTAGTAAATCATGTAAAGTAACACGTCCTTTCTCTCGAATAAAGCTGACGTTTTTATCCGGTTTCAATGATCGCTCCGGTATACTAAAATTAATTCATGGGGAGATTATACAGCGGGAAATGATCGCTATATGCTCCAAGCTCGTGATTATAAGCACAAATGATAAACTCCGTTTCTCCACAAAATTCCTTTGCTGCACTTGGCGAAAATGCGAGATAATCAATCCGCTCGTCTTTAAAGAAAGCGTTCTTGGCTGTTGGATAATCCCAGATATTCATACTGTACCCATCTTTTTTTATCACCGATATGTTCTCGCCGTCCTGTCCCTCCTGGAGGTCTCCCCCCAGTATTACAGTCGATTCCCTGTTTTCATGCAGAAATTCATGTAGTAATCTCCATTGCCTTGCGTGCAAACGCCTTCTCTCCTGGATGTACCAGCTAGCTTGATTCCGAAAGTTCTGAATCTGTACTAAATGGCAATTCACAATATAGGTCTTAATTCCATCGATATCAGCCATAAGCCCGCATATGCGGTTCGGAAGTTCTTCGTCAACTTGAAACAGCTTGTAGCTACGCATAACGTCCTTGCGGATGAGTGTTACCGAAAAGATAGATTTCCAATGTCTGTGATAGTCAAAACCAGCCGGCAAGATCACTGTATAATTTTCAAAATACTTTTCGAGCATATCAATGTATTTGCGGTCTCGCCCTGATATCATCTCTTGTAGCATGATAATGATTGGCTGCTGATCAGAAAATGCGATTTCCTGCGTCGCTTTTTTTAGCTTCTCTGCAAATGTGATGTCCCTTCGTACCGGAAGCCATCCATTTATATTCCAGCTAACAATAATTTTATCCATATACAAACCTACATTTTTCATATATAGTACCTCCTAATCAAATTTAATCCAGCTTTCCAATTCGTCTTCAAGTTCCTCTTCTGTCTGTGCATTCGGGAAAAAATCTGCCATCACGTCATCCCATACCTGTGATGGCGAGAGTTCCTCCTCTTCCTCAAAAAAATCTGTTTGGTGTTGTGTATCTTCGTACATCTTCTCGTCTCCTTTCTTTACACTTAAAGTGAGTGCGTTCATATCTTGAGCTCACAATCACAATACCACAGCCACCACGAAAAGTCAAGTATAATATGATTATCTTCTTTTCTCTATCATTTTATCATTGGTTTACCTATTTATATTTATCAAAATCCGGACGCACAACCTCTTCCAGTTTGAGCTTGTTCATCATTGTGGCATTGAAGATTTCAGTATATTAACAATACAAAATTATTGATAAGAATACTCTTCTGAACTGAAAATGCCCATACCGTTAAAACTGCCGATATGGACATTTTCCATGCTCCGATGTTAGCGTAATTAAGTTTTCGGAAAATTAAATATTGAAAAGGGCAGTTCCTTTG
>ERZ1026862.26-NODE-26-length-69062-cov-9.197980_pt1 | contig 69062 bp, 65 predicted proteins | sample MGYA00380161_ERZ1026862 | MGnify/ENA primary metagenome ERZ1026862 (study PRJEB33269, sample SAMEA4719797) | human gut metagenome | biome: human-associated habitat; feature: organic feature; material: feces | place: Cameroon | collected 2013-10 ... | reverse complement strand
GCGCCCTGAAAGGGCAGCCAGTTCCCAGCCCAGGGCAACGCCCTGGGTACCAGGGTATAAAGCCCTACGCCCTGTAAGGGCAAAAGTATGGGCGCACCTGTTGTTTATTACTTTTGCCCTTACAGGGCGCAGGTGCGGGGAACACGGCACCCAGGGCGTTGCCCTGGGCTCCGAACTTGTTGGGCTTTCAGCCCGTGCAGGGCCGCCCATTTGTCCCGAACTGCGAAGAAATTCGATTAATTCGAACCGCCGCGCCCGAGCCGCCCGGCAATTCGTTAATTCGTTTAATTCGTTGTTACGCCGTCTGAGGCCAAACAATAAACTGCGGCGCAGCCCCCATTCCTTCACCCTCAAATAAAGCATAAAACGACATGACTGAATTAGAGCAGATTCCTGTTACCGCCTTGCTGCCACAGCAGCCGCCATTTATCATGATTGACGCACTGACGGACTTCTCGGAGAAGGAGACGGCGACGCGACTGACGGTGAGGAAGGACAATATTTTCGTGGAACGCGGACGGCTTACCGCCTACGGGGTGCTGGAGAATATGGCACAGACCTGTGCGGCACGATTGGGATATGCCAACTATGTGCTACATAAGACCGTGAACGTGGGATTTATCGGCGCGGTGCGCGGCGGTGTTTTCCACCGACTGCCACAGGTGGGCGAGGTGGTGCACACGCGGATTGAGGTGATTGAGGAAATCATGGGACTCACGCTGGTGGATGCCAAGGTCTCGTCGGGCGAGGAGGTGCTGGCAACGGCACAGATGAAAATCGCTTTGAAAGAGGACTGACCACGGAAGCCATCGAAGCCCCTTATATACCTTATATAATGAGTATGGAGAAGAACAATACGACACGGCCAACGCTCAGCGTGACAAAGACGCTCACCATCCGCTTCAGTGAGGTGGACTCGATGGGCATTGTTTGGCACGGCTCGTATGCCCTCTATTTCGAGGATGCACGCGAGGCGTTTGGCGCAAAATATGACTTGGACTACCTGAGGATTTTCCGCGCAGGACTCTATACGCCGCTGGTGGACTTGCAATTTCACTACCGACGCCCCATCACCTATGGCACGAACCCCGAAATCACCATCACGTACGTGCCGACGGAAGCTGCCAAAATCGTGTTCGACTATGTCATCCACGATGGAGAAACGGGTGAGGAAATCGCTACGGGACGCTCTGTACAGGTGTTTCTCAACGAGAAACGCGAACTGCTGTGGAGCGCACCGGAGTTTTATGAATCGTGGAAAAAGAAATGGAATGTCAATGGATAACCCCTGCATGAAATCAGCCGTCACGCTCGAAGCTGGTGGCATGATAACGCCCTTGGGACGCGGTGTGGCCGAAAACTATCTGGCTGCGCTGCGCGGTGACTCTTGCCTGGAAAGGCAGGAGGGTACTTTCGGCGTGCAGGAACCTTTCGTGGCTTCGCTCTTCCACCGCGCCACGGTGGAGGCGGCGTTTGAGGCCATTGTCGAAAAGCGCAGAGAGAAAGACGGCGGGGTGGCGGACGACGCGCCCTACACGTTTTTCGAAAAGACTGTCATCATCGCGATGCACGACGCACTGCAACAGATGGCCGACGACGAGGCCTTCGACCTGCGAAGCGGCGACACCTTGTTTGTGCTCTCTTCCACGAAGGGCAACGTGGGCTTGATGACCGACGACGAGGCCGACCCGCGCATTTTGTTGGGCGAGGCGGCGCAGCGCATCGGCAGATTCTGGGGCATAACGACGAAGCCCGTCGTGGTGTCGAACGCCTGTATCTCCGGTGTGTCGGCCCAGATATTGGCACAACGTTTGCTGCTACAAGGCCATTGCCGCTATGCAGTGGTGGCCGGTGGCGACGAGCAATCGCGCTTCATCGTTTCTGGTTTTCAATCGTTTAAAGCCCTCTCCCCCACCCGCTGCCGTCCCTACGACGCGCAGCGCGACGGACTGAATTTGGGCGAGGCCGCTGCCGCGATGGTGCTAAAAGCTAAGGCGACAGAAGAGGTGCTTGCAGACGACTGGGTGTTGCGGGCAGGAAGTGTGCGCAACGATGCCAACCACATCTCCGGACCGTCGCGCGTTGGCGAGGGGAGTTTTCAGGCTCTCAAACGGGTGACGGAAGGCGCCACGGCCGACGAACTGGCCTTTGTTAACGCTCACGGCACTGCCACGCTCTACAACGACGAGATGGAGAGCATCGCCATCGAACGCGCCGGACTCTCGGATGTGCCGGTCAATGCGCTCAAGGGCGTGTTTGGCCACACGATGGGGGCGGCGGGCATTCTGGAGACGCTGCTCTCTGCTGAGGCACTGCGCCACGCAATGGTGTTGCCGACACATGGCTTCAAGACGTTGGGCGTCAGCCGGAAGATTGCGGTGTCGGGCGAAAGGATGACGACGGAGCGGGCGGGGTTTGTTAAACTCATGTCGGGCTTCGGCGGCTGCAACGCGGCGGTGCATTACGTGAAAGGAAGGTGCCTCGCAGGAGCGCCGGAGATAGGACCCGCCAAGGGGACGAAGCCTGCGGGGACCGTTTACCACCTCTCCCACTCTCTCCACCTTCGCTCCGACGGACACGTGAGTCTCGACGGAGAAGCGCGAGACTGCACGGAGAAGGGGGCGGCGATGCTGACGGCGCTCTACAGAAAGGAAGTCAACGACTATCCTAAATTTTTCAAGATGGACCCGCTCTGCCGACTGGGATTCATTGCCACCGAACTGCTGCTGAAAGCGGAAGGCGAAACGGCGGAGGGGGCGAGAAACGACCGCGCAGTGGTGGTCTGCACCCGCCACGGGTGTTACGCCAACGACTGCCGTTATCAACAAACCATCACCGACGAGAACTATTTCCCGAGTCCGGCCGTGTTTGTCTACACGCTGGCAAATATCGTCACAGGAGAAATTGCCATCCGACACCATTACCAGGGCGAGACGTCGTGCTTCGTTTTGCAAGAATATGAAGCGGAACGCGTGCGACAGCTGGCCGCCACGGCTTTCTGCGACCATGAGACGAAGAGCGTGGTGTGTGCCTGGCTCGACTGCCGAAACGAAGGGGAGTTTGAGGCCGTGGTGGAACTGATGGAAAGAAATGTATGAGGTGGGGCTTGTAGCCTCCAATAAATATAACGCAACATGGAAGAATTGATTAAACAACTCAAACAGCAAATCATTGAAGCCCTCAACCTGGAGGACCTGCAACCAGAAGACATCGACACCGACGCTGCGCTCTTTGGCGAAGGTCTCGGTCTCGACAGTATCGACGCACTGGAACTTATCGTGCTCCTCGAACGCAACTACGGCATCAAACTCAAAGATGCGGCGGCTGGCAAGGAGGTGTTTCGCTCGGTGAGGGTGATGGCTGAATATGTGGCGGCACACCGCACGAAATAAACGGACACGAATGGAAAGCAAACCGCTCTACATCGTTGGCATGGGCATCAATTCCGCCATCGGAACGGATGCCAGCGAGACCTGCCAGGCTCTGCGCAATTCGCACAGCGGCATCGGCAGGATGACGCTTTTGGAATCAGCCCACAAGGACTTGCCCGTCGGCGAGGTGCCTCTCTCCAACGAGGCGCTCCGCCAACTTCTGCACATCCCTGCCGACGAGGCCATTACGCGCAGCGCACTGCTGGGAATCATGGCGGTGCGCGAGGCGTTGCAGTCGGCTGGCGTGTCGCCAAAAGAGGTGCCGATGGCGTTTGTGAACGGTACGACGGTGGGGGGAATGGACTGCAGCGAGCAATATTACCTCGACTTCCTCAACAACGATTCACGCAACGAATTTATCGCCCTGCACGATGTGGGGGCCTGCACGCGGCAGATTGCCGAACACACCGGACCGTTTGTTTACCAGGCCTCAACGTCCACCGCGTGTTCCTCGGCGGCCAACGCCATCATCCATGCCGCGCGGATGCTGGAATGCGGAGAGGCGGAGATGGCGGTGGCGGGAGGCACGGAATGCCTGACGAAATTCCATCTCAACGGTTTCAATTCGCTCCTCATCCTCGACAACGCACCCTGCCGGCCTTTCTGCAAGACACGCGCCGGACTCAACTTGGGAGAGGGCGCGGCTTATGTGGTGCTCGAAACACCGGAGGCGGCGCAACGCCACGGCCATCAGCCGTTGGCGATTCTGACGGGATATGGCAACGCCTGCGATGCGTTTCACCAAACGGCCACGTCGGAGACGGCGGACGGTCCTTATCTGGCAATGCGTAAGGCATTGGAAAAGGGAGGGCTGACGGCGCAGGACATCGACTATGTCAACGCACACGGAACGGCGACGCCCGACAACGATAGGAGCGAACTGACAGCGATGCACCGGCTCTTCGGCGCGACGTTGCCGCCGTTTTCTTCCACCAAGGCGTTTACAGGACACACCACGAGTGCCTCTGGCTCGATTGAAGCCGTGGTTTGCATCCTGGCCCTCAGAGGCGGTTTCATTCCAGCGAACCTCAACTGGCAAGAAGCCATCGACGCGGAGAGCGTTCCCGTCACAAGTTTGCAGACGGGATGCCGACTGCGCCACGTGCTCTGCAATTCCTTCGGCTTCGGAGGCAACGATGCGTCACTGCTTATCTCGGCTGCGGACTTGTAATCAGTAATGGTTAGGACTTATAATAGTATCAAAACCACCACATGCACACCACACCTATATATATAAAAGGACTGGCACAGATTTCCATCCAACGTCCGCTCTGCGACGACTGGATGCAAAACGGCGTGACGCACAACGAAGCATACGTACGCGCCGACGACCCAAATTTCCGCGATTTCCTCGCACCGCTCGAGGCCCGACGTATGGGACGGCTGCTGAAACGCGCAGCGGTGGTGGCGGAAACGGCACTGAAGGAGGGCGCTACGACGTGTCCCGATGCCATCTTCAGCGGCACCGGACTGGGATGCGTGGAGAGCACGGAGAAATTTCTGGAGACGCTGTGTCGCGAAGGCGAACACCTGTTGAGCCCGGCGCATTTCATGCAGTCGACCCACAACACCATCAGTTCGCTCATCGCCATCCGCACGCATTGTCATGGGGCCAACACGACGTTCTCCCACAAGACGTTTTCTTTTGAACAGGCGCTCCACGAGGCCATCATGTCGCTGCGGCTCTCAGAATGCCACAAGGCCCTCGTGGGGGGCTACGACGAGGTGACGCCCTCCTATTATACGCTGCTGCGACGCGCCGGTTATGTGGGGCATCCGCAACAGGTGGCGTGCTCCGAAACGGCGATGGCGGCCCTGATTTCCACCGAAAGAGAGGGGGCCGTTGCGCGGCTCGATGCGTTTCAGACGGGACAGGCAACGCAGGAAGGAGAGAGCGCCACGCGGCTGAAGGATTTTCTGAACAATTGCGGCATTTCTCCCGATGATATTGACGCGGTGGTCACAGGTCATAACGGGGTTGCAAGCAACGATGCCCGCTATGCAGCGTTCTGCATGGCGTGTCTGCCAGGGATTCCCCAACTGCCCTACAAACAACTGTTTGGAGAGAATTACACCGTTTCGGCGCTCGCTTTCTATGCCGCCGCCAGGATGTTGCAACACGGCGTATGGCCGACTTGTCTGTCTGGCCTGCCGGCCACACGCCCGCCGCAACGCCTGCTCATCGTTAATCTCTCAGCCGACGGCGGCTATGCCTTTACGGTGCTGTCGAAATGATGCCTACTTATCCCCAACTCCTAAGCCCAACCTATGAGCCTCACGTCTATTCTGCCTCATGGCAAAAAACAATACGTTGCGCAGTTCTTCACCCTTGAATCGGGCGAGAAGAACGGCAATTCGGCCACCTATCGTTGCCGCCTCCATCCAGAAGCGCCTGTTTTCAAGGCCCACTTCCCGGGATTTCCCGTACTGCCAGGGGTGCTGACACTGAAAATGGTGGTGGACGCCATCAACGCGTCGCAGTTTTTCTCCACGCAGACGCTGACGGTGCAGAGCATCGGCAATGCGAAGTATCTGGCAGTGGTCAATCCGCAGGAAACGCAGGAGGTGGAAATCAGCGTGGCGCTGAAAGCGGAGAAGAATGCCGACGAGCCAGCCGTTTTCCAGTTTAAAGCCACCGTGCAGAACGGGGAGACGCGCTTCGCCACTTTCTCTTTCTCCTGCACTGCGGCCGACTTCATAACGGTGGGCGTGGAGGAGAACGAGGTGTGTGCCGTCATTCCGACGTACCAAAACGCAAAGACCCTACTGAAGGTTGTGGCCGATGTCCACCGCGTGGTGGACACGGTGTTTGTGGTGGACGACGGCAGCAACGACGGCACCGCCGCCCTGCTCGACAAAGCCACCGGCAACGAGCGTCCGGAAAAGGTGCTGACCCACCCGAAGAACTGCGGAAAGGGAGCGGCCCTGAAGACGGGACTGACGTATGCCCGCCAACAGGGGTTCCGCTATGCCGTAACGGTGGATGCCGACGGGCAACACCGCGCCGATGATATTCCCGCCTTGCTGAAAGCCGTGGAGGAAGAACCCGATGCCTTAGCCATCGGCAGCCGCGGACTGCAACATGAGAATATGCCGGCCAAGAGCACCTTTGCCAACCGCTTCTCCAATTTCTGGTTTGCCCTGCAAACGCTCCAACGCCTGCCCGACACGCAAAGCGGATTGCGCGTTTATCCGCTGCGACGCCTCCACGGGCTACGCTGGATGTCGGCACGCTACGAGGCCGAACTCACCTTGCTCGTGTTTTCCGCCTGGGCTGGCGTGAAACTCCTACCTGTTCCCGTCTCTGTTTACTATCCGCCACGCGACCAGCGCGTAACACATTTCCGTCCTGGACGTGACTTCACCCGCATCAGTGTGCTCAACACGCTACTGTGTTTCCTAATGGTGGTGTATGGCTGGCCAAGGATTTTCTGCCGACAGATTGCAAGGGGTGTCAAAGGCGTGTTTCGTAAGTAAGAGACACCTACTTATTCTCGTATGCTCCAAACATTCCTCTTTATTTTTAGTCTCCTCCCATAACCCATCATGCCAAACATCTCCGACAGTTTCCGCACCCTCGCCATCGCCCTTTTGTTCCTGATTGGACTTTTCGGCTGGCTCCTGCCAATGACCCTGCTGCTCGCCCCCTTCGGCAAGCACACAGAGGCCATGCGCCACCGCTTGATGTGGCGTGCCTGTCGGTTTGCCGCACGCCATCTTCCAGGAACGAAGCTGGAGGTGAAGGGAGAAAAGGAGGCAGAATGGCAACGGCCATCGGTCTTGGTGAGCAACCACCAGTCGAGTCTCGACCTCCTGTGCCTGCTCATGCTTTCGCCCCGTCTGGTGGTGGTGACCAACCAGCGGCAATGGCGCAATGCACTCTACGGTGCCGTGATTCGCCGCCTCAACTTCCTGCCCATCGGCATGGGTTTCGATGCCATGCAGCAACAAGTGGGACGACTGGTCAAGGAGGGCTACTCGGTGGTGATTTTCCCCGAAGGCACCCGTTCGCGCAATGGCCGCCTCGGCCGTTTCCATCAAGGCGCATTTGCCCTCGCCGCCCATCTAAAACTGCCATTGGTGCCAGTTGTGCTACACGGAACAGACCGCATATTTCCAAAAGGTAGCCATACGTTCCGACGGGGGAAAATCGAAGTGGAAATCCTTCCCGCCTGGCCCGCGCCCGACAACAATGAAGCCGCCATCAGAGAAACGCGCCACAAAATGCGGGCGCTTTTTATGGAAAGACTTGGCCAAGGGGGGGTAATGGTAAAGTCTGTTATTCCGACACCAACTTAAGAAGCTATTCCCCTCCAGAATATATTTCCGACACCCACTCATCTTCTCACGCATGAAATCATCAGTCATCATCATCGGCAGCGGTTTGGGCGGCATGGCCTGCGGCATACTCTTAGCACGCAGCGGCTGTCCGGTCACCATCCTCGAACAGAATGCCACTCCCGGCGGCTGTCTGCAACGCTTTCGACGGGGCAACGCCGCCTTCGACACGGGGATGCACTACATCGGCAGCATGGCCCCTGGCGAAACGCTCCACACGCTCTTCCAGCAGTTGGGCATTGATGACGACCTCCCCCTTTCGCCTTTAGACCCCCAGGGCTACGATGTGGTGGCCCTGGGCGGGAAGCGCTACGCCTTTGCCGCAAGGCGTGAGGCGTTTCTCAAAGAGATGCTCAAAGCGTTTCCTGAAGAAGAAGCGGCGCTGACGCGCTATGCCGACCTCGTTGACGAAACGGCAAAAGCGGCCTCGTGGCAGAACAATGATGAAGCAGCAGTGGCGGCCCAACTGGCAGAAGCGAGCCAAACGAGTCTTGACGAAACGCTCCGCCGCCTCACCACCAACGAGCGCCTACGCCACGTGCTCGCTGCACGACTGCCCCTGATTGCCGCCACGCGCCAACGCACCCCTTTCCTGCTCCATGCCCTCATCACGGATTTCTATGCCCGCGGAGCCAACCGCATTGTCGGCGGGGGAGAAACCTTATTCAAGATTCTCCGGCAGCGCTTCGAAGCCTTGGGAGGACAACTCCTGACACGACGCCGCGTGACCGCCATCACCACTGATGCCGATGGCGTGACTGGTGTCACAACGGCCAACGGCGAACACTTCGAGGCCCGCACAGTGGTGTCTGATGCCGCGCCCGCCGTCACGCTTTCTCTTATCAATTCTTCCGCCATCCGTCCGGTTTTCCGCCGCCGCATCGAGGCTTTGCCGCAAACCGTGGGTTGCTTCACGCTTTATTTGGAATTTAAACCCGACACGGTGGACTATCTTCCCTACAATTTCTATTCCTTCCCCGCTGGCACGCCTTGGGATTGCGAACAATACACGGACGAGGACTGGCCGCGTGGCTACCTCTATATGCAGGCCGCCGACAGCATCGCCCCACGCTACGCCCACACGGCAGAGGTGATTTCTTACATGCGCTGGGAGGAGGTGGAACGCTGGAAGGACACCACCGTTGGACACCGCGGCGAAGCCTATAAAGCCTTTAAGGAACGTCATGCACAACGGTTGCTCGCCGCCCTGGAGCGCGACTTTCCGGGCCTCAGCACTGCCATCGTTGGCTACGAAACGTCAACACCTCTCACCTACCGCGACTACACCGCCACGCCCCAAGGCAGTCTCTATGGCATCGCTGCCGACTGCCAAAGCGGAATGGCAGGCCGCGTTCCCATCCGCTGGCGCATTCCCGGCCTTTTTCAAACGGGCCAAAACGTCAACTCCCACGGACTGCAAGGCACGCTCATCGGTGCCATGCAAACCTGCCGCATCATCCTGGGCTAACTCCACGGGCAGAAAGGGTATTTCAGACACAAAAGGGATGCTCTAAAGATTGCGCTTTAGAACATCCCTTTGATATCATACTCTTGGGTCTGATTCGCCTTGGCTAAAGATGGGCTGATGCCTTTGTCTTTTCGCCAAGTTCCCAGTCTTCCTAATGTGTTCGGCTGATGGGGCGGGCCACCCATTTCTGCCAGTGTTTTTCCACCAGGAACACGCCCGTCAATAGCGTCAAGAGGCACCAGGCGTATTGCAGCGTCATCGGAATGTCTGGAAAGAGTTTGTTGACATTCCAAGAGACGTCTTGCAAGACGTAGAACACCAAACTGTATCTTCCATACTTGCACATCCACTGCGGCAGTTTAGAGATGGACATCAGGGTGAAGGAGACGACCAAAGAACCGAGATAGACCAGCAGACTGCACAGGAATATCCACCCTATGCCATATCCATATTCCTTGCTCAACTGATAGACTCCTCTCCTGTGCCATTCCAATTCGTGAATGTATCTGCACCCCAAACTATAGACAACTACAAAGACGAGGAGCGTCAGCACGAAGAGAAGGAGCCGATGTGAACGGAGCTTTTTTAGCGCACTCTCTGGCATCAACGCGCCAATGACGAAAAACGGGAAGAAACAGAGGGTGCGCATCACGCACAACACGTCGGGACTCTTATTGATGAGCAGCATACTCGCTGGAACGAAGGCCAACGACAGGCAAAGGATGAGGGCTGGCTTACGCACCGTCTTTTGCAGCAGGAACAACATGATTTTCCAAAACACCAAGGCCAACAAATACCAATTGGAGAAGGTGGGCGACAGGAGATAATGCCAATCATGGGCCACCAGAAAGATACTGACCAAGGCCATCATCGCATAAGCTTGCCACGTATTGTTGATGGTTCGCCCAATCTTCTCAAGGCTTATCTGTTTGCTGAAATAACCGCTCAGAAGAATGAACAGCGGCATGTGGAATAGATAGATAACGGAATATCCTCCCAACACCACGCTATGCGTATATCTATACGGCTCAGAAAAATGCCCGATCGCAACGAGCACGATCAAGAGAAATTTCAGTCCGTCAAACACTTCATTTCTATGTGCAGACATTTTGTGAATTGGCAAGTGAATAATAATTTCCAGTCTCCCTCAAACCTCCTCCTTATATATAATACAGAACATCGGAAAGAAGAAGCCCCTGATTTACGACCCTGCAAAAGTACGCAAATATTTTTGCTGCCAGAGGGAAAGGAAGGGGGAAATTCTGCCGCAAAAAAGAGCCCGGCAAACAAAGGCGTTTCAATTCCCTTGTTTGCCGGACACGGATTGTTTGCCGAACACCGATTGTTCCATATCAAAAGATTTCCATCTTCAGGCCAAAGGCGAGAGAGAGGATGTCTGTCAGTGTGACACGGCTGTTGGGCACTGCCGACACAACGTAGAGGTCGCAGGTGCTCAGTTCGTAATAGGCCGTGATGCTTTTGTTGAAGCGGCGGTGGCGCCGAGGTATATTGTATTTGATGCGCTGTCCAATGAAGAGGTTATAACGCAGTTTGGTGTTGAAACCATAATATCCCTTGGTGTATTTCGATGGTTCGTGGCGCCAAAAGCCTTCGCCGAAGATGGTATTGGCGAAGCCGCCGCAGGTGAGCGGTTCGAGTTCCCATCGCTGGCTGCGCACCGACAGCGGGATGTGCCAGGGGATGTAGCGCTGCTTGATGGTGAGGGTGTAATGGTGCTCACTGCCGTTGCAATGCGGAAGATAGCCGAAGAGGATTTCCGTTTCGAGCTGATTACGGCGCCCATAATGCCAACCGGTGCCGATGGAGAACATGCCGATGGAGCCTGCAAACTGCAGCGTGTGTTGGTTGGGGGCAAGACGCGCCCAGTCGCGCTTCAAGCGTTGCGTTCGGCGGACATAGAAAGAAGTGGGCTCCGCGTCGGGGGCTTCAACAGTGTCGGGCTGAACTTGCAAGGTGTCAAACGATGGCAGCAACTCGGCGGCATCAATGGTGTCGCATTGCTCGCCGACAACGGTTAACGAATTGGCAGCGGCACACAGGGCCGAAAGGCTGAACACGGCGGCGAGAAGAACGGATTTGCTGAGATTAATATTCCACGACTTCATAGCGTACACCTCCTTCCTCGTCAAGCGTAAATATCAAATATTTGCGGTCGTTGGCGCAACCACATTCGTAATAAGGCAAATCATCGCCATAGGGATAGAACACCGCCGTTGCGTGCTGATGGCCACAGAGGGCAAACTGCAAATTGGGATACATCTTCATCTGATAATGGAAGAGGCGGGCCACGTTGTTGTTAAACTGGTCGGTGTAGGGCGCGGCGTGCATCACGGCAACGGTGCGCGAAGTGTTAGCGGGCAACTGCTGGCGGTCGGTCTCGATGAAAGAGAAATCGGGGATGGGCACCGAATAATCGTGCTCCAGTGCATTGGTGTTGAGACAAACGAAATGCGTGTTGCCCGCATTGAAAGAAAAATTCGGCTCGCCAAACATGGCGCGGAACACTTCCGGCCCGGTGGCCAGACAGTCGTGGTTGCCGATGAGGCAGACATAGGGCACACGGAGTTTCTGCAACTCATCGCGCATCCACTCAAATTCCTTGGTGGCGCTGAAGTCGGTCAGGTCGCCGCAATGGACCACGAAGTCGATGCTGTCGCGCCGATTGATGTCCTTCACAGCGGCGTGCGTCTCATCGTACCAACGCTGCGTGTCGCTGATTACGGCGAAACAGATTTTCTTCCGTCCCGCCGTACTGTGCTCAATGCGCTCAATGTTTTGCGCATTGATATGTTTCGCCCCGTCGATTTTGGCATCGTAGGGGTGATAGTCGATGAGGTCGCAACCCGTCAGGGAGAACAGGCAGAGACCCGATATGAGGATGTTCTTGATGGAGTTCATACGTGCAAAGGTAAGCAAAAGAATCTGATTAGCATTGTCCTGTAATTCGTGTTTTGTGGTATCGTGGACGACGCATCGAGCCTGTATTCAAATAATAGAAGCCCAACGCAATGCGCGGGCTTCTATTGATTATAGTTTATTTGCGGCCGAGAACAGCCTTGAGGGCCTCCCAATGTTCTGGCGTCATATCTTGCGGCGTGAAGATGCTGATGCCATCGGCACCGGCTTTGAGCGACGACTCCACGGCTTCGCGGATTTCCGACGGCAGGAGTCCGGAATATTCAGGGTCGATGACGTTCTGCTTGTCGCGCCAGTCCTTGCAGATGAAGATGCCACTGATGAGAGGGATGTTTCTGCCCTTCAAGCTCTCCACCTCTTCTTTTGTCACGCGGCCCACCCATCCGGCAGGTTCGATGTAGAAGTCATTGTAGTTCATCGGGAAGAGCATGTCGACATCCCATTTCTGCCATTCCTGACGCACCATCCAGCGGGCGTAACTGTTGGGGCCCGGGAAGACGTCGGCACTGATTTTCTTGCCTGTCTTCTCATGCACCGTCTTGGCAATGCGATTGACGAGCGCCGTTATCTGGTCGCAACGAAACTGCGCCCATGCCTCCACCTTCGAAGGGTCGGTGTATTGGCGGATGTCGATGCCCGTGAGGCGCTTGAATTTCGCCACACAGCTATCGCAGTAACAATAATCGGCCTTGGGATATTCGCCGTTCATGACGAGGCCATATTTCTTCCACAATCCCTCAGAGAGCACCACGTCGGGATAACGGATATAGTCGAGTTGCACATAGTCAACCGTCGGAATGCTGGCAATGCGGCGGTATTGTTCGCAGAGAAAATCGCCCACTTCGGGGTTGGCAGGGTCGAGCGCCTTATAATGTGGCACATAAGCCGGATGCTCGTTGGCCGGTTCGCCCAAACGATTGACGGCATACCAAGAGGCTGGACAGTCGGGCTGAAGCATGGCAGGCATCCAAGCGTGGTATTCGAGATTGGCTTTTTTTGCCGCCCGCGACGCGATGGCGGTACGCAAGGAATCAAATCCAGCATTGAGGCAGATGCCGTCGATGCCGCGCTTCTTAAATTCCTTAAATTCCTTGAGCAGGGATTTCTCGTTGCTTGTGTTTTCGTCCCAACGCATCCAAGCGTAGACTTTCGGCTGGGCGGCCATTTGAAGGGCAAAGAAAGCCGCCATGAGGGTGAGCAATGTTTTTTTCATGGTTTGAGAATATATTAATAGGTATTTTTTCAGATGGAGAATGGAACTGGGGCACGCCACGAAGAGCATCTTTTAGTAATGACATCACTAAAAGATGCGCCCCATTTCGTTCACCGTCAGGCGTTTCCCGTTGGCATAGATGGCGAAGAGCTGATACGTTCGGCTCGTGGTTTCGAGGTGAAGTCGCACGCCTTTCGGCAACGTCTTGAAGTCGGCCTCCGAGAAGCCCAATTCTTTCAAGGTGGTGGCATAGCGGCGATGGCGCTTGAAGAAATCCTCCTGCGCATAAAATCCCGCCCAGAGAAGGCGACGCTCTGCGGCATCGGCCATCGGCACGAAAGCCTCCGGCGTGGTTCCCGCCGTTGTCGGCGAGAGCTGCACGCAGCCCCATCGTTCCGGCATGTGCATCGCCACCAGTCCGGTGGCGCCCCATGTCCAGTTGTCTTCACGCAAAGGCCGGCCGTTGCGGTCTTTTTTCTTCACGTAGCGGCCTGCGGCATCTGTCGTGTGCTGCCATTCCACGCGTGAAAAGCCGATGCGCAACTGCTTTCCGGCCTCCAGCACGCGTTCAAATTCTGAGGCGAGGGCCTGTCGAGGAATGGCCATTTCGAGCGTCCATCCGCGGTCGGTGTCGGAAGCGTCGTTGAGCGTGCCTTGCACCGATGTCGCTACGAGCAGTCCTGGACAATTCCACTGAAACTGCACGAAAGGGCGCTGCGGAGCGCGGTAGGGATGTGTCAGCGAGAGGTCGAACACCGTGTTGAGGGCGTTGACTTCAACCTCGAAATAGTTGTGGCCGTCGCCATCGGGGTCGATAAAGACCTCGAAGTCGTTGTCGTGGTAGACTATGGTGTCGCGTTTCGTGAGCGTGGCCCATACGTGAGGCTCTTCCATCACGGCTGCGACATAAAGGTAATCGTCGTCCCAGAGCATCTTGGCGGTGGTGTGGTAACGCGGAGCGGGATGGTTCCCGCCACTGATGTCAACAAAATGCGTGATGTCTGCCGCCTGCTGCCAGGCCGCTTCATCGAGACGGCCATCGATGTGGAGGGGCGAAGGCGTACGCTGACATACGTATTGCTGCACGGGAGTAAGGCGGTTGGCATAGCGCATTGTTGGCGACTGCTGCGCCATCGCCGCCGTGCCCAGCAGGGCGCAAAGGCCCGTAAGGAGATGTTTCATAATGGGTATAGATTGGACGTTCTTTCGGAAGAAACGCCACATGGTTTTCTTCGCAGAAGGCCTACATCAGTTTAACCAATACGGAGTCGATGCGCGTGTCGTCCATTTTGAGGATGCGGAAACGCAGGGTGTTCCAAGTCAAGGTTTCTCCCTCATGGGGAATGTGCTCGAGGCGGTCGAGAATCAAACCGCCAACGGTGGAAAACTCGGTGGTGTAGAGGTCTTCTTTGTCGAAGTGAGCCAAGAAGTCGTAGAAAGGACACTGGCCGCGCACCACCCAACTGCGGCCGTCGGCACGCTCCACGATGTCGGGCACCTCGGTGGGTTCGTCGATACTGCCCACAAGACCTTCGAGAATGTCTTTGAGGGAGACGATGCCTTGAACGAGGCCAAATTCGTCACAAACCAATGCGCGGTTGAGACGACGCGACTTGAGTTGTTCCAAGGCTTTATAGACCGTCATGTTCTCAGGGAAATAGACGGGCTTCTGCATGATTTTCGAGAGGGAGAAATTGGGTTTGCCCAAATGGAGCACCAATTCCTTGAGCGTCACGACGCCTTCCACGTTGTCCAAATTCTCTGCCACCACTGGATAGGCGGCGAAAGGCGTTTCGCGCAACACCTGCTCCACCTCGGAGGCGGTCATGTTCACATCGAGGGTGACGATTTCAGAACGATGGGTCATCAGCGATTCCACTTTTCGGTCGCCCAAGACCAGGGCGCGTTCCATAATGTCTTGCTCCACAGCCTGCACCTCGCCAGCATCGGTGCCTTCCTGAATGACGCTTTTGATTTCTTCTTCCGTGACGTGGGTGTTGTCGCGGTGGAGACGGAAAATCTTGATGAGGATTTCCGTATTGTGTGAAAGCAGCCACACGAAGGGGAACGACAGGTGGGCGAAGAAGGTCATGAACGGCGCCGACAGACGGGCGGTGGTGTCAGCGAGGTCGATACCGATGCGCTTCGGAAAGAGTTCGCCGAGCTCACATTGCAGATAGGTGGCGATGAAGACGATGATGGTCTTGGACAACGACGGCGCCATATCGGGCGAAACGCCCCAGTCTGCCAACACGGTGGCGAAATCGGAAGCGAGGGTCTCACCAGAATAGAGACCCGTGAGGATGCTCACGATGGTGATGCCAATTTGGGCCGTGGAGAGGAACTTGTCGGGGTCGTTCATCAAGTCGAGCGCCATGCGTGCCGAACGGCTGCCGGCCTTGGCTTCGCTCTGCAGACGGGTGCGACGGGCCGAAATCAACGCCACTTCCGACAGGGAGAAGAAACCGTTGAAGGCCACGAGTATCAAGATGATAATAATGTCGAACATATATATATAATGTATTGTTGTTCTGTTGTACAGCTTCAGAGGAGTGGCAACCTGCATTCTGCAAGCTATCCTACACCCACTCCAGGTATGGCAAAAGAAACAGGCAGAAACCATTCTACTTACCATTACTCAACCTGCAAAATTACCTTTTTTTAGCTGAATACTCCGCAGCCTCACTGCTTTTTTTGCCTCTTCTTGCTGTTGGATTGCAGGAAAAGCGTAACTTTGTGCAAGAACATAAGTAGGTGTTCAAAATTATTTTGTAGTATCCATGCAGGGGAGAACCTGTCTGATATTGCCTTGCCGTATTATTTTGCCCCTACAACTGCCTTTCATCAGTCACGTAGCCCGCTACGCTCCTTCTTCAAGACAGCTGTAGGAACAAAATAATACGACAATTCAATATAAACTAATTCTGAACACCTACTTACAACTTTCAGAAATCATGGAAATAAGAATAAACTCTCTCGACGAACTGCACGAGGCCGCACGGCAAATGGTGCAGGCTATGGGCGAACACACGGTATTCGCTTTCTACGGCAAAATGGGGGCCGGAAAAACCACACTCATCAAGGCGCTCTGCGACGTGCTCGGCGTCAGCGACATGGTGAACAGCCCCACGTTCTCACTGGTCAATGAATATCGCTCTGACACCACGGGCGAACTCATCTACCACTTCGATTTCTATCGTATCAAGAAAATCGAAGAGGTGTATGACATGGGATATGAAGATTATTTCTACTCGGGCGCACTCTGCTTCATCGAATGGCCGACGCTCATCGAAGACCTCCTGCCCGGCGACGCCGTCAACGTGAACATCGAAGAAATGGAAGATGGTTCGCGCGTGGTTTCGCTGGACGTCTGATTGGATTTTCCAAAGATTAAAAAACCTGACCACCTACTTATGAAAAAATTAGCCTCATTAACCTTAGCCCTCTGCCTGGCTTGTCCGCTCAGCGCACAGACCATCGCCAATATGAAAGACCTTACGGCGGGACAGAAAGCCGCCGCCACAAGTGTAAAACTGACTGGAACTCTGTCCACGAAAGGCAACAGCGACATCCGGCAATTGCGCGATCTCTGCTGGCAACTGAAGCATGTTGACCTCTCCACGGCCAACTGCCCGACCTTGCCGGCCAACGCGTTTCATTCACGCCACCGCCTGGTGTCTGTCGTGCTGCCAACCAACCTCAAAAGCATCGGCACTCAGGCGTTTTTTGCCTGCGATGCCTTGAAGCAACTGACGCTTCCCACCACGCTGGAGGAAGTGGGCGCCGCGGCATTCTCAGGATGCAGCAGTTTGGAAAGCATCGCCATTGAAGGGGCGCCGCGCTTAAGCGGTTTTGCCTTCCGTGGTTGCAACAACCTGCGCTCCATCAAACTGCTCAGCAAGGTGCCGCCCCAATGCGATGCCACTGCGTTTGAAGGCGTTGACATGAAAAAATGCCACATCGAGGTGCCTGCTGGCAGCGAGGAGAACTATCGCAAGGCCGCAGGATGGAAGTGCTTTTTCGGTGCTGACAACAGCAAGAAAGCGGCCGTGACGTGTGTGCCAGAAGAAGCGTTGGTGCCGGTTCCTGCCGAAATGTCTGTCGCCAAGAATGCTGAGGTGCTGGCCGTGAAGCGCAACTGGATTGTCAAAGCGCCTGAGAGCCTCGCCAACGAGGTGGAACGCGCCAACGAAATGCTCGCAGGCCGCGGCCTCAACGTGGGCAAACGGGGGGCCGCTGTGCTTCAGTTGGCCATCGACGCTTCAGTGGCAGAAGAGGAGGGCTACATGCTGACGGTCAACGAGAAAGGTGTCTGCATCACGGGACGCACGGCAACGGGCGTGTTCTACGGACTGATGACGCTCGACCAGTTGCTCCGCGCCGACGCCTCGTCGGTTTGCTGCGACTATCTGCCTGCCCTCACCATCAAGGACGCGCCGCGAACCAATGTTCGCGAACTGATGGTGGACCCTGCCCGCATCTTCATCCCGTTTGAGGAACTGAAGCGCTTCGTGCCGGAAATGGCACGCTACAAATACAACGCGCTCCATCTCCATCTCGTTGACGACCAGGCATGGCGCATTGAAATCAAGGCTTATCCAGAACTCACTGGCGCTGGGTCGGCCCGCGTGGGCATGGACGACATGCAGATTCCGTTCTCTGGATTCTACACGCAGGCGCAGATGAAGGAACTCGTGGCCTATGCTGCTAAATACCACGTGCAGATCATCCCGGAAATTGAAATGCCAGGACACGAAGTGGCCGCCATCCATTGTTTCCCGCAACTGACCTGCGGCGCACAACTCGTGCCCATCCGCACCACCTGTGGCGTGAGCAACGAATTGCTCTGCCCGGGCGAACCTTTTGTTTATGAATTTCTCGGCAACGTGTTCCGCGAATTGGCGGAAGTGTTCCCCTCGCCCTACATCCACTTGGGAGGCGACGAAGCGGGCAATCCGGCGCTCGACTGCTGGACGAACTGCGAAAAATGCCGCGCCTTGAAAAAGAAACTGGGCATCACGACAACAGACCGCAGCGAAAACTGGCGCCTGCAGAAGTATCTCTTCGACCGCGTCATCGACACGCTCCGCACACGTTACAACAAAACGCCGATGTTCTGGTATGAAACTGACTTCAAGGAAATACAGCCGGGATGCGTGACGTTTGCATGGCGCCACGGACTGACCAAGACGGCCATCGAAGCGGCCATCAAGAACAAAGCCAAAATCATGCTCTGCCCGGGAGAGCACTGCTATCTCGACTATCCGATGCGCGGCGGCGACATGCCGGAGGTGAACTGGGGAATGCCTGTCACTTCGCTGCAACAGACCTATAAGCTCGACCCAGCATGGGGCATGGACGAGAAGTTTGAAAAGGAAAACCTCTTCGGCGTGACGGGTACACTCTGGAGCGAATGTATCAACTCGCCAGAACGCCTCTTCTATCAGGCTTACCCTCGCTCCCAGGCGCTGGCCGAAGCGGGATGGAGCCTCCAGAAAAACCGCTCTTGGGAGGGCTTCATGAAACGCCTCAAACCCACACTGACTGACATGGAACGCCGGGGTATCTCTCATTCCATGGCTTTCTGATTATAATTATTAGGTGTTCAGAATCAGCAATGTGAAAGGACGATGAAAAGGAAAAACGGAAAGGCCAGACGGCAACGTTTTTCCTCTCCAAAACACGTCGCACTTGCCGATTCTGAACACCTGCTTGTAAATAACGCTTATGAAGTGTCTACACATCATCACTCCGGTGAAAGACTCCATTGAATCAACGATGGACACCATCAAGGCGGTTTTGGCTTCCAACCTCAACGTGCCTCACACCTATACCATCTACAACGACTTCAGCACGCCGGAAAACACGGCAAGGCTGGAGCAGGCTTCAAAAGAGATGGGGTTCCGCCTCGTCAACCTCGCGGACCTCACCGACCATCCGTCGCCCAACTATCTGCTGGTGTTGCAAACGGCACGCCGCGAAGCGCTGGAGGCCGAAGCGGGACTTTGCATCGTTGAAAGCGACGTGACGGTGCGCCCCGACACGCTACAAGGGCTTTACGACGGCGCCACGGAACGCACCGACTGCGGCATCGCGGCTTCGGTGACGGTGGACGAAGCGGGAGACATCAATTATCCTTACCTTTATGCCAAAGGACTGGAAAACCAGGTGGTTGACAACCGCAAGCACCAGAGTTTCTGCTGCTCGCTGCTCACGCCGGAACTGATGCGCCGCTTTGATTTCGGACTGCTTAATCCAGAGAAAAACTGGTATGACGTCACCATCTCACACGAAGCACTCGCCGCTGGCCTCCACAACTATCTGTTTACGACGCTGCCCGTCGTCCATCGGCCACACCAGAGCCGCCCATGGAAACAACTGAAATATAAAAACCCGCTGAAGTATTACTGGCTGAAATACACACGCGGACTGGATAAAATCTAAGCTATGCCCATCGCATCTATCACTTCACACACTTCCCTGCCCCACCCCTCCACGCTCGTGCTGCATCCTGATTTCGCCACGCTGGAGCCTTTCATGCGCTCGTTGCCGCAACGCATGGCAAACGGCGAAGGGACGGTGATCCACAAGGGGCGCAACGAACTGCGCATCATGGAGTTTGAAGGCCGAAAACTGGTGGTCAAGGCATTCCGCCGTCCGCACCTCATCAACCAGTTTGTCTATGGCATCTTCCGCGCCTCAAAAGCGAAACGTTCTTACGACAACGCCCTCCTGCTGCAGGGCCTCGGCATCGGCACGCCGCAGCCCGTTGGCTACTATAACATCCGCTCTTTGCTCGGCCTGCGCTTTGACCGCAGTTATTTCGTCACGCTGCAATCAGACTGCACCTACCGCTACGAAGCGCTCTTTGAACAGCATTTCAGCTATGAGGCCGACGTGCTGCGGGCCATCGGACGGCTGACGGCCAAACTGCACGAAAACGGACTGGCCCACAAAGACTACGGACGCGCCAACATCCTCTTCAAACAACAACCAGACGGCACCATCAAGCTCGAACTGGTTGACCTCAACCGCATGGCGGTCGGGCCACTCGACATTCAGGCGGGATGCAAGAATTTTGAACGCCTGCCGGCAACGCCGCAGATGCACCGCTGGATGGCGGAGACTTATGCCGAAGCACGCCACTTCGACGCGGAAGAATGCTTCAAACTCATGGAGGCATTCCGCGCCACGCAAGGCGGGAAAATCGACGGGAAATATTAACGCCCCTTTACGAAGTCAAAAACCCAAAGCATGAATCCAGGAAAAGAAACCATAGCTGCAGTTGTCGTGACCTTCAACCGACTAAAATTGCTGAAACGAACCATCGACGCTCTGCGCAACCAGACATGGCCGATTGCTGAAATCGTTGTGGTCAACAACGGATGCACCGACGGCACGGGAGAATGGCTGGAAGCGCAAAAGGACCTCACTGTCATCACGCAAGACAACGTGGGCGGATCTGGCGGTTTCCACACGGGAATCGGGCATGCCGCCTCGCTCCACACTGATTTCATCTGGTGTATGGACGACGACGTATTCCCAACGCCCACCTGTCTGGAGCGCCTGCTCGAAGCGGCCCGCACGCACAACGACGCGGCGATTCTGGCGCCGAGACGCTGGCAGGAGGGACGCATCGTTTGCCACGACTTTACGGAATACAACCTCACGCGCCCTTTCTCGTCGATGTATCGGGGACGCATTGCCAAACTGCAAGTGGCCGTGCCGACCTACATCGTTGGCACAGCCTTTGAAGGACCGCTCATCCGCCACGACGTGGTGGAGAAAATCGGATTGCCCAACCGCGAGCTCTTTATCTTCTGCGACGACACCGACTATTGTCTGCGGGCCCATCTGGCGGGCTTCCGCCTGCTTTATGTGCCCGATGCACGGATGGAAAAGGAACTGTTTTTCTCCGACGATTCTTGGAGCCAACGCGAAGAGAAGAAGAAATGGAAACGCTATTACCAGGTGAGAAACGCCACCTATCTCAGCCACCACTACGGACGCAACTGGGGCGTGCGCACGCTGCGCGGCTTCATCGGCGTAGCGGGCTATATCCTCACGGCTTTCTTCACGGCCCCGTTCTCACGCGGCTGGCGATATAGCGACATTCCGCGACTCTGGCGGGCCTATCAAGACGGACTGCACGAACGACTGGGAAAATTATAAAAGATGCCCCACAATTCCTAAAATTATGAACCTCATAGACACCGCCCTCCGCATCGCCACCGCTGCCCATGCGGGACAAACAGACCGCGACGGCAACCCCGTCATTCTCCATGCGCTCACCGTTGGACTGATGGGGCACACGGACGAGGAAAAGGTGGCGGGATTTTTGCACGATGTGGTGGAAGATTCCGACCTCTCCTTCAACGACCTGCTGCGCGAAGGCATTCCCACGGGCATCGTCAATGCGCTGCGACTGCTCACGCATGAAGCTGGAACAGACTATGATGCCTACATTCAGCGCATCATCTGCTCGGCCAATCCCATCGCTCTGCAAGTGAAATACAACGACCTGCAACACAACTTCGCCCGCGGAAAGGCCCATCCCGACCTCCAGGCGAAACACAGAAAAGCGCTCGAGCGGGTCAAGAAGGCCATTGACGACTGCTCAAAGGTGGATCTCTATCAGGCCCCGACAGACCGTGCGCTCGAAGTGGCCATCTTCGCCTGTGGCTGTTTTTGGGGCACGCAACACCAGTTTGCCAAACAGAAAGGCGTTGTTAACACTTTGGCGGGATATACGGGCGGAAAGGAGGCCTTTCCCAGCTACGCCGACGTGCGCAGCCACAAGACCCACCACGTGGAGGCGGTCATCGTGGAATACCGCCCAGAGGAGGTGTCGTATGAAACGCTCTGCCAACTCTTCTTCGAAATCCACGACCCAGCACAGACCGATGGCGTCGGGCCTGACATCGGGGCGCAATACCGCAGCTGCATCTTCTTCCGCAACGAAGCGCAGAAGGCAACGGCTGAACAAGTGATGCAGACGTTGCGCGAAAAGGGTTACGAGGTGAACACGCTATTGCTGCCTGCCGAAGATTTCTACATCGGCGAAGCCTACCACCAACACTATTACGAGAAAACCGGAGGCGAGCCCTATTGCCACGTCAGGACAAAGAAGTTTTGAAAGACGGAGGCACGACGAGCGCAACAGACGGAAGCGGAAAAAAGCACCAGCGAAACGCCCCCCTGCGGGAATATCGCAGAATTTCGCGTAAAAAACCGCAAACCGCTGAAAATAATTGCGTTTATGTGTCGACAAACCAAAAATAAGTTGTAATTTTGCAGCCGTTTAGAGTCCGTTGGGGCAAAGGAAGCAACTGTGTCCGCAGTTCGCCTCGCGGAGAAAACCGTTTTATCATTAATATTACAATGTACGCAATCGTAGAGATTAACGGTCAGCAGTTCAAGGCAGAAGAAGGCAAGAAGCTCTTCGTCAACCACATCGCCACAGCAGAAGGCGGCCAGACTGTTGAATTTGACAAAGTGTTGTTGGTAGACAACGAAGGTAACATCACCGTAGGTGCCCCCACTGTTGAAGGTGCCAAGGTTGTATGCGAAGTACTTTCTCCGCTCGTAAAGGGAGACAAGGTGCTCGTGTTCCACAAGAAGCGCCGCAAGGGCTATCGTAAGCTCAACGGCTATCGTCACCAATTCACTGAATTGACTATCAAACAAGTTATTGCTTAACCCTAAAAACGTAGAAGAAAATGGCACACAAGAAAGGTGTAGGTAGTTCTAAGAACGGCCGTGAGTCGGCTTCACAGAGATTAGGCGTTAAGATTTGGGGCGGCCAGACTTGCATCGCCGGTAACATCATCGTCCGTCAGCGCGGTACGGTTCACTATCCTGGCAAGAATGTAGGTATGGGCAGCGACCACACACTATATGCTCTCGCAGACGGTGTTGTAACGTTCAAGCGCGGTCAGCGCGACCGTAGCGTCGTTTCAGTTGAACCCCAAGCTGAAGCCTAAGGCAAAAGTAACAAACAAGTAACAGAAAGCGCCCGCTTCTCATTGAAGAGAAGCGGGCGCTTTCCGCTTTTATAGGCTTCGGCGGCAGGGGACGAATACAACGAAATTAAGAATTTCAAGGACGCAGGAAGGGGCGAAGCACTGTAGCTCACTTTGCTCGCAAAGTGAGGGGGACGAATATTATAGCGGACCTATAGCGGATTTGAAGCACGGACCTATAGCGAACTTGAAGCATTTTCGCGACGCAATCGTGGCCCTCACTTTGCGAGCAAAGTGAGCTACAGTGCTTCGCCGCAGTGAGTGGCGCAATGCTGGCACCGCAATAGCTCCCCTTTCTCCAGACATATCTATAATCATTCCCTCGAGAAGCCATACATATTATCTACTCGCGGCCGAAGGTAACGCTACTCGCGGCCGAAGGTAGCACGAATCGCGGCCGAGGGTAATGCTACTCGCGGCCGCGAGTAGACAACTTATCATAGGGCTTAGGAAAACTGCAATCTTGCAGATCGCTCAGGCTGAGGAGACATAGGTATAAAAAAAATGCAAACACGCGTCTCACGACGAATGTTTGCCTCACAGAACTTATATAGAGATGAAAAAACTATTCTTTTTTCTTAGGGATTCTTGCTATCCCTTTTTGACAATGCAAAGGTATAAAACAGATTTTATTTACCCAAACAAAAAAGCATGTTTTTTTGCCGAATAAATATTTTTTATCACTGCAAAAGTTTTATTTCATTTTCCCCTAAGGTGATGCGATGTTTGCTATAGAGTGTTCCGACTGCACGCTTGAAGGTTTTCTTGCTGACAGAGAAGCGGTTAGCTATTTCTTCGGGCGTACTGCGGTCGGTGTAAGGAAGGGTGCCGCCGTTGGCTTCCAACTCGTCGAGCAAGACATCGGCAAAATCGCGGAAACGACTTTTTCCGATGCGCTCCAGAGAAATGTCAAGTTTGCCATCGGGACGCAACGTGACCACCGTTCCGCGCAGCGTGTCGCCCATTCGCGGTGTCTGTCCGTAAATTTGGTTGTCGTAAACCAAACCAGCATGGGCGTTGTCGACAATCACCTTGAAGCCGAGGGGCGTGCGGCCCTGCACGAGCAGTTCAACATCTTTGCCGCGATAATAGTCGGCTGAAGAAGCCGGCGTGAGATAGCGGTCGACTTTGGCCGTGCCAACGATGCGGCGCGTTGACTCGTCGATGTAGATATACACCACGTAACTTCTCCCCTGCTCCATCTTCGTTTTCTGTTCACGGAAAGGCACGAAGAGGTCTTTCATCAAGCCCCAGTCGAGGAAAGCGCCATATTCGTTCACCCACGACACGCGCAGGCAGGCAAACTGTCCGACAACGGCACGGGGCTGTTCGGTGGTGGCAACGAGACGCTCGCTCTGGTCGAGATAGACAAAAACGCGCACGCGGTCGCCAGGGTGCATCTCGCGCAGGACGTAGTTTTTTGGCATGAGCACTTCGCCCACGTCACCTCCATCGAGATAGGCGCCGTGGTCTGTGAATCTAACGATGACGAGTTCGTTCCAGTTTCCTAATTTAAGCATGGTTTGAAGGGTCTTGTTCTGCAGCCTCAGGGGCAGCGATGTTGGATGTTTCTGTGGTCTCCTCGGGTTGCATGCGCGAACTTTCCGAAACAATGCGGCCGTCGGCCAGATGGATGGTGCGGTCGGTGAGCGCAGCGAGCTCTTCGTCGTGCGTGACAATCACGAAGGTCTGTCCGAATTTATCGCGCAAGTCGAAGAAGAGCTGATGGAGCTCGGCCTTGTTGTGGCTGTCGAGGCTTCCAGAGGGTTCGTCGGCAAAGACCACGTCGGGCTCGTTCATCAGCGCCCTCGCCACTGCCACGCGCTGGTTTTCTCCGCCGGAGAGTTCGGCGGGCTTGTGGTTGGCGCGGTCGGCGAGCTTCAGATATTCAAGGAGCTGCAAGGCCCGCTGACGCGCTTCGCTCTTATTTCGCTTGGCAATCAGAGCCGGAATCATCACGTTTTCAAGCGCGGTGAACTCAGGCAGCAGTTGATGAAACTGGAAGACGAAGCCGATGTGTTCGCAACGGAAACGCGCGAGTTGGCGACGATTGAGTTTCAGGACGTCGTGTCCGGCAATGGAGAGCGAACCGGCATCTGGTTTGTCGAGCGTTCCCATAATTTGCAGCAAGGTGGTTTTACCAGCACCGCTGGGACCGACAATGCTGACCACTTCGCCTTTCCCGATGTGAAGGTCGATGCCCTTGAGCACTTCGAGTTGGCCGAAGGATTTATGTATGTTGTGTATGTCTATCATGAAATATGTCTTGTTCTGAGTGCAAACTTACCACTTTTTAGGCTTTGGCACAAGGCATGCTCAGTATTTTCTGAACGTGAGACGGGAGGTTTCCGTTGAGAGCACGAGACGCGAGGACGAAAGATGGTCGAAATGGAAACGTCCGGAAGGGCTGACGCCATAGGCGCTCAGGGCCGACGGGGCAACGAGGCTGTCGTAGGGCGAAGCGTAGATGTTGAGCATCACGAGGCTGTCGGCCGTGGTGCGAAACGTGGCCAGGAAGAAGTCGGGCTGGCTCATGCGCTGCGTCTTCATGAGTTTTCCCTGGAAGGTGTAGAAAATGCTGTCGGCATTGGTGGCGACGAGGCTGCCATCGCTGAGACGCTCCCATGAGATGAGCTGCCAGTTGCCGCCGAGGTCGCCGTTGTCGTCCATCTTCTCGCAGGAGGACACGCCGGCAAGGCCGGCAAACGCCAAGGCGCACAGGATGATATAAAGAATTTTCGCTTTCATCTGTTTGTTTTCGTTTTAGAGGTGAAGCGGCGGCGGGTCAGAAGTGGCCCGTTTTGCGCAACGTGAGCATGCCGCTGAAACTGTTACCAATGAGGCTGCCGCCGTTGGAACCGACTGCTGCCGAGAAAGAAAGGCCATGAAAATGACGCGGGGCATAGTCGGCCTGCGCCATGAAATAGTTGGCAAACTGCGGCTTGATGTTTGGCACTTCATAGCTGCCCAGCGACCGCACACGGGAGAAGAGGAGGCGGTAGGAAAGTTCGGGAAGCGGCTGGCCGGAGAGGCCGAAATGGTGGGCGGTTATGCGGTTGTGCTTAAACTTGATTTCTCCGTTCTCGTTATAGACCGGCGAGAGCAACAAGGGGTTGCCCATTGCCTGTCCCCAATGTTGCCAGGCGCCATAGAAACTGTGGTTGTAATAGTTGTCAAGACCGCTAATCTGTATGCCGAGCTCTGGTGTGGCATCGTGGTAAAGGCCGCCCGTCTGGTCGGTGGTGCGCAAATGTTCGTAGAGCACGGTCGAGACGAAGGGATTTTTCGGCAACGTGGCCTCAACGCCCCAAAGCATGTCTTTCCATCCGTATTCCAGGAACATCTGCGAATGGTCTTCAAAGAAATGTTCGGCATAGCCCTTGAGGTTCCAGTCTCTCCCCTTCCAATTCAACTGAAAATGCCAACTGCCGAGCTGATTGCCTTCGTTGTTGAGGTAGGCGCCGTCGAAGGCATCACTGCCGCCAGGGATGAAGGCGTGCCAGAAGCTCTTGAAGCCGTGGCCCATATTGACGTGGGAATTGTCGAAGGTGGGGTCGTCGGTGCGACGGCCGACATTCCAGGCTTCGCCACCAAACTGGGCAGACATTTCCAAGCCGCCGATGAAGGAGAGCGGGAATTTCTTCTCATTGCCGATGCGCAGGAAACCGGCTTTGCTGTGGTAGAGCGCATTGGCCGAATAGAGGGCGCCCTCTGGATGCGTTTCGCGCTGCCAGCGGTTGTCGGTGAAGAGGCCGTAGGCCAAATGTCCCTTGACGGCCAGCCAATTGTGGGTGCCAGGAATCGCCCAGAAATCGGGCAGTTCCACTCTCACCTGCGGCACAGGCCGCGCATTGACGCTCTGCGTGAGGCCACCCGACGAGAGGGCCGCGTTTTTGAGCGACTCTCCGCGCTCCTTGGCGCCGACACTGAGGCGGAAGGCTCGCAGGTCGACATCGAAATAGAACTGCTGCACGACGGCTTTGCTGGTATAATTGGCGGGAATGGCGAGGTCGAGACCGTAGCCAACACGCCAAAGGCGGGCACTGTCGGCCTGCGTGCTGCGCTGGACGCGACCACGGATATAGCCCGAATTGTTTTCAACGGAAGAGAGTCCGTAGCGGTTTGAGGTCAGCCAAAACGGTGCATAGTCACCGCTGGAGGCCGTGCCGCTCATCTCAACGACATAATCGGCATCATGCGCGAGACGGCTGATCTGCGCCGAGGCAGGCAAGGCGCTGCACGCAAAGCCAACGCATGCCGAAATCAGAAAGTTTCTTTTCATGGGTTACTGTAAAAAAAATAGCAGATTCTAAGAGGGCCGTACACAATGAACATGCGTGTGTCTTTAGAATCTGCTTATGATTAGACTTGCGTCTGCCTTATGGAAATTCTGAATCTCTGTTTCAGAAAGTCAGGTCTCGGAAAAGCCTCAGCGAAACATCATCCGTTTGGCTTTGCCGTCTGCCATCCAATCAGCGTCCGCCGTACATCTTGTCGTAGTATTGCTGATAGTCTGAGCCGCTGACAGTTTCCACCCAATCGCGGTGTTCGAGGTTCCAGCGGATGGTCTTAACAATGCCCACTTCGAAACTCGTCTCAGGATACCATCCCAAATCGGCCTTGATTTTCGAAGGATCGATGCCGTAGCGCTGGTCGTGTCCGAGGCGGTCTTTCACGAAGGTGATGAGGTCGTCGTTAATCCAGTCGATGCTGATTTGTCCGTTGGCATCGCGCTCCTGTCGTTTGAGAAGGGTGCGCCATTCTGGGTGTTCTTCCATCAATTCGCGGATGGTGCGGATGATGATCTTCACGATTTGAATATTCTGGCGTTCGTTGTGTCCGCCCACATTGTAGATGCTGCCGTCTTTGGCATTACGGATGACCATGTCGATGGCCTTGCAGTGGTCTTCCACATAGAGCCAGTCGCGCACATTCTCTCCCTTGCCGTAAACGGGCAACGATTTTCCTGCGAGGATATTGTTGATGATGAGCGGAATGAGCTTCTCCGGGAACTGGTAAGGCCCATAGTTGTTTGAGCAGCGCGTGATGCTCACCGGCATGTGGTAAGTGTCGTGGTAAGCACAAACGAAATGGTCGGCAGAGGTTTTGGATGCGCTGTATGGGCTATGGGGCTGCAGCGGCGTGGTTTCGGTGAAGAAACCCTCTGCGCCCAAAGAGCCATACACTTCGTCGGTCGACACTTGATGGAAGCGCACGCCGTTACGCCAAGTCGGGTAGCCCTGTGCGTCGCGTCCCGTCACCCAAGCGGCGCGGGCGGCGTCGAGCAGGTTTTGCGTTCCGAGGATATTGGTCTGCAAGAAGAGCTGCGGATTGTCGATACTGCGGTCGACATGGCTTTCGGCAGCGAAATTGACCACCACGTCGAATTTATATTCGGCGAAGAGGCGATCGAGGAGCGGACGGTCGCAGATGTCGCCCTTCACAAAGAAGCAACGCTCGTTGTCGACATCGCCAGCAATGGTGCCGAGATAGCCTGCATACGTGAGCAAATCGAGCACCACGACGCGCACGTCATCGTGCTTGGCCAGGATATATTTCAAATAGTTGGCTCCAATGAAACCAGCGGCGCCGGTGACCAGATAATTTTTCATATATACGTTTTTGTTTGTTTCTTAGAATTTCTTGCCTCTGACGATATTGAAGAACGTCATCCAGAGAATCTTGCAATCAAGCCCCCAGGAGCGGTGTTGCAGATAATAGAGGTCGTAGTGCAGGCGGTTGACCATCTTTTCGATGGTGTCGGTGTAGCCGTTATAGAGCGTTGCATACGAGGTGACACCGGGACGAATCTGATAGAGATTCGGATAGCGGTTGTCTTTCTCCATGATCTTGTTGATGTAGTATTGGCGTTCCGGGCGCGGACCAATGAAGGCCATGTCGCCGCGGAAGACATTCCAAAGCTGTGGGAGTTCGTCAAGATGGTGCTCGCGCAACATTTTCCCGACCTTGGTCAGGCGGTTGTCGGTTTCTCCGCTGGAGAGCTTCGGACCGCCGTCTTCGGCGTCAATGCGCATGGAGCGGAATTTGAGGATGTTGAACGCTTTGCCGTGAAGACCTATGCGCTCTTGCTTATAGACGGCCGGACCGCCGTCTTCGAGTTTGACAGCCAGATAGCAAAACAGAATGAGGGGCGAAAAAGCCACGAGACAAACCGCCGACACGAGAATGTCGAACGCCCGCTTGGTAAAGCGGTCGAAACGGTTCATCCCATCGGGGATCACTTCATATTTTTCTTCAGTTTGCTTCATGCTTGAAATATGTTTTTCTTCGCTGCGTCCTGCGATGAACGCTGCCTTTCTGCCTCTGCTTTTTCACGAGCAGGGCATTATGTCTGCCTTTTGCGGAGGACATTATATATCCTTAACGCACCTGCGGCTTATTTATTGCCTTTCATGACCGACAATATTTTCGTCTTCATGAGGTCCCACACTTTCGGCGTGAGTCGGCGCACGAGATAGAAGCCGTTGATGTCATATCCGTTCTTCCGGAAAGAGCGCAGGATGTTGGTGTTGCCTTGGATGATTCTCCGCAGCGACCCGTTGCTTTCTCCGCCTGTGCGCATCCAGATGAAATTGCGCGAGAGATATTTGTTGCGTATTTGGTGTTTTCCAAGAAAACGAAGCATGAGGTCGAAATCGGCCGACACCTTCAAGTCTAAGTCAAAATATCCGTATTTTTCATAGCAAGCGCGGCGACAATAGAATGTGGGATGTGCCGGATGCCAGCCTCGTTTGAAATAGCCGGGCTGGTATTGCGAGCCCTTCCATTTCCTGACAACTTTGGTGATGTCGTTGGCGGCGACAAATTCAAGGTCGCCGTAAACGCAGTCAATATCGTCGGACTCAAACGCTTTGACAACGTCGGCCACGACTTGTTTATCGTAGAAGAGGTCGTCGGAATTGAGAACGCCGACAATGTCGCCCGTTGCCATGCGCAAGCCTTTGTTCATCGCGTCATAAAGCCCTTTGTCTTTTTCGCTGACCAGACGTAGGCGTCCACCAAAGCGCGGTTCGTAAGCCTTGACAATTTCTTGCGTGCCGTCGGCCGACAAACCGTCTACGATGATGTATTCTATGTCTTGATAAGTCTGGGCCAACACGCTGTCCAACGTGTCGCGCAATGTGGCGGCACTGTTGTAGGTGGCTGTTATGATGGAGACTTTCATTACGTTATTGTTGCTTGCTTCGGTATGGCGCACTAATCACCGGCCGCTGTTCCTCCCCATGCTTGACATCGGAACCGGCACAACGGCTTTGCATCATACGGATTCTGTTGATTTGTTTTCTCGGATAACGGGAATGCTTATGTAACTGCCATTTCCTTCTGCTTTCCAACCAGGCCTCAGCCTCTTTCTGAGAAAGGAGCAAGCGCAGGTTTCTGGAAAGCCAAAACATGCCTACGCCCCAGCAATAAAGGGGCGGAGTCATCTTTGCTATATCCTTGTATGTCAAAATACTGCCTGAAGGCAGACCGACATAGGGGCAAATTTAGTTAAAACGTCTGAAACAACCAAATTCTTAGTGGAAAACTTACGGGGCTTAAGCATTTTAAATGCCTATATTTTACGGGCAAGCCGTCAGTTGGATATGCTCATCGCGCTGGTCGAGACGTTGTATTGCACGGTGCGGTAACGATAAAGGGCGCGACTCTTGCCGTGCTGCTCGTTTCCAGCGTTGTTGAGGTCGTAAACGCAACCGCAACGGGCGCATTGCAGGGTGGAGATTGAGGAGAAATGAAGGGGACGGCGAATTTCGGAATTATTGTAGCAATTGGGGCAGACCAAGTCGTAGGCCACCGTGGTTTGCCCCGTAAAATCGGGAATGGCAGGACTGCCGACAATGATGCCAGAAAGGAAACCATAGGGCTTGTAATAACTGGATGTGGCGGTCGGCGTATATGTCACTTCCTTCCCATCGCAGTCCTTAAACAGATACTTTCCGTTGGGAAAAGTGATCTGACAAAACTGGCCGGGATTGTTCAGAGCGGAGAGCAAGGGGGCGGTGGTATTGACCTGGTTGAACACAAACCTCACAGACCAAGGGGCATAAAGGTCTTCTATATCATCGGCACAAGAAGCCACGAAGAAACCAAGAAGAAGGTATGCTATGTGTTTAAACGGCAATCTCATTGGAGTATAGTTTATTGTGTACCGACAGGGAAGGGCGGGCCTAAGAATGAAATGGATTTTCCAAAGACTGGGAAGGGCGGCTCAAAAAATGGGAAAGGTGTCCTAAGTAATCTGGCGCAAAGAGATGTATGCCATCGGACGCGGTCTGTCGGCGGGCGACAGGAGGCGGATTGCCCGACAGAATCATCTGGAATTACCAACCAGAATATTTAGGACACCCTTGGATATGCCATCACTCTCCGCCCAGAAGTTTCTTCTCGGCTTCGCTCACGCGCTCAAAACCGAAGCGGGCATAGGTGGCCTGCATGAGAGCAGCAATGCGGTCGTTGCACAGGTTGCCGATGGAGCCTTCGTGGGTGTGGTGGATTTCCTTGTTCGGCGTGAACTGGTGGGCCTCGATGTCAAGTCCCACTTTCTTATAGGCGTCGCGGAAAGGCATGCCCTCAGAAGCGAGGCGGTTGACCTCTTCAACGGAGAACATGAGGTCGTAACGCGCGTCGTCGAGGATATGCTCGTTGACACGCATACGCGCCACGATGTAGGTGGCCATACGGAGGCAGGAGAGCAACTGATCGAAGGCTGGCAGGAAGACTTCCTTGATTTCCTGCAAGTCGCGGAAATAGCCGCAAGGCAAATTGTTCATGATCATCACCACCTGCGTTGGCAAAGCCTGGAGCTTGTTGCAACGGGCACGGATAAGTTCAAAGACATCGGGGTTTTTCTTGTGGGGCATAATGCTCGACCCCGTGGTACACTCATCTGGCAGGCGCACAAAACCGAAATTCTGACTATTAAACATGCAAGCGTCGAAAGCCAGTTTGGCCACCGTGCCGGCGATACCAGCGAGGGCGAAGGCCACGTTGCGCTCGTTCTTTCCGCGCCCCATCTGGGCATAGACCACGTTATAATCCATCGAGTCGAAACCGAGCAATTCGGTGGTCATCGTGCGGTTGAGCGGGAAAGAAGAACCATAGCCGGCGGCAGAGCCGAGCGGATTGCGGTTGGTCATGCGATAGGCGGCCTCGAGCAGCAACATATCGTCGGCCAGGCTTTCGGCGTAGGCACCAAACCAAAGACCGAAGCTGGAGGGCATGGCCACCTGCAAATGGGTATAGCCTGGCATGAGCACGTTCTTATAGCGTTCGCTCTGCTGCTGGAGTTCCGCGAAGAGGTCGCGCACCGCCTCAGCCACCTCGCGAATTTTGTCGCGCGTGAAGAGTTTGAGGTCAACGAGCACCTGATCGTTGCGCGAACGTCCGCTATGTATTTTCTTCCCCATGTCGCCCAGTTTGCGGGTGAGCATGAGTTCCACTTGCGAATGCACGTCTTCGATACCATCCTCAATGACAAAATCGCCCGACTCTGCCACCTGATAGATGGCACGCAGTTCGCGAAGAAGAACGGGCAGTTCCTCGTCGGCAATCAGGCCGATGCTGTGCAACATCGTGACGTGTGCCATAGAGCCAAGCACGTCATACTTCGCCAGATAAAGATCGAGTTCGCGGTCATGGCCGACCGTGAAGCGGTCAATCTCTTCCGTCACATGAACAGACTTCTCCCAAAGTTTCGCTCCGTGGAGCGTGTTTTCGTTATTCATTTTCCGTCTGAAAATTAAGCTCTTTCTAAACACCAAGTCTATTGCATAGGCGCCTGCGCCGCAGCAGCGAGCACATTGGCCAAACCGTCGGCTGCCTGTTGCAGGGGTTTAGAAACCATGCCCTTCATAAAGAAATTCACCTCGGCGCCAACGGTGACGCGCATCTTCGTGGCGCATTCACCCTCCGGCAGCAACTGGATCCACACATAAAGTGGGATGGGCGATCCTTCACTGGCAAACTTGATGCACTTCGGGTCGCGCTCAACGATGCGCAATTCAATCTGCGCCATCGGTGTAGAGAGTTGCAGGGAATCCTGCGTAAAGGTGATGTCGTTGATATACTTGCGAACATCTGCCAACTTGTCGGCAGGCACCTGCGAGGAAAGTTTTTCTTCCAACGCGGGGTCGTTGATGCGCTGCTTCAAGCTTTCGAGATTGCGCAAGTCGGCAAAACGTGCGTAGATGGCTTCCTGCGCCTGTGGCAAATGTTTTACTTCACTTTCAAATTTACTGAGACTCATTGGTTTCTTTGTTGTATTAAGGGTTGCCGCGTTTGAAGCGGCAACACGATTTATTCTTCTTTGAGTAATGGTGAAAGAATTACTAAGGGGAAAGGCAGCGACTGCCCGTTTAGTGATGATGAAAGAATCACTTACATCTCGACGCGCACGGCCTTCGTGACATTTTCGATACTGCTCAGCGAGTCGCAGATGTTCTTAACGTCAGACGTGTCGTAGACCACGATGTCGAGCGTGCCGTCAAAGAGACCGTCTTTCGTTTCGAGCGTGATGCGACGCACAGGACTGTTGCGCTGCTTATGCAGCACGCTGGCAATCGTGTAAAGAACGCCCTGGCTGTCGACACCGCTGATTTGCAGGCGGCACTCAAACGGTATCTGGCGGTGCATATCCCAATCGCAGGCAATGATGTTGTTGCCATAGCGCGTCTTGAGTTTCATGGCCGTGGCACAACTGCGCTTGTGGATTTCCAGTTCGTTTTTCGGCGTGATATACCCCAAGATGTCGTCGCCAGGAATCGGGCGGCAGCAAGGAGCAATGACGCATTTCTTAAACGTCTCCTCGTTGACCACCAGCGTCTGCTTACGATTGATGTTCTTGACGAAATCAGTGTTGTCGATGTGGTTGATGACACAACCCTTGTCGGCCGACTTCTTGCCGATAAACGGAATATGGCGCCACCAGCTGTCCTTGCCGCCTTTTCCCTTGATGCAGTCGAGGTCACATTCATTGGGAATGATGCGCTCGTCGGCGATGGCAAGGAAGAAATCGTCGCGCACAGTGTATCCGTGGAAGCGCATGAGTTTGTCCAGCACAGCTGGTGTACACTGAATATCGTTCCTCTCCAAGAAAGCACGGAGTAACTGGTCGCCCTTTTGACTCTTCTCGCGGCGTTCGCGGCGCAAAATGGCCTGAATCTTGTTGCGGGCCTTTGCCGTCGTGACGAAGTCAAGCCACTCCGGCTGCACATGCTGAGCCTCGGTGGTGATGACCTCCACTTGGTCGCCGCTCTTGAGCTTATAATTGAGCGGCACGAGCACATGGTTGACCTTCGCACCGAAACAGTGGCATCCCACAAAACTATGGATGGAGAAGGCAAAATCGAGCGCCGTGGCACCAGCGGGCATATTCTTGAGGTCGCCTTTGGGGGTGAATACCAAGATTTCGTTGGAATAGAGATTGAGCTTGATAGTATCGAGCAAATCGAGCGTATCTGGCTGCGGGTCGTCAAGGATTTCCTTAATGGAATTGAGCCAGCGGTCGAGCTCGCTCTCGTCGTAAGGCGCATCCTTATCTTTGTACTTCCAATGCGCAGCAAATCCCTGCTCCGCGATGTTGTCCATACGGTCGGAACGAATCTGCACCTCAATCCATTTGCCCTGCTTGCTCATGAAGGTGTTGTGGAGCGCCTGATAGCCGTTGGCCTTCGGATTGGAAAGCCAGTCGCGGAAGCGCGTCGGATGCGGCTTATATATTTTGGTGAGCGCACCATAGATGCGGTAACACTCATCCACCTCGTCCTTACGGTCGTTGGGCACGAAGACAATGCGGATGGCCAGAAGGTCATACACCTCGCTGAAGGGGATATGCTTGTTCTGCATCTTCATCCAGATGGAATACGGACTTTTGATGCGGGCTTTCAGCGTATATTTGATGCCCATTTTGTCGAGTTGCTGGCAGATGGGCGGCGTAAACTTGTCGAAGATGGTGTCGCGCTCAGGCTGCGTCTCAGCCAATTGCTGCTCGATGCGATGATATTCATCGGGATGTTCGTATTTGAAACTCAGATTTTCGAGTTCCGTCTTGATTTTGTTCAAACCGAGGCGATCGGCAATCGGGGCGAAGATATAGAGCGTTTCGCTGGCAATCTTATATTGCTTGCGGGCCTGCATGCTTGAAAGCGTGCGCATATTGTGTACGCGGTCGGCAATCTTGATGAGGATGACGCGCACATCATCGCTCATCATGAGCAAGAGTTTCTTAAACGTTTCGGCCTGCAACGAAGCCTTCTCCCCGAAAATACCGCCAGAAATCTTCGTCAGTCCCTCAACGATGTTCCCCACCTTCGGGCCGAAGAGGTTCGTGAGGTCCTCGTTGGTATAATCGGTATCTTCCTCCACGTCGTGGAGCAAGGCCGCACAGATGGAAGTGGAGCCCAGTCCGATTTCCTCACACACGATTTGCGCCACGGCAATGGGGTGAAGGATATAAGGCTCCCCCGAGAGACGGCGCACCCCCTTATGGGCCTGCTTCGCGAAATTGAAGGCCTTGGTGATGACTTCCACCTTGCGGCGGTGGTTGGTGGCCAGATATGTGTCAATCAAGTGCTGGAAGGCTGCTTGAATCAGTTCCTCATCTTTCTGTTCCTGAGGAGTAAGCGTCGGAGTATTAGTGTCTGTCATGGCGCGAAGGTTTTATTATGTTGTTTGACAAGACGACGGCTTGGCCAAGACAATGGCAGAAGCGTTTCTGTGACCGCAACGGGCCCCGCCGCCAAACGGCGATTGCCCGCCCTCCATTGTCCAATTGCGAGAAAAACACACCTGCCTCCCGAAGCATTCGGCCACCATTACTAATGGTATGCGTCGACGCTTCGGAAGGCAGGTGCATGAGCATATTTATTTCACTCTGATTTTCTGACCAGGCTTAATCATGTTACCCTTGATTTTATTCAGTTTACGGATTTTGGCAACCGTCGTGTGGTTTCGGGCGGCAATCGTGCTGAGCGAATCGCCCTTACGCACCGTGGCCGTCCGCTCCGTTGATCTGCGGTTGCGCTTATGGCGTGCCGCCGTGGAGCGCGACTGCGAAGCGGTGCTACGCGTCGGTTCCGCCTTGGGTTCACTGACCGCCACCACAGCGCGGCGCGTCAGAAGTTCATCGGCACGATAATTATAAATGGAGTCTTTCTGGTCGATGAAGGCCAAGATTTTCTCCTGCGGCAGGCGGATGGCACAAGGCTCCGTCTGTCCCGGAATCACGCCAGTGCGATATTGCGGATTGAGCGCACGGATAGCATCCACGTCGATGCCGCAGAGCGCTGAAATCTGCTCCATGTGTACGTTGCGCGACACCATAATCGTGTCGGTCGTCACAGGAATTTTCGTTTTCATCGGACAGATATTGTGCTCACAATAGTACGTCATGATGTAGTTGGCCGCGATGAAAGCTGGCACATAGCCGCGCGTTTCCTGCGGCAGATAAGGATAGATGGTCCAGTAGTCGCGCGCGCCATCGGCACGGTGAATGGCCTTGTTGATTTTCGTTGGTCCGCAGTTATAAGCGGCAATCACCAAGTTCCAGTCGCCATAAATCTTGTAGAGGTCGCGCAGATACCTGGCGGCGGCCCACGACGACTTGATGGGGTCGCGGCGTTCGTCAACGAGACTGTTGACTTTCAAATCGTAGCGTTTTCCCGTGGCGAGCATAAACTGCCAGAGGCCCACGGCCCCAGCGCGGCTGACAGCCGTTGGCTCGAGCGCCGACTCAATGACCGGCAGATACTTCAATTCGAGCGGCAGACCATAATAGTCGAGCGCTTCTTCGAAGATGGGGATATAGAAATTTCCGGCGCCGAGCATGTACGACACCGAGCGGCGCAAGCGTCCGCTATATTGGTCGATAAACTGCTGGACGATGCTGTTGTAAGGCATTTCCATCACGGCAGGAATGCGTCCGAGACGTTCGCGATAGACCTCCTCTGGGAAAGGCGGATTGTAATCCGGATTGACGCAAGTGGTGTCGGGATAAAGATATTTCTTGGCGTGCCACTCATTGAGCAGGGAATCGGCATTGAGCGTCATACCCTCTGGCAGTTCAATGACTTCCTTGCGTCCGCTTCGGTCGTCATTGACGGTAATTTCGTTGACGTTCTGCGCAGAAGCTGTCGTGCAGAAAGCACAGGAAGCCAATGCGAGCAGAAATACTTTAATGCGTTTCATTGAATGCGATTTGTTCTTTTTTTAAATAGGGAAGTCCCCCCGCCAGTTTATTCTGGCAACGGGCAAGAATCAACAGCGCTCCCGTCCGCAAATGCGGAATCAAGAGCCGTCCCCTCGCCCTCCGTTTAGTTATTGTTTTACCATTACTTAAAGGGGTGTTCTATAAATTAGTTTTAATGGAGATTCTTTATTTAAGATTGACTTGGCCGCTTTTACATTTCTCACTCGCATCTTGCTGTATTTCAAAGACTCACATAGCTCGCTATGCTCGTCTTTGAAATACAACAATCTGCTTCGCGATAAATGTAAAATCGACTCAAGCTAATTTATAGAACACCCCTAAAACGACAGGTTGCAGCCGATGCCGTAGGAAGAAGGCGTTCGGCCGGGAAGTCCGTTGCCGTTGTTGATCACAGCCGGTTCCAGACGCATGCTGAGGTCGGGCGAGATGTCGAAGACCGAGAGTTGCGCATCGACATAAGCGTCGATGACAGAAAGGATATAGACTCCGATGAAGCAGAAGGCGCTCAGGTCGCGATAGCGGCGGTAATAGTCCTTCTTGCGCTTGAAGATATTTTTGAACCGGTCTTCGCGCCCCGTGATATCATATCGCGGCGGCAACATGTCCAGATAGCTGTTGGTGTTGGGGTCGTCGTCCATGATGTCGAGGTAAGCCTGCGAATAGTCGCGATACATCTGCTGGTTCCATTTGAAGGCATAAGTACACCCGAGGAATCCGCCGTAGAAAAACGGGAGTTTCCAATATTTCCGGTTGTAGATCTGCCCTGCGCCAGGAAACACGAGCGAGAGCCACAAGGCCCGCTTGGGATCTGGCACGAATTTCGGCCGCACCTTCTTCCGCATCTTGGCCGTGGCATTGAGAATGGAATCATTGACGTTGCGCAGGCGTGCCGTGTCAACAGCCGTTGGGTGTGCGGCAGCGGCCGCTCTCACGCCATCGGCGGGCGGCGCCACCGTGTCGGCCGCCACGACGGCCTCTTCCAACTTCAAGGTGTCGATATGTTCGGCCATCGGAGACAGCCCAACACAGAGCCCCCCGTTTTCAACATTGCCCGCGTCGCTACTGGCAGGCAGCGGCACCGACGGATGCAGGCAGGCGCCTGCGGCAGCCGGCAGTCCTGCAAAAAGGACCGATGCAATGAAAAATCTGGCTAATGAAATCTTCACCATAAATAATTTATAATTGACGGAAAACAAGCAGGCGGCAATTGCGGCAGCATTCTTGGAAAGCCCTCCAGACGTTGCCTTGCCCCTCTGCCGATAGAGCCATCAGTTGTTTTGTCCTTTGATTTTGTCGAATAGGCTGATGATGCGTTCCAACTCCTCTTCAGAAGCAAACGGGATGCTGATTTTTCCCTTGCCCTGCGTGGAGCAAGTCATCTGCACCTTCGTCTGAAAGAAATCAGACAAGCGCGTTTTCAAGATATTAAACTCCTCCGGCAGCCGCTTATTGCTGCGGTCGGTGAGCTGATGGCGGCCGCTTTTAACGGTTTCGCCGTTGTTGAGCGCCTTAACCATGTCTTCCACCTGGCGAACAGAATAGCCCTTCTCCTTGATTTCGTTGAAAAGCTTCACCTGAAGCGACGGTTTTGCGAGTCCCAGCAAGGCACGCGCATGTCCCTGGTCAATTTCCTTGTTTTGCAAAGCCACCTGCACCTGTGCCGGCAATTTCAGCAGTCGCAGATAATTGGCGATGGTGGCGCGATTTTTTCCCACCTTCTCCGAGAGCCGGTCTTGCGTGAGCGCATACTGCTCGATGAGGTTCTGGTAGGCCAAAGCGATTTCAATGGCGTTGAGATCCTCGCGCTGTATGTTTTCAACCAGCGCCATCTGCATCATGTTCTCGTCGTCAGCCGTGCGGATATATGCAGGAATAGTGTCCAATCCAGCCAACTGCGAAGCCCGCCAGCGCCGTTCTCCGGCAATGATCTGATAGAAGCCGTCGTCCATCTTTCGGAGCGTGATGGGCTGGATGATACCAATCTGTCGGATGCTTTCGGCCAGTTCCTCCAAGGCGGCGGGGTCAAATTCCCTGCGCGGTTGGTTGGGGTTGGCCTGAATGCTACCGATGGGCACTTCGTTGATGGACGAAGAACCGCTCGTATGCACCTCCTCCGTTGAGATGAGCGCATCGAGTCCACGTCCGAGAGCTGGAAATTTCTTATGTACAGCCATGTTTGTTTATTGTCAGAGAATCTGGAAATCGAAAAACACATTTTCTAAGGACAGCCATGAAGCTCAAGCCCACCAAAGGGCAGCCCTGCAACAGTCTGCAACAGGAAGGACACACGCGGCGTTCCTCTCCTGCCCTGTCCCAATAGCAACATCCCCCACCCCGACACTGCACGAGTGACGCCGTGGAGGATTTAGTATTTAGCAATGGCAAGTCGTCAATACCTTGCAACCATTGCTTACGCATTCTTCTTGATGATTTCCTTAGCCAGCGCCAAATGGTTTTTGGCGCCTGTTGATTCAGCATCATAGAGAATGGCAGGAAGTCCGTGGCTTGGCGCCTCCGAAAGTTTCACGTTGCGCTGGATGACCGTTCTGAACACCAATTCCTGGAAGTGTCGTTTCACCTCGTCATAGATTTGGTTGGCCAGACGCAGTCGCGAGTCGTACATCGTGAGCAGGAATCCTTCGATTTCCAATTCCGGATTTAGTTTTTTCTTGATTATCTTGATGGTGTTGAGCAACTTGCTGATGCCTTCCAATGCGAAATATTCACACTGCACTGGGATGATCACCGAGTCGGCAGCAGTCAGCGCATTCACCGTGATGAGCCCCAAAGAAGGCGAACAGTCGATGAGGATGTAGTCATACTCACTCTTGAGCGGCGTCAACAGTTTTTTGAACACATATTCACGTCTGTCGAGATTGAGCATCTCCACCTCTGCTCCGACGAGGTCGATGTGCGAAGGCACGATGTCAAGGCGCTCGATGTCTGTCGTGTAAATAGCCTCGCGAATATCGGCTTGTCCAACGAGACATTCGTAAACCGAACAGTCAATCTGGCTCAAGTCGACGCCAAGGCCGGAAGAGGCATTGGCCTGCGGGTCTGCGTCAACGAGCAGCACTTTCTTTTCGAGTGTTGCCAGCGATGCAGCCAAGTTCATGGAGGTCGTCGTTTTGCCGACGCCACCCTTTTGGTTTGCTAATGCAATGATTTTGCCCATAGTTTTCAAATAGCAAGCCTTCTGAAAGGCTCTATGATTCTGCAAAGGTAACAAATTTTCTCCGAACTGCCCTGCTTTATACTTTTTTTCGTACTTTTGCGTAGCACTTCGCCACCCCGCCGCAAAGCGCGGAGAAAACGGATTAAAGCGCAGCGACACCGGTGGCCTGCACTGAATATAAGTAAGTAATGGTAAGTAGGCAACCATATCACTTCATCCCGAACAACCCAAACAAAATGTCCAGACCCTATATTCTCATCTCCAACGACGACGGCGTGCAGGCACGCGGCATCAACTTCCTGATTGAAACGCTACGCCCCATTGCCGACCTGCTGGTGGTGGCGCCCGACTCGCCTCGCTCTGGTTTCGGATGTTCCATCACATCTGCGGCCCCCATCCACTACAAGAAACTGCACGAAGAGCCGGGACTGACGGTGTGCTCCTGCACCGGCACGCCAGTCGACTGCGTGAAACTCGCGCTCAACTTGCTCATCGACCGCCGACCCGACCTCATCATCGGCGGCATCAACCACGGCGACAACTCGTCGGTCAACACGCACTATTCTGGAACGATGGGCGTGGCAACAGAGGGCGCGTTGCAGGGCTATCCTTCGGTGGCCTTCTCGCTTTGCGACCACAGCGAAAACGCCGACTTCACGCCGCTGGCGTCCTACATCGTTGACCTCGTCTTTAAGTCCATCGCCCTCGGCATGCCGCCTTTCACTTGCCTGAATGTCAACTTCCCGAAGGCCAACAAATTCAAGGGGGTGCGCATCTGCCGCATGGCACACAGCCGCTGGCAACACGAACTGGCACGCCGAAAGCATCCTTACGGCGCCGACTATTTCTGGCTGGTGGGCGACTGTGAGGAACTGGATCCGGAAGCCACCGACACCGACCGCTGGGCCTTGGCACACGGATATGTGGCCATCACGCCGACCAACCTCGACGTGACGGACTACGAACTGCTGAATGTTTTGAAGCAGACTTTCTGAAACAGATTCACAAAGCCTGATGCTGATACACAAGATACATAAAGAGGGCATCCTAACACTATTCTGTTTTAGGACGCCCTCTTTATCCTTTTAACCTCCAAATAGTCAAAAATGTACACACCCCCATTCACCATATCAGCAGCAGCTATTAACAAAATAGCCAACATATCACGTTTGATAGAGCGTTATGCCATTCGTATGGAGCAGGAGGACGCTCTATTGCTGCGCAAAGCCAACAAGATAAAGACCATTCACAGCTCACTTGCCATTGAAGGTAACACCCTCAACGAAGATCAGGTGCGCGACATTGTGAACGGTAAGACGGTCGTGGCTCCTCTGCGCGAGATACAGGAGGTGAAAAATGCCATTGCCACTTACGAGCAGTTCCCATACCTCAACCCATTCAAAGAAAAAGACCTGCTACGTGCGCATGGCATCATGATGCAGGCACTGGTTGACAATGCTGGACATTATAGGCCTGGCAATGTTGGTGTATTCTCAGAGACGGGTTGCGTACATATAGCACCACCTGCCGACCGCGTGCCGCTACTCATGGGCGACCTCTTTGACTGGCTGAACCATAGTAAGGACCATTTGCTGGTGCGTTCGTGTGTTTTCCATTACGAGTTTGAGTTCATTCACCCCTTTGCCGATGGTAACGGACGCATGGGCCGCTTGTGGCAATCGCTCATATTGAGCAAGCTACACCCCGTATTTGAACACGTACCTGTTGAAAACATGGTGCACGACAATCAATTAGCATACTACGATGCCATAACCGCCAGCACCAATGGAGCAGATTCGGGACCTTTCATTGATTTTATGCTTGGTGAAATACTCAAAACGCTTGAATTACACAAAGGGGAGCCAACACAAAATATTCCCAATAAAGTTCCCAATAAAGTTCCCAATAAAGTTCCCAATAAAGTTCCCAATAAACTATTGGATGCTTTCCCGAATCTACCAGAAGGCGTATGGGAATTGTACACCCAAATCAAGCAAAACCCACGCATAACCATTGCCCAAATGGCAGAAGCCTTATCCGTTAGCGACCGCATGGTAAAAAAACACCTTGCCGTGTTGAAAGGAAACGGACTGGTAGCACGCATTGGAAGCAACAAAACTGGATACTGGGAAATCCAAAAAATATAAACTATTTTTAAACACCTACTTATTTCTATTAATAGAATATGACAATAGAAGAAATACTGGATCGCAAAGAATGTCAGACATTCGATTGTAAGAGCATACAGATAGACCCCAAAGCGTTAGCGATACCAATTGTCGCTATGGCCAATGCCGATGGTGGTATGCTTGCTATTGGTGTTTCTGACAAGACCCGCAAAATAGAAGGAATTGATGAAAACGAAGAGCACCTGAATGAGTTGCTTCGCGTTCCTTTCGATTTCTGCAATCCGTCTGTAAGAGTCAGATGCGAGTATTTGCCATGCACAGATTATAAGGGTCGAGAGAACCGCATTCTGCTTATGCACATTCCTGCAAGTGTTCAACTTCACACCAATCAAGCTGACGAATGTTTTATGCGTGTAGGAGACAAAAGCAAGAAACTCAACTTTGACGAGCGTATGCAACTTCTCTACGACAAGGGCGAACGCTACTACGAAGACAAGGATGTTTATGGCGCCACTATCGATGATATTGACATGAATCTCGTGGATGACTATATGAATGTCATAGGCTATAGAAAATCTGTTAGGGAGTATCTAAGAGAGAACTATGATTTTGTTACAGAGAAAGATGGACAGCTGAAGGTAAGCACTGCTTGTATTCTACTATTCGGTAAGAATCCCCAGCGTTTCTTCCCTCGTGCCCGCACTCGCTTCATCCGCTATGAGGGTACAGAAGAAAAAGTGGGTACAGAGATGAATGTTGTCAAAGACGTAACATTTGAGGGAACCATCCTTCAACAGGTACGCAGTGCGATTGACTATCTGGAGACACAGGTTCGTGAGCATTCATTTCTTGGAGAAGATGGTCGGTTTATTACCAACCGCAACTACTCAAAATATGCAATACAAGAGATGGTGGTCAATAGCTGCTGCCACAGAGCCTATAATATCAAGGGAACAGAGATTCAGATAAAGATGTTCGACGACCGTATTGTCTTTGAGACACCTGGAGATTTGCCAGGACTAGTGCGACCAGACAACATTCGCCACACTCATTTCTCTCGCAATCCTAAGATAGCCCAATTCCTCAAGGCATACAAGTATGTCAAGGAGTTTGGTGAGGGCATCGACCGTATATGCAATGAGTTGGAAACTAAAGGTTGCGCCATCCCGTCATTCCACATTGATGCTTTCATTCTGAAAGCTACATTGATGGCAGAGTGGACCACGGAAAAGGAATTTGACCATCCAAGTACCGCACAAAAAGGTGTCACGACAAATGTCCAAGTAAGCACTATCAAACTCACTGATAGACAGCGTAAAATTCTTGAGGCAATAAAAAATAACACAACTAATGTCCAAGTAAATGTCCAAGTAAACGACCAAGTAAATGTCCAGAAATTAGCCACTCTGTTGGGCTTTTCAGAAAAGACCATAAGACGTGATCTCTATGTTCTGCGTGACATGAATCTCATCCATTATATTGGAAGTGATAAGACTGGGCATTGGGAGGTAACAAACAAAACTAACCAGTAGAACTCATACGTATCAATAATGAACAACGAAAACCACGAAGGCTACGTTTACATACTGACCAACCCATCCTTTCGTGAGGATTGGGTAAAAATTGGCAAGAGTTCGCGTCCTGTAGACGTGCGATCAAAGGAACTCGACAATACTGCTGTACCCTTGCCTTTTGAGATTTATGCCACTCTAAAGACTGCGAAATTCAACAAGGTTGAGAAACAGATTCATAAGCAGATTGACCGTCTGACCGACCTACGAATCCGTCAGAACCGAGAGTTTTTCAATATTGCACCTTCTGTAGCCTTGGATATCATGCGTGATATTGCCGACTTGCTTGATGATAGCGAACTTGCTGTTTACGTGGATGGCAAACCGGTCATCAGTAAGAGCAAGGAAGAGGACAAAAAGATAGAAGCAGACAGCAGGGAAAAGGAACGTAGAACACAGAAACCTGCTTTCAAATTTCATATGATTGGCTTGAAGGTCGGTGATACCATTGTTTTCGATGAGCTGAACCTGCCCGTCACTATAGCATCGGATGATAAGGTGGAATACAAAGGCCGCCTCTGGTCACTCTCAGCCTTCACCCGTGAGTTTTTGCCTGAAGATAAGCAAAACACTTCGGGAGCCTACCAAGGTCCTAAGTACTTTAGTTACAAGGGTAAAACATTATATAAATTGAGGCAAGAATCTGACGAGTAGTTTAAGTAATGGTGAAAGAATAAGTTGAGCATTTTTGACCTACTGAAAGCAAATGCTGCTTCACATACTAAGAAACTTGACTACACTTTCCGTTCTCGGGGAGAACGCAAGTTCTTCCATTGAAGCGAAAAAGCCATGTGTTCACATTGAACGTGAAGACAATCCTACAAAGCAGGTTCGTCGTTATGGCTTTACTGCTGGTTTGAAGATAAGTGCATTAAGAACTTTGAGCACCTTTATATTTACGACACCTTTTATCCTGTAGAACAGAACGATACCCTTTCCTTAGTCATCGATTCGCGGCCGCTGGAAGCATTACCCTCGGCCGCGAGTAGCATTACCTTCGGCCGCGAGTAGCGCTACCGGCGGCCGCGAATCGATAACTTGTTATGCTTTTCAGGAAGACTGGCAAGGCTTTTCAGTAAACGGACGTTGCGGCGGGAGATAGTGCCCCCTTATCTCCTGCCACAGTTCCCCGTTTTTCGCTTCTGCCGCTGCATGGGACGCTGCGCGGACATGTGGTGGAGGTCTGAGGCGAAGCACGCTTCATTTGCCCAATGGCACAAGTCAGCGCACATGTAAGATGACCTTGCTGGTTCCATTCACGCCTTTCACAATGTTGACTCCCGATTGCGGTTTGCTCAGGCGGCGCCCCTGCAAATCGTAAAACACTGTTTTGTGGGATTTTGCAACAGAGACATCATCAATGCCGCTTTGGGTGTGACAGGTGAAGTAACCATCAGTGTAGTTTGCATACCAACTGTTGATTTTATTAGGGTTAAACTTAATCGCGCCCTCAAGCGACTCACATCCATAAAACATCTCGTCAATCTTTTTTAAAGCTGTTACGACAAAACTATCGGTGGCGTAGATGGTTTTGAGTGCTTTACAGAAAAAGAACATGCCATCCATATCCGACACGTTACGTGTGTCAAAACCAGAGAGATCGAGGGTGACGATATTCTTAGAATTGGAGAACATATTGTTCATATCCGTCACTTTCTGGGTGTTGAAATTTGAGAGTTCAAGACTTGTAATGCCTAAACATGCACTGAACATGCCGCTCATGTCTATCACATTATGTGTATCAAATTTTGACACATCAAGAGATGTGATACCGACACAGTCATTAAACATATAAGACATATCCGTCACGTTGCGTGTGTCAAATCCTGAAACATCAAGTCGAGGAACATTACTGCAGCTTTGAAACATGTGTCTCATGCTCTTCACTTTCGAAGTATTGAATTTAGAGACATCAAGCTCTGCGAGCTTTGGGCAAAGACTGAACATGTGAGCCATATTTACCACCTCATCGGTGTTAAGGTTTTCAATGCCGACGATGCTTTCGAGCTCATAGAACTCATTGAACCAATAATAACAGCTTGTGGGACGCGCATTGGCAAAAGAGGGGTCAAAAACGACCTTTCTTATCTTTCTTTTGTATTTAGCCCATGCCGGTATGGTTTTATCCTTGTTTAACTGTATTCCTCCGCCTACGTCATACTTGAATGTTAGTGTACTTTGGCTTTCGTCAAACACGGCATAGGCATTTTGTGCCGACAACTGGCCAGCCCATATTGGCAAACACATCAGTATCGTCACAAACCGCCTGGCAGCAATCCTTTTCGAGTGTAAAAAAATCTTCTTCATATTCATAAAAAAAAATTACCGTTTGGTGGATCAAGCTGATGGTTGAAAGAATGATTACATTTGACCTGTGATGCACTCCTTCATATAGCATACCCCAGCTCGGGATAAGAAATAGTTCATAAAAAGTCGCTCACTTTGCTCGCAAAGTGAGGGGGACGAATATTGTGGCGGCCAAACATGGATTGAAAAACCAAGAAGGTCATGCCCAGAGCACTGGCCATATCGCTACATATTCGTGGCCCTCACTTTGCGAGCAAAGTGAGCTACAATGCTGGCGCCGCAACAGACGATTGTGTGGGCCAGCGCTAATCTCCGCTGCGAGGGCGCTACCTAAGCCCCCCTTCGGGCCTGCGTTCAACCTTTGGCAGCCAAAGGAGAAGCCTGCACATAGGTGCGGGCACCCAGTTCTTTGTCGAGCATGTAAAGGCCGTAGCCGTTGCCCTGAATCATTTTGAGGTTGTCGATGATGTTTTGGGCGTTTTCCTCTTCCTCCACCTGTTCATCGACAAACCATTTCAGCATGCTCTGCGTGGCGTAGTCGTTCTCAGCCGTTGTCAAGGCAAAGAGGTTGTTGATGAGCGACGTGACCTTCTGCTCGTGTGCCAATGTGGCTTCAAAGACAGCGAGGGGCGATTCCCAAGTGGTCGGCACTGCCTCAATGGGCTTCAGGTCGACACGGCCGCCGCGCTGGATGATGTAGTTGAACATGATTTTGGCATGGTCTTGCTCTTCCTGGAATTGCACTTCAAACCAGTTTCCCATTCCGGGATTACCATTGGCATGAGCATAGGCTGCCATAGAGAGATAAAGATAAGCCGACCACAATTCGGCATTGATTTGCGCGTTGAGCGCAGCTTCTACTTTTGGATTCAACATTGTTTTTATGTATTTAGTTAATTATGAGATGTTTGTATATTCGAATTAAAACCCTATTCTGTAGCCAATTCCCATTAAGTATATATAGACCTGCTCCATAAGGCTTCTCATTCTCCTTTCGTCATCAATCACACGCAGTTTGATTCCGCATTTCTCGCAAAAATCCTTCATGATGCTCGCCGTCAATTCGTCGTTCACCTCAATGGCAACAGGGAGACAATCCACCGTTTCAATCAGATATTCTCCAAATTCCGTCAGCATGTCCGAACTGTTGTTGGGAAACCTTTGGCCGATGACGGGCTTAAGAGCAACTCCGTCCTGGTCTTCACAGCTGGAGAGAAGGAGAATGCCAAAGCGATTTTCTTCTGCCATTTCTGCAACTTCTATCGATATGGCCCTGCACTGCACCGCGAAATTCGGATGCTTCTTTATTGACTTAAACTTGCGTGCGATTTGCTCATCCTCGAACGGCACCGTGGGGAAACTCGGCGCAGAGGAAGCTGGCATCACAAATTGCGAGAAGAGGAAACTGCCGTCGGCCTGCCGCTCAAGCATCGGAATTTTTCGGCCGCCTTTCTCGGGCGGATAACTGCCAGGCTTGGCAAAGCCCATTGCTATCGGATCCTCTGTCTTCATGCGGAGGGCAAGGGCCGTGGCGGCATCCAGCGTCTCTGTTGCCCACGCCTGTTCTTCGGGATCAGAGATGGGCGTATCCATCTTGCAAGGACGCATGCACAAGAATTCGGGGTAGCCACGTGAACGGTGGATTTTCAGTCCGTTGGCCTTGACATACGCCTGTATCTCCGCCTTATATTCCGGAAAATGCAGCATCGACGCATTTTCAAAAGTACAATTGATGTGGTTAAACAACATTTTCGTAGACATAATGTCTATGGCAGACTCTCTACTCATGCGCAACGAGTTGAAATAGGAAGAAAGTCCTTCTGCTCCTTTATACATGCCCAACGCTAAGTATTCACCTTTGTTTCCCATCACAGCACAATAAACCATCTCCCCGTCGGGGAGTTTCACCACGAACAGCTGCGATTCTCTCAGACGCTTCCACAATTCTGTATCCCGAAAGCGCAAAGCCGCTCCAATCAAATTATCTTGTAGCATAGGCAAGTTTTTAGAAGTGTTATTTTGCAGGCTAATTTACAATTAAAAATCAAAATTCCTCATCTTTTCCCGATAGAAAATGGTTACCTCCACGCTCCTTCTTTCATAAAGAGGCATCATCCACTGGTTTCACTACTGGGGGAAGGAAGACATAAGTATTACCAAAACATATTCAAATTATGAGAACCATTTTCAACACCATTCTGCTGGGCGGGGCATTGGCCCTGTGCAGCTGCGACAAGGACGACGACACTTACACCGAACTGCCACAACCGCCCGCCAGCAAAGTGACGCAACCTGTCTTCGACAAAAACCTGACCACGACGACGAGGGAGGACGTGTCGTTTAGATGCCGATTTAAGGACGGCGGCGACAAACTGAACAACATCAGCTGCACCGTTCACTGGCGCACCTATTCCTCGAAACCGACGAAGACACCAACGGCTTCCGACATGACGCGCCACGAAGCCATGCGCACGTATGCAAGCACATCATCAAGCACCACATTCGACAAAACCCACACAGGCTTCAACGGAGGCACTTTTGTCTACTATTATTTTGAATGCAGAAATTCAAAATATACCACCAAGACAAATGTGACTTACACGATTGTGAAGAGATAACTTGCCTCGCAGAACCCTCCGAAGAACCTGTGGCGGGTTTTGTTTTAAGTAATGATGAAAAAAGAAGGAGACCATGAGTTGGCCGCACCGACAAACTGCTTTGTCAAGCGCCAATTCATGGTCTCCTGTTTTGTTTCTCCCACACGGGAGGTCTTCGGCGTGTGTGTATTGGGGCAGCAGGACTTGGAATCCCGCTGCAGGTTTTCAGGTTGCCTTCTCCCCGTTCACTCTCTCCTCGAAAAATCCGGCGGCATAATCAAGTGCCTGCACCACCCGCGCCACGACTTCGCCAACGCAACGATTTTCGAAGACATGGAAGTCATAGTTGATGGCCACAGCGCCGTTTTCCAACGTCATGGCTTTGACGAAACGCACACTGCGGTTGGTGGCGTTGACGGCATCCGACAATTGCGCCACACCGCAGCCGCAACGGAGAGCGAGATGGGGAATGCAAATGCGTGCCATATCGGCCCGGGGAGACGGAAGGAAGAGATAGTGGCGCTGGTTGAACATGAAATGCCAACCTGCAGGCAACACATTGTCTACGCGGCCGTAACGGCGGCGGATTTCCTCTATGATATGTTTTTGTACATTGTTCATGATGCTATGGTGCGTTAGGGAAATTGCCAGAAAGTGCTGGCGTGTCTGTGGAGTCTGTTGTTTCATCTGCTTTGCATAGGACTCTTCTACTTGGTTTATGAGGCAGAAGGGCGTAAAGTAACCCATCCGCGCTCCCCTTTCGCACAGGGCGTTCAAAATGCAGAAAAATCTCTGCGCGGTTTTGGGCCAAATAGCATGGTGGCGAAGCGCCCTCATAGCGGAGATTTGCGCTGGCCCGTATAATCGTCTGTTGCGGCGCCAGCATTGTAGCTCACTTTGCTCGCAAAGTGAGGGCCACGAACACGTAGCGAACATGACCAACGCTCTGGGGCATGACTTTGTTGGATTTTCAGTGCTTGTCCGCCACAATATTCGCCCCCCTCACTTTGCGAGCAAAGTGAGCTACAGTGCTTCGCCTCAGACCTTCGCCGAATATCCACGCGGTGCCCCTTGCAGCGATGCCGCACATGATAAACGAACAAAGCGCGAAAAGGAACGCCCTGAAAGGTAGGATGTTCATTTTCGCACTTTGTTTGTTCAACATATCCGCCCAACCATCAGTCGAGCATCACGAAGGCCGCCCAATAATAAGGCTCTTTATATTTCTCCCGCACCACCTTCTTGGCGGCTTCAAACGCCTTACGCTTGTCGCTTTGGGCGCCATTTTTCTGGAGATGTTCATAGAATGCTGTCATGAAATCCTGGGTGGCCTTGTCCTTGACCGCCCACAGCGACATCACGATGGTGCCGACGCCGGCCTTCTTGAAGGCACGCTGAAGTCCGTAAAGGCCCTCGGCCGTGGCGCGGCCCTGTCCTGTCTGGCAGGCCGACAACACCACCATCTCCGTGCCGCGCAAATCCATCCGCGCGATGTCTTCTGCCTGCAAGATGCCAGAGAGCACACCGCCCGGCAGCGGTTTGCCAAGCCACGCATGGTTGCAGCCGGAAAAGACGAGACCAGAAAGCAACATGGCATCGTCGTAGCCTTTGAGATAATCCACCTTGGCGGCCTCGAGCGGCGTGTAATAAAAACCGTGGGTGGCGATGTGGAGCAAACGGGGCGCACGGCCGTGAAGACGTAGGAAGGATTCCTCCGTTCCGTTGTTGCCAGAAAGCAACGAGACGTCCCAATGTTCGGCACGCAGGCTGGAGGCAATGGCACGCGCCTCTTTTTCCGTTCCCGGCAAATGCCTATAGACGGAATCTCCGCGAAGCAGGCCGCCACGCTCGGCAAGGAGGCCAGAGAGGTCATATTGCTTTGCCTTTTCCTGCATGGCAAGCAAATCCATGTCGTAGTTCAGTCCGCCATAGACCACCGCCGTTTTCGCAGCATAGGTCTTCGGCGCCTGCTTCCGTCCGAGCAGTTCGCGGGCCGAAGAGAGGCGAACGAAATTGTAATGGTCGCCGAGGAGCGAACCGTCGGCAAGGGGCAACGACTCCAATGCCACGCGGAAGAGCAGTTGCGAGGGGACGTAATAAACCGTTGCGCCCTCTGCCACCTGCCCTTTCAAGGGCTCCCAAAGCAGTTTCAACACGTCGGGGGCGAAATCTTCATCATAGAAGAAGTCGGGCCGCGCGATGTTGAGAGAATCCATCTGTCTTTCGGCAAAGAGCGGTTTCAAGAGCGGGTGTTGCTGGTTTTTCTGAACGACGAAGGCGGCATATTTGCGCCCGTTTGTCTTGGTGACGAAATCCGTGAAGTCAATCAGCACCTCTCCCGGTGCCAACGCCTGCTGAACGCGCTGATAGTCGGCCTCCATAAACGCGGCCATGTCGCGCCACCCCTGGCATCGCGTTGCCAACTGGGCTTCCAAATGCGATGTTTGTTTCGCGAGATGCAACAGGCTGTCGGCAGAAGCCGTGCCTTTCTCCTTCAAGGTTTTCATCTGGCTCTTCATCAAGGAGAGCTTCCGATAGTCGCGCAAGTTTTCCGCATTTCCCTCACGCTTCAGGAAGTCATAGAGCGAGCGTTCGGAATCGAGCAAGAAAGCCTTAGAGAGCACCAAGGCATCGTAACACGCCGTTGTGAAAGGCGTCTGGCTTTGATTGATTTCCAAAGCATAGGGCGTCATGTTCGTGAGGAGCGAAGAAAGGGGACTCCAAAAGGCTTCGCGCTCCGTTTGGCTCATCAGCGGAATGCGCCGTTTCAACACCTCACGCAAGCGCTGCGCCGCCGCGACATAATCGTTGCAGCCCGCTTCAAAATGCCCCGCAAAACCTTCAGCATTGGCCAGAAAGATTTGTGCGGTGAGCGTTTTCACATCGTCGTCGCCATAGAGCGCCGCCATGTTTTTGACATACGTCCGATAGTGGGTTTCCGAATCGGCATGTCGACCCATCTTGTGCTCCATACCAGCAATGAGGCCCATGAGCACCACGCGCTCGGCGTCGGCCGAGGGATATTTGGCGGCCAGGATGGCATCGGCCTTCTGATAGTTGGCCAAGGCGGCTTCGTGTTCTTCAAAACTGGAATGACACAAGCCGCGCAGACGATACAACGAGGCCTGCTGCCTGGGTTCCTGCATCTGCTGGATGTTGGCAAAGAGACAATCAACGGCCGCCATACATTGCTGGCGGTCGCCCTTCATGCGATAGATTTCAGCCAAGGACATATAGGGCATGTTGTAGTTGGCATCGCCCCTCGGCATGATTTTCTGAAATTCAACGATGTTTTTCTTGGCATATTCCAAGGCCTCGTCGAAACGCTGGGAGAGCTTATATAGGGACAGCAACTGGGTATAGACCTCGTTTTTGTTGCCTGCTGTCGCACAGATGCCTGTGCCCTCAGCCATCTCCTTCGCGCTCAAGAGCCAGCGCTCTGCCGTCCGATAGTCCTTGCGTTGGAAAGCCTGGGTGCCTCTGGCATAATAGTAGGCAAATTTCATGGACTCGTTGGAGGAAATGTCAACGAGCGAATCCATGCTCAAGGCATACTGCCGCGCGGCCTCATCATCGCCCATCTGGGCATAGTTTTTCTCCAGCAGCGCCAGTATGTCCATCTGAATGTCGGACAAACCGGCGCTCTTCGCTATGGCCAAGGCTCGCTGGAGTTCAGCGACGGCGCCCGTGAAATCTTCGGTATATTCCAAACAACTGGCCATACTCTTCAGGGAGGAGATGACGTCGCTCTTCTTGCCGTTTTTCTGGAAGCCCTCAAAGGCCTTCCGGTAGCATGCCATCGCTTCGCCGTATTCCTGCTGCTTTTCGTGTTCCGCGCCTTCAAAATAATGCAACAGAGGAATTTTGGGCAGGAGATATTTCGCCACGGTGGCATCGGCATACGGTGCCACTTCCTCGAAAATGCCACGCGCCCGGGGATAGTCCTTGCTGGCTTTTTTCATATAACGGCTGCCATAAAGATAGCCGTTGTAAGCATACAATGCGCCTATCTCCGTCCGCTCTTTCTCCGTGAGGCTACCCTGCAGGAGCTTCTTGGCCAACAGATAGCCCTCTTCATAACGCTCCAATTTACGGTAACAGCTGCAGGCCATCGTCTGGCTGATGACGTACGTTTGGCGTTCTGCCTCACTGCGTTGCTGCACGGTGTTGCGCCCAACTTCCAAAAAGGCTTTAAGGGCCTCAGCGTTTTTCTTGGATTTTTCGAGCGCAAAAGCCTCGTACATCTTGTCCACCACTGCGGCCTCGCTGAGGTGCTGCGCCGCAGAAGAAAGCGGCACGCAAGCAAATGCCGCGCTGAAGAGCAACGAAAGTAGATATATTTTTTTCATTGGGTTTGTCATAGGAGGTTATCACCTAACGGTGTCACATTTGTTTTCCACATCGGCTGTGTCGTTGTCGAGACTGTCAACCGCTGCTGGCATCGTGCCGTCAAACTGGTCGCCGCTGCCGCGCATCACACCTTCCGCGCCGTTGTTGACAAACATCACGGTCAAGAAGAAACCAACGACAAACAGGGCTGCTATGCCGCCAAGAAAATACCAGCGTTTGTTTCTGCGCGGCTCTTTGACAGACGGGGGGCACGCCGGACAGGGCATATTGTTAGGCATACAGGGATTTGGAGCGGGCGCATTGTCCGCAGACGCCACATGATCAAAGTATTCCATCACCTTCATGGCTTCCAGCTTGCTCATGCGGCTGCGCATGGCATCTCTCACCATGATGGTGAACTGATATTGCGCCTTCTTCTCCTCGTCGTTCTCAATCTCGCCCAAGAAAGCGGCCCGTTCTTCCTTCGTCATCTCGCTGCCGTGGAGCAGGAAACGATCTATTCTATCTTGAAAATCCTTATCCATAAACAGTTGGAGTTGCAATTATGAGTTTAGGTATCTGTGGTAAATCTCTTGCGCCGACTTTCGCAAATTCTCCATACACTTGTATTTCATCGTCTTGAGCGCATTCTTCGATTCAAAATTGGGGAGTTCCTGCAAGATGGCGTCGAGGCTCTTTTCTTCATAATAATACTTCGAGAGCACCTCGTTACACCGCTTCGACATACGCGAAATCACGTCCGAGACGATGTCCATCATCGCGTTTTCCGACGGGTCGTATAAAACGTCCGCCGCGTCCAGTCTGCCCCACTCTTCATCCGTCATCTGCTGTTCCGTCTCAGGATTGTAGAGCGTTGGGCGGCTCCTGGCCCATTCCTTGTATTTGTTCTTGGCAATGCCCATAAAATAGGTAAGGATGCTGCCGTTGAGCGGCTCGCCGTTTTTCCCCACCACAATGCCATTGCAAGCCATGATTTTCCCGCGCTCAATGTTTTCCCAAAGCGTGATGAAGGAATTTTGGAAAATTTCCATGGCGTCGTTTTCGCTGATGAAAAACAAGCCGCGATAGTTCGTCCAGAAATATCGCCTGCAATAGTCATAGAGTTTGCTCTGCATCCCCACATCCTTTCTGCTAACGCCCGCCACCAGTTCTGCTTCACGCTCCTGAAGCGGCGAGCGAAATAATTTGGCCTTTTCCATTATCTTAATATGTCTGTTAGGTTATCTCTCTTTCTGTAATATCCCGTCATCTGCGGGTTTTGCACAGCGCTGCTGGCATTGTATTTGAAGAATTTACGGATGCACTGCATCAGTTGGTCGTTGTTGCAGCCACCGTTGACTTGAAGTTCGCGATACAAGGCATAAGTCAGTTTGCCAACCGCTGGATTTTTCATTTCCACATTCACCTCGTCGCTCCGACATGCACTGATTGTCACCCACAATTCCGGCAGGCGCTTCGCATTCGGATGATTCTCCGGCTTGGCTTTTCCCCGTGCGACGAGCGCCTTGGCCGCCTCGAAAATCCGTTCCACACCGCGCACCACCTCGTCATCGGCAAGTCCGCGCGTAGCATCGCCGCTATGGCAGGCATCAACCACCACAAATATCTTTCCCTTCTCGCCCACCCGCCGACGGATGGCGCTGAGGTAATAATTAACCTCATCGTCCGTGAGATGTTTCTCGCCCCGGTCTTTATCGCAGGCTTTCATATAGGCATCGTAGGGAATCCAGCACTCGTCGAGCCCGTCGACCTCGTCTCCATGCACATCGCGCATCTGCTGCCCGTGTCCAGAATAATGAACATACACGACGTCTCCCTCATCGCACGCCCCTGCCAACTGCTTGAAAGCCTTGACAACGGCCGCCTTCGTGGCCTGCTGATTAACGAGCGTTGTCACCTGCCGAAAGCCCGCCGTCCGCAACATGTCCTTCACATAAGCCACATCCTTATCTCCGTTTATCTTCGCCCATTCCTTATCGGCCTGCACGCCGAGTCCGATGACGAGCGCACGCTTCGTCTTCGCAGCGATTTGAAGGGAACAAATGAGGCAAAGGAGGAGGCAGATGAAATGTCGCATAAGCGTGAGGTTGATTTTTGGGGAGGGCTATATTCGTAAGTAGGTGTTCAGAATTAGTTTATATTGAATTGTCGTATTATTTTGTTCCTACAGCTGTCTTGAAGAAGGAGCGTAGCGGGCTACGTGACTGATGAAAGACTGTTGTAGAGGCAAAAGAATGCGGCAAGGCAATATTAAACTGGCTTATCCCTGCATGGATAGTATAAACTAATTTTGAACACCTACTTATAATCTGTAAAGATGGCGGTTTTATCCCACTTGGCAAAGCAAAAAACCAGTTTTTTTGACGGCAGAACAGAAAACAGATGATTCGGCAGGGGATTCCGCCCCGAAAAAGGGTATTTGCCGCGCCAAGGAGTCCTTCAGAAGTCGATCGTCTGATACAGAACAAACCTCGGCAGAGCATCAAGCTTGTTTGAATGCTTTGCCGAGGTGTAGCCTGTTTTTTTTGATAAAGATTTCTTCTAAGTAATGGTGAAAGAACAAGTAGGTAGTCAAATATCATAAATCTGACCACCTACTTACCTACAGAGCTTTCATGGATGTCCGCTTCATTTACCTTCCTCTTCATCAAAGGCTTCATTAGCCATATTTGCATATAGGTTGCGTCGTTCTGATTCTGACGCTGGAGCCGCGCAACAGTCATTCATCTCATCTGTTTTCTGTTTTGCCAGACGGCTGAAGAGATTCATACGAGTGTTGCAGTCCTTCTCCATCGAAGCACGTGTACCCACGTCGCTATAGTCGAAGTTTCGTGCATTGCGGATAGAGATAGACATGGCCACCTCAACAGAGTCCTGATTGGCTCCCATATAGGTGAATGACCATCCCTCACCACGAAGTCGCTCCACAAGTTCCTTGATGCTCTTGCCGTTGTACTCGCGGGAAGCATTTTCCATACCGTCCGTGATAATGGTAACGACCACCATCGCATCCGTCAACCCCTGAACATGTCTGTGCATACGAGTGAGCGTGAAGCCCATAGCGTCATAGAGAGGGGTCGAGCAGCACGGCTGGAAATCCTCTATCTTCAACGGATTGGCCTCCGCCACCGGAGTATTGTCATACAAACGTTTTGTCTCACAGCTACAGAATGTCACCAACGACACAAAATGGTCTTGGGTGTCGGCAAACTTCTCCTGGGCTTTCTTGATACCTGCCAAAGTCTCGTTGAACCCATCAACAGCGGCTCGGCGTATGCTCCCCATCGAACCGCTACGGTCGAGGATGATGACATTGAATACCTGGGTCTTCTGAATTTCCTTCTTTGTTTCCATTTTCCTCCTGTATTATAGTTGTTAACTAAATGAGCGCATTGCCCATATTTGGATTTTAGTTATTTATGATGCACGGAACAAAAAAGTAACCATTGGATAGCTGAGAATCTAAATTTCTATTCATATATAATTATAATACAAACAGGCAGCCAGCTTTGATTGCCTGCTTTCTGGTTCAAGAATAGCCCCCATTACTTATCTTTTTCCTGACCCACCACAAGAGGAGCAACGCCCATCGGAGCAATTAGGGCAAATCAGTTTTTTGCCAGTACCAAAAGTATCTTCAAAATACCAATGTTTGCCGTTGCACGTGCGGCACTTTCCCGTTCCATAACAAAGGCGGCAGGAACGGCCGCCTGATGACGACGAACTGCTTGATGTTCCTGACGAACTGCTACTGTACCCCGCAGAAGAAACCGTGTTAGGAACATAAGTAGCATTGCCCACAGGCATAGTAGCCGGCATATAGCCGCCCATCGGAGCTGTTCCCATTGAACTGAGCCCCATCAACACGCCCTGCCCGAAATCTCCGCAGGAGGACAGCAAAAGCATCATTGAAAAAATTGAGAGTAGAGTTTTGATCTTCATAATTTTGTTTTATGGATAGGTGTTTTGGATTACATTTAAATTTACGGGGTGAAGATTGTTGCGTAGCACAACTTGATGCGTTCAGACCCATTATGTGGCGACTAATCTCCTCATACGATTTGCCCCTATCCGTGTCGGGACGCTTACCAAACAAACAATAAGGGCTCACACAATAGTGAACTCCATCTCACTTCGTTTGCTTTTTGAAAATGCGACATAAATGGAATGATTACCTTACAGAAACGAGACTTGGTCCTCGGTTTTCTTCCAAAAATCTCGCTTCTGTTGTAATAGCCTTATCAGCTTCTGTCCCTTGTAATCTTAAACCCTAATTTCAAAATGAGTTTAATCGTTTCAACAGACGTGTTGCGGTCGTATTCCTTTTCCTCTTCACTTAGCTCTTCATAAGGCACAAGGCAAGGATGTTTCTTCTCCGTATCGTTACGCTTTTCTCCATACGTCCAACCATCATTTATACGTCCGGCAGACCATACCTCATGCACATTTTTGGCAATATCCTCTGCCAGTGCAGTCAATTCCTTTGGCAGTTCCATCCCCTTCGTGTCGATAGGATGTGGCGTGTAGTTGTTCTTGTTCATTGTCTTACAATTTTATTATCTCTTTGTATGGAAAGAGGATTGAAGAGAAATAAATCTATCATTGAAGCAAATCATCTTGTACGAATCACGCAGTCTTTGCCGTATGGCATGTAAAGAATGCTGTCTTCCAAATGAACTATAGAACTCAGTCTGTATTCTTTTTTCTGCTTGGCTAAAGGAACCATCATCTTGACTACACCTTTTGCATCTGATACCGCAACCATGTCATCAATTCTTATTGTCGTATTGCCGACATACGATTCTTTACTCGTATTCCAAAGTTTGAACTGTATATTACCGTAAACTGCTGGATTGCGGTATATATTCACTTCAATATTCTCCATCAATGTTAGCGTTGTGTCCACTGGCATGTAATCTGGACAAGAGACAGTGATGCGTACATCTTTTCCGATGTAACGATGGGGAATATGGAAAAAACTCGCTTTGTCTGCTAAAGACAAAATTGTGTCGCTCTTGTTTTCTTCGCCCAATGTAAATGTCACGACCGCATCGTGCAACGGTGGTAAATACTTGTTCTTTACAGATTGATCTTGAAGCGATAATTGTATGTCAACAGGTTGATTAGAATGCCACACTGCAACCAAGGAAATCAATATAGCAACTACTCCAACAAACCACGTTACGACCTGCCTTATAAACATACGTCTATGACGTTGCCATATAGCATCAAACTCCACTCCCAGCAACTTGGTGATGAGTTGAACGTATGCTCTTTCCTGGTTCAACCATGATAGTCGGTAGATACGTTCGTGAATATTCGCTCCAAGTATCTCAGGCAATTCAAGTGTCTTGATAATCGGATTAAAACATTCTGACTTTGGATTTCCGCTATGCGGAATGCCATCTACAATAAAGAACTGTATCTGTTGAGTCCTTCCTAATTTGTGGAAATAAGATATCTCCCTTCCCACCCATTCCGACTGGGCAGAATGAGGTGAGCATACCACAATAAGATTGCGCGAAGCTTTAAGTCTCTCCTGTAACTCCTCAGAAAGACCACCTGGTTGTATATCTGTTGGAGCAAAAAACACTGGTCGCATCGGCTGTCTCTTCCATCCATGTTGGCTACATAGAGTGGTTGGCATACGATAATGCTCCAACTTATTTTGTATGCGTTTTCCCCATTTATAGTCTTGAGAACTATATGAGATAAAGGCAAAGTATTTATATTTTTGTTCCATTATTTTGAATGGTTACTCGTTCAAAATCTTCTTGATTTTCTCCACGTCTGCCATTCTCTCTGCTGGTATCACATTAGCTTTGGCGAATTCTTCGAAATCACTCAAGAAGCCTTCTTTGAATTCATTCTTATATTGACTGTACAGTTTTTCGGCGGCTTGGTATTTGCCTTGGAGAAGATAGGCGGCTGCAAGGTTCGTATAAGCAATATGCTGGGTTGAGTCCACTTTTAGAGCTTCTAACGAGTAGAGTTCCCCAATTTCGAATTTGCCCAAAAGATTGGCACAGAACGATTGTGTTATTAATTTCTCACGATAATCAGTTTTCCATGTGTCCGCATCTTTGTTATAGTTGGCTTTTAGCAAAGGTAGCAGTTCCTTGTTTATAGGTATATGCGGTTGCGTAGTCTTTGTCATTATTGTACAAATCAACAAGCCATACAAGATTGGCAATATATAAAGACTTGCCTGTTTCGTCGTTCATCATGTCTTTACAGAGTTTTAATGAACGCTCAAATGGACCTATGGCATCACGATGCTTGTTGTTATTTATCATTGACATACCGTACCAATAATATTCTTCTGCTAAGCGAGATTGATATTGTTGCGGCACATCTTCATACAATCGCTCATAGATAGTTATTGCAGTCTTGTACATCTGCTCGCTCTCAGCAAAGCGTTTAGTTTCACCGTATAAATTAGCTAATTTGTTGTAACCGTCCGCTAAGTCAGATTCGTATATCTGAGGATTGGACTCAGCTAAATGCTTGTATATTTCCAATGCAGCCTTGTACATCTGCTCGCCCTCAGCAAAGCGTTGGGTAGCAACATATAATTTAGCAAAAAAGTCGTAAACGTTAACCAACCATGAATCATAGGCCTGCGGATTGACATCTGCCAAACGTTTGGATATTTCCAATGCTGCCTTAAACATCTGCTCACTCTCTGAGAAGCGTTGGGTATCATAATATAAACAAGCAAGTGAGAAGCTAACTCTAGCCAAATTTGGCTCATGTGCCTGCGGATTGGCATCTGCCAAACGTTTAATGATTTCCAATGCGGACTTGTACATCTGTTCGCTCTCAGCAAAGCGTTCAGTTTCCATATATAAATGGCCTAAACTACCGTAAAATACAGCTACTGTCTGTTCATTGCTCTCATAAGCTTGTGGATCAACCTTCGCTATACGTTTAGTGAATTCCAATGCCGTCTTATACATCTGCTCACTCTCAGCAAAGCGTTTAGTTTGGATATATAAGTAGGCTAAACCATTGTAAATTTCAGATATTAGTAGTTCACAGCCCTCATGGGCTTGTGGATTAAACTTCGCCATACGTTTAACGATTTCCAATGCCGTCTTATACATCGCCTCACTCTCCGAGAAGCGATGGGTATTTCTGTATAAACATGCAAGATTGATGTAGCTCCGAATTAACTCTGGTTCGTTAGCATATGGATTATTATCTACCAAACGTTTGAATATCTCCAATGCGGCCTTAGACATCCGCTCACTCTCAGTGAAGCGTAGGGTCTGGCGGTATAAGCCTGCAAAGATGTTGTAAACATTAGCCAAATGCCACTCGTAAACCTGCGGATTGACATTTGCCAAACGCTTATAGATTTCCAATGCCGCCTTGCACATTTGCTCACTCTCGGTAAAACGTTCGGCCTTAGAATATAAGACAGCAAGGTTAGAGTATATTGAAGCCAAATCTTGCTCATAAAATTGAGGATTGGCATCAGCCAAATACCTATAAAGATCCAATGCTAACTTGGACATCTGCTCGCTCTCGGTGAAGCGTTGGTTTTCTAAGTACAAAACACCAAAACCTTTGTAACTCTGAGCCAAATCAGGCATATAAGCTTGCGGATTCGTATGTGACAATCGTTTTCTAATATCCAATGCAGCCTTGAGCATCTGCTCGCCTTCTCTATAACGTCTGGTTTTAACTAGTATTTCCGCAAGGTTGTAGTAACTCAAAGCCAAGTAAGAATCATTCGAAAGGTCAGGTGATTTGAGTTTGTTAATACATAATTTCATATACTCTTCTGACTCATTATAAAGGTTCTGACTCTTCGCAAAACAAGCATAATCCCAAATAGCATCTAATGATTTCAGTTTGTCGGCCAATTCTTTCAACAATGCCCCAGCTTTATCCCATTCATTACTCATTTTATAAGCAGCGACTTGCGCCTCTATACTTTTCCGATATTCTTCGATATCCTTATCTGCCAATATTTCGGCAGAATCTGCTTTCTGACGCAATTTCTCAGCTTGTGCCTTGACTTTCAATGCATCGTCTATTTTCTTAAGATAGTTGCCTTGCTCAAACAAACGAATCGCTTCATCAAGATTCCCTTGCCTAAACAATTCCATAGCTTTTTGTGCTACAGTATCAATTTCACTTTCATCAATGCGTGCAAACATATCGGCATACTCGTCCATATGCGCAAGGGCATTTTCTTTTTCTTTTTCCAACGAATCAAGCTTTGCATAGTATTGGTCAAGGCTTAGCTGTTGCTTTACGTTTTGGGCTTTCAGTCGTTCCAATTTTTGTTTGTATTTTTTCTCTGCCTGATTACGTCCTATTGCAATCAGCTGCACCTTTTGCTTTTGAAATTCATTCGCATCGCAAACAACCAACACAAGCGCACCTTTCTGTACATGCCATCTGTTAACTTCCTCCTTGTTAAACACCATCATTCCCGATTTTTGCACGATGGCATTTCCCATGGCATCTCCCATCTTGATGTCTTTCAGTTTTAAAACAAACTGTCCGTTCTCTTCCTGACTGACTACTCCGTTAGGGGATGTGGCGACTTTTATATAAACTCCACCAAGAGGTGTACGCTGCTTTTTGCCATTATAACGATAGGCAATACCGACTTGATCAATAGCCAAAGCATCACCGATACTCAATATTGCCAATATTGAGAAGTGATATATTTAAATGAAAGCAAATACCAATCAAGTGTAGCGTAAATAGCTGTATATCAATGTGTATTGTGGGTTTTGTTATCCTATTGTTGTTTCTCGTCTCTGCACTTGATTGTTCTTTGTTTGTGCGTATTTTGTTTCTTGTTTGTTTCTCGTTTTCGGGGATTTTTAGTACCTTTGCAACACAAAATCAATAAGGAGAAACGGCTATGGCAAGAAACAAGAAAACATCAAAGTTCAAAGAGCCAATCCGTCTTAGGATGAAAGACCTGAGCAACGGAAATAAGAGCCTGTATCTGGACATATACAGAGACGGCAAACGTTCGTATGAGTACTTGAAGATGTACATCATTCCTGAAACGGACGATGAAGCACGCAAGCGGAACCAAGCTACACTGATTGCTGCCAATGCCATAAAGTCGCAACGCATCATTGCAATGACGAATGGAGAGGCTGGTATCAAGAAAGCTGACGACAAGCCAAAAGTGCTTCTTGCAGATTGGCTGCAGACATACAAGGAAAGACAGAAAAAACGAGGACGAAAGGACGAATCGCAAATAAACACATCCATCCGTATTCTAACAGAAATGGGATGCGAGAATATGACAATGGATGATGTGGATAAGAAATTCTGTCAGGACTTCATTGATTACTTGCGTGACGGATATAAAACCAGGAACGGTGAGAACATCTGCACAAATACAGCATGTAACTATTATCGAGGAATGAATGGTGCGTTAAATGCTGCTGTAAGAGAAGAGTTACTAAAGGTAAATCCATTTACAAGACTTGGTAGCTCGGACAAACTGAAAGTTCCTGAAAGCAAACGTGAATATATGACCATCGATGAAATAAAGAAACTGATAGCAACACCTATGGAGAACGAAAACATAAAGGATGCTTATTTGTTTTCTTGTTTCTGCGGACTGCGTTTCAGTGACATAAAAGGATTGAAATGGGAAAATATTTTCTGTGATAGCGGACAATACCGCCTACAAGTCGTAATGCAGAAGACCAAAGCTCCTATATATCTTCCGTTGTCATCAGAAGCATTGAAATGGTTACCTGTTCGTAATGGCAAAGGTGCGGACGAAAAAGTATTCTCGTTACCAAGTAACAATATGGTTAACCTTTTGATAAAGCCGTGGGCGGAGGCAGCTGGTATAACCAAGCATTTCACCTTTCACACAGCCCGACATACGTTTGCCACAATGATGCTGACACTTGGAGCGGATTTGTACACAACGTCCAAGTTGTTAGGGCATGTAGACGTGAGAATGACGCAGGTATACGCCAAAATCGTTAACAAGAAGAAGGACGAGGCTGTTAATTTAGTTAACGGTCTATTCGACTAGGTAACTATGAGACACGACATAATACGGAATTTTACAATCAAACGCAAGACTCTGGCTACATCAGTGGTCAGAGTTTTTTGCGTAATCACATCATAATTAATTGAACAATGACCACAAAATTTGGCGGTCATCTCTCTTTTTGAGAAATGGCAAACAGTACACAGACATTTCGTGAACGACAAGGACGAATTGCACGGATTATGGACTATTCTTCTGGCAGCAAGATTTGGCTATCGGAATGAAGTAACAAATGGCGTAAAGACACACCAACGCTTTATCGAGGACTTTGCTTGCAGCCACAAGCATGTGAACTGCAACAAGGTGGGTTGCAAGAATGTACACAGGAGAAATCACAGCATTGCCAAGCGCATTCTGATGGAACGCCATGACCTTGCACAACATCTATTCAACAGTGACGCATTCACATTGCAGGACTGCATAAAAATGAAAAACGTCTTTGATACGACGGATGCCCCTCCACCAAACATCATGTCTCATGAGGACGCTTCAGAAACGAAGCGTCCGCTATCTTTTGATTGTCACCTGACTAAAGAACAGATGGTTCGCATTGCCCACTGCGCAAATACGAATCATCTGTTTTGTGTATCAGAGGTATCGATTGATGACATGCAATCCCTGTTGGAATGTAAAAGCAATTTCAGCCTTAAAGTAGAGAACACCCGTAATGTAGCTGTGCTATTCAATGCCCTATTGGAGGGTAACCTCATTGGCTGGAACTGGAAGAAAGCAATGGAGAACGGTGGACATTTGCTGTCAAGGAAGACCGGCAAGCCAATAAGTGCAACAACCCTGTCGAGTGCGCTATCTGACATAAAAAGAAAACCGACGCCAACAAGTAAGCGCATAGAGGATGAAATAAGGGTAATAACAACGCTACGCCCCTCTATATAATAAGGTGTAAGTATGTATGAGACTTTCTGTGACAAAGGAAAGGGTGTCCGTAGTTGGGTATACGTATCATATGAAAAACGGCAGTAACGTATAGTAAGTGAAAGGAAGACCATGACAGGTACCATTACAATTGGCACTTGTCATGGTCTTTTTCTTTCATCGTCCTCTTAGCCACTATACCTTTGCACCCCGAAAGCATGCAGCTAACGGAAGGACGCTTCCACATTTAAGAACAAACAAAATAAGAGCACAACGATGTTGAACAACCGAACAACATTTATGGAACGACTCAATGACAGAGTGACCGCCATAGAAACATTGCTCCAAAAGTTGGAGCCTATAGAGGGACTATTGGAACGTCTGACTCTATTAGAGGAGAATATCTACACAACCAAGAACGTATTGACCTTTATGGAGGCGTGTGTTTATCTCGGCATTTCGGAAAGTCTGCTGTATAAACTAACATCAAGTAAGGAAATACCGCACTACAAGCCACGAGGCAAGATGCTGTACTTTGACAAGACGGAACTGGATGCCTGGCTCAAACAGAACAACGTGCCTACATTGGGAAATATCATTGGTGATGAAGGCTGTGGCATGGGACGCGAAGAAGCCCATGCAGCATCAGAAGAAGAACAGAAGAAGAACAAGCGTGTGCCTTATTTTGCGAGGGTACGCTACTCCAAACGAAACAAGCAGTAAAGAGAACAGCTACATGATAATCAACGAAGAACTACAGAATGTGCGTCTGTCACAGATATTGAAGGACGCACTGATAAAGGCGACCGACACTTACAGTACGCCGCCACAGATAATATGGATAGACAACTCAACAATAGCGACTTTGGGTAATTTCAGTGCTTCGACAGGTAAAGCGAAAGCGAAGAAGACCTTTAACGTCTCAGCATTGGTAGCTGCATCATTGGCAAATGGTCAAGTGTTGAACTACCATGCCAGTCTGCCTGAAGGTAAACGACGCATCCTCTATGTCGATACGGAGCAGAGCCGCTATCATTGCCACAATGTGTTGGAGCGTATTCTGAAATTGGCAGGACTCTCAACAGCTACAGACAACGAGAACCTTGACTTCATTTGTCTGAGAGAGTACACACCTGCCGTAAGGATTGAGGTTATAGACTATGCGCTGAGCCATAATGAAGGGTATGGACTGGTGATCATAGACGGTATAAGGGATTTACTACTTGACATCAACAATGCAGCCGAATCCGTTGAAGTCATCAACAAGATGATGGAATGGTCATCCAAATACAACATCCATATTCATTGCGTTCTCCATTTGAACAAGGGGGACAATAATGTGCGTGGACACATCGGAACTGAAATGAACAACAAAGCGGAAACAGTGCTTGTTATCAGCAAGAATACCAATAACCCAAACATCAGTGAGGTAAAGGCGCTGCACATCAGAGAGAAAGAGTTCAATCCGTTTGCATTCACTGTAAACGAACAGGGATTGCCAGAACTGGCAACTGATTATGATAGTTCTGAGGACGAACATAGCAAAACCGTACCGCTTAAATATACCGACCTAACCATAGAACAGCATGAAGAGGCTTTAGCATCAGCTTTTGCTGGTAAGCCTATCAAGGGCTTTGAGAAAACCATTCAGGCAATGATATCTGCATACGAGGCTATAGGGTTCAAGCGAGGTCGAAGTGTGATGGTGAAGGTGTTGCAGTACTTGATGAACGACTTGAAGTTGGTGAAGCGATACGACAAGATGTTCTATTATGGAGAAGTTCCGACAAATGTGCAACTGTTTGAGGAGGACGAATAAAACACTTTAGCAAACACTTTACTTTACGGGCGTGCCTATAGAGGATGAAGTAAATGAAGTGTTTTTGAAGTCCCTCAAAAGATCATATGTGACAAGACGCAGCGGGCTTAAAAACACTTCGGAATATGGTTTACTTTATAGGTGTGCCTATAGAGGATAAAGCAAATAAAGTGAATTTGGAACATGAAGTCCATAATCTGGTGTTACAGAAAAATCTATCTGAAAACACTTCGGATTTTCGTTTACTTTATGGGCATGCCTATAGTAAGTGAAGCAAATAAAGTGATTGACAAGTAGTAAATATGGAATAAAAAGCAAGTAATAGTAATGGATATTTCAGAAGCTAAGAAAATAAGCATAGTGGATTATCTTGAAAATATGGGATATACCCATGCCAAAATCCGAAGAGGGCAATATTGGTACCGCTCACCATTGCGTGAAGAGAAAACACCTTCGTTTGTAGTGAATAACAATCTCCATGAATGGTATGACTTTGGAATTGCAGAAGGCGGTGATTTGATAGAACTGGGTAAACGTATGTATAACACCAATGACATACATACCGTTCTGACTATGATAGAACGTGACAGCAATGGTCTGGTAAAAGAGAAAAAGCAAGAGGTGCGTCTATCGTATACAAGCGTAGAAGATGATATGATTGATTTGCGAGTGATGCCGCTAAGGAACTACGCCCTAACATCCTATCTCCAATCAAGAGGTGTTGATATTGGAATCGCCACAACTGTCTGCAAGGAGATTCACTATACATTGAGGCAGAAGAAGTATTTTGCTATCGCCTTTCCAAACAAGTCTGGTGGTTTTGAAGTACGCAATCCCTATTACAAGGGATGTATCAAGAACAAGGATGTTTCTGTCTTTTATCATACCAACGGAATGACTCAGGAACATGTATGTGTTTTTGAAGGCTTTATGGATTTTCTGTCGTATATGACATTGTGCAAGCAAGGCAATACGGAAATATGTGTAGACGGTATAGTTGATGTGTTAGTGATGAACTCCGTTGCAAACCTGAGAAAATCCATGGATTATCTGGAACCATACAAAGAAATCCACTGTTATCTCGACAATGACATTGCCGGGCAAAAGACAGTGGAGACATTTGTCGGACTGTTCGGGGAAAAGGTAAAGGATGAGTCGGCAAAGTATCGTGAGTATAAGGATCTGAATGACTTACTGCGAGGGAAAAAGCGGTAGGAATGTTTGGAAGTTTGTTCAATGAAGGGTCTTTGTTCAGTGGAATTGAACATTGAATCCTCATTGAACATTCATTCCCTATAAGCGGAACCATAACGAATTAAGTTATTGACTTATGATTTCCATGACCAAAGGACATAACCGGATTTGGTGTGTTAGTCATATAAAATCAAGGTTATATGTTTGATTTTTACAAATCAATGTCTTTCCTTTGACTGGTATAATGAAAGCTTCTCTTTAGAAGGTTAGCTATTTTATTACCGCTCGAATCAAATAAATCGCCTTGATTTTTAAAAATCAAAGTATAGTCTTTGATTTAACAAAGGAAAAGTATTATCTTTGCATCAGTAATCATCAAATTTAAAGTTTATGATAAAAGGTGTTATCACTGGAGATTTAGTAAACTCCACCAATATAGCTGCCAAATGGAGGCAAACGGTAGTAGATGCATTGCATGTATGCGTTGAAGAATCCATTCCACTAACTCCAATAAAGTTAGAGATGTATCGGGGAGACAGTTTCCAAGTTGTTGTTGACAAACCAGAATATGCATTAGCCATAGCCATTGCACTTAGGGCAAAACTAAAAGCCGAAACCCCAGATGAACAGAAGCTGTGGGATGCAAGATTGGCCGTTGGTGTAGGTGAAATATCTTTTGAAAGCGACAATATTGTAACCAGTGATGGAGAAGCATTCAGACTATCAGGGCATTCTTTTGACCATATAGGGAAAAAGAGGCTGAGCATATCAACTCCATGGCCCGATTTTAATACAAACATAGAACTTGTCACTCGTTTTGCGGATGACTTAATTACATCATGGACTGCAAAACAAGCAAGGGTTGTATATCAATCAATGCTTTTTCCTAAGCTTCAAAAGGATTTGGCTGAAGAATTAGATATGACAAGGCAAAACTTTAATTACCACTGGAGTTCTGCAAGAGGGCAGCTTATCTTGGACTACATTGAATATTTTAAATCGTTAATCTCAAAATATATAAGATAGTAATATGGAAACACTCATTATACTAGTAAAGTTACTCTGTGCTCATTTATGTTCAGATTTCATACTGCAGACCGATAGAATCAATAGTGGAAAGCGCAAACCTGGCATAAAAGGCATTAGTTATTTGATCCTTCACAGTATTACACATGCATGTATAGCATATATGTTGGTGGCAAATTGGTCATGCTGGCAAATTCCTGTCATAGTATTCATTAGCCATTTCATAATAGATTTGGTCAAGTGCAAGTGCTGCAAGGAATCGCTCTCAACATTTCTTGCAGACCAGTTTTTGCATATCGCAATTATTGTAGTATTATGGTTCTCATTGTATAAA
>ERZ1026862.25-NODE-25-length-69138-cov-54.869519_pt1 | contig 69138 bp, 47 predicted proteins | sample MGYA00380161_ERZ1026862 | MGnify/ENA primary metagenome ERZ1026862 (study PRJEB33269, sample SAMEA4719797) | human gut metagenome | biome: human-associated habitat; feature: organic feature; material: feces | place: Cameroon | collected 2013-10 ... | reverse complement strand
AGGAGTCTCGTGGGCTCGGAGATGTGTATAAGAGACAGGTAGTTATATCTCACTTACATAATACTATAGTACAGATAATATATAAAGATAATATTTTACCATATATATACAATAGAGTAATAACTTGACAAGTAAGTATAGTATACTTATACATATATACATAGTAGTTTTGTGCATAATATAGACACAAATATGTGTACATAATATAGTGTTCATATAGTGTAGATATCATTGAAATACAAATAGAATTCAGTAACGACAGTGCGTCCCCGAAGGGGACGTTATTAAGCGTACATGTACAGATTACGTACAGTTTACTTGGCATATTTTATCATTTACTTGACATGTTACTTGTACATAAATACTCGTTACAGTTCGTAGAAAGCGTGTGTGTTTTAGACCATTAAAGTACGCATTACAGGTCATTAAAATCATTGTTTCAGGTCATTAAAATACTCGCTACAATTCATCAAAATAAGTACGGAGACTACCTCCTGCCGTTTATCGTTATCATTTTTACTTGGATTTGCTAAAACGACACTGTAATATGCGGTTAGCCCCGCCTTTTTTACTTATTTGCGCCGTTTTTTGCATAAACCTGAGTTTTCTACTCAGAATTCTACTGTTTCCAATGATTGCAGATCAAATGAGTACTGTTGATACTTCATTATGATCTTCCGTGCCGACAGGCGACCGATTAACTCCTCGCTAACGCTCGTCGTTAATAATGCTCGCTCGCTTCGCTCGCTCGCGCGTTATTCAGATGTATATACTATTCAGATGATTTAATTTACAGTTTGTTGTATGTGCTATATATGTGAGAGCATTAACTGTAAAGCTAAGCGCTATTCAGAGCATGCACATGTAAATTCATAAGCGACAGCTTTTTATAAGCACGAGAGACATAAAGCCTCCCGTACTGTTATGTAATTATGCAAATGCTTTGATATTTTCTATGTCAATTTCATATTCTACGTCCTTTAATGCTTCTTCAAGTCTTTCTAGTCTATGATTAGCTTCACCTTTAATATATGCTTCTTTAATTAAGTTTTCTAAGAACATTTTCTTTACAAATAATGATTCTAATTTTTTCATATCAAATTCCCCCTAGTAAAAATAATATTATTCATAAAAATGTAAAGTATTGATGCGCGACAGCGCACATATTCCATAGCGACAGCTTTTTAAAAAAAAGAGAGCAGGCCTAAGCCCACTCCCTGTACTGACTATTCTAATACAAAGCTATCAGGTGCAGAAGCTCTTTGTACTGGACATATTTTGTCCATAGCTTCCCAAGTTCTAGCTAAGATTTTTTGTAATCTTTCAGAACCATATCTTCTACCTTCATATTCTCTAGGTCTTACAGAATAACTAGATAATACAGATACTCTATCACCAAGTTGTTCACATATACTATGTATAACTTTGATGTTTTCTAAGAATTCAGGTTCTAATACTTTATCGCCTGCTTTAGTTTTGCCAGTATCTAACCATATTTGTCTGTTTTCTGCTTTGTCTATACCTATCATGCTTCTGTTTAATATGAAGATATATTTTTTATCTGTATCAGCTTCTTCAGCAACTTTTTCTAATTGTGAAGCTAATAGATATGTCATGTAACCTCTTATGTCTTCTACATTGCTGTATTTTTTACATTTACCTGTTTCAGTATTAGATACTAAAACTATATCTTTTCTATTAACCATACATACTATTGTTTCTTTTGAATATTTAGCCATTTTTATACCTCTTTCTGTGCATAATGCACAATTGCATGCTCGACGACATGCTACCTATTAATTATTATATGGAGGGGTTAACCTCTCACAAAAATGTAAAGTCTTTGTGCGCGACAGCGCATATACAAATTAACAAGGACCAGAGTGTACATGTACAATGCTCCAGTCCTTATTACTATTTATATGTTACTTCTATAAGCTTCTAGACATGATAGAAGTTTGTTTTTTGTCACCATGGATTAGTCTTTTAAAACCTGCAACTGCTCTTTTAGCTGGTTCATATTCTGTAAACTCTTCACGAGTTATATTAGAGAATACTTCGTCAGCAAATGTAGCACCAGCTTTATATGTGGCTTTAACTGCAGTAGAAGTAGTTAAACCAGCATATTTACCAGCACATTCAGCTAAAGGAGTTACGATATCGTTAGCTACTATCTTAGCACTAGAATAACCAGTAGTAGTAGCAGATTGAACTAACTTTTTAGTTTTAAGACCAACTGATTTCATAGAAGTAGTTCTATTTAAAAGTTTTATTTGGTCTTCTGTTAAACCAACTGCTAATAGTGATATTTTGCAGAAAGAAAACATACCAGGAGCTACTGGTTTCATAGATACATGAACATTATATACACCAGCTGATTTAAATACATCATCTACGATTTCTTTAGCTCTTGCTTCATTTTCTACAGTTATTTCAAATGAACCAAGTAATAATTCACTATTACCATCAAGTACTTCAAAGTTTTGAGTTAGTTCTTCATTAGCATATATGTTTTCAAGTAAACCATCGGCTTTTCTGTTATATAATAAAGCTTCTATGATTCTTGCTTGGTTGAAAGTTAAAGATTCTAAATCATATTTGATTAATTTATTTGGGTCGTTATCTAAAACTTCTACACCTTCAAGTTCTTCACCTAATACAGGTTTGAAAACGTTATCTAATATTTCTTGCATTGTGTTTATATTACCAATCATAATTCTTAACATAAAAATTACCTCCTAAAATATATAAAAATTTTATTACACAAAACTGTTGAGTTTTCGTGTACGACAGTACACAGTATTCGGCCCCGCAGGGGCTATTTGAGAGCCACTACTCAGTAGCAATCCTCAAATGATTTATTCGAGCCCGACAGGGCGGGGTTCTATAATAGAATAGAATTGATTTCTACCATAGAACATTTCACTTCAAGAGACCATCCTGTAGGTGTCTTTCTGATTATATTTCTTATGCCTTTTCTACTAAGTATTATTGCTACATCTTTTAAGGATTCAAAACTTTCTGAAAATAAATAGTTACTATACATAATACTTCCCCCTCTATATATACTATTTTATTTCTACTAAACTACCTTCTTCATTGATTGTAAAACCTAAGTCATGAAGTTGTTTTTCAGTTTTATTTATTACATCTCGGCATTTCTTTTTACGTGATTCATCATAAATGTCAGGATTTAAAATCATATCAATTTCTAATCCCATAATATTATTATATAATTCAATTGCTTCATTCATAAAGTGACAGCTCCTTTCGAATATAAAATAAAAAAAGAGTGCTTAAATGCACTCCTTGTAAAAATGCATACAATCTTTTACAAGATCATATACATTAGTTATATGGCTTAAATAAAATATCTTTTCTGTCTTGAAATCTTTAGGGTCTTGCATAGACTCAAAGAATTCATATCTATCTGAATTGTCTGGCATAATGATAAATGGTTCACCATTATCTTTAACAGTATAAAAACAGATGAATTTATCATCTACATCTACTGCTCTAGTACCAAATGAATCTTTACTAACGATAACTTGTTTCATAACAATACCTCCAGTAAAAATAATATTTATTACACAAAATTGTATTGTATTCGTGTGTGACAGCACATAATAATAATGGAAGAGAGCTTTTAAGGGATAAACTCTCTAGAACCCATGTATCTATAAAATGTTAACTTTCAAAAATGTCATCTTAAATCCGTCAGGTAGTTTAGTAGCACCCGCAGGTAATCTACCTCCTACTACTTGTGCAACTATTAAAGTGTCGTGTGGTGTTAAACTGACAGAAACACGATTGCAAGCAACGTCTTTACCAAGCATATCTGATAGTACAGCAGCTGTGTCAGGATGTCCTACTACAGATATGAAGTCTGCAGTTCTAACATCGTCTATACTTATTGGTTTAATAGAAACAGTATGTGCTGTTGCGCAATCTAACATTTGAAGTGAAAAAGCATTACCTAAATATAACATATAAAATACCTCCTTGCCATTTAAGGCTAATATAATATTAATATAATAATTTACAAAGACAAACCCTGGTGGGGATCGAACCCACATATTTTCAGCTAACCGTAAGCACAGGGCTGGTTTCGGACTTGTTCCTCACATCTCTTAGGATTTTACGGAGTCCTATTGTAGAGCTCTGGAGCTACACCCCCTCTATTTTCTGGCTAATAGACTAACCTCTTGTCGCTAGTTGCATGACAAGTAATGCTGTTACGTATATCTTCGGTATTACCGCACTGGTGTCGGACACGCTACTGTTCACCATGAGGACTCGAACCTCACTAGGATATACAGGTGATTAACGTCTTTTCCCTTAGACGATTGGATAGGAGCTTTAAGGGTAAACTCCTGAACCCACACATTATTACCATCATGTGTGAGGATGGTCTTGTTTCTAGTATTCAGACATTTGTCCAGTTGGACAGTCTTCATACTCTGTACATTGATGACAGTTGCCACCAATGCAATGTCCATCAGATGATGGTCTAACTTCATCAGGCATTACAGGTTCATCTTCGACTTTAAAATCTTTAGATACCATTTTGTCTATTGCTTGTTTGAAGTTAGCTATATAATACATAGTAGCATTATAGAAGTTACGTGTCCATGTATTATGTAATAAGAATACTTTAGATACTTTGGCGAATATTTTGAATTTAATGCTATTCCATTCGCCATTCATGTTATTATAAGCTCTATTTAAAGATTTAGCTGCGTCTTCAGTTTCGTCTAATATAAAGTTAGTTCTCATGAAGAATTCTACTACATCAGTTTCTTTGAATTCTGGATTATCAAGTTTAGCTCTAATGTCATTTAAAACTTTAACGTCTTCTTCATCACAAAGAACTTCTATTTTATCTAAGAATTCACACATACCTGCTTTTTCTCTTTCACTCATTACTATTTTCATATAAACATACCTCCTATAGGTTAATAATATAATATAATTGAGAGAATGACTACCGAATTGATAGTCAAATCTCTCACAAAATTGTATTGTATTCGTGTCTGACAAGACACACTTTCTAGAATGGAATTTCTTCGTCAAAGCCAGCAAATGGATCTTCGCCAGAATTATTAAAGTCATCAGTGAAATCATCTGCATTAAAATCTACTACTTCAGATTCTATTACTTGTGATTGTACAGGTTGAGATTTAGGAGCTGAAGTAGATACAGGTTGTTCTGTAGTTGGTTCAACAATTGGTTGTACTACTGGTTGTTGTTGAACTGGTGCTGGATTACCCATAGCACTTGCTAATGCTTGTGCTACTGCATTTTGTATCATAGTATTAACTTGTTCTTGAGTAAAACCTTGTACAGGTTGAGATGCAGGTTGAGATTGACTATCTTCAACTTGTACTTTATATAGTACATCTAAAGCTCTTTGTTTAATCTTGACCATTTCTTCATCGACACTAGCTAAAGATAAACTATATATATTCACATTGAAGTTTCTGTCATTATATGCTTTAACTACATGTTTCATTTTATCTAGCATATATACAGGGATAACATCGCCAGAACCTACAAATTTTTGAGTACGTATGTATTGTCTAAAACTTGCACCGAATACACCTTTAATACAATTAGGTATACCGATATCAATAACTAATTCAGATATTGTATCATTAGTAGGACATTTTTCTAGGACATAGTCTAATGCTTCAAGTGAATTCATAATAGCGTTTTTATTATGATTAGAAAATCTTCTGAATCTGTGTTTGTCAGACATTAGTATTGCTATGCCATTGCCTGCTACAAGAGCATATCTCTTTCTGTTACTATCTAAAGTAACACTTGATTTTTTATTATTATTATAAGTTGCCATAATAAGTACCTCCTAAAAAATAAAAATAATAGGTTACAAAAAACCTTCACAAAACTGTAAGGTATTCATGTGCGACAGCACATGCCACTAGTGAGAGCCAATATTCAGTAACGGCCCCGCAGGGGAGTAATCACAAAAATGTACTGCTGATATTATGATTACATATAATACTTCATAATACAGTTTAGTATTCCTTATACGACAGTACATATAGAATAGAGCCCGAAGGCCCTATCTATTATTTATGCTGTATGATTTCAAAAGGAGAAATGTAGAATTTCTTTCTCTTGTAATCAGCGTATGTAACTGTGCGCAACTGCCAGTATATCTTGATATGTGGCTTTGAATCTGGTATTGTATACCAGATGTATTTAACTCTGTTGCGCCAGTAAGGTTGTGTTCGATATTCTTGCCCTCTTTCAAGGTAATATCTAACACCTTGCGGAACTTGTGATAAATCGTATTCAATGTAAGCGCCGTAATCTCCGATTACTAGTCGCTCAAATGAAGTAGCGATTAATTTGCCATCATGTGTATATAATGGCTTGCTAGGATCTAGATGTAGCATGTCAGAGTATTCTTTGTAAATAGCTCTGATTTGCTCACTTCTTCCAGAAGCTAGCTTTTTATAATTTTTAGGATTCTCAAAATCAAAGTCAAATTCATCTTTGAGTCTGTAAATCATATCTCGCTTAATGCAAGATATCTTTTGAGAATCTGTAGCTGGGCAAGGAGTAGGGCAATCATAGTTGAAGCATTCCTCGCAAATTTTTATATCGATCATACAAAAACACCTCCGATTAAAAAAATAAAAAAAAGATTCACATAACTGTATAGTCTTCCCACGCGACAGCGTGAGAAGAAGTAGCAAACAACAAACACAGGTAATTAAATACCTGCGTCTATTATAAGTTTATCATCACCATATCTATTCATGGCATAATTTATACAGTTATAAGTGCCACCTTTGCGGACACCATCGAATACAGTGACAATATATTTACTATTATCAACCATATAACGATTACGTCTGTCAAGAACGTCTGCTACTCTACAATTTTTATTTGGGAATAATCCAAATATTTGGTCTATATATATAACACCATCAGAAGCTTTAAGCATACGATTATATCTATCTATACTTTCAGCGTTCCAACGTTTTTCTTGACCGCAAAATGGTACGACGACATAATTTTTTACTGGTATACCTTTAGATTTGACATACTCTATTGCAAAGAAAGCAATTGTATCGGCACCAAGAGCACCGCCAGTAAAAAATGTGTCAACATCATATTTAGTATATAAAGTATATGCTATCTTTGCTAATTTATGAGCTAACACTTGATATTTATTATTACTAAGATCGTAACCATATAATCTTTGTGGTCTATGACCTGTAAAACAACAACTTTTGTACATATCTAATTTAATCATAAAATACCAACCTCCTTGGAAATAAAATATAATGAGCAGTTAGAAGCATGCTCAGGCTATATATGAATTAAACTAATTGATACATTTTATTGTCTTTGACTGTTACCATACCAGGTATCCAGTAAATGAACTCTGTGTTTTTGAATGTATCAATTAGTTTTTGAATAACGCCTCTACGTTGTTTTGCTAGAAATACAAGTTGTAAATCGTTAAGGCTATATTCATAGTTACTGCCAAGGATACTACGTAGAGACTCAATTTGTTTTTGAGTGCAACCTCTACGATCGCGAGTATCTTTGACGAAACTACATTGTATATCGATAAATCTGTCATTAATGATGATATCACGAATGACTTTATTAATGATGTAATCTGTATTATCACGATTTTTATCATAGATATATACAGTTTTATGATTGAATAACTCAGTAAAGTCGCTATCATCCAATAACTCTGGGTTAACGACTAAATAATTTTTATACATAAACATACTACTTTCTAATACTTTTATCATAACGATACCTCCTAATAAATATAAATTCACAAAAACGTGTAATATTCGTGGCGACAGCCACAGCGACAGCTTACAGATAGAACAAACAAACTACGGCCCCGCAGGGGGGCTATTAAAGAACAGCAATATTATAGCCCCTAGCTACATTGATGTTAATTACATCACCTTCTTTCATAACACCAGTATGATAACTTTTTAAATACAGAGTACCTCTACTCATATTTATCACCTCCTAGAATTCATCACCGTCAAAGTCTTCAACTTCTTCAGTTATATTTGTCATATTTATTTTAGCTATGCTGTCATTTAATTGTTTGTCAACGTTAAAGATTAATTTGTATACTACGTTATTAAGTTTATTTACGTCTGTACCTGTTGATGGTTTTCTATTGAACTTATTAACTGAAAATATAAATCTTACATTTTTGTATAACACTGTTATGTCGTTACCTTTTTTATATGCAACAAATGCGTGACTTGTAATATAACCAAGGTATTTTTCTTCACCTTTATCTGTTAAACCAGGTGCTTTATAAATCATTATGCCTTTACTTAAGAAGTCGTAATAATATCTGTCTCTAAATACTGGGCTGTCAGAATTTGTGCTATCACAAGCAGGCTCTCTATTAGGTCTCATATGTGATTGAATTGCACTGCTTATTTTGTCAAGTTCTTCAAGAGTGCCTTTAAACCCATACACAGTTGCTCTAAACACTCTTTCACTTGCCATGAAGCTATATGCCCAGTTATTGAATCTAACCACACCATAATATTTAAGTGAGTTAGGCACTCTATACATGTTAAGTATAGAGTTTCTTCCTTTGTTTTCACCAACAACAGACAATTTGTTTCTCATTTTATATTCGTTCATACTAATTTACCTCCAGTAATTTAAAATAATAAAAAAGGAAGACCATTGCTGATCTTCCCAAAAACAACTAAACTTATTTATAACTATCTAGTTCTAGCTATATATAAGTATTTAGCTAAATCTACATATTCTTCTTTTTCAAAGCATAGTAGATCTATGGTTTTTAATTTTAACTTATTAAATAAAGTTGTATTATTGAAGCCTACTGATTTAGCCTTAGTAGCTCCATCTATAACTACAGGTACATATATTTTGCTGACACCATCTTCTGATACTTTAACTCTAGTTATGTCACTGTTTCTTAAAGCATTTATAGCACCTTTTTTGTTCTTCACTAGTTTGCCTTCTCTTCTTTCATTTGGAGCAACTGGGAAGAAGTTGTCCATAGGTATAGCTACGTATGCATCGTTGATAGCATTATATGGATTATATTCAGCCATTAATTGACCGTCAACTACTACAGCTTTACCTGTATAGTCTTCATCAACACATAAACTGAAATCATCATTTGCACCATCTTCTAAGTCATATTCAACACCATCTGCAAAGTCTGCTGGTTTATCTGTTACAGTTAATGGTACATTTAATTTTCTATCTGCATATTCATATACTGCTATGTCGCCAAATATTTTGTCAGTTGCAGATAGCATTTTGTTTATTTCTGCTACTTTAATACTAGGATCTTTGTAGTAGAAACCTTTATTGTCTAAGAAGCATATTTCAATAGCAAGATTATAAACATCTTCTCTATTCATACCTTCTAATTTGGCAACACCATATACACAGTTTCTCAATACAGCTAAGAATTTATCTGTGTATTTATCATCTTCTTCATTGTCTTGTGTAAACTTTCTACCTCTGATTAAAGATGACATGTAGCTGATAACTCTACGAGTTTCAGGATATAAGTCATGCAAATTAGATAATCTTTTAAGATAATTATCGTAATTGCATTTTAGTGTTTCTTTTAATTCAGCGTTAACGCAATCTTCTAACATGTCTTTAACTGCTAATTTAACATCGCCTATTGAGTCTTCGAAAGCGTTTTCTAATTCTTCTGGTAAGAACATTTGATATCCTTCACCAGTTTGAATTACTCTTGCTGATTGTAAATAAAGATTTGATGTAAGAGATTTCTTTGGATCTCTACCAGCTTTCATATTGCCTATACAAGCTGTACCTCCACCGATAAACCCATAGATGTTTCTACTATAATGTCTATCAGCATGTTTAGTAACATCTATAGATGATTCGCCTAAACCTCTGACTATATTAACAAAATCTTCGATAAAGATGTCATATTCTTCTTCTGTAGTGTTCATACCAAATGATTTTATTTGTTCTACGCATTTAGATATTTCATTTTCTGATACCATCTTAAGTTGTCTAACCATACCGAATCTGTTTGTCATTGTTGCACTGTTGCTACTATCATAGTATGTAGTGATTTTCTTACCTTTTATTTCTTTTATACTGTCATAATTTTTAAGGTCTACTAATTCTTGAAGTGGTACTAACATTTGATGTAATAAACCTAAGCCTAGTTCTGTCATTTTGCCATCTTCGTCAAATATTAAGTTCTTTTTAAGATAAATCATATTAGAACCTCTGTTTATAGTTATACCTATATCAGATCCTAACACTGTTGTCGAAATTAATAGAGATAATTTATCTTTAGTGTCTTTTACGTCTACTTTAATATCTCTTTTAGCCATTTCTCTATATTTAACATTTGATAAGCCTACCACAGATTCTATTTTTTGTACTTGCATAATAATACCTCCTGTATTTTAATATAAAAAAAGAGAGACCATTTCTGATCTCTCGTGTAACACAATTATCTATAAGTGATTATTGTAGCTTTACCTACGTTGTTATTTTTAATTGCATATTTTCTTACAGCTAAGCTAGTGAAGCCAGGCATATTGTAGTTAACTTCACCTGTTTCTTCATTTACATCACCTACTAAACCATAGTTGACCAATTCATCGTTGTCATCATATTCGACTTCTTCAAAATATATAGCTAAGTCGTCACCATCAAAATCTGAACCTGCACATTGGTTCTTCCAAGTGTTGTCTGCTGGAACCATTATGCAGTTGTTTGGACAAGTTTCATAAAACTCGATTAAATCTTGTTTTAATTCATCATCCACAGGTAGTTTTGCTATTCTACCTTTAAGTTCTTCTAAGCTAACGCATTTGAATACAGCATACTCATCTGGAGCTTGAGATGGGTATTTAATACCTACGCAAGTTCTCAAGCTGTCGCTAAGTCTATTGTCATATGTTCTCACTAGATGTTTTTCTTCGAATGCTGGACAATAAACTTCTAACATGTGTACACCATAACCTTCATCAGCACCTGGTTCAACATAGTCAACCCAAACACTATTTAGTATAGATGTACCACCAGTTAATATTATAGAGTCATCAGGAGTTAAACGTAGATACATAGCGTTAACAGCTATATTTGCAGATGCTGTCATGCTTCTTACAAAGCTGTCGTCTGCTTTAATTAAGCTTTCACTAACATGTCTATCAGTTTCAGCCATGCTAGGGTTAGCTGCTAATTTATTTTCATAAACTTGGCCAGCTAATTTTAATGTAGAAACTTTACTATTAAATCTTAAAGTATATTCACAATCTCTATCATAGAAAGCTTTCTTAGCTGCTGCTCTACAGAATGTTGCCATTTCGACTGGATAGTCTTTTGCAACCTTACCAACGGCTTGGTTACTTAGCTTACCAGTTGTTACATTTGACATGGCTACTATATATAAGTTACAACCGTCTTTGATTTTAGACATGTTAACAGCCTTAAACTCGTCCTTAGTACCAACTAAGTCGACGTTTTTAAGCATAGCGTTTAATTTATTTGCTGGCAATTTCTTAAGTGCTTTACCACTTATCATTTTGCCATTATAAATTAGATGACATTTATCAAGATTTTGATTCATCATTATATGACAATATCTCTTGATTAAATTGCTTCTGAAGAATCTACCATGAGCTTTCATAAGTAGAGTGTCACATCTACCTTGTAAGCTTAGGCCAAACATCATCCAAGGTTTTAATCTTGGGAATAATGTTTTAAATAGCGGATACAATGTATCGCCATTATATCTAACAGCACCATCTGCGAAGTTGCTGCCTATTTCACTACTAATGTCATTGTTTTCTTCGTAGTCAGAACCATAGTCTAGTTCTGCATCCATGAAGAATATATTGTTAATATGACCAACTTTCATCATAGGTGTAGTAGTGCATATACCTATTCTGTCAGCAATCTTTCTCATTTCATCAATACTTATGCTATCTTTTAATAACAATTGAGCCCATTTATAGCCAACTGAATGACCAGTAATCTCATCAATTTCATCGAATCTAGCTTGGGCTTGTTTCAATAAATCATCACTCTTATCAACTGCAGCATAGTATATTCTACTATGTTTGATTAGAGATGGACTCACTGCATAAGGCATCATTACAAGGTCAGCATCTTTAATATCTTTAGCAAGTCTAAACTTACCATTTTCTCTTTTGATGCCTATGAATATAAGACCTCTAACCATTTCAGCTAATCTGTCTTTGTTGCTAAGATCCATTAAACCATTGAAATCAACGATATATAGACCTTTGTAGAATTCTGCATCTGCTTCAGGAACAGCACCTGTGATGTATCTTCTGTTAGAGATTATCTTACCATCTCTTTTCTTTGTTGCTTTAATTGTTCTTCTTGTTGCATCTGTTTCAAAGTTAGCAAGTATATTGATCATACCTACTTCTTCGAAAGTTCTTTTAACAAGAACTCTTTTGCTTTCATCTAAAGTTAGTTCAAAGCCATTTACGATGTTGCAAGCTTCGTTTAGAGGTCTAACTATACCTCTTTGTATTTTTGTTTGTTGACCTATGCTAAGTGTTTTCATAAAATTACCTCCTACTAGGAAAATATAGTTAAGCCTTTTTAGGGCATGCTCAGGCCCATGGACTACTCAGCTAATCTGATTGATTGTAAACAAAAAAAGAAACTTATATTTATGCTCTGTTATAACGGCATAAATGCATATAAGCTTCTTTAAGTATTCTTTCTCTTTCTTTATTGCTCATAGTGTAGACTTTTTTGTGCGCAAAATATCTAGCATCCTTTTCACAAGGTTGCTTTCTATAAGCAGCATAATCTATAAATGAGTTTATATACTCATCATTATCATAGATACTATTATCATTTTGCCATGCATGTCTAAGTTCATGACATATAGTATCTAATAATATATTAAGATCTGATACTGATCTTTTTTGTCTTATAGCTCTATCTATATAGAAGCTATTTACGTAGACATAATCATCTACGTAATTATAACTTCCTAAGTTACATTCGTCTTTTCCATAGGCGATTGCAGCTATATTTCTACCTATTATGTCTTTTGCTAAAGTCGTAACTATTGATATAGCTACTTCTTGCATAGCTTCTTCTTTACTGTCAAATTTTATCATTTCAGCTCTTATAAGTTGTTTCATTGTCATTATGCCAATGTTTTCTTTTTGAAGTCTTGCAAATACTTTTTTGCACATTAGCTTGCTTATTTCGTCTAATTCCTCAGCTGTCTCGTCGCTCATAGCGACTACTAATACTGTTAATGCTGACATAATGCCAGCTAATACCAACAACATTATTCCTACTATTTTTAACATAATCAATTCCCCCTATGGTTATATATACCATTATTGTTTGAATATGCACTCCCACACAATCATGTCTACATATGTATGGAGTGCATATAGTTTACATATGTAGACAATACAAATAGTTTACTTATTATGTCTCATTCTTTTAGATGCTTTTTTCATAAACCATTTTCCTACTTTTATCATACTGTCATACCATTTCATGACTAGTATATTAGATTTAGGTCTAACACTATAATCAACAAAGTGACCACACTTGTTATATTTATAGCTATCACCTGTAAATTTGATCACTGCAGCTTTATCTAATTCATATAGTTCTTCATCTGTTAAGAACCACATGTGATCTATTTTATCCATTAGATCACCACTCTTATTAAAGACATGGACATTCTCTAATAAGTATGTAGGTTGGTCATTCCAACCATCCCAATCTACTGTTGTCAACTTACCTATAACTGTTATATCCTTTTTATTTTTTAGTGTTTCTCTCATAATGTCCCCCATTGCAGCTGGTATGACGTTGCATATTACTCCAATACTGCTCATATACACTACTCACCCAGGTCTAAGTACCCTGGGGCAACAATTCTATTGTTTGAGGTGTATATATATAAAGGTGGTACTGCTCGCAATTTTTGAAAAAATTTTTCCCCCTTATACTGACATCACATATATTTCAAGGACGTTTATAGTTCTATTGACATCAGACACGCGTAATATATTTATAACTATAGGTAATAAGAATAGAGATAGGAGATGGTTATATGGCTCAAATAAAAATTAATAAAGAGAAATTCGTTGAAGGTAGATTTACAGTTAAACAAAGAGTTGTCGATACCGACGAAATGATAATAGATGAAGATGGTAATGAAGTACCTAAACAAAAAATAGTTATTCATGGTATATTTTCAACTCATGACTATATCGAAGAACTCGATACTTTAGAATCAGAACGTTATTTATTACAAGGTGTACATGTATTTGAAGAAACATTCGGTACTAATGATTATGAAATAACGTATGAATTTACTGCTGATTCTTTTGCTGTTAAAAAGGATTATGTTCCAGATAAAGTCAAAGTAATTGTTGAAGCTAATCTGTATCAAGATGAAAATACAGAATACTTCCATAGTGTTAATTGGAGTATAGCTGAAGAAATCTACGACGATATTATTAACGGAGGGAAGGAGGTATTAGAAGATGGCGAACAAGAGTAATAAACAAGTAAGCGAATATGAATTTGAAGTAGATCAAGAAATAAGTCATGAACTTGTCGCTGATGAAGTTAAGCGTCAAGAAGTAGTAGAAAACAGAAGACGTTTAGAAAATGATTTGATTGCTGCTGATAATCCATGGGGATATTCTCCTGCAGGATTAGAATCTAAAAGCGCAGCTATGGCTATGTTGTCTACTAAGTCTGGACTTTATGCAAGAATTCCGATTACATGTAAAGGCGATTGTTGTCCATACAGTGAATCTTGTATGTTATTAAAATATGATATGGCTCCAGAAGGCGAAAAATGCGCTCTCGAAACAGCTTTAATAGAAAAGAATTTAGAGGGTTACAAACGTGATTTTGACCTAGATCCTAGTTCTTCATTTGTAGACTTCACATATGTTAAAGAACTGATAAATACAGATATAATGATTGAACGCGCTCAAGCTTTATTAACACAAGAGGGTATAGCTGTAGAAGAAGTGTATACTGGTTCTAATGAAAGAACAGGAGATGACTTCTTCAGAAAAGAAGTATCAAAAGCTCTCGAAATATATGAAAAACATTGCAGACGTAGAGATAAGATACTTGATAATATGCTAGCTACACGTAAAGCTAAAGCACAAATGAAACAAGGTGACGAAAAATCTATTTACGATATGATTCAAGAAAATATGAATATGGATTACGTAATAGAAGAAGTCCCTGAAGAATTCCAAGAAGAATATAATACCAACAACGATACTAATAATGAAGAGGAGTGATATATATGGCTGTTGGAGATATAGGAAAAAAAGCAATACAATTTGGTAGAAACGTAGCGTATGGTTTAAAAGGTTCGACTGTAGGATGGGCCGAAGGTATAGGTATACGTCAAATACAAGCTAATATGACTGCAGACCAAAAGAAACATTTACTTGAATATGGTAAAAAAGCTGAACAAGCAGCTTTAAAGAATGGTAAAACTGTTAAACAGGCTAAAGACATATCACGTAATGCTAGAAGAGAATTAGGAGAACGTATACTTGCCAAACAAACTACAGGTTATCAAGTAGGAGATTTTTTAGGTTATGGCGTACGTAATATATACAAAAATAAAAAAGACGGGATGCCATTTGATAAAGCAGTACAAAAAGCATTTACTAAGACTGTTAAAGATGATAAAGGCAATCTTGTTAAACAACTTAATGCTAAAGCTGTAGCTGGCACAGCAGTAACAGCTGGTATGGCTGCGAGAGTAGCATCAGGTGGAGGTCTATATAAAGACCGTAACGGTAATACAAACTTACCTGTTATTCCATTTATTTAGGAGTGTGATATATAAATGAAGATTCCAGGACTAGGTTTTGTAGGAAAACGAATAGGTAAAGTTATAAGTCAGTCTGGAGGACCTGAAGCTAGCGCGCTTAAAGTTATTGGAAAAGCTGGAGCCTTTATAGGTAAAGGTATAACGAAAGGATTTAAGGTAGGTGCAAATGCTGCTGCTAAAGTTATTGGATTAACAGAAGAAGCTGCAGATGGAAGAACTATCTTTGAGATGGGTAAAGACATCGGCAAGGCTGCTGGTAAAAAAGTAGGTAAAGCAGGAGCATATGTAGCTGCAGAAGGAGGGGCTCAGTTAAATTACGCTAATTTTATTGCACAACAATTAACTGGTAAAGCACCAATAACTAGTTCTCTACTAGGAACTAATCATCCAGTAACAAAAGTTATGAAAGCCATGGCTCCATTAAAACCTTCTGATAAGAGTTTAATAGGATACAAATTAAGCAAAACAGGTAAAGGTTTAGTAATTGGTGGAGCTATAATGGCTGGAGTAAAAGACGGAGCCGTTGCTTTTAATAACTCTAGAATTGGTACTAATGACGGTACTGTTTATAACAACTTATTACAATCTAATGGTCAAGGCAATACTTGGCAAAGTATGCAACACAATTATTTAAATAATGCAGGAGCTACAGGAGATCTTGGTCTTGCATTACATGATTTGCATCATTCTCCATATTATTAGAATTAAAGGAGGTGAGAATAGATGCCAAAAAAGCCAGATAATGAATATTACAGACAACGTATAATAAATGATATGTGGAATAATATGGATCCAAATATGACTATCGGTGATGTACAACAATCGTTTGCTTCAGCTGGTATTGAACCTGTTAAACCAGGTGAAATAAATCCACAGCAAGCTTATCGAGATATGGTTAATAGGAGACAACAAATACAGATAAATGACGCGTGGAAAAATGTAAATAATAACATGAGTGTAGAGAATTTCATGGATCAATTCGTCGGCGTTGATGGACAAACGCAATTAGATATAAACGGACAAAAACTTCGTATGCGTGGTATTCAAAACAGAAATGCTGGTATACCTGAACAAGAAATCGGAGGAGATATATGGGATTATATTAATAGAAACAATATAAATACTACTATAGAAGACGTTCAAAAATCATTCGAAGCTGCAGGTGTACAGCCTGTCAATTCAGGAGATATCAATGCTCAACAAGCACATCAAGAAATGATGGGTCGTAGACAACAATCACAAATCGATGATATATATAAAAATATAGATCCTAACATGACAATAGAAGACTTTATGGATCAATTCGTAGGTGTCGATGGACAGACACAACAAGATATCGATGCTATGAAATTATCTAATAGAGTTAAACAGAACAAAGCTGCTGGATTGTCAGAACAAGAATCTATAGATGACATGTGGAATTATATTAACGATAATAACTTAAACGCATCTATCGAAGACGTTCAAAAATCATTTGAATCAGCTGGAGTTGAAGGAGTAACGCCAGGCGAAGTAATTCCGAGTCAAGCTGCTTCTGAATTAACTGGAGCAAGAGAACAAGAACGTATAGATAAAATATGGAATAATCTTGATCCTAATATGTCTGTTGAAGATTTTATGGACCAATTTGTTGGAATAGATGGTCAAACTCAACAAGATATTGACAGACAAAAACTTATAAACAGAGTTAAACAAAATAGAGCAGAAGGATTAGGTGAACAAGAGGCTATCGATGATATGTGGAAATATATCAGCGATAATAATTTAAATGCTCCAGTAGAAGATGTTCAAAAATCATTTGAAGTAGCAAGAGGTATAAGACCTGAATCTGATCTTCGTAGAGTTACTGAAGAGGCCGCTTTAACTTATGACGGTATTCCTGAAAGCGTAACAAAACAATTCGATACATTCAAACCTACTATTAAAACATTAAAAGATGGTTCAAGAATCGAGACTATAGATCTAGGTAATGACATGTTTACGAATGTTAAATTCGATAAAGATAATAATATTTTAAGCAAAGGTTACACAAAAGGTAAAGACGCTTATGATGTTTATTATAATACAGAAGGAGATATTATATCTGAGGCATATAAACATAATAAGATGGCTAATAATATTGTTGAGTACAATAAAAAGCTTGAACCTACAGATATAATGACAACAGAAAAATTTGATTTAGAAACTGCTAAAGGGCTTAAATCAGAAGCTAGTAAATTATGGGAACAATTTCAATATGGTGGAGTTAATGATCAAATACCTTATGTTCATTATAAAAATCATAAACAACCAATTAATCCGAATCCAAATCCACAACAACCGCAACCAAAGCCTGAGCCAAAAACTAAGCCAGGTCCAAAACCTGAACCTAATACTTTCAATCCAGAACAATCAGACCCTACATTACATTTTAATCAACCAGATTATAAAAAATATAAAATGCATGATGTTGTAGCTGATGAATTCACACCTACTCCATTAAGTAATTATGATAGACAAATGAAGGAGTATAGTGATTATATAAAAGAATACGAAAGAATGCAAAAAATGGCTCAAGAGTCTGCTCTTACTTCTGAAGCAGGAGCTCGTAATTATGAAAAGAATAAAGATGCACTTGAAAAATTTTTTGGTAAAGATAAATTCAGTTCTGAAGATGCTGCATTAAAATATGAAGAAGCTAAACTTTATGGACCTCATAGAGACAACCCTAATGATCCATTACGAAGAAATAGTAAAGCTTGGTGGGATGAACGTGAAGAACTTCTTCGTAAACGTAGAGCATGGAGCAAGAATAGACAAAGCTTTATTAATAGCGAAAAAGCTGCACGAGAACTTGCTGATACTAAATTCTTACATGAAGTAGCTGCTAACAGAGATATTTATGATTTACTTAGAACTCAACCTCCTAATTATCTTGGTACGCCAGAAGTTATCAAATCAATAACTGATGCTGATAAATGGCTAAAAGATGAAGAGAATATAGCTCGTTATAATAGCATACCAGAAGAATTTAGGAATCAGGTCGAAGGAGACATCAAAAAGAAAAGATTCGAACTTAATAAAACTAGACGTAACGCTAAGCTTGATGCTGATTATGCTAACTTTAGATCTAATTATGAATCTTTAACAGCATCACAAAAAGAACAAATGAGACGTTTACGTAGATTAGAGTCTAGATACAGAAAAGTTAACGATCCTACTAGACGTGCAGATATCTTAGATGAGATAAATCAAACTAAAGATAAAATCAAAGATTTAAAGAGTCAAAGAAAAAGTACTAAAAAAGATATGAAGCGTACGAACGCTAAAACGCGTGATAGAGCTAGTAATATCAAAGAAGAAATAGGAAATATAAAAAATGAAATAAATGATAACAAAATATTTGGTTCAATTCAAGAAGCATTCGAAAAAGAAAGAGCTGCCAATCCTTCATTAACTATGGAGCAGTATTTAAAAGATAATTATAAGAATACTCGATTCGAAAACTTCAAGCCTAAAGCTGATTACGAAGTAGAACAACTTAAAGATAAGTTACAATTCCATAAGGATTTATTAAAAGAAAAAGCTGGTATAGATATAGCTAAAGAAGAGGGAGATATAGTAGAAAGAGGTCTGGCTAAACTTAAGAAAGCTAGTAAGCTTGATATAGCAATGTCAACTGTCGGTGCTATCAGTAAATATAAAGATTCACGTAAACAAGGACGTGGAGTTATGTCTTCTGCAGCACGTGCTGGTGTTGACTTCGCCGCATCTCAATTAATGGGTCCAGGATTATATATGGGTCTTACTGCATTTAGAGCAGCTCCTAAAGCACTCGTTACTGGTGCAATGTATTTACAAAATGAAGTACGACAAATGAATACAGCTTCTAGATTCAGAGTATTTGGTGATGCTAGTTTCCAAGATTCAGATCAATTAGCTACAATGAGACAATCTGGTATGGAAATGGCTAAGATGGCTAACTACAATCTAGAACAAACATTAATGGGCAACGAAGCTCGTTATTTACATAAATAAATAATATATTAATTAATAGAAAGGAGGAAATAGTGTATGGCGAATGTTTTGCCAAAAGCTCAACAGTTAAAATTAAAAAATGTAATGAATGATCCCGTTAAATGGGCTCAAACGTTTTTAATAAGTTACGACAAGAATTTGAAAAAAGATACGCCATGGACTGCACGTTGGTATCAAGTACAGATGCTCCGCGATAAATCCCTTAAAAAGGTTTATCGTTGTGGGCGTCGTACTGGCAAATCCGAGGTTATGGTTATAGAAGCATTATATAATGCAACTACTAACAGAAACTATAGGGTTCTATTAATAACACCGTATGAAGCGCAAGTACGTTTATTATTCATGAGACTTAACGAATTGAAAAACTCTAGTCCGTTGCTTGCTAGTCTTATTTCATCGACTACTAAAAATCCATATAAAATGGAGTTTAAAAATGGTAGTTGTATAATGGGATTTACAACAGGAGCATCTTCTGGTTCTTCAGGGGCTTCTATTCGTGGTCAAGCTGCAGACTTACTAATATTAGATGAATGTGACTATATGGCCGATGGTGACTTCGATTCAATAATCATGATAGCAGGTGAAAGACCTGATATACGTGTTATAATGAGTTCTACTCCAACTGGTAGACGTGGTAACTTCTATAACTGTTGTACTAATAAAGCAACAGGTTATGTTGAACATTATCATCCATCTACTCACAACCCTCAATGGTGCGAAAAGATGGAAGCAGAAATGAGAGCTATGCTTTCTGAACAAGGTTATATTCACGAAGTTTTAGCTGAATTTGGAGATCAAGATACAGGTGTATTCAATAAAGATAGACTTGATGAAGCATTGACATTCTATAACTATTCATACAGAGAACTTGATTGTTATCAAAAAATGAGATGTGAAGAAAGTGGTAGATGGCCAGAAATGTTAATATATGATGAAACCAATCCAGCTCCACCTAATATGTTCCGCACAATGGGTGTTGACTGGGATAAATACGGAGCGTCATCATCTATACTGATATTAGAATACAATATGGAATTACAAAAATTTATGGTTCTATTGCGATATGAAATGCCAAAAGCCGAATACTCATATGATGAAGCAGTTAACACTATTATAAGACTTAATAGAATATACAATCCATCATTTATCTATTGTGATAGAGGTGCAGGTGAATATCAAATAGAAAGATTACATATTTATGGAGACGAACATCCTGAAAGTGGTTTAAAACAAAAAGTAGTTGGTTGGTCATTTAGTAATAAATTAACAGTACATGACCCTGTTACTGGTGAAGAAGACAGTAAACCAATGAAACCATTTATGGTATCACAATTACAAATAGCTTTCGAAAGAAACAATTTAGCTCTATCTCCATATGATGAAGTATTATTCAAACAATTAATAGACTACGAAGTAGAAAGAATGGGAGCTAATGGAATCCCTACTTTCACTAGTAAAGAAGAACACTTTATAGACGCACTTGGGCTTGCTTATTTAGCAATGACTTTACGTTTTAAACAATTAACAGGAGTAATGCAAGACCTAGAAGTATCTTCTAATTTCGTTACATCTAATGTTAATTTAGCTCGTAAAGATGATACTCGTGCAATGGGTCTTGGAAGAACTGGTAAGGTAGCACCAGAAGTACAAGAGTTTTATGAAAACTACCAATATGATGAACATCCAGACGAGCAACAAAAATGGGTTAAAACTAATTTTAGTAGTAGTTATTATAATAATAACTCTTTCTACAATAGTTCAAGTAGGTCTACATGGGGCTCAAGATCTGGAGGACTAGGGAATTTTAGAAGGTGATAAATAAATGGCTGACGATAAACAACGCTTAGGCTATACGCCACAGATAAAGTATACAGAAGATTATTATTCAGACTATAATCCGCCTGCTACTACTCAGACATCAAATGTATCTACAACATCATCTCTTGCACAGGCTGCTAATAGAATAGATAGTTTAATAGATGGCTTACCATCAGAGCTAGCTGATGCAATACGAGATATTTATAATCCTGTAATAGATATGATTTACACTCCTTTTTTAAAAGATAAAATTATACCTGATAAATCAATTCAAAAAGAATTAATAATTAAAATAAATAAAGATAATACACCACCAGGTCCTAATCCTAAACCACCAGGCGGAGATCCAGATAATCCTCCAAATAAACCACCTGGTCCTGGTGGAGGTGGAGGCGACAATAATCCTGACAAACCACCTATTAACCCGCCAGGTCCAAATCCTGGTGGTGGAGATGATAAACCGAGTATAATTAATGTGCAATCTATCTATTTAGATAATAGAAGTATTTTTATTAATGTAGGTCAATATAGAAAATTAAACGCTACAATCGTACCATCAAATGCTACAGATAAAACTGTTTATTGGTCAAGTGATGATGAATCTATTGCTACAGTAGACCAAGATGGTAATGTATATGGTGTTGCTCTTGGTAAATGTAGTGTTTATGCAAGAACGTCAGATAGACGTAAATATGCAAAGTGTAGAGTCAGAGTATTGAAAAATGGTGGTTCAGGTACTGATGAGCCTGAAAAGCCAAAACCTACTCCTGGCGGAGACGATGATAAAGATATACATGTATTAAGAGTAGAGGTTGAACCTAAATATCATGCTATGAACAAATATAAAAAAGTACAACTTACAGCAACAATATATCCAGATAACGCCAGTAATAAAGAAGTCATATGGTATTCTTCTGATACGAATATATGTACTGTAGATGAGTACGGTGTTGTTAATAGTCATGATGAAACAGGACAATGTAAGATTTATGTAGAATCAGTTGATACACATAAGAAAGCTGTATGTTATATAAATGTAGTATCAGATGATGAAAATCCTGATGATAAGCCAGGGGATGATTCACATCCTGGTCATCATCCTAATCCAACACCTGGTGGTAATCCTGATGATGATCCATCAAAAGATAATCCTGATGGTTCTGATCCAGATGACGATGGATTATGGGATACAGACGATTTACCAAAGCTTATAGTAAAAAGAGAAGATATACGTGATGTAATAGAAAATGAATTTATTAGAAATATATCTGATTTGCTAGATTACTATTTTAATAGATTAATCAAGCAATTAAGTGGCTATTATTACAATAATTTAAGCGCACTTATGGGACTTGATACTCCTAGCGTTAAAAAACTTGTAGGTAATATAGAAGATTTAACAGTAAAGCTTGATTCTCAACATTTAAAAGATTTAGCTTTACGTCAGGAAAAAATATCGAACGTTAAATTAAGCTTCTTTGAAAATAACTTTAACGTACATCAAACTACACGTCATATACAATCATTTTTAGTTACTTACGAATTAAAGAAACGTTACGTAAATATACAATTCGGTAATAGCAAAACTAATGAAGGTTCGTTATCTAATACAGTTCTTAAAGGAGCTCGTCAATCTTACGATAAACAATATGAAGATACATATATAGATTTATTTAAATATTTAAATTCATCTATTAAGATTTCAGATGATCTTTTTGATGAAATAGCAAGAGGTTATAAAATGAAAGAATTAATGATTAAGAAAGGTGGAACACGATAATGAATATTAAACCAGCTAGAGGAAGAGTAGTACTTAGATTACCTAGAGAAGAAAGAAAAGAAGAAAAAACTTCTTCAGGTATAATCATACCTAAAAATAGTAAAAGTGATGCTGAAGCTAGAAAAGACTTTGCTGAAGTATATGCAGTAGGGGAAGGTAAAATATTAAGCAACGGTGTCATAATGCCTATGGAATATAAACCTGGGCAAATGGTATTATTTAATAAATATGCAGGTATGCAAGTAATAGATGCTAGCGAACCTAACTATAAGTATCTAATAATAAGAGATACAGATATAGAAGGTATTATATCAGAATAGGAAGTGGTTACACATGAATATAATAGACCGCCTATTTCCGCCAAGCAAAAAAGACAAAATTGATCCTGTAGAAAAAGAATTAATAGAAACTATTCAAGAGGGGTTGGTTAAATCCTCTCCTCTTGAATTTAAAGAGGTAAGAGTAGACGAAGGCATATCTTTTACTAAAAAAGTAAGCAGCTTATTTAATCCTAAAGCGATAAGCAATTTTGCTGTTAAATCTGTAGGATTTTTAACTTCTCAAGTATATCGTAGAGAAATATTTAGTAGACCAGAGTACAATCTAGAAGAAATAAGAGATGCTAGTGAATCTGATTCATATATTAAGATTTCATTCTCTAAATATTCGTACTTAATATTTAAAGCAGGGTGGACATTTAAAAGTGATAATCAGGAAGCTATAGATTATCTTAATAAGAGATTTAAACTTATGTCTTATTGTACAGGCAAACCTATGGATATACTTTTACAGGAAATAGCTGATGACTTTACTAGATATTCAAACGTTATTTTATTAAAATCTAGAGTTGATTCTATACCTGGAGTAAAAGCTACTCCATTTGACAGTGATCAAGTCGTAGGTGGATATTGTAGGGTAGATCCAGCTTCAGTAAAAATCAAAAGAGATAAATATGGTAATGTAATTAAATATGAACAAGGACATGGGGCTAATAAAAAACAATTCTTCCCACGTGATGTTATTCATATGTATTACGATAAAGATGCCAACAATGCTTTTGGTACACCAAGAATAATAGCAGCATTGGATGATGTTAAATTATTAAGAAAAATAGAAGGTAATATAGTAGCATTGATACACAGATTTTCTATGCCACTATATCAATGGAAGATAGGTATACCAGAAGTAGGATTCCAAGGTACTGATGCTGAAATAAATCGTGCTAAACGTGAAGTAGAATCAAGTTCGCTTGATGGACTTATTATTACAAATGAAAAGACAGAAATAAAAGCTATAGGAGCTGAAGGTCATGCTCTTAATGCAGAACCTTATTTAAGATATTTTGAAGATAGAGTTTTCTCTGCTCTTGGTGTATCTGCTTCTCAAATGGGTAGAGGTGGAGCTAAACAAGACGCAGATTCTATGGAAGCTCAAATACATGATACAGTTAAATTTATACAAAGAACCATATCTACATGGATAAAAGAAACTGTAATAACTGAGTTATTATTAGAAGGTGGATTTAATCCATTTGATGGTTCAGCAGATGTAGAATTTGCATTTGAAGAAATCTCACTTGAAACTAAACTTAAAAAAGAAAATCATGAAATGCTTAAATATCAATCTAACGTTACTACATTTGAAGAAGCAAGAAGAAAAATGGGTATGAAAGATACAGTAGAAGATGAAGATAGATTATATCAACGTATGATAGCAGATAAATCTAGTCTTGATCAAATAGATAGAAATGGAGAATGGCAAGAAAGATTAGCTAGAATAAATGCAGCTAAGACTGCAGCTAATAATAGTTCAAGTTCTTCATCATCAAGTTCTTCTAGTAAGTCATCTGTTAGTACTAGTAAATCTAAAACAAGAAACACTAGTGGTCAAAAGCAACCGAATAAGGCTGCCACTAACAACAACAGACCACAAAATCAACATGGCACTTCTAGTGTAAAAGTCAAAGAACTCTCAGATTTAGTATTAGACTTCGTATTAGACTTACAGGAAGACAGTATTTCTAATGAAACTGTAATAAATCTGTATGAAAATACAATATATGACTACTTTATAAGAGAGCTAAACAGAATAAGCCTTAGAGCCATTAATGAAGCTACAATCGAAATCAATTCAGTTGACGAATCTTATCACTTACTTCCTAATAAGAAAATTGATATTTCTAGTCAAAATAAAGAATTACAAAAAAATATTCGTACAATCCTTGAAGATATGAATGATTCTAGTAGTAATAATAAAGATGATATCAGTAGTTTATCTAATTACTGTATATATCGTTTAAAACTACTATTAGAACAGCATACGAAAACTACATATGATTTTTCTTATATTAAAGCAGGTTCTTTATTAGGAATGAAAGAAGTCTATATTAAACAAGGAAATGAAATTGAAAATATAGATATTAATTTTGTAGAAAGTTTAAATGATGTAGAAGTTTTTAATAACTATACAATCACTTACGATAAGAGAGGTGATAATGAATAATGGCTATAGAAATTAGAGAAGAGGTTGATGCTCAAATAAAGTTTGTTCCTAACTATATACCAAGTAAAGATCTTAATGAATCTTTAAGTGTAAATCCAATAAGCGAGGATTCAATAATGGTAGATATAGAAGGTATACATTCTGTTATTACAAGAAATCTAAATTATTACGAGCCACACTGTTTAGAAATAAGTGTTCCTAGATGGATAGAACCTTATGAACGACCTTTAATTATGCATCATAAAGAACAAGATGGCGTAACTATAGGAAGAATTAAACAGTGTACATATGTTGATTCATGCGAAAGAACAAAAGGCCCAGGATTAGTATTCACATGTAATGTAGGTAATAAAGATGGTATAGAAGGTATTAAGAATGGTACTTTAGTTACTACTAGCATAGGTGTTATGGTTCGAGACTTACGTTGTTCTATATGTGGTAAGAATCTAGCTGAAGAAGGCGAATGTGAACATGTTAAAGGACAAAGATATGATGGCAAATTATGTTTTTGGATTATAAAAGATATGGAACCTAAAGAATTGTCATATGTAATTGTTCCTAGTGACAAATATGCTCATAATGTAAAAATTTATAAGCCTGATGCAAAGATGCTAGGAGTATCAGAATCTTATAATAATGAAGATGAGGTGAATGAATTGTCAATTAAAGATTTGTATTACGACGAAATCTCTAAGAGCTTAGCGATGAAAGAAGCTAAAGCATTAGAAGAAGATGGCGAAAAACCAGAGGACAAACAAGTCCCTGATCAGCCTAAACCTGAAGGTGATGAACCTAAAGACGACAAAGCTGAAAAAGACAAAAAGCCTGAAGATGACAAATCTGAAGGCGAAGATCCAAAAGGTAAAGATGAACCAAAGGATGATCCAGACGATGGTGATGCTGCTAAAGATGAAGGCAAAGACGATAAAGCTGAAAAAGAAAATGAAGCGTTAAAAGCCGAAGTAGCAGAACTTAAAAAAGAAATAGCTAAATTGAAAAAAGAAGTTGTTGATCTTCAAGGTGAACGCGACAAAGAAAAAGAAACTAGAGAAGCTGTTGAATTAAAATATCTTGAAGTAAAGAAACAACAAAGAATTGCATTGGCTGAAAAAGTTAATGAAATGAGAACATCTCTTGGCCTTGAAGGTGAAAATATTGAGATATTGTCTAAATCTACTGAAGAAGCACTTAATACAAAAATAGAAGTATTAAAAGAATTCATGTGCAGTGGTCCTGAATTAGCTAAGGCATTACCAAAAGTTAATTCTAAAATATCTATAGATGAAAGTGCTGATAACACAATTAAGCAAAATAATAAGGACAAAAAAGATAGTAATAATAACATTGAAATGCAAATGAAAGAAAAATACAACAATCTATTAAGAAGATAAAAAGAGGAAGGTGAAGCGGTATGGCACTAATGCCTTATACAAATATGTCTCAAGATTTTATGCAACCTGGTGCATATGGAGAGATGTTTATAAATGATGGAATACCAGGACATAGACGTGATGGGCAAAGAATAAACAGAAGTAATAACTCTTTAAATATAAACGACCATGACGTTCTAAATTTTAAATATGGTTTAGACCCTAGACTACCTGATCAATTTAGATATGGTTGGGCTTATGGTTACAATGCAATGGTTATACCTAAAGGTAGAATAGTTGCAGCTGACCCTTATTTAATGGTAATGGATACAGACACTAATCACTATTTAAATGCTGTTACTATAGCTAATGGTGGTAAAAATGTAAGATTAGCACAACCTGCTGACTTTGAAGCTGGTGGAAGTTTAGAAAAATACACTGGTGTTGCTGATTTCCTAATCGGAAAAATATGGGTTGAACTTGATGGCGAAATAAACGAAGATGAAGATTTCTTAAAAGCTAACGGCGGTAACGTAGGTGTTGGCGGTGTAGCTAGAAGAGATGTAAGACCCGCTAATGTACCAGTTGGTATATTAGAAAGAAATGAATATACTAGATTCGCTGATGCCTTCAACGGTATAACTTTTGGTCCTATCAGAACTGATGCAATAGTTGAATTGCCTTGGTTCATAGAAGGAGAAAAAGCTCTTAAAAATCCATGGGGTTCAGTTGTAGGTAATGTAAAACCTGGTGATGAAGTATGTTCTGATGAAAATGGTAGATTTGTATTATCACCATTATCTAAGAGACATCCTGATCATGCAGCAGTTATGGCTGATATAGAATTATACGAAGAAGCAAGAAGACAAGTTGTAGGTGAAGTATATGCTACAGATGCATCACTATTACCAGAAGGTGCTGCTAGATTTGCTCAATGGGCTTTAGACGACAGATTAAGATTTAATGACTACAATCCTTACATATATCCAACTTCTAATAGAGCTGGTGAAGATTTCGTAGAAAATCCTCCAACTTTATATCAATCAGATTTTAGATATCCTGGATATCCTTATGATAGAACTCCAATGATGAATGATTTACATATGTTAGCTTCTTCAAGAGAAGGATTATATAGTAGCAGATTTGATGAAGCTCACAGATTAGATAGAGGGGTTCCTGGTCTATTAGATGGTACTAACGCAGTAGTAAAAGCTTATGGTTCATCTGAAAAATCTGGAGATATAAAATTAGCAGGAAATCCTTTATTAAAAGTATCTACTATAGGTGTATTAGCTGATCAAGCTGACATAGATGATCCAGAAAGAAGAGAAATACCTATTATATTCCCAAGTACTAAATTAGAAGCTTTAAAAGTACAAATAGGTAAAGATACTGCAGATAGTTGTATTATAACTGAAACTTTAGCACCTGGTGCTGTATTAGAATGTGGTAAATTCGATATAGTTTATGCTGACTTACATAAAGGTTTAATAATGATAAAACAAAGAGAAGTAGCTGACAAAGCTGACATGAAATGTCCAGTTTACGGTGCATATGTTAAACGTGGCGAAGCAGGGGTTCCAACAAATCTAGATTGGGACGGATGCAAAGGTACAGTAAGAATATTAATGACTAAATAGAAACAGATAGGAGGATTTTGATATGAGTTTAAACAGTTTTTTAAATGAAATAAACGAGCTTAAACAAGACGTAAAAGAAGCTGTTTCTGAAGGTGTAGCACCAGTAGTTACTAAAGAAGGTTTCGACTCTATGGAAAAAATGGTTAGAAACGCTTATGGAGATTATTCTAAAGGTGCTATGACTATAAAAGAAGCAATAACTACTACAGATACAATAAAATTAATACCTAAAGTAATAGAAGGAAAATTAAGAGAAGCTATGGAACCTACTTATTTAGGTACACAGTTTTTCCAAAAAGTAAGAGTAGACGGTGGTTCATCAGCTGTATATGTAATTCCAGTAGTTGGGGAATTAATAGCTTATGAAGTTGGTGAAGGTACTAAGTACCAAGAATCAAGAGCAGACGTTAACACTTTAGAAAACGCAACTCTTGAAATCAGAGTTAAAAAATTCGGTGTAAGAGTTTCAATGACTGAAGAAGCTATAAACGATTCTTCTTGGGATATACTTGGTATAAACTTAAGAAAAATGGGTCAAGCAATGGGAAGAATAAAAGAAGAACAAATATTCAATAACTTCTCTCAACATGGTAAACCTATTTTTGATAACAATTTAAGACAACAATTACCTGAAGCTGGTACTACTGGTTTAGGTAAAGATGGTAACTATAACGACACATTAGCTGTTGAAGATTTATTAGATTTAGCAATGGCTTTATTAGGCCAAGGATTTAATCCTACAGATGTTATAATGCATCCACTTGTTTGGGTTGTATTTGCTAGAAATAACATGATAGGTAATGGTTTAACTTATGGTGCATTAGGTGGTAACTATGTTCATCCTAATGGTGCTATACAAGGTACACCTGCTGCATTTGGTATGGCTAATAACGGCGATGGTCAAAAATTCATAATGAGACCTGATCAAATACAAGGTAGAATACCTGTAATGGGATTAACAGTAAGCTTCTCTCCATGGATTCATTTTGATAAAATGGGCAAAAAATTTGATATGTATTGCTTAGATAGAGAAGAAGTTGGTATAATCGCACAACGTGAAGAATTAAGTATGGACGACTGGGTAGATCCAGAAAGAGATATCAAATTACTTAAATGTAAAGAAAGATATGGTATAGGATTATTAAATAATGGTAGAGCTATAACAGTAGCTAAGAATATAGCAGTAGCTCCATCTTATCCAGCTCAACCTGTTATAAATGTAAGAGCTACAGAATCAGGTATAGGATATCCAGATAGACCTACTAATTAATTATAGAAATTGAGGTGATACAATGAAACGAGCTATAGCTAAAATCAGATTAGCTCCTGGCAACGCTGGTTGGTTTGATCCTCTAACTAATATATATTTAACTTTATCTGAAAAAGAATGCTTTGTATATAATGATCAAGATACTTCAAATATACGTAAAGCAATTAAAGAAAATAAACTGGAATTGAAGGAAGGACGACTTCCTTCTCCAGTTTCTAAAGACAAAAAAGAAGTGGTTAAAAAAAAGTCTATAAATAAACTGGAAGAACCAGAAAAAGATAAAGTTATAGAAAAGATAGAGGTTATAGAAGAAAAGAAGGAAGAAGTAAAGGCCGAAAGACCTAGAAAAAAAGTTAAAAGAAAACCAGATGATTCTAATAAGCTACCAAAACAAGAAGAGGAAGTAGAGAAAGAAGAAACAAAAAAAGAAGAAGTTTCTGATGAAAGTCCACTTGCTAAAGTAGCAGAGCTTATTAAAGAAAAAGATAAGGCTGAAGAAAATAACAATGGCTAATGTTCAAAACGTATTTTGTATTACTGGAATAGATACTAATTTTTCTAAAAAAACAATAATTATCGAAACTAATTTTCATGTTGATGCAAATACTGTAGATTTAGATACAGTTAGAGTTTATAGTATAAACAATGAAGTTGATATTGAATTACCACAGACAATTAAAATAAGAGGTAAAAAAATATATGTATACTTAGAAGATTTTCCTACTCCTAATGAATCTTATTATTTAATAGTAAGAAACATAAAGGATAAACTAGGAAGAGTATTAGCAGATGCTTTTGACAAACGTATTTATTTCGATTTTGGATCTATGGGCGAACTTAAAATAATATCACCTAAAGATCAATATTTGCACACAATTAAAGACGAGCCTATAAGGATTAAATTAGCTATATCTAACGAAGATACTGAAACTAAATATAGATTCGAGATTTCGTCTGATATAGCTTTTTTTAATAAAGAAACGATCCTAATTAGCAATAGCAAAGCTATAGAAATGCCTAATAATTCTATGTATAAATTAGGAAATGTATCAAAAGAAAATATAGTATATGCAACAGACGAAAAAGGGAATGTTCTTGTTGATGAAAATGGTACACGTGTTATTGAATCTAGTGAAGTTATAGTTAACTTATTCATTAAGAAAAATGAGATATTCTACTTAAGAGCTAGATTAGAAAAGACTGAAAATTACTTCAGTGATTGGAGTGAGATAGTACAATTCCAGACTTGTTATACAGCTCCATTAGACGATGAATCTGGTTATTTAGATGATAATGTTATATCTAACAGAGAAGCTTTTGAAGATTTTTTATCTTATGAAGATATGTTTGCTGAAGAAGATGAAGTAGCTACTGAAATAGTGAACAAATCTGAAATAGGTAAAACAAATCAAGAGTTTTATGTTGAATACAATAAAAATATTAAATTCAAGGAAACTGATGAATCACAGTTTACTGAAGATGGTTTATTATATATAGGGAAAACATTTATGACAAGGAGGGATTTATAATGGCTCAATTTGAATTTCCAGATGACAAACCTAGAGTACTAGCTGGACGTGAAAAGATACCTGTGTATATGTTTATTGATCCAGATGAGCCTAATATTGTATATTTCCAACATAACGATCAAGTAAAGATACTTGATAATAGCGAATATACATTAAACGTTCCTTCTTTTGAATTTGAAGATGGTACTACTAGTACTAAAGAAAATATAAAGATAACAACTGAATTAAAACCAATGTATGTATCAATACAAGATGTGAAGAGTTTAGCTGGAGGGCTTCCATTAGAAGATTCAGATATTGCTTATCATATAAGACAAGCTAGTTTAATAGCTGAATACTGGTCATGTAAAGATTCTGAACTTGTACCAGAAAAGTTAGCCGATATATTTGGAACTACAGAACAAATAAAAGAGGATTATTATCCTTTTCATATGTTCATTAAATACCAAGCCGTAGTCGATTGCGTACGTGAGTTTTATATAGCAGCGGTAGCAAGACCTTCTGAATATCATGATGTATTATCAGATTTAGAGAGAAAAGAAAAGATGGATCTTGGTGCTATTAAAGATTTATTAGATGCTTTAACTGGAGAAGCCGAAGATTGGTTAACATATGTAGTAACAATTACCGCAGATCCTCAATGGGCATTACGTGGTAAATACTCATATGCTATTACTAACAAATCTTATAGACCTTATCACCCTACTCTACTTGATAGAGGCGGATGGGACAGGGGGTATTAGAATATGAAAACAGACGAAATTAATGAAAAAACTGTCCGATTATTACTTAATAGATATGGATATTATTTCTATATTATAAAAAGAATACCTAATACTAGATGTACGTGTGTAGATCCTACAACTAAAGATCCTGATTTATCATGTAAAAAATGTCTAGGATTAGGCACAAGAGTTAAAATAAAAAAAGTATTTGGTGTCATTCGTGAATCACGAGAACGTGAAACTAGCGTTGCACAAAATATATCTTCTACTCCTAAAATAGTATATATAGACGGATTAGAATATGTAAACAAAGATGATGTCGTTATAGATTCTGAAAATGTATATAATGTATTGTATATACAATATCACAGAGGAGGTAAAGGTAGTCAACAATTTACCAGACTAGTATGTCCTAATAGAAAAAGTAATACTGCTAAATTTGCTAAGAATTTTAAAGAGGTTTTACATGATCATAAATTACGAAAAAAATAATATCAATTATAAATCTAGTATTAACATAAATTACAATGAGATGAGCATTGTTCTATTAGGTCCAGCAGATACCATGAATGAAAAATGTAATATTATAAATCCTATGAGTCTAAATAATGCGATAATATTATATGGCGAAGATTCTGATTTAGCACAAGCTTATAAACAGGCTTACGCTATAACAGATACTCTTAACATATTTACAGTTAATTGTCAAACTGTATCTGATTATATAAATATTATAGATGACTTAATACAATATGATTTTACATTTATAGTTCCTATTGGTATATATCTTAGCGATACATTCTATGACCCATCAACACAAAGAACACGAAGTTTTGTATTTTATTATCTTGAAACTTTAAAAAATGTTAATAGTTTAGCTACTTTAATCATGACAGATAAGCATGCTGAGCTATATGAAGATATCGATGATTATCTAACAAAGATGAAGAAAGTATTAAATACTATAAAGCGCAGAACAGGCTTTATGTCTTTATTAACGAACTATGGTTCTAACTTATTAATAACTCTTAATATGCTAAAAGATATTAAATATAGCAATGTTATATTAAGCGCACTTCTAGCATCCTGTGACTTACCTAATTATCCTAAATCTATAAATTATACACCAGTCTATGATTTAGATGTTAACGATCTAACAGGTCTTAGCGATTTCATTTATTTTAAATATAATTACATGACTGAAAGCACAAGCATAGAAAATCTGGTTAACTGTAGAACAACTAGAGATATTTATAAAAATGCAATAATAGACATGATAATAAAAAAAGTTATTAAAGTAATGGACTTAAATGAATATAAAGGTAAGCTATATAATGCCTATACTAAGCTGCAAATCTCAAATAAAATTACTAACGTTTTAAAACCGTATATCAATAAACTTTTCAAATCATATGAATTAATAAATATCGGATTTATTAAAACAGGTCCTAGCTTTGGTTATATATATATAGAACTATCTATTATTCCATTCGGATCAATTGAAGAATTAAAAGTTGTAATGGAGGTTTAGGATATGAAACAAGACGATTTTAAACAACTTGAAGACATATTAACCACATTAGATGTTACTTTATTAAATCGACACTCATACATACAAAACGAATTTGATAGCGTACCAACAAGTGATTTAGAAACAAAGAAAAAAAGATTAAGAGCTCAAGGTAATGCTCAAGTTAGAGATTTTGTATCAATGGTAGGGTTAATAGTGGAGTCGATATTTGAAGATCAACATGTCGAATACTTGCCATATGAAAAAACATATAGCGTACGTGAAGATATGGATCAAACTATAACACATCCTTATATAGCATGGAGAATAGTTCACAGAGAGTATAGGGATAAATCATCTTTGGGTCCTTATATCAGAGATACATTAATAGATGATGAAGGACGTACAGGAGAGGTAAGTTCAGAGTGTTTTCAAACTAGGGTTAGATTTTACATAATTAATACAGAAATGAATTTATGTTGGGATCTAATGGATGAGTTTGAAGACATGTTAATTGAATATAAACCACATATTAAGAAACAGGGTATAGTTAATTATTATTTTGACCAACAACTAGAAGATGATTTTGCACAGGACTTTAGAGATATCGTCTCTATCTTAACCCTTGACTATATAATATTAACAGAAAAAAATAGGGTAATATTTAGAGAGAATACAAAAAGTATTTTGCTTCGTGGAGAAGCTGTTAACGAAGATGGTTCACCAATAACAGCTAGCGGTAAAGTATATACCGATAATGAAGAAGAAGTATTAGCTTCATTAAAAAATAATACTGATATTAATAGAAAATAAATACATAAGGAGGATAAAACCTATGAGTATGACTTTATTTGATGATGAATTGACACTTCCTGGTGTCATAACTCAGGTAGTTCCAGATTATTCTAGTGGATATGATACAAGTGCTTGGGGTACTACTGAATCTGTAACAATAATAGGTACAGCATTCAATGGTCCTGTAGGTAAGCCAGTACAAATTGCTACTCCTGAACAAGCTAAATATATATTTGGTGACAGTTTTGATACTGCAACTAAAAGAGAAGCTACATTAGTAGCTGAAGTATACGATGCTTGGCAAAGAGGATGTAGAACTATATATGCAGTCAGAGTATCTGGAGACGAAATGTATAAAGACTACGACTTAGCAGTTGAGTCTAATTTAAAATTAAGAATTAGTGGATTATTCCCTTCTAATGGTAATAAAGCTTGCTATATGACTTTTGCTTGTAAACAAGGTTCAAGTACAGCTTTTGGTGATGAAGAAGGTATAATCAAAATCTATAAACCTGGCGATAAAACAACTATAGATGAAAAAATAGCTGGTGTTGTAGATTCAATTGACGAATTATTAGTTACTACTATAAATTTAGATGAAAATGGATTTGAACGTGGATCAAGATTAAGCGACTTATTAGATACTATAAATAATAATAGTCATAATAATGTTTTACGTGTAGATTTAGTTGATAAAGATGGTGTACCAAGAACTAATTCAGATCCTGAAGTTCAACAATTAACTGTAGCAGCTATGTTCCCAGGCATATATACTATATGTAGAGATAAAGCAGCTGAAGGTGTAACATTAACTACTGACGTTAAAGTTGTTGCTGATCAAACTTTATCTGGTGCTGAATCAGAACCAGTATGGAAACACTTGATAGCTAATACAAATCCTGACAAACCATATCCTATATTTGCAGAAAACATTTCTACATTTGATAAATTACTTCCAAGCGGAATAGTAGTTGATGCAAACTTCGATTTCTTAAATGATACAGGTGTAATAGATAGAATATTAGTAGCTGATAATATAGATTACGAAGGTGTAGACGTTACTGGATTTGAACTATACAAAAAATTAGGTTCTGGATATGCTAGAACAGCTTGCTTAAAGAAATTAGGAGACAAACTAGTAAGTGGTACAGTAGAAGGCGGAGACGCAGTATATGAACCTAGATATAAAGTTATAGCTGCTCCTGATGGTGACAAATACAAAGTAATAGGAATAAACGATGGTATTTATTCTGTATTACAAATGCATGAATCAGATTATCTTGTATTAGCAGCTGCTACTGCAGAAACTGATTTAAGTGCTAAATTACCTAAGAAAAAAGATTTCTTATTCGTTGAGTCTAATGACGGTATAGCTGTAAATGATACAGAAAAAAATAAAATAATGAATATAAGCTGTAAGATAGATAAAGAAGATTTAAATGCTATGCCATGTAAATACGATATAAAATTAGCTTCATATCCTGGTGATGAAGATGTTAAATCTAAATTAATGGATGAACAAATCTTAAGATTACCTTGTGTAACTAAAGATGCTGCATTCGACCATGGTGTTGAAAAAGGACAATTAGCATTTGTTTTAGCTGACGGTATAATTCAAAAATTTGATGGTAAAAAATTCGTTGATGCTGAAGCAGGTATAGTTGAATTATCTAGAGTACTTGTAGAAGATGGTGGCGAATTAAAAATATACGAAAAAGGAACAGAAACAACTGATAATGGAGCTGTTAAGTTTACTGTTGTAGCTGATCCATTTACTAGTGATTCTGGTACTTACGAATATTTAGTTGCTTTCTGTGATGATGAAGCATTCGTTTATAAAAAAGATAATGATAAGATAGTACCATTTATGTCATTAAAAGACTTAGCAGATAACGTAATAGATACTGAAGATTTTATGTTGGTAGCTGCTGAACCAGATATCCCAGTATTAGATTGTGATAATATAACATTTATACATATCTATTCTGATATGATGGATTACTGTACAGTAGAAGAATTTGTTAAAGAACTTAATGAATGCGAAATGTTAAATGACAGATTCACTTTTGAATGTGTTGAAGGTAAAGACCAAGATGAATTAGAAGGATTAGTATTAACTGGTTCTGGAACTAATTTAGCATTAGATGAAAAAGGTAATGTAATCACTGCATACGATACTACTTTACATATACCATATACTACTACAGATAACTTTGCAAGACACCTTGCTCAACATTGTTTATATACTTCATTAAAATCTTATCCAACTCATGGTGTTATAGGTTGCGACAGATTACAAGGTATATCATTAAATAATATAGCTGATAGAGTAAATGAAATATGTAACTTAGATTTAGATATGTATGCTAAAAAATCTAATGGTCGTAATATGTATGATGCTAATAATGAACCACATCCAATAGGACGTTGTTTATCAGTTACATTTATGCAATATACAGTTACTACTGGTAATGGTTACTATTATATCTCTTCTGGTGCAGCTGGATATGCTGGTATGATATCTACATTAGATCCAGATAGATCTTCAACTAATCAACCTTTCAATATAGACTCATTACAATATACATTATCAAATGCTCAATTAACTAAGTTAAATACAATTGGTATAGTATGTTGTAAAGAATCTCCTACTCTAGGAATAGTTGTAGTAGATGGTGTAACTCAAGCTCCTGCAACTTCAGTATATAGAAGATTATCTACTACTAAGATAATAAATGCAATAGGTAGAATATTAAAAGAAGTTATCGAACCATTCATTGGTAAACCAAGAACATTATCTAACTTAAATGCTATGGAAACAGCTATAAAATCTGCTTTAAATAAAATAGTAGGTGTATTAATCAACGACTATTCATTTGAAATAGTTACAGATAGTGCTTCTGCTAGATTAGGTGTCGTTAAGATAGATTATGCTATATATCCAGCTTACGAAATCAGAGAAGTAAGAAATACTATAACTGTTACTGAAAACGCTATAAACGAATAATTTCCTACTAGGAATTAAAAATAATAAAGGAGGAATTTAACTATGGCTAATATGACAACTGAGCAATATACTAGTACATATTCAAGTTTTGGTGGTTGTGATATAACTTGTACATTTAATGGTAAAGTTATCGGAGAATTACAAGCTATAAGTTATTCTATAAATAGAGAAAAAGTTGCAATCTATACTTTAGGTTCAGCAGAACCAAGATCTTTCTCAAGAGGTAAAAGAAGTATAGCTGGTAACTTAGTATTCGTATCTTTCGATAGAGATGCACTATTAGCTGAACTAGGTACAGAACAAAAAATCTCTAAATTCAAAGCAAATGATGCTTATGCTTTTATGAGCAATGATGAACCTAGATTCATGAGCGTAGAAGATTGGGACAAATACATGTCAGAATTAGCTTCACCTAACGGATTCACAGGTGGAGGAGAAACTGGCGGTACTTCTTCTGATATGGTTAATGATAGTGCCACTCCAGTTTACGCAGACGAATTACTACCATTCGATATCACAATAACATTAGCTAATGAATATGGACAAAAAGCTAGCATAGTATTATACGGAGTTGAACTATTAAATGAAGGTATGGGATTCTCTGTAGACTCATTAACTACTGAAAAAGCTTATACATTTATATGCAGATCAGTAGATACTATGAAAGCTATAGATGAAAATAATGCAGGTAAAATTTATAGTACTTGGTAGAATATATACATTGATAAGTAATATATTATAGAAAAGAGGGATAGTTTTATCCCTCTTTTTTAATACGCGAAGGTGGTGAAAAAATGGCTACGTATTTTAATATAGATGGGTATAATAGCTATTCTGGTTGTGACGCTATAGTTACTGCTCAATTGGCTAATATAGACGAAGATAGTTCTATCAGTAAGAACTGTTATATTCTAGGCTCTTTACAAACTCTGAGTACATCTACACATCAAGATAAAGTTCCTGTACGTAACATAGGGAATATTAATGCTGTAGAATATACAATGGGTCAAAGAACAATAGCAGGGTCTATGGTATTTGCAGTATTTGATAGACATTTTGCTGATGAGATATTTAATGACTTAAAAGAATATACTAATGATACTGTTATATTAGCAGATGAAATACCAGCTCTTAACCTTACAATTACTTTGGCTAATGAGTATGGCTCTAAAAGCAGAATGGCTTTATACGGAGTAAAATTTGTAGATGAAGGACAAGTATTAAGTATAAACGATTTATATACAGAAAATACATTCCAATTTGTTGCTGTAGGAATGGATCCGTTAACAGCCGAAAAGACGGAATGGGCTAAAAGTACATCTAAACCGAAAAAGAATAAAACATATATCTCCAAAGGCAATACACCTTTCCCCTCATATGATGGCAAGAGCTATCCTGGAAGTAGTGGAAAACCATCAGGTGGTGGAGGCAATCCACAAGGTCCTAGCGATACTAATAAATATCAACCTGATGACAATGGGAAAAAAGAGCCATATTACAGAATAAATCAGCCTTTAGCTCCTGGCAATAAAGGAATAATATCTGTTGATTTAAATGATCATCCTAACGTAACAGTTACAATAACAGATATAAACACAAACAAATCTTATAATTCAGTTGGAGCTAATTTAAGTAATAATATATGGTATGTAGAATTAAGTGAAGGCAATTACAATATTAAATTTTTTGATAGAAAAAACAATAAAGAATTAGGTTCTGAATACTTTAGCGTAAATTCGAAATTAGGTAATTTAGAGTCATCAAACAATGATTATCCGATTATAATAAATATGACTCATAACAGTGCTGAAATAGAAGCAAATAATTCTAGACATGATGAAGCTGTATTAATCGACAGAACTAATCAAATAGTTTATGATCATATACCTTTAACTAAAAGCACTGTAACATTAAATGAAGAAAGTATTGGAGCTAATTTAATTAGTGGTAATGTATATGAATTATATACAATTAATTCAAAAGAAGGATATTCTAGTAAGAGTAAATCTATTATGTTTTCTCCATTAGAAAGACAAGACTATGATGTTGAATTGTTAGAAGACTATGTTAAATCTAATAAAAAGTTATGGGTCAATAATCTTGATGAATTCGATTATCATGCTTTATATAATAATGAAGATGATAATAATCTTATAGATAAAGTATTAAACGCACCTACTACTACTAGAATGGTAAGAAATTTTGCAACTTATGCAGCTGCTCCTATCGATAGAGCTACTCTTACTGATAAAGAAGCAATTAAACAAGAAGTGCTTCTATACGCAATTAAGCTACAGAATCAATTAGCATTAATATACAATAATGCAATAGCAGGAAATTCTATTTATAATAACAACATTCTTAACCTTGACATACAGATAAATGATGCTATAAACAGAATCAATCTATATAAGATTAAAGGACACAAAGCTTATTACATGTATTCTGTTAAGGAACAAGACGAAATGAAGTTTTACGGCACTCCTAATGTAAGATATTATCTACAACCTATATTTAATCAATGTAAAGGTATATCTTACAATTATTGTTGTTTTAATAACGATACTAAAGAGAATCTAAATGTTTATGGCGATATAAATAATCTATATGCATATGATTTTAACAATTATAAAACTAAATATGCTAAATATTCTAAAGATTTCTTATATGCTTTAATCGCTCGTGATAATTTCTATTCTGATAAATATATGATAGACGGCCCATACTGTTATTATGAAAACAATATATTATACGCTGATATTGATTATTCTGAAACATTACAAAAGGGCGATTACTATTTATGCATAGCTTCTATATATGAAGTGCTAGATCACACTCCTATCAGAAAATATAAGTTTAGTACAGATGATAAACATCTTGAGTTAGATAATTACAAGACTTCAATTACAAAAGATAATTATTATTTGACATGGATAGAAAATGATGAATTTAATAGTATATGCAAACCTACTATTCTTTGTACTTATGAAGATAATTCAGATTTAGTAGACTTCGAATCTTCACTTATAAAGAATTATTTAAAGAGCAGAATCGATTCTATTAAAGCACGCTATTCTTATTCAGGAGTACTAGAATCTATTTACTTATCTCTTATATCAGAAACATTATCATTTAAAAATACTATGTACAGGTTACAACAAGAATTTATCAGTCAATTTGATGAATCGTCTTATTTTCTATATCTTGATGAAATATTCTATGATTTAATCAGACAAGATTATGAATCATATAGCTTAGTATGTAATGTGCAACAAAAAAATAAAGTATTTAATTTTAGTAGTAATATGAATGATACTCACCTAGTTTTAATAGATTACAAGATAGGAGAAGATTTACCAACTAAGTCTACGCTTTATGATACAAACACTATAGACTTAACAGATAGAAATAGTAATTATACATTAATCTATATGATAGACAAAACTATGGTTTACAGATCAGGCTTCTTATTAATAAATAACGTAACTAATAAAGTTTATAATTACAACATGTCTTTGGAGGTGATTAAGTAATGGCTACTAGAGATTATTATACATACGGTACTAATCTTAGTGATAGAGAGTTCTTCACAACTACTGTTAACACTCCTTATGGCATTAAAAGATATTTTTCAAATGTTGATTCTGAAATATACTTTGGCAATGTATTAATGGAAGATATTTATAAGTTTGATTTTACTGTAGAGGAAAAGAAACTACCTATATATGGCTATAACTGTTTCTATGCAGATATTATAGTTCCTGGCCAAAGATTTGTAAGCGGTTCTTTTGTTCTTAACTACACTAATAGTGCGCATATAAACGATGTACTATCTAAGATTGATGATTCTATCATGAATAAAACGGTATTAGAATCAGAAGTTTATAATCCTGGTAATAAAGAACGCGATAAGCCATTATGGTCTAAGAATTTTGATATCATGCTAGGATATGGTTATTACAAATCAGATTTACCAACTTATAATGCAAATTGTCAAACCATTTGTGGAGTACAAATATCTGGTATGCAAACAGTACTTGATACTACAGGCCAGCCTATAATGGAAGTATATAGTTTCGTTGCTAAGGATTTTATAGAAGGCGACGGAACAGGAATGACTCCATCTAAAGATAATAATACCAATAAAGATGATAAAAAGAACGATAAAGGCTCTACAAGTAAAACTGATTCATCTACTGATAAAGTAATATGTGCAGATGCAAATGATAGTGACGATTACAGCAAAAAATATCTTGAATATCAAAAATCTGATGGAAGCAATATAGGTATAGTTCATAGCATATTGTATGCTGATGACGAAAATAGTTATTACTATATCAAAGTCAATATAAAAGATTTCGATGGTAATGTATTAAATATAAGCGACTTCAAACTTATTATCGACGATCAGAGAATAAAATCTAATATACAATTCACTGGTAAACAAGATAATAATGGAATCATATATGTATCTTTATTAGATCATCCTACAATAAGTAAGTACATAAATAAGATATTATATGATAAAGACGAAACTGATCCTAAAATTAGTTGTACGCTTAAGTATACACTTACGCACAATAAAAAGAAATACGATATCCTTTATGAAGGAAATATGTATTTAGCAAAACAATAAAAAATATGGAGGTTATATAAATGAAAGTTAATGAAAAAGCTAAAATTACAGAAGAGGAAATAAAAGAAGTAGAAGAAATGGATACAGAAGAAATAGCTGTACAAAAGATAATCGATAAATTCAAAAAGCAATATAAAAGAATTTACGAAACAGATGTTGCAGGAGAAAAAATAATATGGAGACCTATAAAACGTTCTGAATACAGAGAAATAATGGCCTATGAAGATAAAGAATTATCTGATAGAGAAATAGTTTATGTCAGAGAAGAAATGATGGCTAAGAAAGTCATATTGTATCCTAAAACTGAAGATATAATAGAAGAATTTGCGGGAGTAGCAGAAGTTATAGCTGATGAATGTATGTATTATTCAGGATTCATGCCAAATGGAATAAAACCTACAAAACAATTATAAGATGAAAACTAACGGCAAAGACTATAATCAAGTTGCATTTGATGCTATCGTAGAGAAGTTATCAAATGAATATGATAGCATCATCTATACTGAGATTATGGGTGAAATATTTATTTACCGCCCTATTACTAGATATGAATATAAAAATATAATGATGGCCGATGTAGAAGATATTGAAAAACAAGATTTAATATGTGATACTTGTGTATTGTATCCTGACGATTATGATTGGGATGATTGCATTGGGGGCATACCAAATGAATTATGTACTGAGATATTAGACAAATCTTGTGTGTCATTAGAAGATATGGGTATTCTATTAGAAATGTATAGGGAGGAAATGCACGAATTAGAAAACCAAATGACATGTATCATAACTAAAGCTTTCCCTGCTTATAAATTAGAAGAAATAGAAAAGATGGATACTATTAAGTTTACTAAACTATTTACGAGGGCTGAATGGATTTTAGAAAATCTTGATGGTCTAGAAGTTAATACAGATGTAGTTGAAGTTATTAATAATGCTTTAGGCAAATCTAAAAAAGCAATTAATGAGAACAAAGAAGCTGAAGAAGTTACTGCTAAAACTAGTGACGAAGAAGTTAAAACTGAACAACCACAAAAATCTAATAGACCAGCTATGTCTCCTGAACAATACAGACAATATCAGGAATTCTGTAAGAAATTCCCTGAATTTGATATGCGTACTGATTACGCTTTTACTGGTGATACAGGTATAAATGCTAGTACCGTTAACCCAGCACAAAGAGTAGGTTGGGGTATATCTGATAGATATTCAAGTAGGTGATAATTAAATGGCAAGAAAAAGAAGAGATAAGAAACGTGATCCTTCAACTCTGGAAAGATTAAGTAAAGTAAGTGTAACTGCTCTGGCTGTTGGTGCTGGAGCAGTTTTTTTAAATCGTAATAAATCTGTTAATAAGTTTTTGACAGATACTGCCTCTCCTTTACTTAAAAGTACGAAAGGATTTAAAAAAGATTTAATAGGTCGTGATAAGAAAAATCTTATGACTTATTACAGAGCTTATCAAAAGAACTTTGGTAAGAATGGATCTAAACTTAGAGACGAAATTAAGAAAAGAAAAACTAGCCCTTTAGCTCTTAATGTAAAGAATTCAAAAGCTATACGTGAAGCTCTGGAACACAAACAATTTATTTCTAAGACTGGATACAAAGCATTAGAAAAGAACAAGAGAATTGCTGGTAAGATATTAGCACGACAAGAACTTTATAAATATTTCTTGCAAAGCAAAAAATACAAACATCTTACTGAAGATAACGCAAGACAAATAGTAAAAAACGTATACGATAAATTAGACGACGAAGCTATTGCAAGTAAGATAATAGATGAAATGATACCGAAGACCATGGAAGGTATAGGTATAGAAAGAACGGACTTTAATGAGATATTCACTCTTATCAATGAAGTTAAAAAGAAAAGTAGTCCAAAGACTAATTCATTAGATCCTTATTTACGAAAGAACAGGGATTTATTCGATAGCTTAAAAGGACATAGAACTCGTGAAGAAAACGCATTTGATAAAGTTGATAAGCTTTTTAAGAAATTCTTAGATGTGGACATGAACTCTGAAAAGTTTATAACAAACTCTAAGGCTGCAACTATCGGAGATTTAGAAGATAATTTAGATAAGTTTGATTTTGAATCTCCTCTATATGAAAAGATGAATGTTACAGCTAAGAAGCCTTCATCTAGATCTAAACGTAAAGAATTTGACTACGATACATTTATTCAAACATTGAAAGATATGTATGGTGAAGAAGACTACAGAAATGTAGTATTGGATCCTTCTATAAGAATAAAAGATGGAGCCAACGGTCCTGAGTTTTTCTCTATAGAAGAAATGTCAGAGACTGCAAAGAATATTAAAAATGAATTTAAAGATACTTTGCCTGGTCAAATATTAGCAAAAGGTTTTGACGATAAACGCGGAATGCCTGACATAGCTATTATACCAGCAGATACTAAATCAGCATTTGCTAGATCTAGAACATTTGATATAGATGAAGTAGGACAAGCATTTAAAGAAGATAGAGAAAGAAATATATCATCAACTCCATCTTTGTATATGGATGGCTATTTATATGATATGAGAGAAAATGCTGATGGTAAGATAGCTATAGATTTTGATAGCGGCCAAAAAGTTAAAATGGTTAGTGGGTATAAGCGTAGAGTATTAAATGAATTATTAGGTACTACTGACGAATATAAACCAGAAGCTTTCCATAGCGAACTTGCTAAGAAGCTTGGATTAGTGCAAGATGGTAAGTTTAATCCTATCAATCATCTTATGAGATCGCTAACAAAATTTGAAGATCCTAATTGGGAATTTAATCAAATCGAATCCATAGAAAGTATTTATTTATCTACCGCGTCTCCTGCTGATACTGTAAAAGATATGAGATCTCTTGGCACAGCTGAGACAGAAATTAGTAAATATAAATCTAGATTACATAGAAATGAAGAAACAGTAGCTGCATTACTTAATAAAAAGCTTACTGGTATAACAGACGAAACTATGGAAGCTATCATTGATAGTGGAAATATAACAGAAAAGCAAAGAGATATGCTACAAGCTTTAATGGATGGAGATATAACATTCTATATTAAAGCTGCTGCTTTTGATGAAGCTGGTAATTATAATCTTAAAGATATTAAGAATGATAAGCTTAGAAATATAGTTGATAATTTAATAACTGATACTAAAGCTACATTAGATTCTACAGAAACATTATATAAAAAGGGTGCAGCATTACCTATATTAGAATTAGAGTTTGATTCTTCTACTAAACTTAATCTCGAAGGTCAATTAAGAATAGAAACAGTTAAAGATATTTTGCTTAATAAGCAAGGCACAGATGATGCTATGTTTAACTGGATAGATGAATTGAATGTTAATGATATTCCTATTACTAGTAGAGATAATGCTATGCTAAAGAGCATGGGTACATTAGCTGTATTTGAAGATAGAACTCATTTAGGAACTATATCTAATTTTACTAGTGCAGTTAACTCTTTATATGAAAACACTGATTATACTTTAAATACTGAATTAGAGCTTAATCCTCAAATGAAAAATATATTTGAAAATGATTTAGGCTCTATTAAAAGTGATTTCGGCTTATTCTCTATAGGATATAATAAAAATCTAAATGAAGAATATGGTACAGACTATACTAAATATGGATTAATCCATATGTCTAGCGCATCTCAAATATTAACATATAATATGAATGAGGGTATTAAGTTTAATGCACAGGCGTTAAAAGATACTGTACGCGAACTTAATGCTGGACGTAATGACCCTGAACATATAACTGAGCTTACAATAAATCTACAATATTTATTATCTAGATTAAGCTACGGTATTGAAGGCGAAGGTCTTGGTTTAAGTGCAAATGATATGGGTAGCCCTCTTGAAACTGTAAAGAATATAGCACTTAAAAGATTATTGCCTGCAGCTGCCATATATCAAGGTTATAATGTATTAAATTATGAATCACAGAAATTGACTGGAACTTCTATACCTGGTGCTTTTGCTAACTCTTTAGCTAACATAGATATAGCAGGCAGAAGATTAATAGAGAATACGCCTTTATATGGTGCATTAAATTCATTAGCTGAGTCTTCTGTAATCCATGAATACTATTTCGGTGATCGTCATTTTAATACAGCTGAAGAAGAACAAGAATATTATGAAACAGGTTATTCTCCAGTACGTAAAGGTAGATTCTGGAGTTTTGGTTCTGCTTCTGAATATAGAGGTGGAAGCATCACTTATTGGGAACCTAACTATTTAAAAAGAGCTAATAGTGATTGGAAAGATGCTGGTGTTTATGGAAGCATAGATAATAGATGGGCTCATAGCTGGATACCAACTCCACAACATCCATTGGCTCCTATTAGAAGATTATTAGATCCATACTGGTTAGAAAAATATCATTTAAAAGAAAATGACAGACCTTATCCTTTAACTGGTAAAATGTTTACTGAAGGTACAGCCTGGGGTGCAGTACTTAACCCTACTATTGGACAAATATTAAAACCAGTTAAAATGCTACCTCAAGTCAAACGTCGTTTAGGTAGAGACGGTAGAGATTCTGTAGCTATAATAGAAAACTTAAATAACAGAATTAAACAACGTGCTAAAGAAAATGACGACTTAATGGTAGTTAACGGTACAGATATAAGAAATGCTGAATACGTTCCATACGGTAATCCAGATGATGATGAACTTAATGTAACTATTTCAAATGGACGTGCAACTGTACAAGGCATGAATTATATGGACCAAGTTAAGAATATAAGAGAGTATGAGCCTCCAGATGGAGTAACTTATACAAATGATACTATAGATTATAACAGTGGTACAGTTAGTAGGAAACAACAATACATAATAGGCAAAGCTGAAAAATTTGTAAATGAATTAGATAGAAGCAGCTACAATGCTACTAGTATAACTGAAAGTGCTACTAATATAATTAAAAAAGTTAATACAGCAATTAAGCGTAAGAGTAAACATGCTAGACGAATAGATAATTCTACTTTAATGCCAGACAAACGTGAAGGTACTTTTATATATCGTAACTTAGCAAATGAAAGACTTAATTATGATAATCAATACTATTCAGACCATGAAATTAAAAAGATGGTTGATCGTAGCGTTTATAAAGATTATGCCAGAGATGTTAAGCACAGTATAAAAGATCTTACTGGTATATATGGATTCCTTGGTGATAAGGTATTTGGTACAGATACATATACTTATCGTTTTGCTAATGCTGGTGAAATGACAAGTTTCAGCCGTGGATTCTGGGATTCTAATATCGGTGGTTTAGGTGGAGAATTCATGGAAATTGCTAGACGTTTCTTCCCTAATACTGATAAGTCTAGAGTAAGCTATAATCCATTAAGAAATAATATGCCAGACTGGATACCAGATACATATCATTATGGCGATCCTTATGTAGAAATACCTAAAGGTGAAATGAGACTTCCTGGTAAGGGTTATGAAGCTATGTATGATTTGCATCCTGACCAATTTGGTAAATACGGTGCATTCGATAGATATAAAATTTTAGCAGACATTGCTCCTAATAGTACTGAATTTAAGAAATGGAAAAACATAGCTAAGAACACAGTAACAGACCCTAATTTAGTTAAAGAAATGGAAGACATTGGCGTACGTGCATCTAAGATGAGTGGTAATCATGAATTCTTTGATTATAAGTATATACGTAATAATCTTGAATATAGAAAAGGTAGAGTTCAAGGAATAAGTAATGGTCAAGTTATATTAGCTGGTGGTGAAACATTAACATTAGCTGGACTTAATGTAAATAATCAAACTACTGAAGCATTAAAAGAATATTTAAAACCTGGACAAAAAATTACTTATCGTACATATAAAGACAAGAAAATAGATTTAGAAAATACTCAAAGAATAACAGAAGCTGTAGTATACAGCGGTTCATCAAATATAAATGAGAGATTGTTAAATGAAGGGTATGCTGAAAAGAATAAAGAAGACAATTCGGCTCTTGGTATAGCTGGTACACAATCTGGTTCTCAAGAAGTCATGGGAGGCATTCAAGAAGTTATAGCACATGCTCCTTTACCATACATACACAGTAAATTCTTAAAAGTAGAAACTCCTCTTGAATCTTATAAGAACGAATTATATTATGGACATCCGTTTAATACATGGGATCATCCTATTAAAGGATTCGTAACTCCTGCATTTAATAAAAATAGTGGTAAGAGTCTTGCAGGTGAAGCAGTAGCATTAGGATATGCTTATTTACATTTTAGCAAAATAGCAGGTAAAACTAATAGTAAATTATTGAGTAATGTTAGTACATTTACTATGGCTACATTGAATCCTGCATCATTCCTTGGTATAGCTTTAGGTTATGCTACTAGATTAAGTAATGGTAAGATAGAAGGTAATGGTGGAAGCTCTTTAACTAATGCACAAAAAGGAGCAGCTATTACTACTGCTATTAGTGCCGTTAAATATGGTTGGGATAATGCAGATAATCCTCTTAAAGCAGCTACTACATTTGCATTTGCTGGTAGTGTAATATCTCATAATTTAAAAGGTGTAAATGAATTTGCAAGAGAAGCATTTAATAAAGAACTTAACTTTTTGCCTGGTGATTTTAAAGCTGGTGCTAAGATAGGAGCTCTTGTAGGTTTAGGAGTGTCAGCTATAAAGAACTCTCATTTTGACAAAGATAAAATATTCTCAACTAAATTTGTTCCTAAAGAAACAAAAGAAAGATGGGACATAGACGAATATTATGACAGAATGGAATATGTTAAATATATGGGATTATATAGAAAAGCAGCTAGAAAGGCTGAACTTTTTGAACGTTCTAACATAAGAAGCACATTTAAAGAATTAGACAAGAATAAAGAAAAGATAGCTAAGCTTGATAGAAAAGCTACTAAACTTGCAACAAAGAATTCTACTAATGAAAAGATACAAAGTAAGTTAGCTGAAATTCAACAACAAAGACAGGCTCTTGAAGAACAAAATAATATGTTCTTTAAAGGTGGTAAATATACACAATCTGCTGTAGCTTATAAAAAGAAAGCAGAATCTACATTATATGGATTAAGCCCTACATCTACTAAAGATGAATTATTAGCTGCAGTTCCAGATGAATATAAAGATCACTTCCAAGCATTTATGGACGTTACAGATAAACATGAACAAAAACAAATATTAAAATATATGCCAGATTATTTAAAACGTCCATTACAAATATCATGGGGACAAAAACCTGATAAGATGAAATCTAATTACAGATATTTTAAAAGAAAGAAAATGCCTTCTATGTTTTGGAAAGGTTGGAAACCTAATGTGAATCTTAAATATGTTAAGATGAAAACTATTCAAAATGAAGGTATGATGTTATCTGATTTTGGTTACTATGAATCTGAAAAAGCTAAGCCTATGTATGAGGCAGCTCCTAGTATAGATGATTACAATAATAATTCAGGACAATTATACAGAACTAATCTATTAACATCTTTACATGGTATGGGAATAGGACCAATGAACATATCTGTTAAAACTACATCAGCCCCTGGTCTATGGATATACGGCGATGTAAAAAGTACAGTGGATGATGCTACAAAAATAGCAGGCTATAAAGTAGCTACTGCAGCTCAAACATTGTCTAGTTTAATATTTTAAAGCCATGTTAAACCATGGCTTTCTTCGTAATATACATAAGAAGGTAGGTGTGTGCGTATATGGCGAATTTTAATAAAAATATTACGATATATGATAATAAATATAGTGTCGTTAAAGGTAGAAGAGCTGATGGTACTTTTAGAAGTAGCAGTGAGACATTAGCAGACAGACAAAAGAGAGTAAGTGCTAAGTTTGCTGATGATATAACAGCTATTCAAGACTTTGTTGATACTTTTGCCAATCAATCTAAAGTCATCTTTAGAGATGATAATACATTAGTTCTTAAAACTTCTCATAAGCCATTTGATAGAGTAGAAGAAAGCGAAGCTGCTAAGAAAGCTTTAGATATATTAAATACTAATAAATTTTTCAATACTATCACAAACAAAACAAGTCCTAGTAACGTAACTCTTAAATATCATAATTTAGCTAATATAAATACTACTGCTTCTTATGATAATATGAGTCATGTATTTGATAAATATCAAAACATAATAAAAAATAACGGTACTATAATTGGTTACGACCTTGAAACACTTGGCGGTATGTCTGATGGCATCTGGAATCCATTAGGTATAACTGAATTCGGTATTAATAAACAACATATAGTTAATGGTAAAGTAGCTAAAACAACTAGCGAGAATATCATGCTATCTGGTACTGTAAATCATACAGCTGAATTAAACAAAATCAGGGCTGTACTTATGAGTCCTAATGGTGCTAAGAAATTAGCAGAAGATCCTCAATATAGAGGTCTACTTGTTTCTGCAAAACGTTATAGTATGTACGGTCATAAAGATACTAAGATACATTTTGACGGAAAGAAAGGCTACGGAGTAATTGACTCATTCGTCGGTGAAAAAGGAGAAGCTTGGGGTAATTTAGAACAGATTACTGCAGGTGTTAATAAATTCATAAACATAGAAAAACAAGCTTCACAAGCTATAGATGAAGCTTCAGGATTAAGAAAAGATGTTAAAACATCTATTGATTATATATTCGATATAATGAAGACAGGAAACGATCAATACGGTTTAGTAGTAGGTCATAATATACGTGGATTCGATAATGCTGCACTTAATCAATATGTTAAGAAACTTTATAACAGTGATAAAGCTGCACAGAAATATATAACTAGTAAGATGGGTACCCTAGGAATAAACACTCCAGGATTCCATTTGGGACCTATTGCACAAGCCGATTCATTAAACTTTTCTAGAGTAGTAAACAACAAGAATTACATGGGCGCATTACTGGATGTATCTGATAGAGGACGTCAGATACTTGCTCAAGCTGGACGTGGAATTAATAAACAAGAAAATATAGGAGCAGTATTCTTCCCTCACTTATTTGAAGGCGCTATGGCGCATAGTGCAGGTAACGATACGGCCGTAGTTAATGCGTTCTTTACTCATAGATTTACAGAAGATTATTTAAATAAGATAGGTATTGATCAAAATGCTATCGGCACTTTTAAAGGCAAAACTCTTATAGAAGCTATGAATGATATGATGGGTTCTTTCGATAATGCTGTCGATATTAAAGCTAATCGTCAACAAATATTTATGGCTAATAAAACTATGAGTGGTAGTTTTGGCGGTAAGAAAGTATTTAACTTTACACGAGACAGTCAAGGGAACATAATAACTTCTACTGGTCATTTTATTAATCCAAATGGAGGTATAGAATATAATCCTGTACATGGTAAACAAATAGGTGTAGTTAGAAATCAACCATATACTATAGTTAATTATGGTTCTGTAAACACATCTCAATATTCAGGCAAATTAGCTAACTTAGTACCTGAGTTCGCAACCGACGAAGCATATTATTTAAACTTAGAACAAGTTGTTGGTGATAAATATAAATCAAGAACAAATCCTACACAAACTACTATGCTATTCTCTACTAAAGAAGAAATGGAAGGATTTATAGATTCATACTTAACTCCATTTGCCGAATCTACTACAGGCGGAGGATACAAATATCTTGGTAACAGAAAAGTAGCTGAGTCATATGCTAAACAATACATGCTTACTGACAAAGGTTTAGAGTTTAATCAACAACGATGGAACAGTATGTTTGAAGCTGAACAAATCAAGAGTGCTTTGAACTCTAACTTCGAGAGAAGATACGAAAAGAAAGCTGCTGAAAACTTCTTGTTTGGAGATAAATCTGCTAAAAGAATTGGCGAGTCATTAGACTTTATAGAATATTTAAATAAAAAGAATTTATCTGCAATGACTGCTGATGATTTAGGACGTATCTATTACAATAAATACAGCGGAATGAAAGTAGGAAATGTAGAAATCACTAAGAACTTAGCTGATGAGATTAAAGAGAATATTAAAGATACATTCGGGTTCCATCCTAGAGATGAAAACGGTAAACCTCTTGAAAAGAAAGTATTACTAGATGCTACTGCAGACAATGCTATAGCTTCATTTGAACATGTTAAAGAACAAGAGAAATATTATAAAAATGCATTAAACACAGTTTTTAAAGCTCACAACATAAATCCTAGTCAACATGGTAGTTATGGAGCAACTATAGCTAAGAGTGGTCAAATTATGGCCGCAATCAATAATGATTTTATTACTCTTAATGATGCATTAAGTGTTCCAGTAGCTAACTCTGTAGGTGAATTCATGGACTTATCTGAAAAAAGTGTACGTAACTTAGCATTAAATGCTGATACTCAACTTATGCCTAAAGCTTTAGTAGATAATATGTATGAATTTAAACTAAGTAAAGATTTCTATTTCAATAAGAAAGCTAGTAATATTAATGGTCTTATGTCACCTAAAGAGTATCAAAATATAATTCAATATAGTCTTGATAGTTCTGACCCTGGTATGAATTTTATAGATAAACTTATTAAAATACAAACAGGTGCAACACGTCAATTAACAGAAACTGAAAGAATACAATCTGGTAGACAAGTATTTTATCAATTTGTAAATGATGAATTATCTAAAGATAAAGTGCTTAGCAAGAATCAACATATAATAGAACTAGGTAATTATGTACAAAAGAAAGATTATAATTTACGCCATGCTTTATCATATTTAGAACAAGGTATTTCTGAAGTTCGTGAAGCAAATCCAGAAGCTGGAGTTATTAGATCGAGTGCAAAACGTGGAATAAAAACTAATTATCTAATGAGTAAATACAGAAACAATCTAACTCCTGAAGCAATGGCAGAAACTATGAAAAGTATAGGTAAAACTGTAGATGTGTCTTCAGCAAAAGGTACAGAAAGAAAGAAAATGGTTGAGAAGTTAGTCAACAGCTTTGTTGTAGATGAAGGTACTTTCTCTAGAGATTTAAAAGCATTACATGGTTCAAACACTGATGCTATAGAAGATACTATGTTAGCATATCGTACATTAAAAAAGCAATACGGAACATTTTTTAATGACTTAATAAATGCCGCAGGTAACGTAGATATGAATCTAGTATTTAATGAAAAGTCTGGTAGACTATTTGTTCAAAAAGGAGAAAAGATGGTCGATTTAGATAATATAGCTAGAATCATAAGCGACCAAGGTGCTTTATATGGTAAGAGTGGAAGTCAAAGACTTGCTATACACCATGTACTAGAATATGATCAAAGAACAAAGGCTTTAAAATACAGAACTAATTTAGATGACCATTTCGGTGGGATGAAGACTTTAGTTGAAAGAATTAATAAGTTAGCAGAAAAGGGTGAAGTAGACCTTGACTCATTCAGAAGAGCTACTGGTAAATTACAAGTCGATCTTAATGAAGCTCCTGTTTATAAATATAATTATGGTTCTTTATTATTAGCTAATAGCCCTGTTGATATAAGAGGAGTAGACCCATTATATCCTGAACTATTTAAAGAAGATGGAGAATTTCATAGTATTATAACTCGTATGAGCAACAATGATAAATTCAATGTCGATGATTTACAAAACATAATGGAAAGAAGAATACCAGAATCTTTAGAGCCTGGTAAACTTGATCCTATGCAAAGATCATTAATGTCTCCAGACGTAGTTCCTATACTACAAGAATTCAATAGAGCTACTACTAATAACTCTGTTGTTGATAGAATATTAAAACATATAAATGATACTGGTAAAGAAACTAAAGAGACTAAAGGTATAAAAGTAGTCAATGAATTATATATTCCACAAGGCTCTGGAGGATTTGATAACTATGGTCGTCCAGTATCAGTATCTGCTTTTAATAGAAACTGGATAAAAGCGAACACTATAGAAGAAGCTAGTAAGACATATGAAAATCTATTAATAGGTGCTAGAGTTATAGACACTAAACAAGTACATGCAAATATATATAAAAATGTTAAAGAAGTCGGTAATCTAGCAGGTGACTTTGCAATAAGACAATTAAATATGTCAAACCAAAACATATCTCAATTAGTTAAATATAAGAGAAATTCAGTAATTGATTCTATTATAAATAAATACTCAAATGATCCAGATAGAAAGTATATAGCAGATGATGTTGAACAAATAATGTCTGAAGTAGAACATATAGTAAGAGGTTCTGTATATGAACAAGGTAAACTTATGGACCCTGAATTATTTGAAAGACTTATCGGAGATAACCCTCAAGACGTCAGAAAGATAAGCTATAACTTAAATGCTATTCCTGCTATAGAAGCTATGCTTGAAAGAGAAGATCCTGAGAAATTAATCAAAACTAAAATCCCTCAAATGAGAGAGATGTTTGGCGAATTAAAGAGAGACGAAAATGGACATTATAGATATGTTAAGGCTCCTGGTACTATTATTAAACGTGGAGAGACTATATTCCCTTACGAAGCATTTGGTGATATAGAAAAAAGATTTGGCTCTAAGTTTCCAGAAAGCGTATTAAGTCTGAAATTTAGAAATAAAGAAGGCATTGAATTATCTGAAGCTGAAATATCAAAAATTATAAATGATACCTTTAGTAAGCAAGATATTAACATAAAAGATGTAATCAATCTATTTTCAAATGGCGATGAATTTACTGCAGCATACGAAGTAGCACATATTTCTCAACAAGAATTACCTAAAACTTTTTCTAATAGTGCTGAAAAATCTATGACTCGTATACCATATGCAAAAGCTGGTTCACATGACCCAAGGATAAGAAAGATATTAACTGATACTGAAAAAGATCATTGGGTTAAAAATATCGTATTAAGAGATGAAACTCTTGATGCTTGGTATCATGATTTAGAGAAAGCTTATAAAGATGGTAGTAAGACAGCAAAAGACATTCTTAAACAAAATGGTTTTGATACTATACAAGATTTAAAAGAAGCCGCTAAACGTGAAAGATTACTTTATCGTGATTTTGTATTTGGTGAAAACAGTATATTCGGTATGGTATCTGTAATAGCTAATGATAATGTTACAGGCCATGAAAATATGGGTCATCAAATGTCTAGTGCATTAGGTGAAGCTATAAGACTTACTGGTAAATATACAGCTAAACCAGGTGCTAGTAATACTGAACAATGGGAATCAGGTATAAATAAAGTAGCTGAAATAATAGCTTCTGATCCTAAGAAGTTTGGTTTTATAAGAGAAATGGATAATAGCAAAGGAGTAAACGAAGCTAAGACTCTTGACATTTCTCAAAACTTATCATTGCTATTTAGTACAAATACATATGATAAAAATAAAAAAGGTATTGAAGTATTAGACTCTGAAAAGATAATTAATTTATTCAGAGAAATAAACAAAACTATACTTAAGAATGCTCCAGAAGAAGATAGATTAGTTCATACTAATCTTGAAGGCGTAGATGAATTAGTTGGAGCTGTTAAGACAATAACTGTAGATGGTAAAAGACATGCCATTGGTTCTATAGGCGTTACTTCTACTGCATTCGCTGAAGATTCAGAAGTGCAATCTGGTGTCAGTCAAGAATATCTTGACGCTAAAAAAGCTTTAAGACAATACGCTCATATGCTAGATCAAGTAAAGGCAATTAAGCCTGAAGATCTTACAGAACAACATATTAATTTACTTAAAATTCTACCAGAAAGAATAGAAGAAATACGTAACGAAATAGATGCTATGTCTGATGGTGCTGCATTTATGAAAGTAGATGATCAACTTAGAAACATACTTAGCAACTCAGCTTTAAACAGTACTACTGAAAGACGTTTGAGTAATTTAATTACAAATAGTGGTGATCCTTATGGATATACTAAATTAATAGAAGAAGCTTCTGATAAGTTAATAGCTCGTAATAAAGATGGAGAATTTGAAATAAATAAAAAGTATAGAACAGATAATGTCAATAAGCCATGGTTAGAAGATGTTAAACAACAAATTACTTTTAATCCATTAGAAGAAGATGAGCTAACTGAAAAGATGTTAAAGGAAGAAGAATATAGACATCTTGAACCTATATACAATGAAGTGGTCAGAAAACGTGGTATGAAACTAGGAACTGATAGTGCCGAATTATTCTATCAAGGTAATATCGCTTATGCTGGTGCTAAATTTAATGCTGGCGGAAATGTTGATTTACAGCCTTTACTAGATAAAGGAGTAGAAGTTGTACCTGCAGAAAAATATATAGGTAATCTTGGTAGAGCTTCAGCTGGTCAATTTGTAAACTCATATGCTGACAAAACTATATTATTAGACTTAGGTGAAAATTATGCTAATATGTCTGAAACAGGAAATAGATACATAGCAGTGCCTGGATTAGGTAATGTAGTTAACAGTCAAGAAATTAAAAGAGATTGGCAAAAGACTGCAGGCGCTTTAGCTAATACATGGCAAGAATGGTCTAACATAGGATTTAATGATACTGAAGAAGGTCTTAGATTAGTTAGCAGAATGGATGACTTATACGATAAATTAAATACTGAAAGTCAACAAATAGTTAAGAAAGGTAATGTATTTGCAGAGAAAGCGAAAGTGAGAGTTAATGCTCCTGCGCAACGTCTTAAAATACAAGCTACTCTTGGTGAATCAGAACTTCATGATCCATTAATAGATAAGATAAGAGCAAATACCCCTGACAGTTATAAAGTTGATGAAGACTGGTTCAGAAACAATGCGACAATATTAGGTAAGTCAGTATCTGAATGGGAAGCACATGGTCCTAATGGTTCTAGTTTATATTATAACTACAGATTATCATCAATGTCAGATTTCCAAAATAAAGGATACTTTGATTATGATTTCATGAGACAAATGGGATTTACTAAAAAAGATGCTAGTGGAAACATGGTACCTATTACCGATAAAACTGAATTAAGAAATGAAATGACAAACTATTTAAAAACTCATGCTACTATGGATATTTCAGACCGTTATCCTAATATATATGATACATCTGCACTTACTAGCTACACATTCTTAGATACAACATTAGCTGATAATGCTACAGCTGTAGCAGGACATACTTTATCTAATCTTAATGGTGACCTTGACGGTGACTCACTTTCAACAGTTAAAATAGCAAAGAATAATGTAAATTATCTTTTATACAACAAACATAAAGAAGATTCTATGGCACAAATGAAAGCTGATTTAAAAGCTCAAAATATAGACATAGATTCTTTAGACAAAGATATGGTTGAAGAAAACTTACGTAGAAATACTATTCAATCAATGAAGCAAAATCATGTTAAAGGTACTGCTGAAGAACTTGGCGAAGCTTATGATTTCTTTAGAGGAAAAGAATTAGAATCTATTAGAGTCGCTGTAGACAATGCTAAAGTTGTAAGAGAAAATGTAGCAGAGACACTTGCCAAAGATAGCGGTAGAGCTTATAAATCTATGGCTCTATCAGTAGATGGTAACAGCTTATTGGCAGAAGTAGAAGGCGGCCGTTCATCTCTTGGTAGATTAAGAACATTTAATAGAAGAGAAAATGTTGGAGCTGGAGAATTAATTAAAAGCGATAACGAATTAAAAGGTTATTTCGCAGAAGCTGTAAATGTATTAGATAAACAACCTGATTTATTTAAAGGCGAAAAGTTTAAATACGTTGAAGGCATGAGAGAAATAGGAGATAAAGAATCTGCTAAAACTATTGTTTCGTTTGGTAACAACCAAAGAGAAGCTTTAGATGAAATGCTTTATATATTACAAAAAAGTGGTAGTCAAGTAGCTGACCAAGCAGAAACTGCAGCACTTGGAAGAATCCAACAAAATAAATATGTCGAATCACTATTATTCAAAGGTTCTAAAGATGCCATCGGTTTAGTTGATGCTCAATTATATGCTATGAAACAAGCATCTGATAATTACTTTGCTCAAGCAGAAAAAGATACTGAACGTAGATTAAGATTATCTGGTATGAGCGAAAGTGAAATCAGAAATAGTCCCGAACTAAAAGCTATTGCACTAAAAAGAGGAAATATAACTTTATTCTCTGGTGGTTCAGAACAAGATATTATATCAGCCAAAAAGCTTAAAATGTACGCTGGTGATGATCGTTTTATGTCATTTGGTGGAACAATGCAATCAATAAGAAGTGCTAGAGCTACACAAGAAACTCGTGAAGATTTCTTAAATTGGTTTGAACGTTATGGTAGATTTTCTACTGTAGCTAGTCAATTTGATACATGGGTAGATGATGGTACATTAAGTGAATCTATGATTAACAAGGCCTCTGCTTATATTGATAAATATGAAAAAGAAGGCGTTAAAGATGCTACTGAAAAAGGTAAAGCAATGTATCTTGCTGAACAATATTATGACACTATAGATACATTAAATAAGAATAACGAAAGCTTTAGAGCAGATGCTAACTTATTTGCTGTATTCGGTAGAAATGGTGGTAGTGTAGAAAGATTAGTTAATGTAGAAGGAGCTTCTGGCGAGAGTCACACAGCTTTAATACAAAGTTTATTAAGTGGTCAAGATGTATCTTATAAAGAACATGATTTTGAAAAACAAGGTACTAGAGTTATGGCAGATAGATTAAAAAATATAAACAATTTTAAAAACATTACTAAAGCTGGTAGCGAAACATTAGAACATATAATTGAAGGTGGCAAAGATAGCTTATTAAGTAGCCCTGCTTCTATAATAGGATTTAGTGCTATCGGTTTGGCTATAGGTGTAGCTGCTGCAGGATATGCAGGTGGACCACTTAAGAAGAGTAAAGCTGTTCAAGATGAACAACAACAAAGACAACAAGCAGACGATAGGATGACTGTCCCTGAATTTTTTGACAATCAAGGAGGCTTTGTTACAGGTAATTCACAACAAGGCTATATTATCAATATCAATGCTAATACTAAGAAAGGTGAACGTCATATGAAAAGAGCTATGAAAGAAGCAGTATCAGCCTCTGTTGGTGGCGCAGTAAGTATAAATATGAATTTCAAAAGTAATAGTAGTGGTGGATGGTCAGATAAAGATATCGAAAAAATAATTAATAATTATATGTAAAACTATATTATTAAATAGGATATATTATGGATAGGCTTAGATTGTCCTAGGCCTATCGTTTATTATATGTAAAGGAAGTGAAAAAATGGCTAATAATCTTTCAGATATAAGAGATAAATGGGCAGAGATGAAAGTCTCTAAAGTAGAAAATACTGATATGGACATAGAAGATTTTGTCCCTAATATCTATGAAATGATAAAAGAAGATTGTATTACTGAATACCTAGGGTCCATATCTGATTCTTTAAATAAAGGTAAAGATGATTATAAGAATGTAGCTTATTATTGCGAAGCTCCTTACAGTGAAACTCTAGGCTATGATGATAAAGAAAAAGTCTGGGTATTAAGTGTAGACGGTATAGAATATAATAAGAACATGCTTGACATGGGCTCTATAGATGGTGATACATATGGTTTTAGTTTTTCTGATATAGATGATGGTGGCAAAAGCGCAACTATAGGTTCTAAAACATATAAAGGGTTTGAAGATTATATTAAATCTATGAACTGTGTTAGTAGCGGTGGCGACGACAGAGGCGGTATTAAAGTCAGAGCTGCAGGTGTAGACTGTGCCGAAATCCCTCACTACGAAGCTGTAGTTGTCTATAATAAAGATACAGAATTAGAAGCATTAACATGGGACCAAATAGAAGGATTAGCGGTATCTAAAAAAGCTGAGATACAATATGCTCCTTATCTTATAAATAAAAATAAGAGCGATGATCCTAACAAATGGACTCTTTCAGAAAGAGATAAATCACACTCTGTTTTGTTTTATAAAAACAAACAAGACGGAATAACTACTTATCTAGAAGTAGTTAAAAAAGATGCTTCTTATTTATTTAGCTCATCTAGTGATTATGCTGGCGGTACTCCTATGTTAGTCGTAGGAGCTGGTAAATCTTGGGGTAAGGATACAGTACTAGATGGTTATAAAGCTCAAAAAAGAATTAAAGAGCTTTTAATAGATAAGAAGAGCAGCATACAAGATATGATACTAATACTTGATGCTCACACTACTACTGCAGTTAGAACAGCTCCTACATATACATGTTATACCTCTTTATATTATTTCCCCGAAACAGTGAAAAATATAATACAAAGTTGGATCAATAAACAAGATGGTAGACCATTAAGTAGATTAACATATTCTCCATTCGGTACAGATAAATATGGACGTTTATTAGGTACACTATATGTTAAGATGAAAATGAACGGAGAATCTGTATGGATTAATGTATCTAAATATGTTCAAGCAGGTACTAATTTTACTGAACCCGATCCTGATTTTAGTGGTTCTCCAGAATTAGAAGGTATTTATAACGGACTAAGCAATGATGCATTTAAAATAGGAAGTTATAATAATTCTTATAGATTTATAGATGATAGTAATGTTAATGGAAATAAATCATTTGAAAAGATGATAAAACTTCATGAATCTCTTACTGGCTTAGAATGGAATGCAGAAAAAGAATGTACCGTATTGCTTGGCGATAGTTTCTTTTTAATTCCCCCACAAAGTATTCGTAATGTAAGTAACATAGATTATACAAAAGTACCACTATTAAGAAGTAAAGGTACCATGGTCAAAAACCAAGCTAACCGTGAACAAGTACTTGAAATGGACGTATTCTTTTATGGTGAAAATGGTATTAACGGTATCCCATATAAAGCAGAAACGCCTAATGGTACAAAAGTTACTTACTATATGAATGGTTTGAGAGCATTATTTGCTCAATTCAGAATATGTCCTTTCTTACCTATTCATAATTATTATATTAATAATGTACTAGGAATAGAAGCTGTAACAATGGTAGGTATTTCACTTGATACAGTTGAGGGATTTCCTAAATTGCTTAAAGCTACTCTTACTCTTCGTGAGTTTAATTACAGAGTTTATATGCCAGATTTGCCTATACAATATGTAAATAGTGATACTGGTAAAATACAAGATTTCGAACCTATATTTGCCAAATGTTTTGAATGGGAAGTTTATAGATATTATTATCAAAGATGTATCATGCACGGAGAAGAAATAAGCAAATATACTTATAATACATATGAGTATGGCGAATATTATTATTCTTATAAGAACGTCTTACAACGTGCGAATTTAACTTCTCAAAGTATAGAGTTTTATGTACCAGATGATAGCTGGTTAACTAAGGCTTTGCAATGTAAAAAAGATAAAGATAGATATGGCCAAATGATATCTTCAGTATCATTAAATAGTGATGAATCAAATTATGTAAATGAAATAGCTGGCGATGATCCATTAGTAGATAATGATACTTTTAAAAGTAAACTTAAAACATTGCTTAAAGATAGTAGAGTTCAACTTAAAAATAAATATAATACATCAGATAGCGTAATTGGTGTTAATACTAATGATATATTCCGTACTGATGATTATGCTACATCATGGTCTAAATCAAAAACTCATGTTATGGATGTTAAACCTAGCGATCTTAAAACTATATTCAATAACAGATTAAATGTATTATTTAATTTAGGATGGGTTAATGATGTTACACTAGATGAAGGACTAAATAGTGCTAATACAGCAGTCGTATGGACATTTAACATTAAGCTTGATACTACAAAAGTTAGTCTAGATAATATTAGAGAATATGTTAGAGATTTATCAACTAAGACAGATGAAGGTGCTTCATCAGCTAATTTCTTTAAAGATGGATACGGTAAATATATTGTAACAGCTCAATATGATGAAAACAGTAAGTTTGTTGGCGTATCAGCTGCTTATGATGCAGGACTTGCCGCTATAATGGCTGCAGGCTCAGGAAGTAATAAACCATCTAAAGTTAGTACAACTTCTGAAGTATTTAATTATGCAAACTATACAGATCCTAAAGCTATGAAATTCGTTCCTTATATAAAAGACTTAAACGGCAACAGTGTAAGTATAGATCTAGATTTATTACATGTAGTAACACAAAACACTTTTACAGAAATGTATTTAAAAGCTCAAGATGGTTTTGCTCCTCAATTTATGGGTGGAGGAGATGTAACATTTGAAATAATGTTTACTACACAAGATTTATTAGTAGTATCATTAATGAATCAATTACCTGCTTATGCATTACAAACAACCAAAACATATCGTAGAGTAATGCCTTGTTTCCCAGTTAAAGCTAAAAATGATTATTTGCAAATGCTAGGAATTAATGAATGCTTAGTTGAAAATGTTAATGTAACAACAGTAGATGGTTTCCCTGGAACTTATCAAATACAAATGAGATTCACATCTGTAGATAGAACATTAAGACAAAGAGAAGCTTTACGTAAAATAAATACTAGTGGATTTACTAGTGATATAGCATCTACTAACATAAAAGATTATTTCTCATTAGAAGAAGCATTAGCACAATCTGAATTGTATCCTGACTTAGATTTGCCTAGCCTTGCTGAATTAGAGAAATTAGGTTGGAGTTATTTAAAATATGCTAATGAGAATAGAGCATATGTCGATCCTGATTTCTATATTATATATTCTTATCAATACAGCGCTCAGATGACTAAAGAGATAGTTAAAACATATTTGTATGATAAGTATTATGTAGCAGCTGAAAAGGATAAAGAAGACGGTACAGAAACAAAAACAGTAGGTCAATGTTCTGCCAGTGATTCTGTATTACATATGGAAGATGACAGCGGTCTTGTTCTAGCAACTAAACTTAATAAGATAATGGGACTTGATGTGTGCGATAATAGTCAAAACTCTGTATCTAAATATGCGCAAGAGTTAATGAGTCAGCTTAACGTTTCAGGTGAACAAGAAACATTGTTTAAAAAGGGTAGTATGTTCGCGTCTGATAATTTCGATGACTTAATGGAATTAGGTACAACTTTATCTTGCTTAACAGCTTATGGTATAGAAAATGGATGGCAAATAAAAGAAGGTTGGTTTGCTACATTGTCTCAAACTTATGTTAATGATTTGGTTGAAAGATTAAAAGTATCAGGCATTAACAAAGCTAATAGTAAAAAAGAAGACAAAGAATCGAAATGGGTAAACGAAATATATACAAAGAGAAGAAACGCTATTCTTGCTATAAATGAAATATTATATTCTCCAATGGAATTAGAAGGCGGAAATAGATATGCTGATTTATCATGCGTTGCTGATGCTTTTTGTAAAGTATTTGATACAGACGCTGGTATAAGACTATTAAATATTTTAGACCCTATGGGCAATTATTCAAAAGGCGGATTAAAAAAACTTGCTACTACTGCTGGTGAAAGTGGTGGAGCAGCTAGTGGTCACTTTAGCGAAAAAGATGGTTATTATTACGGAGACTCTTCTTTTACTACTGATAATTCTGGTGAAAAATTCGATGAAGATACGTGGGCTGAAGGTAATCTACCATTATTTTTACAAGGATATATTTACGCAGCAGGTTGTTGTCGTACTGGCCAACAATATAACAAGAATAATAATGACTGGGCTCCGCAACAATTTATTAATGGTGATACTAATAAACCTAATATAAGATATAAAGATAATAAAGTAGTTAAAGCATATGACGAAAATGATAAAGATATAAAGAAGATAGCTAAAGATAAGAATTTAAGTACGGAAGATGCTTATTGGTATTATGTAGCTACTGTCGGAGATTTCTTCGGCGCTTGGGGAATAGGTAAATACAATATCAAAAGAATACAAGATATGATGTGTCCTAAGAGCCAAGTTAATTATAAATGTAAAGAAATGTACGACTTAAGTAAAGATCCTAAATGGTGTGAAAAAGGATTCCTTGATCCATATTATAACTACCAAGGTTATAGAAGTAAAAAAGGTCGTGATTATATAAAAGCTATATCTACTAATGCATGTGATAACTGTGTAGCTTTCATACGCGTAGTATTACAAAAGCTAAAAGAGATGTTAATAGATGGTTATTTTATAAGCGAAGTAGACGTTATAGCTGGAAACCATGACCAAGTAAAAAAAGAATGGGACGAATATGTTGATCAATGGGATAGTTCTTTAAACTATAATAGTGGTGATCAAGACCACGGCAGTGGTAAAAAGCTACAAGAAGAAGCGCTTAATGATGCGATAGAAAGGAAATATGGTATGTCTAAAGAAGACATGGATGCATTAATAGAAGATGATATACCAACAAGTTATTCTCAAATATTTAGCGCTAGAATGATTTATCCAGTTATGTTAATGGCAATAGACTGTAATGCTAAAATAGCTAAACTGGTAACAAAGAGAAATTATGATGAATTAAATAATATGACTCTTGGTACTTCTGTAGGTACTGCTGACTGTACTCCTATGAATAAATTCTTACAAGCATTAGCTGGAATTAAAATGTTAGGAACAAATATGGAAACAGATACCGACGCTACAACATCAAATGCACAAAAGATATTTAATACTTTAATGCAAGAGATAGCTGAAAACTTCTCTAATGATCCTAGAAGATATGTACTTCATAGTTTCTATGACATGCTTACTACTGATAAAAGAGGTAGATTAGTAAGGGCCTTCCCTACATTCTATATTATATTTGTAGATGAAGGTAGACGTATAGGTACATGGAAATTATACGATAACTTCTACAACATGTCGGCTATAAGCAATATAGATATTGTTAAATCTAGAAAAGTACCATCAGATACATGCACATTTACTATGAGTAATTTATATACTTCATATGCTTCTACATACGATAATACAGTGTATCAACAATACGTAGATGTATATGGTGTTAAAGATTATTTTAATAGTATATTCTCTCCTCGTGCTTATTTAAATACAGAAGAAATGATACGTGGACGTAAACAATTAACAGACACTACAGTATTAAGTGCAGGTGTTAGAATTCATGTAAGAATGGGCTATGGCTCTGATGGCTCTAAATTGCCTATAGTATTTAATGGTAAAATAGCCGAGGTTAACTGCGGTGAAACTATCGATGTAGTATGCCAAGGTGATGGTCATGAATTAATGAATCCATTAAATGCATTCGGCGAACTTGAAGCCAAATCCCTTGAAGAAGCACAAAGCTGGGTTACAATATGTAAAGATATCCGTGGAGCAATAGCTCGTGGTGGTGAAACTCCTAAGAACTTAGTTGCAAAATTAATGACTGCTAAATACGGTGGCGTAGTTAAAACAGCTATCAGAAAAATGTTTAATAACAGATTCTTCTCTGAAAACCCATTTGGTATATATCATTTCGGAGACCGAAGATTTAAAGATATATTTACAGATAGTGAAATAGTTCAAAACTTATACGAAGTATCAGATGAAGCTATATTATCAGGTATAACAGCTTTAGTCCCTGATAAGTCAGAAAGTAATTCGACTCCTACAATCAACTGCTCAATACAAGATAAATCAATGTGGGAAATAGTTAATCTATGCGCTCATGCAGGTGATGATTATTTTGCAGCAATCAGAGACTTTGGTATGAGAAGTACATTATGTATGATGAAAGGTAATCATTATTATGCATATGCTTATAAGAAAGTAAACGGCGTTATATATGAAAGACGTAAACCTTTCCAACAATATCATTATTTCGATTCTTATAACGATATAATTTATAACAGTATTGAAGCTACAGAAGCTAATATGAAAACTAATGCTGTAGGTACATGGCAAGCAACAGACTTTATCTGGGGACATGAACAAGCTACAGTAGGCCCTGTATATCTAGATATGAATATATATCCTGAATATCAAAAATCTATGACAGTAGATACTGGTCTTATAGCTAGTGGTAACGGCGGTATCGATATACCACTTATAACTGGCTTATCAGAAAGATGGTCAACTGATGCTGATGATGATAAAGTCAACAAACAATTAGCAAGAAAAATAACTACCAACGTACTTAGAGAATCTGTAAAAGATATGTATGATGGACAATTATGTGTAATAGGAGATCCTTCAGTTAAACCATACGACAGATTTGATATCGTAGATACATATGAAGATATGTCTGGACAAATGGAAGTAGAAACAGTTGTATTTAGTATGAACAGTGAAACAGGTTTTACTACTACAATAACTCCTGATTTAATAGTTCGTGCAGTAGACTGTACTCAAGAAACAAGTTATCAAAATATAACTGGGCATTTCTTAGCTACTGAAGGTATAGCTGTTACAGCTAGATTAGGTATGGCTAAATTAATTGAATCTAGTGCTACAGCAACTTTAACTTCTTCAATAATGTCATCTGCTAAACTAAGTTCTTTAGTAGAAAGCCTAGGTGGAGCAGAAGCTTGGGCAAGTCTTAATCAATTAATAACTTCTACTACGGTTGGAACTGAAACTGCGGGTGTAGCTGCTGTATTATTAAATCCTGTAACATTGATCGAAACAGTTGTTGCTGGTGCCTGTATATTTATAATTGCAAAGAATATTCAAGCTGCTTTATTTAATTGGTTAAGAAACGTTCAGGCTTTAACCGTTTATCCTATAAATAAATATCAAAGACAATTGATAGCTGGTATGGCAGGTCATCGTGGTTCTGTAATGGGTTACCCTTATAAACAATCTAAGGACTCTATACAAGCTATGATAATGGCAGGTTATGAAAAGATAACTGATGTGCCTATAGTTGGTTCATTAACTAAATCTTTCTGTAAAGGCTCAAATGTAGATAGTGTATTTGAACATTGGAGAGAATCTTTAGGTATAGCTCAAATGTCTAATGATACTAATTTATCTATAGAAAATTTATATCAAGAAATATGTGGTTATGCTTCAAAAGAGTATTCATCTAATGGAGCTGAAATACAAGCTCTTAAATTCAAAGATAGATTATTAAGCTTTAATACTAAAGGCAAAACAGATCAAACATTCTTACTTTATCAAATAGGTGGTATCGATGATCCAGATAAAAAAGAATACAAAAATTTACCTCCTGATGAAAAGAAAAAAGTAACAATAAAAGAATTGCCTACTAATAAAAGAGTTTTAGCTTTAACTCCTATAGAAGATGATGACGAAATTAAGCTTGCTAAAAGTGGCGGACATTCTGTTATTAAAAACTTTAAAATAGCTCATGCAACTAGTGCTTTAGAAGTAGGTATGAAATTTGAAGGTGGAGATAGAGTTATTAAATATATCGTAGATAATAAAGGTAAAGTTTTTGATTTACCTATGATACAAACAGATGCTATATATGTAATAAAAGTAATAATGCAAGATGAAGCTCTACAAGGAGCAGAGCTTACTTTTAATAGTGGTACTAGAGTTAATGATTCGCGTTCATGGAAAAGTACAGGATTTGCATTCGTACTTGACTGTGATAACAAAGATTCATTAATAACAGCAATTAAGAACGCTAGAAAACAAACAGATTGCGAAACATTAGGACCAGATAATAAAAAAATAAAACGTCATGTATTTTCTTATCAAGACACTGATAATGGTGTTGCGATAACAGTATATCCAGGAAAGTCAGGTGAATAATATGTCAAGTTTAAAAAATACGATACGTTCTAACGTAGTTAATAGAAGTGATAAATATAATATATCTCAACAAAAGATAGCTAAAGTAATTGAGGTATCAAATTCAAATTGTTACACTGTCTCTGTTATAAACAGGGACGGTGCTAACACAGTAGAATATAATGTTGCTATAAGAAAAGATAGTAATGATAAAGGATTGGTTAGTTGGGAACCAGTTGTTGGTGATCTAGTTAATATAGCTGAAGACGGTAGACGTTTTGTTATAACTGGAAGATATGATAGCTCAATTAATAATAGTACTAATTATGATTATTATAGTAACAGTATAAATAGTACATTAGGTGGATTTCTACAATAGATAAGGAGTGATGTATATGAGTTTAGAAGATAGCAAAGATAATTTATTTACTAAGGCTGTTGCACAATCAGAGAAAGCTGATACCAATACATCTAAAGGTATTATAAATAAGAATTCTGGTTCATCCATGGTTTATGATAAAGAAGGTAATGTTAACTTATCATCTGGTAATTATACGCAATATAAACATAATGCTAAAGCAGGTTCTGCTACAGAAATAAGTTTACATTCTAATACAATAACTGTACAAAAAGATATTGTAACTAGTGATTTATGTGTAAACTATCATAAGCTTAATTCTCAATTATATGAATTAACTAATATGAAAGAAGTTATGAATACTTCAATAGGGAACTTAACTATGATGGGTACAGTACTTGTTAAAGTTTGGGAACCAACATTACAGAAATGGGTTCTTATAAGACGTCAAGTTCGTGTACCAGTATTTAGTAATATACTAGATCCTTATGCTGTAGATAAAAATATAGATTTAGATTTGGATGATGCTTATGACAATATAGCTGATTATAAAATATCTAAAGATAATTCAAGAAAATAGGTGATACAGTATGATAGATTTTCAATTAAATAAAAATGGAGATTTACTATTTGAAGAATCACAAGTCTTAAATAATAGTTTTGAATTAAACTTCTTTGTATCTAAAAGTGATACATTAACTATAAATTTTTATACCGAAAATCTATCTTCGTTCTCATATCTAGAGAATCATAAAGAAGATAGAATACTAAATCCTGGTATGTGTTTAAAT
>ERZ1026862.23-NODE-23-length-72663-cov-5.988706_pt1 | contig 72663 bp, 60 predicted proteins | sample MGYA00380161_ERZ1026862 | MGnify/ENA primary metagenome ERZ1026862 (study PRJEB33269, sample SAMEA4719797) | human gut metagenome | biome: human-associated habitat; feature: organic feature; material: feces | place: Cameroon | collected 2013-10 ... | reverse complement strand
GCCCGGAGAGACTGAGGGACAGGATATTCACGAAGCTCTTTGATGTGGCGGAACTTGCACAGCTTGACGACAAGGACAGAATCAAATACATTAAATCCATGAATACGGAACGGGACACATACAATCAGATCGAGTACGCGCGTGAGACTGGACGTGAGGAAGGCAAAGCAGAAGGTCTTAAGGAGGGACTTGAAGCAGGACGTAAAGAAGGCAAAGAGGAGGGTATAAAAGAAGGCCGTGAGAAGGGACGCAAGGAAGGCAAAGAAGCAGGACGCAAGGAAGGTCTCAAAGAAGGACGTGAGGAAGGTCGAGGAGAGGAGCGCTTGAAAATCGCGATGAACCTTATACGGGTTGGAGCATCTTGCGAGATTATCACGCAAGCCACAGGGCTCTCAGCAGAAGAAGTTTCCAAGCTAAAGGAAGAGATGAGTAATGCATAGCAATTGGGGTATATCATCCTGGCATCGGCCCGGCTTGACGACGAGGACGGAATCAATTACATAAAATCCATGAATACGGAACGCGGCACTTGCAACCGGATTGGCTCCAGGCTTGACTGCCGCTCGAAAACAATTATCGCCCGACTCTATATCTCTATAGAGCCGGGCGAAATAAGTCTGCCGCCTTCACGGAACTGGCAGGGTGTTTCGACATGCGAAACCTAAGCTAGTTTATTCAGTTTTGCGCTCCCTGTTACGGGTAAGCTTTTCCTTCATTGCATCAACACAATCATTGATGGCAGTCTCGAAGGACTTCGCGTTTCTTTCAATAACCTGCGAACCTCCCGGAACATGTACCTGAAGCTTCACATTCTTGTTCTCATGCTCCTCGAGAAGAGAAAGCACAACTTCCACATCGGTAATGGTGTCATCGAAACGGCTGATTTTTGAAACCTTCTTCTCAATGAAATCAAGAAGTTTCTGATCCGCATCGAATTTGAGTGAATGAACTCTAATCTCCATAAATACCTCCATTTTTACTCCTCCGGTTTCCCGTCAGAGAGATTACCGTTAGCATCATCCTTGATTCCAGAAGTGTTCCTGGCCCGCGGATGAGCATTTAAATAAACACTTTTCAGCTTCTCGATAGTGTTATGGGTATAGACCTGAGTCGCCGCCAAGGAAGAGTGTCCGAGCAACTCCTTAATGGAGTATAGATCTGAACCGTCATTCAGCAGTTCCGTCGCCAAAGTATGCCTGAGCACGTGAGGCGATTTCCTGCCCGTGATGCTGTCAACATTTCCTAACTCGCTCTTCACCGCTCTATCGACCAAAACCGGATAAACACCGGCTCCTGTCAATGTTATGAGGAATGGCTCATTCGCGGTCCTTTCCCGTCCGACTATCGCTTCCGCTGCTTTCAAATATAATAAAATTTCTTTAGAAAGTGCAGGTGTAAGAGGAATTTCTCGCATTTTATTTCCTTTTCCGCTAACAGTGATAATCCTTCGTCTGAAGTCAATACTGCCGATTCTCAATGAAATCAATTCGGCCCGTCGCATGCCGGTTTCATATAGTGTGCTGATAATCATGCGTCTGAGCCTTCTCGAATACAAGTCGGAAGCCAGCTTATAAGCGCTGGAAGACATCGGAGTGCCATCATGGAGGGACCCGGCGACATTTTCCAGAGCTTTCAGAGATTCCCCATCTGCGGAGGGCAAAGTCTCCCTGAAATAATCCTCCATTGAATCCTGACGATAGAAAACGGGTAGCCGTTTCTCACACTTTGGCCGGCTGACAAGCTTCACCGGATTGCATTTGAGAAGACCTTGCCCCATAAGCCACCTGCAGAAACTGCTGAGCACGGACAAATGCTGATTGATGGTTCTGGCATTGAGCTTGCGCTCATCGCAAAGATAGACTTCATAATTCCTTATGATAGTCTTGTCCAATGCCCTCAGAATGAAATCCACATCAGCATTGACCTTTTCCTCCTGCGAAGCAGCCGGATCCTGGGGAAGGGAATAGCTCGCGGCATATTCATTGAACTCCTTCAATATTCCGGCATAGATTTCCTGAGTCCGGCGCGAATAGCGTCTGACACCCATTATATATAAGAGGAAATCGTCTGTCAGCATAGGCGGTAGGTTTATTTTACCGCATTGAGTCCCATCTCGACGGCACGCTTGCGCATCAGCACATCAGCCTCTTCGAATGAATTGCCGATGACGCCATCCAGAATGGCGTTCTTAACATACTCCTTCAGCTCGCCGATTTCCCTGCACGGAGGAATGTTATAGACCTCCATAACATATTCACCTGTAATAGGATTCTTGAAATTGCGGATCTTGTCTTTGGCCTCTACCTCGACAAGCTTTTCCTTGACGAGTTCGAAATTCTTTCTGATTCTCTCAACCTTCACAGGATTCTTGGACGTGATATCGGCATTGCAGAGCAGCATAAGATCCTGAATCTCATTTCCGGCATCGAAAAGCAGACGGCGTACAGCGGAATCTGTAACTTCCTCATCTACAAGGGCTACAGGCCTGTGATGCAGGGCGACCAGCTTCTGGACATACTTCATCTTCTCATTGAGAGGCATCTTCAGTTGCTGGAAAATCTTCGGAACCATACGCGAACCGATTACCTCATGCCCATGGAAAGTCCAGCCGATATTAGGGTCATAGCGTTTGCTCGCAGGCTTGCCGATGTCATGAAGGAGAGCCGCCCACCTCAGCCATACGCAAGGTGAAGTCCTGACTGACTCGTCGAATCCGTCCCCATTCTCATGCGGAGTATAGTCAAGCAGTTCTCCCAGGCCAATGCCTTTTATCTCTTCGGCCGCGACATTGTCCACAACCTGTAGAGTATGCGAAAAATTATCCTTGTGACCTCTACCTTCTACAGTCTCCACTCCCTTGAGCTTGCACAGCGCTGGAAGAACATATTCCAGAAGTCCGGTCTGGTCCATCAGATGAAACGCCATGGACGGCTTGGGACACAGAAGCATCTTGTTCAGTTCCTCTGCAATCCTCTCCTTGGAAAGAATCGACATCCTCTCCCTCATCCTTTTCATTGACTCAAGAGACTCATTGACAATCCTGAACTGCATCTCCGGGGTGCTGAGCTTGGCAGCAAATCTCACGGCGCGAAGCATACGGAGCGGGTCATCGCTATATGTCGTGTCCGGGTCCAGGGGAGTGCGGATTATACCTGCCGCGAGGTCCTTGATTCCGCCGAACGGATCTACCAATGCGCCGAAATCACCCTTCTGGAGGCTGAATGCCATGGCATTGATAGTGAAATCCCTTCTTTTCTGGTCGTCCTCCAAGGTTCCGTCCTCGACGATCGGCTTTCGAGAATCACGATGATAGGACTCTTTTCTGGCACCTACGAATTCGACCTCTATGCCATGATACTTCAGCATAGCCGTGCCGAAATTCTTGAAGATGGAGACGCGGCAGCCATGTCTTTCAGTTTTCTTGATATGGTCTGCAACAGCAGCCGCAAGCGCAATACCGCTTCCTTCTACCACTATGTCAATGTCATCATTCGTCCTGCCAAGGAAACAATCGCGCACGTAACCGCCTATGACAAAAGCTATTACGCCTATATTCTCTGCTACTTCCGAGACGATGCCGAAAATCGGCGCGTCCAGAAATCCCTTAGTCACCGTCATATTTTTTTGTTCAATTATTCAAACATTCTTGCCGGGGGAGACCTCAGCTCCGCTCTCCAGCATTTCCATATACACCGGAGGTTTGTCGAGGAATGTCACATGGCCGTCTTCTTTCTTGCAGATAATGGTCTTGTGCCCGTTTGTCAATGCCAGAAAGCGCACATCCATGACCATGTCATAACGGAGCGCCTGCTCCATCACCTCTTTGGTGAGTTCCACATCCGGACGCTTGCACTCTACAATCATCATCGGATCCGGCCTGCGGTCGAAGACCACGATATCGGCGCGGAACTCCTTTTTTACCGTACCTTCGCCGTATTTCATGCCCACTTCGCTCATCATCATGTGCATGGGAACCTTCATCACGTCCCTCAGCACAGTGATGAACCATTGACGCACCCTTTCTTCCGGTGTCAATGTCACATTCTTTCTTCTGAGCGGGTCCCAGACCTGAATATCCCCATTCATAATAAGTCCTCCAAATCATGCAAAGATACGGAACATTCGAATAATAACCCCGTATGAGCGGCATTTTTTTGTTTTTTCGAATATGCTTATATTTGTATGTTGAACTAAAAACAGATTCTGAATATGAACAAGACCGGAGAATACAGATTCACGATTGTGGTTCCTGTCTATAATGAAGAAGATAATATATATGCGCTGGAGAAGGCGCTTTCTGAATTCTTGCCCAAGAGCAAATGCAGTTCCTGCGTTCTTTTTGTCAATGATGGTTCGGCTGACGGCAGCCTTGCCCGTATTCAGGAGGTATGCGCGAGAAACAAAGACTTCTACTACATCAGCTTTGTGAAGAATGCCGGCCTGAGCGCTGCAATCAAGGCAGGGTTCGACTATACCTGCTCAGAGTTCGTAGGATATATGGATGCGGATCTCCAGACAACACCGGAAGACTTCAACCTTCTGCTTGACGGCATAGAGGACAAGAGCATGATGATAGGTATCAGGGCGAATCGTAAAGATACTTTCTTCAAGAGAATTCAGTCCAAGATTGCCAATGGATTCCGTAAAATGATGACTCATGACGGAGCTACAGATACCGGCTGCCCTCTGAAGATTCTCCGCTCAGACGTTGCCAAGCGTATCCCCATGTTCAAGGGTATGCACAGGTTCCTTCCCGCACTCGTTCTTCTCCAGGACGGCTGCACATACGGACAGGTTCCTGTAAGACACTTCCCGAGAGTGGCAGGAAAGTCCAAATATCACCTCTGGAACCGTCTGATCGGACCATTTGCCGACTGTTTCGCATACAGGTGGATGCGTCCGCGCTATATCAATTACAAGGTAGGGGAGAACAACGTTCAATAAGGGATGCTGGCAGTTCACGAAATATCAAAGGCCATGATTATGGCCATCGGCTTCACGGCCCAGATTTTCTTTTCCCTGAGAACACTTTTCCAGTGGTGGAAGTCGGAAAAGGCCAAGAAGGTCGTTTCCCCGTCTGCCTATTGGGTGCTCAGCGTAATCGGTTCTTACCTTTTCTTCGTCTATGGAATCCTAAGGGATGACTTTTCGATAGTCCTCGGGCAGTTCATCTCCTACTATATATACCTGTGGAACCTCAATGCCAAAGGTGTATGGAAACGTCTGGGACTTGTCCTGCAGACTGTCCTTCTGGCCACACCTGTCGTGGCAGTGGTCCTGATGCTCCAGAATGCGTCAGTCTATTTCCAGAACTTCTTCAGGAACGACAATATCCCGTTCTGGCTGGTTGTCTTCGGCTCAGCCGGACAGGTCATATTTACCTTACGATTTGTATATCAATACTTTTATTCCAGATATAAGCATCAGTCCACTCTGCCTGTCGGCTTCTGGGCCATCAGCCTTTTTGGCTCCAGTGTCATAATCGCATACGGAATCTTCCGTCTCGACCCTGTCCTCATCTTGGGACAGTCATTCGGTTTCGTTGCCTATATCAGGAACCTTGTAATAGGATTCAAAGAAAAGAAATCCGATGAAAAATAATTTTCTCACCAAGCACCCGTTGCTTGCAGTCTTTCTGTTCACGATCATCTGCCTCATTCCAGAGATGCTGATGAGAGATTTCACCCCCTCCAATGAACTGAGATACCTCAGCATTGCGGACGAGGCCCTTGCAGGAGGCAACTTCTTCGCTTTCTTCAATCATGGTGCGGCCTATGCCGACAAACCGCCTCTCTATCTCTGGATAGTCATGCTCTGCAAGACATTGACAGGAGGTCACAGCGTATTTGCATTGACCCTCTTCTCTATTCTTCCGGCATTCGTAATTGTCTGGCTGATGGACAGATGGGTGATGTCAAAGGCTTCAGTTTCCGACAGGATGGCTATGGCGATGATGCTTCTTACCTGCGTCATGTTCCTCGGTACTGCCGTCGTGATCCGCATGGATATGCTTATGTGCATGTTTATCGCGCTGGCCCTGTTCACGTTCTGGCGCATGTACGAATTGCGCATTGACGGAGAACCAGATGGGGGAGACGCAGAAGTCTATAAGAAATGCAGTTGGCTTCTCCCTGTATGGATATTCATGGCGCTCTTTACCAAGGGGCCTGTCGGCCTGCTTGTGCCTCCGGTCTCCATAGCGGTTTTCCTTATCGTGAAGCGCAAATGGCGTGACATCGGAAAATATCTCGGACTTAAGACATGGGGTGTAATCGCTGCGCTCTGTGCGATTTGGTTCACCTGCGTCTTCTTCGACGGGGGAATGGAATATCTCGACAATCTCCTTTTCAAGCAGACCATGGGACGCGCCGTAAAAGCCTTTACCCATAGCCGTCCGTTCTGGTTCTACGCAGTCGCTATCCTTTGGTGCATAGCTCCTTATACTTTTATTCTGGTAGGCAGTCTCGTGGAATCCGTCTGGCCTTCCGGAAAGAACAAGACCGAAATTCCTGCAGAGTCTGTACGATCTGACCTGGAAATTTTCTTCCTCTGTATCATCGGTTCGACATTCGTGATGCTGTCCTCATTCAGCTCCAAACTGCCTGTCTATCTGGTGCCTATGTTCCCGTTCGCGGTGTACCTCTTCCCGCTTGTCAGCAGCAGAAAAGGAACTCGCCGTTGGCTCGTGTGGGCTATCGCAATCCCTGCCGCGATAATGTCGCTCGCAGCGTTATTGTCAATGCTTGTGCTCGCCGGTATTGTCAATGTCAATGCGCTTGTTCCGGAACTGTATGAATATAATTTCGCCTTCTCCGGTGCAACCAAGATTGCTGCTGTCCTTCTGTTCATCGGCAATCTGCTCGCCCTCTGGTTCCTTTTCAGAAGACGCCAGTGGAATCTTCCGGTGTTCATGATGGGAGCTTCGCTTCTTCTTATGATTTATGCAGCCTCAGGTGTCATTGTAAAGGCTAATCCTTATATGGGTTACAGAGAAGTATGCCAGGATGTACCTGAAGGCACTGAAGTGGTGACGCTTTTTGTCCACAGACCGGAGAATATGGATGTCTATCTCGGCCGTCAAATCGTTGATTATGAAAAGGATGCTGATGCATTTCTTCGTGACGCCTCAGACTCGACTGCTCTGGGAGGAAAAACATTCACCTTGGTTACCACCACTGAGCGCCTTGATGGAAATGATGCATTGCGGGACTTTGTCTATTCGTCAGGCACAGTGACTTACTCCGGACCTTACTGCGTTGTCACATCAATGCCGGGAAAACATCCCGTGAAGTAATAGTTCTCTAATATGACAAAAACGGCGGCCCGATTATTCCGGACTGCCATTTTTTGTCATCATATATGTCGTATTCTAGAACAGGAAAGCGATACCGAGTTTGAGCTGCTGTCTGTGAAGTTGGATGTTGCTGTCACCTCTATTCACCATACCCCAGTCATAGCCGAATTTGACTCTGATTATGTTTGCGATGTCTACACCTGCACCTGCGCCCATCATGAGGTCGAAGCTACCGTACTTTCCGCCGAGATTCTCGAAGAAATCCTTCGTGTTTACCTTGGAAGTGCCAGTGTCTGTGCCCAGTGCACTGCCCTTAGTCTTGGTATTTGAGGAAATGTTGAAGGACATTGTCGGACCTGCGAACACGAAGATTCTTACGATCTTTACATCGATGCCCCAGTTCAGCTGGAGAGGAACATTGATGTAGTGCTCTTTGAATTTTGCTTCGCCTTTGATGTTTCCAAATCCGAGTTCCTTGACGTCCTTGTCGCCTACGAAAACCCACTCGACGCCTGGTGTGAAGCCGAGACCATACTTGAACTTGAAGGTATAGTCAGCGCCTACATATACTCCATTTGCGTTGGCAGTCTCTTTCTGGGTAATGGATTTGATATCTACCTTTTCCTTAAGGTCAGATTTCGCGAAACCTGCACCGACGCTCAGCTGTGCAGATGCGTCTATGCTGAAGAACATGAGAGCTGCCGCAGCAGCTGCAAAAATGAACTTTTTCATTGTAATAGTTTTTTTAATAATGTGTTTTCTATTCAAGTGTTCGAAATATAGCGTTTTATTATCAAATGGCAAAATATCACAGCGGATGAGTATAAAATTACTACCAAATGGCGAATCTGCAAGCCAAAACGAACAATGCCTGATGGTTTGGTTCCACTGTCGTTTTTGAATGAGATTCTGACTTTTTTCGTTTTATTTATAAAAAATCGTATTTTTGTATGATTGACTCTGGACTTTTCGTTGTTTAGTGCAATTGTGTCTTTATGGCACAAAGTGTATTTATTACGTGTGTGTTGGTGCCGCATAGCGGTAGTTGTTAAAGAAATACAAAATGAGTTTGTTGGTTTTTTCTATACACTTAGTGTGCAGTACGATATGTGTCGTGATTTCCATATTCTTGTTCGTGATACATATCAAGCAGGAAAAAGAGAGGTCTTTCGTCAAAGTCCGCAGATATCTGGCATACAGCTTATTGATCGACTCGATCACTTATTTTATGTCCGCAGTATTCATTACGATGGGCGAGAGTTGTTTTGTCCTTAAAAGGTTTATTGTTCCTGCGGCTTTCTATTCCCAGTTATACCTGATGACATTCGCACTGATAGAGCTCATGTTTTCACATGAAGTGACGAGACGGAAATTACTGCTCATGCCTTTGCCGGTACTCATATTGTCAGTGCTATATTTAGTTGGATATATCGCATATTCCGGCAATAATTTCAGCATCGTCAGTTATACAGCTTTTCTGGAAACAACTGTAGCACATACGCTTTCCACAATACTTGTATATGTGATTGCTGCTGAGATGATTTTCTGCATGTTCTGGCTAGTGAAAACCAGTGTCGGCTACAAGAAGGGTGTAGGGAACTATTTCTCCGGCTCTCAGGCAATCGGGGGAAGCAGATTGCCCTATATCATACATGGATTCATTGCCTACGTGTTCTTTCAGGTATTGGGCAACTTCGCGTCCAACAGGACAGTAGATGTAATCCTGATTTCTCTTGCTACATTGACAGTATTTGTCCTCACCCTCATTATCCTGAACAAGAAAACGACCTATGTCGAGATGTCTCCGGCTTTCGAAGAAGATCTCAATGAATTTGATGATACTCCTTCTGAAGAGATGATTGAGAAAGCCGCCTGTAAATTGACCCCTGAAATCACCGACGCGGAAAAGGCAGAGAATCAGGATATTGTCAATGTCAGTGCTGATGATGGAAATGACGGAAAAGATTTGCAGATCAGCATTGACAAATGCCGTATCGAGAACTTGATTCACGCATGGGCGGTACGTCCCGAGAAACCTTATCTGGCGGAGGGTCTGACATTGGCGAAAGTGGCAGACGAGATAGGCATCAATCCCCGTTCCCTTTCAGGGTTCCTGAATGATATCTATGAGATGAATTTCAATGCCTGGATAAACAACCTCCGCATAGAAGAAGTAAAGCGTCTGATAGATGCCGGGACAGGCAAGTCAATGACAGACTTGGCAGTTATGGCCGGCTTTACTGACTTGTCGGCCATGTCCCGTATCTTCAAACGCATTACCGGTATTTCTCCGTCAATGTATCGTTCCGATAGTCAGAAGAATACTAGAATTCAAGCCTGAATCCGTTCTCTTTCAGTTCGTTGTATTTATTCAGATTGAATTTGTACTTGATCGGAATTCTTGGAGCGCGTGCTCTCTGGGCTCCCGATTCGAGAATGATGTTCTTCTCCCTGTGGATGTCCTCTATACGTTCGAGAAGACCGAGTGACATCATTTTTTTCAGGAAATTACGTCTGTCCAGTTTGACACCCAGAACAGCCTCATAAAGCCTCTGGAGGTCAGGGCATGTGAAGACGTCCGGCATCATATCGAAACCTACAGGCTTGAAGTGGATAGTTTTTTTCAGACGGCTCAGTGCAGCATCCATGATTTGTGAATGGTCGAAAGCGAGGGCCGGAAGATTGTCCATCTCGAACCAGCGCGCTTCGGAAGCATCATCGCCCCCTTTGACGTAAGTCTCTTTTGCAAGTGCTATGTATGCGATGGAAATGACACGTTCCCGAGGATCCCTCCCCGGCATTGAAAATACGTTCAACTGCTCCAAAAATGTTGGAGTCAGACTTGTCTCTTCGTTAAGCTCTCTGCGTGCACATTCCTCTACAGTCTCGTCCATTTTCAGGAAACCTCCAGGAAAAGCCCACTTGTTTTTATAGGGCTCGTTACCTCTTTTTATAAGCAGAACTTTTAGCTTTTTTCCGTCGAAGGAAAATACAACGCAATCCGCTGTGATTGCCGCGTGCTGATACTTATACTGATACGGGAACTCACTTCCCCCGTCATATCTGTATGTGTTCATTATAGAATTATAGTATGATAAATGTTAATACAAAGTTACTAAACCGTACGAAATATTACAATAATGTTACAAAGTTTCGCCTGGGCCAAGTGATGATTGTTGGTCCTGACAAAGTATAAAATAAAAAACAGGAGGATAATCTAGCAGAGAAGCATCAGCATCTGGGCCACAATCACGTGCAGGAACATCTCTACCGGATATACTGTGGCGTATGAAACTGACGGCTCGTCGTCATCGACAGTGCTCAGGGCATAGTTTAATGCGATTGGATTCGCCATTGCTCCGCAGAGCAGACCGACATTGGCCGCATAGCTGGTCTTGCAGAATTTGGACCCGATATAGCCAACAAGCAGTACAGGGACAATTGCCAATGCCAGGCTTGCGCCTATCCAGGTCAGTCCTTCAGGACGGAATACAGTCTCGAAAAATCCCGGACCTGCACTGAGACCGAGTCCTGCAAGGTAAATCGTAAGACCCAGCTGACGGAGCATCAGGTTTGCGCTGTGTGTGGTATAGGTGGTGAAATGCAGACGTGGTCCGAAGGCTCCCATAAGAATACCCACGATGATAGGTCCGCCCGCGATACCGAGTTTTATAGGTGTGCTCATGCCCGGAATGAAAATCGGAATACTTCCGAGAATCAGTCCGACCATCATGCCCACGAAAATGGAGAAAAGATTAGGATTACGTAATTCTTTTTCCTGATTTCCAAGCACTTCGGCAACTTTGTCGATGGCACTTTCCTTACCTACGATGGTGAGTTTGTCCCCGATCTGGAGGCGGAGGTGACTGGAAGGAAGAATGTCAATGCCGGCGCGGTTTACGCGTGTGATATTGATTCCGAATGCGTTTCTGAGGTGCAGGGCCTCGAGTTTTGCACCATTGGCATTAGGCTTTGTCACGAAAACATGACGGGATACCAGCATTCCGTCTATGTTGTTCCAGTCTATATCTTTCTTGTTCCAGTCTTTATTTACAATTTCTCCGAAAAGTTTTTCTGCTGCGCCGACCTCACTCTCTTTGGACATGACCATGACATGTTCACCTTTTTCCAGAATAGTGTCTCCGTTGGGGATGATAACCGTTCCCTGCCTGCCGTCAGACTCGTTAGCATTGCCGTTGAATTTCCATACGCGAGAAACAACAAGGCGTATCGATACATCTTTCATTATGTCTTTCAGAGACTTTCCGTAGATGGCCGGATTGCTGATTTTGAACTCCGTTATGAACGTCTGGTTGTTATGTGAGTCTGTCCTTTTCTTGTTGCCCCTCTGGAATATGAACTTGAGAATGATGACGCAGAGGATGACACCGATTACTCCGAACGGATAGCCGACAGCGCATGCCATAGCCATCTCGTTGGATGTGTCCACGGCTGACGGATCTGTCTGAAGCAGAGTCTGTTGTGCTGCACCGAGCATAGGAGTGTTGGTCGCTGCTCCAGTGTACAGACCGACGGTAGTAGGCAGGGAAAGTCCTGTTATCCAACTTGTTGCAATAGTGAGGATTACTCCGACGACCAAGACTGCAAATGCCAGTACATTGAATTTGATGCCTCCTTTTTTCAATGAAGGGAAGAACGACGGTCCGACCTGCAGTCCGAGTGCATACACGAAAATAATCAGGCCGAAGTTCTGAGCAAATGCGAGCATATTCGGGTCAATGCCAAGACCGAGATGTCCGGCCACGATTCCGGCGAAGAATACGAAAGTGATGCCAAGAGATACACCTTTGAATTTCAGTTTGCTGCAGAACAGACCGGCCGCACAGATTAGCGACAAAACTATGATGGCTTGTATAAAGCTTTGTTCTGTAAATAGTTGTATGAACCACTCCATGTTTTCTTATTTGTCGGTTCGTTATCTCTCAAAATAATACTCCAAAAATGGTCGCAAACATACGCAAAAAATTCGACTAAACAAAGGTTAGTCGCACCAGTCCTTGTCAATGTGTATTCTGACATTGAATCCGGGGTATCTTTCGACCAGCCGTTCATTGATTTCCTTTTTGAGGGCCGTGATGTCATTGACAGAAAAATCTATCACTATGTCGAACGAAATGATGTGCTCGGTAGGATTGATGAACATTCCGTGGACCTGAAGGACTCCCGGCATTGAAGATACGATGGCATTGACACCATCCTGCATTTCTACGATGTGCTTGTCGCCGGTCACTACGGCATAGATTCCGACTGTCAGGATCACTCCGTATTTCTCGTGGATTATGGTGTGGATTCTCTGGGTGAGGACATGTATCTCCCTGGCAGTCATCTCTTCCGGGATTGCGATGTTCACGGCGCCGACGATTTGTTCCGGACCATAGTTATGCAACTGGAGGTCATAGGCGCCGAGTACCGGACTTATTTCGCAGATATCCGCTTTGATAGACTTGGCCAGTCCTGCAGGAATTCTTTCGCCAAGCAGTTCATTGATCGGTTTCATCATCATTTCATAACCGGCTTTCAAGATGATAAGTGAAATGAAACCTCCCAGGATGCCGTCTATAGGGATGTTGTCAAGTTTGTTGCCGAAAATCATGCCGCATATTGCTGCAAGCAGTGTTGAACCAGTAATCAATGCATCGAAAAGAGCATCGGCTCCTGTAGCGCACAGTGATTCGGAATTGTAATCTTTGCCGACTTTCTTCACATATCTTCCGAGAAATATCTTGGCCAGGATTGCTACGGCAAGTATGAGAATGGACAGGAATGTATATACTGCCGGCTCCGGATGGATGATTTTCTTTACTGATTCGACAAGACATGAAACACCGGCAACGATGATGACCAGTGATATCACTATCGCGGTAAAATATTCGACCCTGCCGTGTCCGAACGGATGTTCCTTGTCCGCGGGCTTTCCTGCCACCTTCATTCCGATTATGGTAACGGAGGCGGAAAAAGCGTCAGACAGGTTGTTCAACGCATCCATAAGGATTGCTATTGAATTGGAAACCAGGCCTATGCATGCTTTGAATATCGAGAGCAGAATATTGGTCCCTACCCCTATCCAGCTGGCTCGGATTATGACTTTTTCCCTTTCCATCATTGGATTATTTTGAGACTTCCTTCCTGCTCAGGATCAGGAGTCCTATATATGTGAACAAGGCATTGAAAATCAGCAGTTCGTAGCTGAATTTATATCCGCCGAACCAGCGTTCCGAGTTCATCTGAAGTATAAGACACAGAACCGGGGCGATGATTGCTGCAAGAGGGACAAATCTGTCACGGACTTTTCTCTTTGTGGCGATGCCGAAAGCGAACAGTCCCAGAATCGGTCCGTAAGTGTAGCTGGCAAGCTTATAGACAGCATCGATTGCGCTTGTATTGTTGAGCAGATTGAAGATAACGATTGTTATTCCCATGCAGACAGCCATGCCGATATGGACCTTCTCTCTTGTGCTCTTGATCTGGCTTTCGGATTTGCCGTCCGTGCCCAGGATATCTACTGTAAATGATGTTGTCAACGCTGTCAATGCCGATCCGCCGGCTGCGTATGAGCATGAAACCAGACCTACCACGAAGAGGATGCCTACGATGACTGGAAGGAGTCCGCTTGTGGCGACGGCAGGGAAGAGCTGGTCACCTGTCGCTTCTGCCAATGCCGGTGCATTCTCCGCTCCCGGAATAGTGCCTGAAACAGCCGCTGATGAGAACATGTAAAGCAGTACTCCCAGTACAAGGAAAAGAAAAATCACTATGGTCTGGAGTATTGTACTTGTGACGATGTTCTTCTGCGAATCGCGGAAGTTCTTGCAGGTCAATGATCTCTGCATCATGTCCTGGTCGAGTCCGGTCATTGCAATGACAGTGAACATTCCTCCGAAGAACTGCTTGAAGAAGAACTGAGGGTTGTTCGGGTCATCGAAATAGAAGACTCTGGACATGTCGCTGTCCGCCACGGCCTTGCACATCGTTCCGAAAGTGAATCCCAGGGCCTTGCTTATGAACAGGGTGCAGAGGACAATCGAAACGATCATGCAGAATGTCTTGAGGAAGTCTATCCAGATTACGGCTTTCACTCCGCCTCTGAACGTGTAGGCGAGCAGAATCAGGACTGTTACAATGACATTGATATAGAACGGGAGACCCAGCGGGCCGAATACCATCAGCTGGAGCGACAGGCAGACAAGATAGAGTCTTACTGATGCTCCTGTCATTTTCGACAGGAAGAAGAACCATGCGCCTGTCTTGTATGTGGAAATTCCGAATCTGCCCTCGAGATACTCGTATATGGAGACGAGATTCATCTTGTAGAACAGAGGAATCAGTACGAAGGCTATAACAAGCTGACCTGCAATGAATCCCAGTGCCATCTGCATGTATCCGAATCCCGATGTGGCCACCATTCCGGGCACTGAGACGAAGGTTACTCCCGACATGGCTGAGCCGATCATGGCGAAGGCTACGATATACCATGACTGTTTGCGGTTTCCTGTGAAGAAGCCCGCATTGTCGGACTTTCTGCCTGTGAACCAGGAGATTGTGAGGATTACTGCAAAGTATGCCAGGATTGTGATAATGATGGTTGCAGGTGTCATTGAAATAACTCTTTTATTTGATTATAACTCAGTTACGATATCTGTTACTATGACAGTGTCGCTGCTTGCGCGGAATCTGATGTCGCATCCCATGAAAGGCATTCCGTAGATTCGTTCGCAGTCTTTACTGTATTGTGGTACAGGCCTCTGCGCCAATGTCTTTGTCAATGCTGATAGAACTTTTCCTGTATCGTTTCGTCCTGACATTGACTTGGAACTCAGGAATTTGCATTTCAGTTCTTCCGGGAATATGACATTTGCCTCGTGCCATTCCGAAGTGTCGGTGAATCCTGAAACTGCATCCGGATGACAGTCGGAGTATTTTACATAGGGTTTGATGTCGTATATCGGAGTCCCGTCCATGAGGTCCGCACCGCCTACGCGGATGACAGGCCCTTCGGGATTGTCAATGTCAATGCTGATGATCCGCGCTGAGGACAGTCCCAGTCCGTTCGGCCTGAATGGAGAACGTGAAGCGAAAACGCCGACTGATTTGTTTCCTCCCAATCGCGGTGGTCTTACGGTCAGACTCCATTTTCCTTCATTGCCGGAGAATCCCCATATCAGCCAGAGATGTGTGAATCCTTCCAGTCCGCGGATTGCTTCCTCCCTTCTGAACTCATGTCCGAGTACGATTTCCCCTTCAAGTTCGTTGACCACGCCACTCTGACGCGGTATTCCGAACTTGGAAGAGAACGGGGAGCGGAATACCGCTACCGGCTGAATGGTCTTCTGGTCTGGCATTGACTTTATTTGCAATTTATTGTGTCACAGGCAGCTGCTGTGCGAAGGCTGTCTGCTGCGCTAATCCATCTGTGCAGGTCTTCTGCATGGATTTTAACAAGAGAATCCAGTGAGTGCATGTTCTCGGGCTTGATAGGCTCTGCGCTAGGAGATTCCATCTTCAGCGGATTGATAGGGGAGCCGCCCTTCCATACACGGAAATCCAGATGCGGACCGGTTGCGACGCCTGTCGCGCCGACATATCCGATGATGTCTCCCTGTCTCACACGGTCACCGACTTTAAGTCCGGAAGCGTATCTGGAAAGATGGAGATAGGCAGTGGTATAGACTGAGTTGTGCCTGATTTTGACGGTGTTTCCTCCTCCTCCGCCCCAGCCTTTGCTGATGACTGTTCCGTCTCCGATGGACATTACAGGTGTTCCAGTAGGTGCCGCATAATCGACTCCGGTATGGGCCTTGACGCGTCCGGTTACAGGGTGCTTCCTGTGATATGAGAAGCCGGAACTGATGCGGGTGAATCTGAGAGGCGCTTTCAGGAAAGCCTTTTTCATGCTTTCGCCTTTTTCGTTCCAGTAGATGTTTCCGCCGTCGCCCTGGTCAAGCCTGATGGCCGGGAAGCATTTCCCGTCATGACTGAACTCGGCATAATATACTGTGTCAATGTCGATTGTCTCGCCTTCGCAGGATGTCTCGTCATAGATGACACTGAATCTGTCTCCCGGCTGGATCGAGAAGAAGTCAATGGTCCAGGCATAGATGTCTTCTAGATGGAGAATCAGCATGAGCGGGGCGCCGGCCTTGCGGAGATCGTTCCAGAGTGAAGAGGAGATGTTTACATCGGCATAGCGTTTCGTGTGTACGATTGGCTTCGTTACCTTCCACGCGGACAGAGGCTCCTGGCATTTGAATACGGTCATATTGATTTTGTCCTCGTTATAGACCAGATATTCAATCAGTTGCCCCGTCGTGTCTGTGGTGCTGTAGTAAGCCTGCCACGTGTTTCCTGCACGCATTTTCTTGGGATTGAAGACGCTGTCTGATGCGCTGATGAGTTCCATGGCGCTTTTGGGCGACATGCCCAGTCTGGTCATCAGTCCTGTGAAGATTTCTCCGTTTTTCAATGTGCCTTCCGCGAGGTCAAAGGAGTCCGTACAGAATCCCAGAGGGTAGATTGTGTCCTGCTGGACAGGCTCCGGGACCTTGTTCCCTCTGTTGCAGGATGGTATAAATATAAAAGCCAATGCTGCCGAGACTGCTGCAGCAAGGGCTATTCTTGCGTTTTGCATTGTTTTCTGTTTTAGTACGTGTCATAATATTCAAGTTTTGCAATGCGGAACTTGAATCATACAAAAATAAATAAGTTCATCAAAAAATCCAAAATTTTAGCATTGGCCTGTTTCGGCCTTTGTCCAGATACATTATAATATGTAAGGAGAATTGCCCTTGAAGTTTTTCTCGTTACTAAATGGCTGGGGAATCGCTTAAAATGTATTATATTTGTAGATATTATAAATATTTGTGATGAGAAGAATAAATGTACTCTTTGGAATCGCGGCAGCTTGCTTTGCTCTGTCTGCGTGTGGAAGTCAGACAGCAGGAAGTGCCGAGGGCATAGATGTTCCGGCAGTTGTTGATGCCAGTGGCGTCAAGTTTGACATGGTTGCTGTGGAAGGCGGCTCCTTTGCTATGGGAAAGACACCGGCAGGGACCAAAATCGCGGATGTGACTATTCATGAGGTCGTTTTGGATGGCTTTTCCATCTCAGTCAAACCTGTCAGCAGACAGTTGTGGGAGGCTGTGATGAATGAGCAGCGTGGCTCATCGACTTCACCTGAGGCTCCGGTAGATATGGTATCCCAGGATGACTGCAAGAAATTCCTTTCCAAGCTTTCGAAAATGACAGGCATTCCATTTGCTCTGCCGACTGAGGCTCAGTGGGAATATGCAGTGTCACAGGGATTGGTTGAGGTCTCTGCCAAATTCGAAGAATGGTGTGCAGATTCTTATCAGCCTCTTACTTCCAATGAACTGGTACATAATCCTTTCTGCGCAGAGAAGAGAGATGCGAAGGTTGTCCGTACAGTTATCAAGAGAAATGAGGAGGTAAACTATATCCGCAAGCCGGCTTTGGGTTTCAGAGTTGTTGCAAATACAAAGACTGCGGTTCCTCAGGATATCATTGACGCAATCATTGATCATAAGGTCACAAGGGAAGACAAGTCCGAGGATGAAGTAATTGAGGTCGGAAACGTCAAGTACAGAATGGTCCCTGTAAAGGGCGGTTCTTTCGATATGGGTGCTACCGCTGAGCAGAGCGCCAAGGCAGCCGGAGAAGATGAAAAGCCGGTTCATAAGGTTACTCTGAAGAGTTTTGAAATCGGACAGACTGAGGTCACTGTAGGTCTCTGGCAGGCTGTTATGGGAAGTATTCCTTATTCAAATGATGCTAAATTCTCTGAGAAGCCTGTTGTCAATGTTTCCTGGTATGATTGCCAGCGTTTCATTGTAAAACTTAACAGACTTACAGGCAGGAAGTTCCGTCTCCCTACCGAGGCCGAGTGGGAATTTGCCGCAAGGGGCGGAGTCAAGTCTCTCGGTAACCAGTTGTCTGGTTCAATGTATGTGTCACAGGTTGCCGCATATGCTTCCAATGCTCAGTCTAAAGTGGTTGCTGTCAAGAGTTTCCAGCCTAATGAACTTGGAATCTATGATATGTCCGGAAATGCTTGGGAATGGTGTCAGGACAGCAAATATATGTATAGTGAGAATCCTGAAGAGGATCCATGTCACAATGAGCCTGGAGAGTTGCGTACCATGAGAGGCGGCAGCGCGGCATCTATGTGGGATGCTTGCCGGGTAGCCAACAGGTCTTTCATTCCTGCCAGCTCTGTTAAGACAACATTCGGCTTCAGACTTGCAATATAATTGTCAATCAATATTAATCGTGAGGGTTTGCTGTTGCGGGCTCTCACGTTTTGTTTATTATGAAATACATTCAGTTACCTGACCCGACGGCGGAACGTCGTCTGGTCTTTTACCTGGCCATGGAAGAATACGTGGCCGCTCATTTGGACGAGCTGTTGCCGGGAAACAGGAACAAGGACGCTTTCTTTATGTGGCAGGTGTCTCCGACTGTGATTTTCGGAAGAAATCAGGTTATGGAGGCGGAGGTCAACATGCCTTACTGCAAGGAAAAGGGAATCAATCTTTTCCGCAGAAAGAGCGGCGGCGGATGCGTCTATTCCGACAAAGGCAACATCATGCTCTCCTATATCACGGATACTACAGATGTCCAGTCGACTTTCGACAGGTATCTCGAGACTTTGTCAGGTTATCTCAAGTCTGTAGGGCTGAATGCCGAGCGTTCCGGCAGGAATGATGTGCTCGTGGATGGAAAGAAGGTCTCCGGTAATGCGTTTTTCCTCAAACCGAAGTCCAGTATCGTACATGGAACAATGCTTTTCGATACTGATTTCGAGGAGTTGCAGAGAGCAATCACTCCTTCAGAAGAAAAAATCAAGAGCAAGGGTGTTTCTTCTGTAAGACAGCATGTTACGAATCTAAAGGAATATTTTATGCGCTCCGCTGAATTCGGAAAACTCGCTGACATTGACAATTTCAAGCATTTTCTGGCGTCTTGTTTCTGCGGCAATGCCGAAGGCGGCATTGACACAATTGTACTGACTGACGGGCAGATTGCGGAAATTGAAAAAATCGAGGCCGGATATCTTGATCCTGATTTCCTGGAAGGCCGCAACCACGCATATTCTCTCGTGAGAAAAGGAAAGATTGCCGGTGTGGGTGAGGTCAATGCGGAAATGGACATTGACGGAGGCAAAATCACCAAGTGCCATCTGGCAGGAGATTTCTTCCCGTTGCAGGATGGTCTTGATGAGGTCCTGACAAGGGCGCTTACCGGAGTTTCTGATGATTCCGCGTCTATAACTGCTGCCCTCAAGGATATTCATCCGGAAGAATATGTTTCCGGTCTTGATCTGGATTCACTCTTGAAGATTATTTGCGGGTAAGACTTGCAGATGTAAAGATATTGGCTTAAATTAGTCACATAATTTAATAACATTGAACTAAAATGGAGGAAAACCTTAAGAAAACGTGCCTCTACGACAGTCATGTCGCAGCAGGCGCGAAGATGAGCCCGTTTGCGGGTTTCATGATGCCGATTCAGTACACTACTATCACCGATGAGCATAATGCGGTCCGTAATCATGTAGGCATGTTCGACGTGTCACACATGGGTGAGATTTTTGTCAGCGGTCCGGATGCCGAAAAATTTGTCAATCACATCTTTACTAATGAAATCAGAGGTTTTGAAGCAGGAAAAGTCCTTTATGGAATGATGCTTCATGAGAATGGTGGTGTTGTGGATGATCTTCTGGTATATCGTGAATTCGAACCTGATCATTTCCTGCTTGTTGTCAATGCTGCTAACATTGACAAGGATTATGAGTGGATCAAGTCCCAGACTGCAGGATTTGACGTGGTTGTTGTAAATGATTCGGACAATTGGGGACAGATTGCAGTTCAGGGTCCTGAGGCTGAGAAAATCGTTACTGAGGTTCTCGGACTCAAGGAGGCTGCCGAACTGGCTTTCTATACATATTATGAGACCAAATGGAACGGCCATAGAATGGTCGTGAGCCGTACCGGTTATACCGGAGAAGACGGATTCGAACTTTATACGACTCCGGAGGATATCGTGAATCTCTGGCAGATTCTCAAGGATGCGGGAGTAGTAATGTGCGGTCTCGGTTGCCGTGATACCCTGCGTTTCGAGGCTGGACTTCCTCTTTATGGCGATGAACTTTCAGACACAATCACTCCTGTAGAGGCTGGTCTCGGAATGTTCTGTAAACTTGACAAGGAGTTCATCGGAAGGGATGCTCTCGTAAAGCAGAAGGCTGAGGGTCCTGCAAAGAAACTTGTCGGTATCGAACTCCAGGACAAGGCTATTCCGCGTGCGACATATCCTGTCGAGACAGAGGACGGCACCCAGATCGGTGTGGTTACCACAGGATACCATTCTATCACATTGGACAAGAGCATCTGCTTCGCAATGGTGGATGCACAGTATTCCAAGCTTGATACTCAGGTGTTTATCAGAATCCGCAAGAAGGTATTCCCTGGCATCGTAATCAAGAAGAGATTTTATCAGACTAACTACAAAAAATAACATAAAAACGTAAAAATCATGAGCAAATTAATTGAAGGTCTCAAATATAGCGAGACACACGAGTGGGTAAAAGTTGAAGGTGATGTTGCAACCATCGGTGTAACAGACTTCGCACAGAGCGAAATGGGTGACATCACTTATGTTGATATGCCTGATGTTGATGATGAGGTTGCAAAGGACGAGGAGTTCGGAGCACTCGAGAGCGTAAAGGCTTCAAGTGACCTCGTATGCCCTGTTACAGGAACTGTAGTAGAGCGTAATGATGAACTCGAGGACCAGCCTGAGCTTATCAACTCTGACCCTTATACAAACTGGATTATCAAGGTCAAGATGAGCGATCCTTCAGAATTGGATGAACTCATGGACGCTGAGGGTTACAAAGCAATGACCGAGAAATAGTCTGAATATGGGCGCATTTTCGTATTTTCCTCATACTGAGGATGATATAAAATTGATGCTGGACCGTATAGGGGTATCGTCCTTGGACGACCTCTATGCTGATGTTCCGGAAAAATTTATTTACAGGAAGGAATATGACCTTCCTGATGCCATGTCTGAGCAGCAGGTCAGAGATTTCTTCGCTGACCTTGACAGCAAGGATGCCAAACTGAAAGTGTTCGCCGGCGCAGGTGCCTACGATCATTATACTCCTTCAGTTGTACCTTATATCTGTTCCCGTTCAGAGTTCCTTACTGCATATACTCCGTATCAGGCTGAGATTTCTCAGGGAACATTGAGGTATATCTTCGAATATCAGAGCATGATCTGTGCATTGACAGGAATGGACATTGCCAATGCTTCAATGTATGACGGTCCTACAGCTGCCGCTGAGGCCATGAAGATGGCTGTCTCTTGTGCCAAGCGCAAGAACAGGGTGCTTCTTTCCGATACTCTTCTTCCTAATGTGAAGAGAGTTGTGGAGACTTATGCGAAGTATCACGGTATCCAGCTCGGATATATCGCACAGAAAGACGGACAGACTTCGCTCGAGGCATTGAACAAGGAACTCGAGGCAGGAGACGTCGCTGGTATCATTGTTCCTGCATTGAACCGCTTCGGTATCATTGAGGATTTGACAGGTTTCGCTGATGCCGTCCATGCTGCCAAAGGTATTGCAGTCGAGTATTGCGACCCTTCAGCATTGGCCGTGGTGAAGACTCCGGGGGAGTGGGGATTCGATGTTGCTGTCGGTGACGGTCAGCCTCTCGGCATTCCGCTTTGCTATGGCGGTCCTTATGTGGGTTTCATGGCTTGCAACAAGGATTATGTACGCAAGATGCCTGGCAGAATCGTAGGTCAGACCGAGGATTCTGAGGGCAGACGTTGTTTCGTACTTACACTTCAGGCACGTGAGCAGCACATCCGTAGAGAGAAGGCAACCAGCAACATCTGCTCTAACCAGAGCCTGATGGCGTTGTATGTCACCATATATATGTCTCTTATGGGAGCTGAGGGCCTGCGTAAGGTCAATGAATTGTCTGCTTGTGGTGCACATTATCTTCACGACAGGCTTCTTGCTACAGGCAAGTTCGAGGAAGTGTTCACGGCACCGTTCCTGAAGGAATTTGTCCTCAAGCCGCTCGTTCCTGTAGAGAAGCTGCAGAATGTGCTTCTGGATGCAGGTATGTTCGGAGCTCTTGAGACTGAAGAGGGCTATGTAAGTTTCTGTGTAACGGAAAAGAGATCGAAAGCTGATATTGACGCACTTGTTGCAGCAGTCGAGGCTTTATAAAATTCGGTAAGAGTATGAAGTATTACGATAAATTAGTTTTCGAACTTTCCAAGCCTGGACGTTCAGGCTATTCGCTTCCGGAAAATGAAATGGCCGGCATGTGGAATATGCCGGAGTCATTGTCCCGCAAGTCAGAACTTCCACTCCCTCAGGTGAGTGAGGTCGATGTTGTGCGTCATTATACGAATCTTTCTCAGATGAACTTCGGTGTTGATACCGGATTCTATCCTCTGGGAAGCTGCACCATGAAATATAATCCTAAGATCAATGAGGAAGTAGCTGCAATGCCTGGTTTCCTCGGATTGCATCCGCTCCAGCCTGCATCTACAGTTCAGGGCGCGCTCGAGGTGTATTACAATATTGAGAAGTCTCTTTCCGCAATTACCGGAATGTCAGGCTTTACATTTGACCCTTGTGCAGGTGCCCATGGCGAGTTGACAGGTCTTATGATCATGAGGCAGTATCACTTGCTTCGTGGAGATACAAAACGTACGAAGGTGATTGTTCCTGACAGTGCTCATGGTACGAACCCTGCAAGTGCTGCAGTCTGCGGCCTCGACGTCGTTGTCGTGAAGTCCAAGGCGGACGGTCTCGTGGATGTCGCTGACCTCAAACCGCTTCTCGGTGATGATATCGCAGGTATCATGATGACCAACCCTAATACTCTCGGTCTTTTCGAGAAGGAAATCGGTCAGATTGCGGACCTCGTCCACGGGTGCGGCGGTCTCCTCTATTATGACGGAGCCAACATGAACCCGCTTCTCGGAGTCGTTCGTCCTGGAGACATGGGCTTCGATATCATGCACTTGAATCTTCATAAGACATTCTCGACACCTCATGGTGGCGGCGGTCCTGGTTCAGGTCCTGTCGGAGTTGCAGAGAGACTCATACCATATCTTCCTGTACCTCATGTTGTCAAGGGTGAAGATGGCGTATTCAGCATAAATACTGCGAAGGATTGTCCTGAGAGCGCGGGCCAGGTTTCAGCATTCATGGGTAACTTCGGTGTCATTCTCCGTGCTTATGCATATATCCTTATGCTCGGCCGTCAGAATCTCCGTATGGCAGGACGTTTCGCTACACTTTCGGCAAACTACATCAAGGAGTGCCTGAAAGACAGCTACAAACTGCCTATCCCATCTGTCTGCAAGCACGAGTTCGTATTCGACGGTCTTATCAATGACGGTTCACGTCCTGCTTCAGAGGGCTGTGAGGAGATACATGGAGCTACTACATTGGATGTCGCCAAGAGGCTCTTGGATTTCGGCTTCCATGCTCCTACAATCTACTTCCCGCTTCTGTTCCATCAGGCTATCATGATCGAGCCTACTGAGACAGAGTCTCTGGAGACGATAGATTCATTCATTGACGTGATGCACAAGATTGCTGCGGAGGCTGCCGAGGATCCTTCAGTCCTCAAGACTGCTCCTCACAATACTCCTATTTCACGTCCTGATGAGACCCGTGCGGCACGTCAGCCTATATTGAAATACTGGGACGCATAAAGGTTTTTTGCTATGACGTTGACAATTATCGGTGCCGGACCAGGCGGTTATGAGACTGCGGTTGCGGCTGCCGCGAAAGGAATTGAAGTTAATCTTGTGTCTTTCGGACCTCTCGGCGGTACTTGCCTCAATGAAGGCTGTATTCCGACGAAGGCACTCTGCCGCGCGGCGGAAGTGTATGAGGATATCCGCAGGGCAGGGGAGTTCGGTGTGTCAATGCCGGAGGGCTTCAATCCCGGATTCGACATGAAGAAAGCTGTCGAGCGCAAGGATGCCGTGGTGGATCAGCTAAGGGGAGGAATCGAGTTCCTCATGAAGAACAAGTTGATTCATCTTTACTATGGAAAGGCGTCTTTCAAGGATGCGCACACAGTTCTTGTCGAGGCTGAAAATGGAGAGGTTACGGAGTTGGCTTCTGATTACATTTTCGTGGCAACAGGTTCAGTATCTGCAAGTTTGCCAATTTCAGGATACGATGCGAAGGGTGTCTTGACTTCAAGGGAAATCCTGACATTGACAGAAATTCCTAAGCGTCTTTGCGTTATCGGTGCAGGTGTCATCGGACTGGAGTTCGCTTCGATTTTCACCAGTCTCGGTTCAGAGGTAACTGTTCTGGAGTATTGCAAGGATATTCTTCCTCGTTTCGATACTGATTTGGCCAAGAGGCTGAAGCAGTCGCTCGGAAAGCGCGGTATGACTATAGAGACTGCGGCTCAGGTACAAGCTATCATTGAAAATGGTGATTCTCTTCAGGTCAAATACATGAAGAAGGACAAGGAGTTCGTTGTGGACGCGGACAAGGTTCTTATGGCCGTTGGACGCAGACCTGCCGTTTCGACGCTGAATCTTGCCGATGTCGGCATCGAATTCTCTCCTAAGGGAATCGTGACGGATGCTAATATGAGGACTTCTGTTCCGAACATTTTTGCTATCGGAGACGTGCGTGGCGGTATGATGCTGGCTCACGTTGCGACATTCGAAGGTGAGAGGGCATTGAATACCATACTTGAAGAGGCGGCGGGCAATGTTCCTGCTTGTCCTTTGGCTGACGGTATCCGTCTGGACATCGTTCCTGCTGCAGTGTTTACTGTACCGGAAGCTGCAGTAGTGGGACGTACTGAGGATGACTGCAAAGCGGAAGGCATTGCTGCCAAGTGTCTCAAGTCTTTCTACAGGGCCAACGGAAAGGCAATTTCGATGGGTGAGCCTGACGGATATTGCAAGGTCGTTGTCGCTGATGGTGAGCAGAAAGATGCTGCAGGTGTCGAAATCAAGGATCGTCAGATTCTCGGCTGCCATATCTTCGGAGCCCATTCTGCTGACATCGTTCAGGAGATTGCCGCTCTGATGAATTTCAATGCTACGGCTGAATCCCTGGCACATATCATCCATGCGCATCCTACTCTGTCAGAGGTTATTCTGACTGCGGTAAGACAGTAGCCTGGAGTATATCAATAATTTGATTGCACTTCTTGCGGATTGAGTTTGCGAGAAGTGCTTTTTATAGTTCAAGAAAATAATCTTTGTTGAAGCATCAATTATTAGCGTTTTTAGAGATTATCAGAGGCTTTTGTGATTATTATTGGACATTTTATGTTAAATATTCGTATAAGCAATCATGCAAACAAAGAAAAAAATCCATTTTGCAAAATTAAATCACTAACTTTGCACTCTGAAAAGAGTATTTATAAACAAAATATAGAATATTGATTATGGGAAATCTTTTTGATAGTCTTAAAGATTATTTCGAGAACACCCCTAAGGATGTACTTGATAATGATTGGAAGGAAATAAAGCATCTCAATGAGATTGGTCCCGATGTCATTGAGTATGCCAAGTTCGTAAGAGAACAGTTTGGCATGCTTGTGTCGTATTCAAATTCTGAAAAGAACTTTGAAACGCACAGATATGATGTGTCTGTAGATTCTGAAAATGAAGGAATTGCGGTAGATGCACAGTATTGTTTTGCGGCATAAGGTAAATAAAAATGGAAAAGGCAGTTTTTAAATTAGATAGATATCACTTTACAAAGGCATCATTGGATTTCAATATACCAAACGATGCTGAGTTAAATATATCTTTCAATCCAAGTGGCGTGTTTCACTCAAAAGAAGCACGCTATGATTTGGTGTTTGATGTTACCGTGGGCTGTAATGAGACTAACACGGAGGTTATAAAGGTTTCATGTGAGGCTTCATTCTCATTTGGCAATAAGTTTTCTATCGCAGAGATTCCGGAGTATTTTTACCCTAATTGTCTCGCCATTATCTTTCCATACGTCAGAGCTTTTGTTAGTACCGTTTCATTGCAGGCTAACGTTCAGCCTGTCGTATTGCCTACCATCAATTTAATGGGACTTACAGAGGAACTCAAAGAGCGAACCAAAGTTGTTGAGTAGTTGTAATGAAGGACACGGACATATATCAGACACTTGAAGATCGGCAAAATTATGACGATGTCGAGAAACATGGTCCATACTTTTGTTGCGCACGGGATGCCAATGGTACTCCGAAAAGCGGTGTGAAAGAGCCGTGGCTTGGCGAAGGATATTATTTCTGGGACACAAGAATTGCTGATGCACAATGGTGGGGTGATACCATTTACTTCAAAAAGAGAAAGGGATATATCATTTGTCATACAACGTATGACCAGCACTCGCCTTTGTTGTATGATTTGGTGGGAGATGTCAAACAGTTTGAAGAGTTCGTGAAATGTGCCGGACTGATAAAGGCAAAACGAAACACTGAATTTGTAAGTTTTCCTGTAGTTCTCAGTTATATGAGAAAGATGCCAGAATTTGATTACAAGGCTATAAGAGTTTGGCCGCATCCACAAACCTTTGAAAAGACAGCAGTTCGATTTCCTGATGGTAAAATAGTCTTGGGAAAAGCAGACAAAATCCAAATTTGCTTTTTCGACAAGACCTTGCTGAATAATCCCTATAAAATTGTAGAAAAGAAAACTTTTCCAGCAAACCAGACGATATAAAACAAGCCATCTCTTTGATTTATTGGTGGAGGCTGTCCGAAAAGTGTCTTTCGGCAGTCGTTGAGAGTGATGTATTATAGATAGTTTGACGAATTATGGTACCTTCAGGATATGTGTATTACTGTGATGATTGCCGGCAATATGGGAGCAGGGGCATTCAATAAACTTTCGCAGCACGGAATAAGTGTTGTCAGAGGCTGTCACGGAAACATTGAAGATATTCTCAATGCTTATCTTAAGGGTGAACTTGTCGATTCGTCTATTGTTTGTGACCATCTCGACTGTGACCATCACGCAGAGCCTGGCGAACAGTTCAGAATCGCGGTAGGCGGGGATATGAAATAACCTGATTTCCTTGACGCGAGAGGTTACATTGACATTGACTATTTGAATGAAATTCTCGGCACCAGGTATCTGCGTGCGCAGGATTATGTCAATGCTGTCGGGGCGCTTTCGAAGGTGTCTCCGTCTTATCAATACCGGACGAATCTTGTGCCCTATATGAACCGGTTGCCATTCGTGTTCCTCCCGACTCGGTCTGCGGTCGCGCCTGATTACAAGCTTTCTTTCGCCAGACAGATGCTCCAATACCGGAATGAGTCAATGTCGTCACGCCTCAGCCCAGCCGTCAATGGTTTTGGTTTCGGACGAGAAATTGATGCCGAGTTTGATTATCTGCTTGCCGCTGGCAAGGAATGGCTTGTCGTAACCCTTTTCCTCGATTTGTTTCAGGGCTACTTCGGCGGATTCATCCCTCTTTAATTCAATGATGTAGACATATTTGTCCGTATCGAAGACGATGTCTATCCTTCCGTTGGATGTCTGGTATTCGGTCTTTACATAGAGCCCCATCATTTTCAGCATTATCGACATCACGTTCTGGAAGTACAGCTCCAGGTCGCCCTGAATCATGTAGCTGTTTCCTGCGAAAAATGCAGTAAGGCGGTCCATGAAAGACTTGGTATTGCCCGCTTCAATATCTCGAATGAATTGATATATAGATAGTTCGCCGTATATCAATGCCGGAGCGAATAATTGGCTGAGGGAATGCATGAAGCCGCGCTTGACTTCCACGTTAGGGTAGTCGAGGTTGTATGTGAAAAAATCCGGCTTAAAATCCTTGATAGTCAGATATCCAGCCTGATACATGAGTGTAATAGGTGCAGGGCTCACATAGTTGGCTTCCGTTAGAGTCTCCACCGAAAAGTCATTTTTGGAAATATTGTCGAGGTTGTAATTTCCATGCTTGAAGTATCTTACCAAAAATGACGTTGTCCTAGTCTCGAACCAGTACGTCCGGAATTTGCCAGAGTAGAATGTGTTCAGAAGACTGAACGGATTATACAAGCCGATGCTGTCTTCACAAAAATGATATCCGTCATACATTGACGCCAATTTCTTGTAGCATTCTTCTTCCGAAAGCCCGTTCATCTCCGCCAGTGTCTTCACGCTTTCGCCAAAATATGACTTGAGTTCCTGCTCCGATACGCCGCAGATGTCGGCATATCTGGCATCCATCGATATGTCATTCAGATTATCAAGACCTCTGAAAATACTCATCTTGCCGAGTTTAGTCACTCCCGTCAGGAACGCGAAACGGATGGCATTGTCCTTACCCTTTATGACACTGTAGAATCCCTGAAGCTCGCGCCTGAACTGCTCCATAAGTTCAGGATTGTCAATGTTGTCGATTATCGGTTTCTCATATTCGTCGATGAGGATGACGACTTTCTGGCCGGTCTTGCGGTATGCGGCGTCAATGATGTCTTTAAACCGGGACGACAAGTCTTCGGACATGGGAGTGACGTTATACAGGGATTCCCACTTGCGAAGATGCTGGTCAAGGTTTATCTTCAAATGCGATATATCAGTATAAGAACTTCCCGTCAAATCCAGATGCAAAACAGGATATTCCGTCCAGTCCTTCTCTAATGACTCTATCGCAAGACCCTTGAAAAGTTCTTTTCTTCCACTGAAGTAAGCCTCCATAGTCGATACGAGCAGACTCTTTCCAAATCGTCTCGGACGACTCAGAAAATAATATTTGCCAGTGGAAGTCAGCCTGTAGATGAGCGCAGTCTTATCTACATAAGCATAACCTCCACTTCGAATTTCTTCAAAACTCTGTATTCCTATCGGGTACAACATATTCCGTCCTTCATAATTATATCACGTCCGGTCAGAAATCATCCGCTCAGTCTGTACAAAGATAATCTTTTCCAGCCAAAAATAAAGACACCAATAGTTTACAACCAGTAAACTCACGATACTAAACTGAAAAATATTAAACGACGATTATTGGGCGCACTATTTTTCATATAATTGTTATTCTTTCATCAAAATTTTGTATATTCGAATAAGCAAGGAATACTCATCAATAAAAAAGGCCAGGGCGTCATCACGCTCGCAGTCAAAGATGGTGCAAATATATGAATAGTAAAATAACACTCCGCAGAGCTCCGCTGCTCCTTGCGGATAAAACTGCATGATACGATGATTACGGGAGAAATCAAAAACAGAATAGACTCAATATGGGATGTGTTTTGGACGGGAGGAATCACCAACTCCATAACCATTCTCGAACAGATGACCTACCTCTTCTTTATGAAGATGCTTGACGATGCTCAGAGGACAAAGGAAGCCAATGCCAATGCCTTCGGGGTGTCCGTCAAAGACCCAACCTTCAAGGAGGGAATGTGGCATAATCCTGAGACAGACAAGGATGTTCCCTATAAGAACTTGAGATGGAGCACGTTCAAGAATATGGAAGCTGAAGCCATGTACAAGCTTATCAGCAAGGATGTTTTCATTTTCATCAAGAACCTCAACGACGGCAAGGATTCAGCGTATAGCAAATTTATGCAGAACGCCACCTTCCTTATTCAAAGCCCACGCAGCCTCGTGAAGATTATCGAAGGCATTGACAGCCTCGACATGAACAACAGGGATACGATGGGGGATGTATATGAGTATGTTCTTGGTAAGATGGCCGCTTCGGGGAACAACGGACAATTCCGCACCCCTCGCCATATCATCAGAATGATGGTGGAACTTATGCAGCCTACACTGAAAGACACCATCTGCGATGCAGCCATGGGTTCGGCGGGCTTCATTGTCGAATCTGCAAAGTACATCCAAGAGAACTACAAGACTGAACTTCTGAAGAAGGAGAACTCAGAGCATTACAAAAACGGGATGCTCCATGGCTTCGATACTGACGCGACAATGCTAAGAATCGGAGCGATGAACCTGATGCTTCACGGGGTGGATAATCCCGATATTGCATACAGAGATAGTCTCTCAACTGATAATACAGACGAGAACAGATACAGCCTGTGTCTTGCAAACCCGCCATTTACAGGCAGCCTTGACTACGAGGCTGTCAGCAAGAGCCTTCTTGCCATTACCAAAACCAAGAAGACAGAATTGCTTTTCCTCGCTCTGTTTGTGAGAATGCTTCAGATTGGCGGTCGCTGTGCATCGATCGTTCCTGACGGAGTGCTTTTCGGCAATAGTACCGGCCATAAGTCCATTAGGAAGGAAATCATTGACAATCAACGTCTCCAAGCCGTTATCTCGATGCCATCGGGAGTATTTAAGCCGTATGCGGGAGTCTCTACAGCTATCCTTATCTTCACAAAGACCAATGCCGGAGGTACTGATAAGGTGTGGTTCTATGATATGAAAGCTGATGGGTTCAGCCTAGATGACAAGCGAGCTGTAGTGGCCGAGAATGATATCCCCGATATCGTAGCCCGATTCCACAACCTTGACGCAGAAGAGAGCCGTACCCGCAAGGAGCAGAGCTTCCTCGTTCCTGTTGAGGAGATTCGTGCCAATGACTATGACTTGTCCATCAATAAATATAAAGAGGTGGAGAAGGTTAAGGTGGAGTATGAAGAGCCTTCTGTCGTGCTTGGTAGAATTGAGGGTCTTCAGTCTGAGATTACTGCTGCCATTGCTGAATTCAGAGAAAAATACTTGTAGCCTATGAAAGAAGGATGGACATATAAGAGACTTGGAGATATCTGTACAATAGAGAGAGGAGGCTCACCTCGTCCAATAGATGCTTTTATCACCACAGAAGACAAAGGATTTAATTGGATTAAAATTGGAGATGCGGTAGAAGGATCAAAATATATTTCTTCCACAAAAGAGAAAATTAAGCCTGAAGGGCTAAAAAAGACAAGGTTTGTTCATAAAGGCGACTTTATCTTATCCAATTCAATGAGTTTTGGAAAGCCGTATATTCTGAATATTGATGGATGTATTCACGACGGATGGTTGGTGATTCACGATGAAAACGACACATTCGACAAGTCATTTCTGTACTATTTGCTTGGAAGTCCCAATATGTATAGGGAGTTCAAGAGATTAGCTGTTGGTGGTGTTGTGAATAATCTAAACAGCAAAGTAGTACGTGATGTAATAGTTCCCGTTCCTCCTCTTCAGGAGCAGAAGCGTATTGTAGCGGAGCTTGACTTGCTGACAGGAATCATCGACAAGCAGAAGCAGCAGCTCAAAGAACTCGACACCCTTGCTCAGTCCATCTTCTACGATATGTTCGGCAATCCCGTGGAGAATGAAAAAGGTTGGCATACAGAGCCTCTACAATTAGTTGCTCCTCAAATGCCATATAAAGGAGCTATGGAGAAGAAAGACGGGAAGGTATGGCTGCTAAACTTAGATATGGTTGCTCAGCAGACGGGCGAAATTATAGAGAAGGTTTTCGTTGAAGAAAATAAAGTCGGGAATTCCACAATGGCATTCGACACGTCTAATGTTTTGTATTCAAAGTTACGTCCTTATCTGAACAAGGTGGTTATACCCGATGGAATTGGATACGGAACAACAGAACTCGTGCCTTTGAAGCCAAAGGAGAGTGTTCTTAATAGAGTCTATCTTGCGTACCTATTGAGGAGCGGTTCATTCGTCAACTATATCTCGATGAAGGTTGCGGGTGCAAAAATGCCAAGAGTATCGATGGACGTTTTAAGGGATTTCCCGATCGCTCTTCCTCCTATTGTAAAGCAAGAGACCTTCGCCAAGAAGATTCAAGCAATCGAATCACAGAAACAATCCATAAACCGCTCCATCGCAGAGAGCCAAAAACTCTTTGACTACACGATGGACAAGTATTTCGGTTAATATGAGAAATTTCGACTACATAAAAGATTTGGGACTAAATGACTTATACAGATACTGCTCGGCAGCCGAAGAGAATCAGATAAGCCATCCCGACATTTGTGCTGTCAATGCCCGTAGGGCGTTGGAGTACATAGTCAGAGCTCTTTACTTTATGAAGAAAATCGATGTTCCCGAGAGGACATCCCTCTTCGAACTTGTTGACGGAGAACCATTCAAGGAATTCGTCAACGACGATAGGGTAATAATGGCTGTGCACTATGTCAGGAAAGTAGGCAACAGCGGAGCTCACACCGGTAATGTGTCCAAGAAGGAATCTTTCTTCACCCTTCTTAATATCTATAATGTAGTCGGAGCTATCCTCTTGAAACTTAAAGTGGTATCTGAGGTTAAGCCTTTTGACAAGACTCTTATACCTGATAGTGTTGCGGCTCCTGTCATCGTGCCTTCATCCGTTGAGGTGAAGCCTACTGATTCCATCATCGAGGCTGCGTCAGCCGAAGCGGTTTCATCTACCGATCCCGTCGAGGCTGTTGCTTGTGACATTTCTGAGGCTGAGACGAGGAAGATGTTCATTGACCTGATGCTTAAAGAGGCGGGATGGGATGTTCTGACAACAGAAGGAGCGGCGCAGCCACTTAAGGCTTGCATTGAGGTGGAGGTTCACGGAATGCCTAATACGCACGATGTTGGCTATGCAGACTATGTTCTCTTCGGCTCCAACGGACTTCCGCTTGCTGTCATCGAAGCCAAGAAATCATCCATATCTCCGATTAAGGGCAAGCATCAGGCTGAGCTCTATGCTCATTGTCTTGAAAGTCAGTACGGGGTTCGTCCCGTGATATACTACACCAACGGCTTTGAAACCAACATCATTGACGGGCTTGGCTATCCTCCACGCAGACTTTACGGATTCCATACTGCCAATGACTTGGAACTGCTTATTCAACAGCGTGGAAGACAGGATATTACGGATTTCTCCGTCAAAGACAATATTACAGACAGACCCTATCAGAAGATGGCTATCAAGGCTGTCTGCGAGCATTATAACAGCAAGCACCGCAAAGGATTGCTTGTCATGGCTACGGGTACGGGAAAGACGAGAGTGGCCATCTCCTTCGTAGATGTTCTTCAGAGAAATGGATGGGTAAAGAACGTGCTCTTCCTTGCTGACATGACCAGTCTTGTCAGCCAAGCTCACAAGAACCTTGTCAAGCTCCTACCTAATGCTACGACTTGCGTCCTGAATGACGGAAAATCAGACAGAGACACAAATGCCCGTATCATATTCTCAACATATCAGACGATGATAAACTACATCGACACTGAAGATAAGCAATTCTCTGTCGGTAGGTTTGACTTGATAATCATTGACGAGGCTCATCGAAGCATCTTCGGCAAATATGGAGCCATCTTCAACTATTTCGACGCATTGATGCTTGGACTTACGGCCACTCCTCGTGATGAGGTGGACAAGAGCACTTACGATATCTTTGAGATGGAGCAGGGAGAGCCAAACTATGCCTACGAGCTTGAGGATGCCGTATCTGATGGATACCTCGTCAACTATCACGGCTTCAAGCGCGGTTCCCTCATCTTGAAAGAAGGAATCAAGTATAGCAATCTGTCCGAGGCGGAAAAGAAGCAGATGGAAGCCGTATGGGAGTATGAGCAAACCCGTAAGGCTCTCGACCTGAACTCTGAGCAATACCATAGGGATATAGCCAACAACGAGATATTCAGTTATATCTTTAATGAAGATACCATCGATGCAGTCCTCCAAGACTTGATGGAAAACGGGCTGAAAGTTCAAAGCGGGGAGCGTATAGGAAAGTCTATCATCTTCGCCTACAATCATCGTCACGCAGAACTTATCGTCAAGAGATTTCATGTACTCTATCCTGAGTACGGCTCGGAATTCTGTGCTCTCATCGACAATTATGTGACATATTCTCAAGACCTTATCGATAAGTTTGAGATAAGAGACGGAGAACCGCAGATTGCTGTGAGTGTGGATATGCTTGACACGGGCATCGATATTCCCGATGTACTGAACCTTGTCTTCTTCAAAATCGTCAAGAGCAAAATCAAGTTTATGCAGATGATAGGAAGAGGTACAAGACTAAGCCCCGACATCTACGGAGAAGGTAAGGACAAGGACTGCTTCTACATCTTCGATTGGTGCAGAAATTTTGAATACTTCGAGAAGAACCCTAACGGAAAAGAAGCGGTATCTATACAATCATTGACAGAACGTCTTTTCTGTCTCCGGACAGACATTGCGTTCCATCTTCAGCATCAGAAGCATCAAGAGATTCCGTATGAGAAGCAGCTTCACGACGATATCAAGCACCTTCTTAGAGAGCAAGTATGTGCTCTGTCTGACAATCATATTTCAGTACGAGCCAAGTGGGAATCCGTGAGCCATTTCAAGGAGGCTGATTCTTGGACATACATCTCTGATGTCGATGTCCTGACGCTCAAATCGGACATTTCTCCGATTCTTCCGAAAAATACGCTTGATGAAAGTGCGAAGAAGTTTGACGTGCTGACATTGACAATAGAGCTCAGCTACATCTCTGAGGATGTCAATGCTGATAAGTGCATACAGAGAGTACAACTCATCGCCGACAAGCTCCAAGAGAAGGCGTCAATTCCTCAGATTCAAGTTAAAATGGGAACCATCAAGGAAGTGTTGTCGCCCGTTGCATGGGAGAACGGCAATCTTCTATGGATGGAGAAGGTCAGAACTGATTTGCGGGACTTGATGAAGTTCCTCGTCGGTGAGAAGGGCAAATGGTTCATTGTGGACATTGATGACGATATCAGCTACGATGGAGAAAGTCTGGGGGTTAGGACGAGAGTAAGCTACAAGCAAAAAGTCATTGACTTTCTTGCCAACAACAGACATCTGCCTGTACTTGACAAGATATACAACATCGAGCAGCTTTCTTCCGATGATGTTAAGGAACTTGAGCGAATCCTTTGGGAAGAGCTTGGAACCAAGGAGGACTACGACAAGTTTACGTCTGAAATGACTTGCGGAGCCAACGTTGGCGCCTTTATCCGATCCCTCATCGGCATTGACAGAAAAGAAGCTGTGAAGAAATTCGGGGAATTTATTTCCGGAGCCGACCTCAATTCTGAACAGGAGGAGTTCTTGCTGTCTATCCTGAGTTATGTCTGTCAGAATGGAGACATAACGAAAGAAATCGTCGTCAATGAGGCTCCGTTCGATGAGCAGTTGTCAGTATTTGAACTTTATCTGGTTCCACTTGCCAAGTACGTCGATAATATCCACAATGTCATTATTCCTCAGAATAATCAATCTAATCGGATGTATGCGTAGTGATGAACAGTTGATTGTTAGCATCAGGCTTTCCGTCCAAGTGGATTGTTGTTGACTTTCTTGCGCCTCTGCGTTTCTTATCCTAACTTTACATTCTGTTTCGTCCGGCCGGGGCGGAAAGGCAGCGTTCATAGGACGCAAACTCTACAAAACAGGACTAAAAACACTTGATAATGAAGATAAAACTTAAGATTGCAGTTTCTTTGACCATAGTGCAGACACTATTGATGGGCACAACCATCGCATCGGCCCAGAACGGACGGGTTGTAAATGACTCATGGCTTAATGAAAACTATACTAAGAGGGAAGTCATGGTCGAAGTTAGAGATGGAGAAAAAATCTATACTGCGATATACGAACCGACGGACGAATACTTGAGCAGAATCGGGAAACAGAAGTCTCCGATCATGCTGACATTGACACCGTATTCGCGGAAACCATATGGACTGAAACCGGGTGAAACAGAGAACGGAAAAATTCGAGGAGTGTATTACAGCGGACTGACCGGTGATATGGCAAACTATGTTGCGGACGGATATATCATTGTCGTACAGAATGTTAGAGGTAAATTCCTGAGCACGGGCACTTACGAAAACATGAGACCATACATATCCGGAGTCGATGGGGCCGCGGACACAGTCATCGTGGACGGAAAAGTGCAGACAGACGACGCCACTGACGTATATGACAGCGTTGAATGGCTGCTCGCAAACACCAAAAACACTGGAATTGTCGGCGTGAAAGGCGTTTCCTATGGCGGATTCTACACCACTATGGCAACATTGGCAAAACACCCTGCAATCAAGGCCGTATCACCTCAGGCGCCGGCTACTGACTGGTACATGGGTGACGACGCACACCACAATGGAGCGCTTTGTCTTACAGATAGTTACAGATTTGGAGGCGGATTCTATAGAGAATTCAAGAAACCATCTGCTGTAGGCATGTCAAACCTCGTAAAAATCAAGGAAGATATCTACGAGTACTTCAGAGGCAAGCCGATGGACGAACTCTCCGCCTTCTTCGGAGACAGCTTGAGATTCTGGTCAGACATGATGAAACACCCTGACCGCGACCAGTTCTGGATCGACAGAGACCCTAGCCTGCACCTCATAGACATAAAAATCCCTATGCTCGTCACCGGCGGATTCTACGATGCCGAGGACTGCTACGGCGCGTTCAGAACATATTACAAGATGAAAGAACTGTCTCCGGAAAGCGAATTGTACCTCGCAGCCGGCCCATGGTACCACGGCGGATGGAACAACAGAACCATCAATCACCTGTCGGAGGCATACTACGGCGAAGCATCAGGCGCATGGTATCAGGATTGCGTCGAATACCCGTTCTTCGCCTACTACCTCGAAGGAAAAGGAAAAGCACCGGCCAAGGTCAATGTCCTTCCATCGTCAGAGACAATGGAGTCAAAAATGGTCGGAGTCAATGCTGCCACACTTACCAGCTCATACGACGTCTGGCCGCCTAAAGATATGAAATTCAGTAAATTGTATCTCTCTGGAAACGGTGGACTCGTAATGGAAGGCAGAGGCAAACCTCAGAAAGGCAGCCGCAGAATCACATCAGACCCGCAGAATCCGGTACCATATATGAATAGCAAGGCTACAAGCCGAGACCGTGCGTATATGGTTGCAGACCAGACCTTTGCATCTGAAAGAAAAGACGTTTTGACATATCGCGCAGAGACATTGACAGAAGAACTGCATCTTGCGGGACCGGTAAACGTTGTCATTGAAATGAGCGTTGACGGTGCGGAAAAGCTCGCGGACGCGGATATTATCGTGAAACTCATTGACGTACGTCCGGACGGCTATCAGATGCTTGTAAGAGGCGATGTTATGCCTGTAAGATATCGCGGAGGATTCGACAAGGGAGAACCTGTGAAATCCGGAAAAACAGTCAGAGTGGCATTTCCGATGTGCGACATTGACCACATCTTCATGCCTGGACATCAGGTTATGGTGCAGGTGCAGGGAAGCTGGTTCCCGCTGATTGCTATGAACCCTCAGACATGGGTCGAGAACCAGAATACAGCGACAGCTGATGCCTACAAAACCTCAGAAATTACAGTCAAATCTGCAGTTTCATATCTGGAACTGCCGGTTCTGAAGAAATAGAATCATTCAATCTACTCAAGTCATCCCGGCGAACTCGAAATGAGTCGTCTGGCCATGGTGAACCCCGAATGGCATCAAATCTTCCGGCTGCCTCCGAACTTGAAACCGACACCTAACATCAGATTGTTCGGATCATGGAACTTGTTGAGTTTGTAGCCGATATGCAGGAAAATATGACTTGTAAGGCTTGCTTTAAGAGCGACGATCTGGTACCAACCGGCCAGGTCGTCGCCTTTGTATATGACATTGTGGCCGATACCGACATTGACAGTGAAAATAGGCATCGTCAGCTCGGCGCGAAGCGACAGGCCTGCTGCAAGCTGTTCTTTCAATGGTGGACGATAGAATCTGAGTTCGTAGCCCGTGTCAGTGGCCACCGTACCGGCTACGTGGTTCTGGATATTGGCACTTTCATCATATTGCACGTCCACGGAAAAACCGGCCTGGAGGAACTTGTTGACGCGGTATAACGGATTGACATTGATGCCGAGAATGCCGAATCTGCCCTTGCAGATAAAGCTCTCATTGTCTCTCTTTATTCCCTTTGCCCTTCCGGCGCCGAATACGGTTATATCTACCGAAAACCTATGCTTGAAATCTTTGCTGAAATCTGACCTTTCCATCTCCCGGTTTTTCAGGCCGGTCATGAAATCATTGGAGCAAAACAGGGCATGATTGTCCAGCGACGGCTCCCTGACTTTCTCGGCACCAAAGCTGTAGGCTGTGCCGATTCTCGCGCCCAGAAGATTAACGCCGCCGTTCGGATAAACCGTGTTGCCGTTAGAAAAATGGCTCAGGTCAATGCCACCGTTGATGGTCAATGCCGGTGTGGGCCTCCATGAAACCATGAGCCCCGCATTGATATAGGCATTGACCTTGGACCCGACAACTTGATTGGCGACATTTTCCCTTCCGCTTCCGTCGAGATTTTCGCGATATGGTTGCCAGCCTGCAGATACGCCGAAATTCCACTCATAATCCAGCGAAATCTTCCTTCCGATCTTTGCTATTTGAGCGCCCTGAAAAACATAGACGGCGGCCGGTGACCCCATCTCCTCGGGGTCGAAGAAGGTGTTCCATGCTACTCCGACTCCCTGATATGCAGTAGGATAAATCTGTCCGAAGACACTCGCCTCCGGAAAAGAAAACGAATACTGCAGGTGTGCGGAGACGGCTTTGTCCAGAGGTTTGCCCAATTTGTTTTCTCCGCTGAAAAACTGATGCGTCGGAACCAGCCACGAACCCCTGACGTCCAGGCCGACATGGTGAGTAACCTTTTTATCGTCATATCCGTCATGCCCGAAGGCCGGAGATGCCGGGACGGACATCCCGACAAAGACAGCAAGAAGCCACACAGTTATTCTTTGCCTTTTCATATCTGATGAATATTACCGGAAGGTATCTGGTCATTGTCCTGGTCATCATTAAGCCCGATAGAGACTGGACCTGTATCGTCAGAATCCTGGGAACCTGACTTTTGGAGAATATCGATTGACTCCTGGCTCACATTGTTGGACAATATTATGGAGAAACACCGGTAGTAGGACATGTTGTTTCTTCCAGAAGTGATGACCATGGATTTTCCAGTCGGTCTGACGATTTTCCACTCGCTTCCGTCTCCGAAATCTACTATAATCCTGCCGGTGCCGTAAAGTTTCGGAAAGGTCGTCGTGAACGGCTCGTCATTGTCGGGATAGACAGTCACGTTCAATACATTCATTCCGGCTCTCAATTCGATGATTCCCCAGTCGCTGCTGTTGAATCTGATTTCCTTGGTCTCTCCAGCCGCACTGAAAGTCAGTTCCTTGGCCGAAGGCCCGATGTCATTTACGAACACGCCGGGATTGCATGCGGTCATGACCGCAAGGAATGCTGTCAAGATGAAATTTTTCAATGTCATTGTCTGTCGTCTAAACAAATTCAGGCCTGCAAACTTATGTGCATTACAAAGTTAATACATTTCCCGCGAACAGGCTCACATTTTTTCGGAAAGTGCCTTTTGGTAAGGATTACTTGATAAGCTTGCTGGTACGGCCTTCTTTGAAAAGACGCGAGAAATGACTAAATTCGCGGACTTTAAGAATTGAATCAATGACCAGAGAAGAACTTATAAATAAAGTCAATGAAGTGTTGTCTGAAGAGTTTGAGGCGGATGTGGCTGACATGCAGCCGGATGCATCACTGATGGGAGTCTTGGATCTCGACAGCCTGGATATAGTAGATGTTGTCGTGCTTGTGGAAAAGAATTTCGGCTATGTCATGAAAAAAGAAGATTTCGCATCAGTCAAGACTTTTGCCGATTTCTATGACTTTCTCTGTGAAAGATTGGATATCTGCAAGTAATGGTATAGCTTGCTAAACTTGAATATGTAATATGGCAAGAGGCTGGCAGGGTAAATCCAGAGGAGGAAAGACTGGTTACGCAATCTTCATATTTCTGATAAAGCATTGCGGACTGGGAACAGCCTATGTCCTTCTTTTCTTTGTGTCCTTTTATTTCATCCCGGCGGCACCTCGTTCCACTGTAGATATATGGCATTATGCCAGAAAAGTTCTGGGATACGGCGTGTTGAAGTCTGCCGTTTTCATCTGGAAGAACTATTACTCTTTCGGCCAGTCCATCATTGACAGATTCGCCATTTCCGCGGGCCTTCAGGACAGATTCCGGTTTGAGTTTGAGAATCTCGAACTTATGCGCGATTCGGTATTGGCCGGGGACGGGGCCGTAGTCATGGGTGCGCATTTCGGGAACTGGGCGGCAGGGGAGCCATTCTTCAAGGAATTCAGAGCAAAACTGAATCTGGTAATGTATGACAATGAACATGCTGACATCAAGGAAGTCCTGGCCAAGAATCAGGACCCTGACGCAGCATTCAAAATCATACCTGTGAATAAGGACAACATTGCCCACGTCTTCATGATAACGGAGGCTCTAAGCAGAGGTGAGCTTGTCTGTTTCATGGCGGACAGATATGTCAATGAAGAGAAACTTCTGGATGGGAAGATGCTGGGAAGAGATATCCGTCTCCCGTTCGGCCCGTTCCATATCGCTGCGAGAATCCATGTGCCGGTAATCTTTTATTATGCTGTCCGTGAGGCACATAGGACTTACAGCTTTAAGTTTCTGAAGGCTGATGTCCCGTCAGGACGGAGGGGAGTCGAGCACGCTGTCGTGGAGCAGTTTACAGTCTCTCTCGAAAATGAACTGAGACTTCATCCCGAGCAGTGGTACAATTATTATGATTTCTGGAATTTAAGAACCTAAAATATGGATCCTAAGTACAAAGGGTGCAGAATGTCAGCACAGGATGCGCAGCGCGAGGCACACAAGATAGCCTTCGCGCCGATAGTGTTTCAGGTAAGCCGCCTGATGGTAAAGTACGGCATTTTCGGTATGCTAGAAGAGGCCGGTAGAAAGACGCCTGCCGGAATGACAGTCGAAGAAATATCGGAAAAGACAGGATTGTCTGTGTATGCCGTCGCTGTCCTTCTGGAGTCCTCTTTGACCGCCGGAACTGTATTTCTGAATAACAAGAGATTTACTGTCAGCAAGATAGGGTGGTTTCTCCTGAACGATCCTATGGTGCGTGCCGACATTGACTTCAACCATGACGTGAATTACAAGGGGCTTTTCCATCTGGACGAGGCTCTTCGAGAGGGACGCCCTGCCGGCCTCAAGGAACTTGGCGACTGGCCGACTCTTTATGAGGGATTGTCCTCTCTGCCGGAGCAGGTACAGAAAAGCTGGTTCGGGTTCGACCATTTCTATTCGGACAATTCATTCGAGCAGGCGATGCCTCTGGTTTTCGGAGACAATGTCAGGTCAGTCCTCGACATCGGCGGAAATACCGGAAGATTCGCACTGAAATGCGTAGAGAAATATCCTGAGGTCAATGTTACCGTGATGGACCTGCCTCAGCAAATAGGACTTCTCCAGAATAATATATCAGGAAAGCCTGGTGCCGGACGAATTCATACTTATCCGGGCGATCTCCTTAAAGAAGACACCGAAATCCCGGGCGGCTTCGATGTCGTGTGGATGAGCCAGTTTCTGGACTGTTTTTCGGAAGAACAGGTCGTGAGCATCCTCAAAAGGGTGGCCTCCTCCCTCAAATCTGGAGCCAAAGTGTTCATTATGGAGACTTTATGGGACAGGCAGCACTTCGATACGGCATCTTTCGACCTTGCCCAGACCAGCGTCTATTTCACGGCAATGGCAAACGGAAACAGCAAGATGTTCTTCAGTGAGCGTCTGGAACTTATGATCAATGAAGCCGGCCTGAAGGTGGAAAGTATCATTGACGGCCTCGGATACGGACACAGTCTGGTAAAATGTTCTTGAAATATGTTTCACGGAAAAGTATATATAGCCGGGACATCGATGATTACGCCGCTCGGCGAAGGCGTCGGGAAGAACTTCTCAGCCATTCTGAAAGGTGAGACAGGAGTGGCACGGACTTCCGGTTCCAGAATCACCCAATCGGCCCTGATGGCCGGAATAATTCCGGATGAGGTATATGTCAATGTCAGAGAACGCCTTGGGGAACGAGCCATGTCATTGACCCGCACAGAAATCCTTACATGCGGCTGCCTTAAGTCATTGATCCGGAGCCTTCCGCAGGAACTGCAAACTGCTCTCGGAAACGGTCGCACCGGTATCGTTGTAGCCACGGCCAAGGGCAATATCTCGGCTCTTGAAGGCCGTTGCGGATCGGGTCCATTCATCCCGTCAGACGATGACAAAGTCCTGTTTTCGTCAATGACAAGGTGCATTTCTGAGTTCTCCGGAGTCCAGGAGTCCGACATCCGCATAATCTCAAATGCTTGCATTTCAGGCGTTTCTGCCATAGTGGCCGCGCGAAGAATGTTGCTTGTCGGGGATTACGACATGGTTATCGTAGTCGGGGCTGATACGCAGAACCGATTCATTACCAGCGGATTCGCTTCATTCAAATCACTCAGTCCGGATTTGTGCCGTCCTTATGACGAATCCAGGTGCGGACTGAATCTCGGAGAAGCCGCCGGAGCAATTGCATTGACATCGAATCCGGTCATGTGGAGTTGCGGTCTGGATTCTGAATCGGGATATGTGAGCATAGACGGAGGTTCGGTTTCGGACGACGCGAATCATATTTCAGGGCCGTCCAGGACCGGTGACGGGCTGTTTTTCGCCATGCGCAATGCAATGAGGGAGGCAGGGGTCAATGCTGCCGGAATCGACCTTCTGCAGATGCATGGAACGGCTACCGCATATAATGACGAGATGGAGTCCAAGGCCGCCTGTCTTGCCGGAGTCCAGGATGTTCCGGTTCAGAGTCTGAAGCCTTATTTCGGACATACGATGGGAGCGTCAGGTGTCATTGAAACCATAATTGCAGCAGCGGAAATCCTGGAGGGCATAATCGCCGGGACCAAGGGATATGAAAAGTCCGGAGTAAGTGTGCCGCTCAATGTGTGCTCATCCAACAGATTGATAACGAAGAATTTGGTCCTGTCAAGCCCTGCCGGCAAAATCAATCATTGTCTCAAGACTGCATCCGGTTTCGGCGGAACCAATGCCGCAGTACTGCTCACATCGTCCCCTGAAGCGGGACCGGTACCGTGCCTTCGCGAAGCCAGTCCGCGCAAAATGCAGAGATTCAGAACAGTAGAGGTCAATGCAGGAGAGGTTCTTGTCGATGACAGTGCAGTTTTTACGGATAAGTCTGCCGATTTCGGAACTTTCATAAGAGAAGCATTCAAGTCGAGAGGGGAGAATAATATGAAGTTCTACAAGATGGACGACTTGTGCAAACTCGGATATGTGACAGCTGCCTGGCTCCTGGACGGGATAGAATTCGGCGAAGAGCAATGCGGAATGGTCCTGTCCGGCAAGTACGGCTGCCTTGATACTGATATGAAACATCAGCAAACCATTGACAAAGAAGGAGATGCGGCATCGAGTCCGGCAGTGTTCGTATATACGCTTCCGAATGTCGTGGCAGGGGAAATCTCTATCAGGCATCATATCAAGGGGGAGAATACGTGGTTCTGGTCTGAGGACAGGACGATGTCGTATCTGAAACATTATGCTTCATTGATGGCGGGGGCATCCGACCTGCGATATTGCATCATCGGGCATCTTGATTTTCTGAATGGAGATTATTTCGCTAAATTTGAACTTTGGTCGGCTTGCGAGTAAGAAACTGAAAACTTGCTGTGGCCGGCAAGAACTGAAACAATGGAATAAAATGGAAGAACTCATAGAAAAACTGAAGGCGCAGCTCATTGAAGCGCTTAATCTTGAAGAAGTGAAACCAGAAGACATCGATCCGGAGGCTCCTCTTTTCGGTGATGAAGGCCTCGGCCTGGATTCGATCGATGCGCTGGAGATTATCCTTCTTCTGGACAAGGAATACGGCATCAAACTGAAGAATCCTGCTGAGGGAAAGCAGGTGTTCCATTCAGTCAAGACAATGGCTGACTATATCACGGCAAACCGGAAGTAAGATGTCCGGGCGGAGGATATATGTCAATGGCGCGGGAGTCGTTTCTGCTGCCGGAACTTCGATAGGATGCGTGAAGAACTATGTGTCTTCAGGCATCTTGCATCATGGTGCGGCAAAGCGATTCGAAACTTCTCTTGGACTGCCTGTGGCTGAGGTGTCTGCATCTGATGCTGAACTTAAGTCGCAACTTGGCATAGCATCGGAAAGCGTTATCAGCAGGACAGCACTGCTGGGCTTGTGCGCATTGTCCGAGGCCGTGAAGAGTGTGAAATCCGGGCATTTGTTCGGGGGCAGTCCCCACATTGTGTTCATCAACGGAACTTCTGTCGGTGGAATGGACCTCAGCGAGGTGTTCTGGAAAGCTCATCGTCAGGACCCTGAAAATGGGAATCCGGATTACCTTCGCATGCATTCACCCGGGGCTGTGACCGATGCCATGGCCGCGTTCTGCAGAAGCCTGTTGCCTGAATTTTCATTTGTAACTACCATCAGTACAGCCTGTTCTGCTGCGGGTAACGCCATTATGTATGGTGCCCGTCTCATCGAGGCCGGACTTGCGGACATTGTGATAGCGGGCGGAACAGATGCGTTGTGCAGTTTCACATTGAACGGCTTCAATTCCCTCCGTATCCTTGACTCGGAAATCTGTCGTCCTTTCGATGCTTCGCGTGCCGGGCTGAATCTCGGCGAAGGTGCCGGCTATCTGGTACTTTCCGCTGTCAGCGACGGTGCGATGTGCCGACTTACAGGCTGGGGCAATGCAAATGAGGCTTATCATCAGACAGCAAGCACACCAGAAGGCACAGGACCGGGATTGTCAATGTCTTCTGCAATCGAAAAGGCCGGTCTGACCCCGTCAGATATAGGTTTTGTCAATACTCATGGCACGGGAACCGAAATCAATGACCTTGCGGAGAGCAACGCGATGCTGCGCGTGTTCGGAGGTCAGGTCCCTCCGTTCAGTTCCATGAAGCCTTACTTCGGCCATACTTTGGGTGCATCAGAAGGAATCGAGGCGGCGTTGTGCTGTAAGGCATTGGCAGACAATGACTTCTCTTTTATGAAATCTTGGCGTGAAGTGACTCCGATACTTGAGACCGGACTCGTTCCATATTGCGGAGGCGAAATCTCTCCGCGCCATGTGCTGAGTTCCGCATTCGGTTTCAGCGGCAATTGTGTATCCCTCGTATTTTCAACCATTTCAGAAGATGAGTAGTCAAATTATCATACCGCCTGTCCCTTGTTGGCTGTCTTCTTTCAATGTCATCAGTGGCAACGGACATGATTCCGTTAATGCTCCGGAATCTCCGATAATGGCAGAAGAACCTGACTATAAGCCTGTTATTAAGGAGGCCAATCTGCGAAGAAGGATGGGACGACTGCTGAAGATGGCTGTCTGCTGCGGACTCAAGTCACTGGAAGGCATTGACTCATCTGATGTCGCAGGTATCGTGACATTTACCGGAATGGGATTCATGAAGGACACTATCTCATTCGCTGACAATATGCTGGATATGCCGGACCTTCTGAATCCGTCGCCTTTCATGCAATCTACCTTCAATACAGCCTCAGGTTATATAGCATTGATAAGAAAAATCCGTGCATACAACATGACTTACGTGCAGCGCGGGGCCGGATTGTCAGCGGCATTGACAGATGCATCGATGTTGCTTTCCGATGACCCGTCGAAGTATGTCCTTGTCGGCTCCTTCGGTGAAGTTACCGAGACAGTTGACCGGCTTAGACGCTATATGGGAATCTATAAGTCAATGCCGTTGGGCGAGGGCGCGAGCTCGTTTGTAGTGTCGGGAGTGCGTCCTGAGACCACTTCATACCGTCTCCTCGGAATCGCTCCGTCATCAGTCCCTGTCGATGGTTTTGTCAATGCCTGTGCGGCTTCTCAAGTTGTCAATGTCTTGTGCAGCAGCTATATACATGATGTTGGCGCATTCATGACGATGTTGCCTGTAGTAATGTCCAGATTCCTTCTTTCCAATGCTTCACTCCATCCTGGAACGTGCATCCTCGTGATGGATGATGTCAATGCCGATGGGCAGATGATTCTTTTGCGTGCGGAGGCGGAGTAGTTATGTTCCCCGTACTTCTGACATTGACCTGTATCCTGATTCTTGCATTCCTCGTGTGGGCGTCTGCAAGCATAAAGTCCGGTGTGTATCTCAAGGCTTTCTGCCGGGAGAAAACAGCCGACAGGGTTGTCTATCTGACTTTCGATGACGGGCCGGCAGGTGCTGAAACTGAGGCTGTTCTGGATGTGCTCAAGGCTAAGGGTGCAGTGGCCATGTTCTTCATTGTCGGTAAAAATGTGACGGGTCAGGAGCCTTTGCTTAGGCGTATTCTGGCCGAGGGCCACTCAGTCGGAATTCATACTTTCAGCCATGCCAATACCTTTCCTTTCTATTCCAAAAGGCTCATGGTCAATGATATTGCTGAGTGCAAGTCTATCTTGGACAGATTGTCCGGTAGGGATGTCCGCCTCTTCCGTCCCCCCTTCGGCGTCGTGAATCCGACGATAGCCTATGCGGTCAAGAATCTTGGCCTGGAAACTGTCGGCTGGTCCATACGCAGTTTCGATACAAGGGATTATCATCAGGATGACAAATCGCGAAATCTGGTTCTGGACAGAATCATACGCCAGCTTAAGCCTGGTTCCGTAATCCTTCTCCATGACCGTCTTCCGGGCGAATCCGCCCTGGTTTCCAGACTGCTCGATCTTCTGGACGCTGCCGGCTACCATTATGACAGGCCGCTTCCTATGTAAGTCATTCCGTAGGTGTCTTGCCACGGGACAAGACATCTGGCGCCGCAGGCCTAGATTTTCTTGAGATATCCCAGGAAGCGTTCTTCACTTGTGTTAAGTATCAGATCCTCAGGGAATTCCGTCTCGGCCAGAAGGGGTTCCAGATAATCATATTTTGCGACCATGGTCGAAACGTGTGCATCGCTGCCGAGAATGATCGGCACTTCATATTGTTTGGCGAGTCTAAGGATTTCCAGATTGTTCGGCACGGCAAATGAAGCCTTATGGCGGGCAGGAGCCAATGTATGGTTATTGATTTCCAATATTGTACGGGTCTCTTTGGAGACCTGGACCAGTCTTTCGAAATCCAGTTCTGCGACTCCGTCTCCCGGGTGGCTGATAATCTGGACAAAAGGATTTCTCATGGCATTGACAACACCTTCGGTATTCTCCTCCTTCGTGCCTCCTTCCCAGCAGAGGCTGTGGATACCGGCAATGCGGATGTCGAGCATGCGCCAATGAAATTCGTCAAGGTCAATGTCACCCTTTGTATTTAGGATGTTGAGCTCTGCACCAAGCATCAGGCGGACACCATACATTTCGCGTGGAACACAATGCAAGTTTCTGAAATACAGCGGGTGGCATGTGCCGGGAATACTCGGGCCATGTTCCGTGATGCCCAATATTTTCAGTCCTTTTTCAGCGGCAGACTGTGCGGTTTCCTGAATCGTGCTGTATGCGTGGCCTGAGGCCACTGTATGAGTGTGAACGTCGAGCTCTATTTTCATTGCTTATTGTTTTTACGAACTGCAAAATTAACTCAAAACTGACTTCTCTCAAAATCCAGGAACGTTTTCCGTCTTATTTCGGCACCATGAATTTTATTCTTTGGTGTCGTTTCACTATATTTGTAGGTTTAGAACCAGTGCCGGCCAGCAGGTTGCTGTCCACGCACTTGAATGTTTGACTATATGAGAAAAATCGCAATATTCATTCTGTTTTGCCTGTTGTCATTTACGTCGATGAAGGCAGGTAATACCGACGGATATGGACCTGTAAAAGACGAGCAGGCATTCCGTAAGGAACTGATGACCAGGACTTCGGCTGTTACGTCGATTCAGACGAAATTCATCCAGGAAAAATTTCTCAGCGTTTTCAGCCGCATCGTGAAGTCGGAGGGACGCTTTTACTGGCAGAAACCGAATAGTATCTGCCTTGACTATCAGACACCTGCAAAATATTGCATCACGATTGCCGGTGACAGGATAAAGACGGTCAGCAATGGCAAGGCCAATGTCATAAGCGCCAAAGGAAACCCTATGATGGATCAGATGAGTTCGCTTATAGCTGCCTGCATGACTGGAAATCTCAGTGCCATGGGCTCGGGATTCAAGACTGTAGTCATGGAGTCCAAGTCTGACTTTCTGATTACCATAACGCCTCAGAGTCAGACAGTCAGGAACTATATCTTCAAGATGGAAATATATTTGGACAAAAAAGACTACTCAGTGAACCGCCTGGTCATGTACGAAAATGAAACTGACTATACTGGATATGTTTTTTCTGAAAAGAAATTCAATGAGACGATACCTGCTGCTGTTTTTGACGTGCACTAGTGCAGCATTGACAATGGGAGCCTGTATGCCTCGGCTGCTTATTTCTGAGTCGGTAGAAACTGTGGAATTGTCAATGTCGGAATCGGTTGGAAATCAGGTCTCTATGCCTGAGAACTGCTATGATTTCGTGCTGAAAGCCGGGAGACGGGAACTCTCCGGTCTGATGGTGGCAAGGAAGGAGTCCGCTGATACAGTGAGAGTAATCGGGAATACATATTTCGGAATGACACTCTTCGACATGACATTGACAAAAGATTCATATACAATGAATTCAGCTGCTGAATTCCTTTCGGGAAAGCCATTTGCGTCATTTCTGGCGATGAAACTGAGAAAAACCATAAACTTTGACTGAGAATCAGATGAACGACGGAACTCAAGCCAAAACCGACAATTGCATTGAGAGGCTAAGGGCCCTCAGGTGCTGCGTGATAATCCCGACCTACAACAATGCCGGGACGCTTTCTGCTGTCATTGATGAGACCTTGGAGTATTGCGCTGATGTCATTGTTGTCAATGACGGCTGCACTGACGGGACCGCTCAGATAATCAGCTCTTTCGGAGAACGTATCAGGTCATTGACACAGGAACGTAACCAGGGGAAGGGTGTTGCGCTACAGTGCGGTATGGCTTATGCGCAAAGACTCGGATTCCGGTATGCGATAACAATGGACTCTGACGGGCAGCATTATCCGTCTGATATACCGAAGTTTGTGGATGCCATTGAGCAGAATCCCGGGACTTTGCTGGTGGGTGCGCGTAACCTCAATGCCGATGGTATGCCGGGCAAGAACACTTTTGCCAACCGGTTCTCGAATTTCTGGTTCAGACTTGAAACGGGTGTCCGTCTGGAAGATACGCAGTCCGGTTTCAGGGCCTATCCGCTGGACAAGATTTCACTTGGATCGCATCTTCTGACAGGTGGATATGAATTCGAACTGGAAATGCTTGTCTTTACGGCATGGCGGGATATTCCAGTGAAGAATATTCCTGTGCGTGTATATTATCCGCCTGAAGGAGAGCGGGTTTCGCATTTCAGACCATTCCGGGACTTTACCAAAATCAGTATTCTGAATACTCTTCTTGTCCTGTATTGCCTGCTCTGGAGATGGCCGGCGAATTTTTTCAGGAAACTTTCGTGGAAGAACATCAAGTCTTTCATTGACAGGAATATAATACATTCGCCTGAAAGCAATGCCCGTATTGCTTCGGCTATCGGTTTCGGCGTTTTCATGGGGGTGATGCCGATTTGGGGATATCAGATGATTTGTGCTTTTGCATTGGCACACATCTTAAAACTTAACAAAGTCATAACATTGGTGGCGGCAAATATCAGCCTTCCTCCTCTGATTCCGTTCATTATTTTCGGCGGTTATTGGACTGGTTGCAAACTGCTGGGCCAGCCGGTGATAATTTCGTTCCAGCAGATCGACATGACGTCCATCGGCGGTATTCTTGTCCAGTATATTTTCGGAAGTATCATTTTCGGAATAGTGCTGGCTGTTCTGTGTTGGATCGTGTCAATGTTGCTGCTCTCGGTTTTCCGCCGACCATCAAATCCACAGTAAGATGTCCAGATTTTTCATAAGACTATATTATTGGTTCAGAAACCATCGGACTGCTTTCTGGACGTCATTATTCGCCAGCATTGCCGTGCTTGTCCTGATGGCCTCCAGAATACAATTCGAGGAAAACATCACCTCATTCTTTCCGTCGTCCAAGAACACGGCCAACATGGCTGATGTCTTTTCTCACCTGAAAGTGAGCGACAAGATTATCGTCATGTTCAATGCTGCTGATACATCCGAAGTGCCTGAAGCCGAGACGCTTGACAGCCTTTATCTAGCTTCGGACAGGCTCGGGGAGATACTTGGCGGAGAGGACAGAATCATCGACAAATATGTAGGGAGCATCGGTCAGGCTGATGCTGCAGGGATGATCAATTTCGTGCTTGACCATCTGCCGTCATTTATGGAAGACGCTGATTATGAGCGTCTTTCGAAACTGGATTCTCCTGAGGCTGTGGATTCGGCGATAATGAATGATTACATAAATCTGATTTCGCCGGCAGGATTTGCGATGAAAGACTATATTATGGCTGACCCGCTGGCAATCGGAGGCAGTGTCATGTCCAGAACCTCCCGGCTCAACCCCGCCACAGACTATGTCATCCGTGACGGACATGTTTTCACTCCCGGGGGAAAGACAATGTTGTCATTTATTGAGCCAGCCTTCGCGTCCGGAGAGACAGGACGTAATGACAAGCTTGTCAATGTTATAGACAATGCCCTGGATACATTGTCGAAGGAATTTCCGACGGTCAGGATGCATTATTTCGGCGGCCCTGTAATGAGTGTCTATAATGCGAGACAGATTAAGCGGGATACTTATTCCACTTCTATTGTTGCACTGATTATCATTGTCCTGTTTATACTTGCCGTGTTCAAGCGCAGGCGTTCCATCTTCCTGATACTCTGTCCGGTACTGTATGGAGCAATCTTCGCTTTGGCCATGTCATGGCTGCTGTGCGGAAGCATTTCGGGAATTGCAGTGGGTGCGGGTGCTGCCATCATGGGTATCGCCCTGAGTTATTCCATTCATCTGTTGGCTCATCAGAACTATGTGCATGACATACCTCAGCTGCTTGATGAACTTTGTAATCCATTGATAATCGGGAGTGTGACTACAGTCGGTGCGTTTGCCGGATTGCTTTTCACCTCGTCAGGACTTCTCCAGGACTTCGGACTCTTTGCAGCATTGACCTTGGTCGGAACAATGCTTTTCTGTCTTGTTTTTCTTCCGCAATTCCTTGTGGGACAGGCGGATCTTCGAGAGGGGAGAGTACTCCGTGTCATTGAAAAGATAAGTTCTTATCCGTATGACAAGAACAAGTGGCTGAAAGGAGCGCTTGTGGTTCTGACTGCTGTTTGCGTCTATATGTCCACAAAAGTTGGCTTCGAGAGTGATATGATGGGGCTGACTTACTGGGAGCCTAAACTCAAGGAAGCCGAACAGATACTTACAGCGGAAACTGCGGACAGCATGAAGACCGTTATGTTCGTAAGCGTAGGCAGAACTGCGGAAGAGGCATACGAAACCTATGGAAACACTTCGCAAAAGCTTGAGTCAATGCGAGTTGAAGGCCTTGTGGAGGGTTTCTCAGACGGTGACTCATTTATTTGCGGTCCTGAGGAACAGCAGGCAAGAATAGACAAATGGAATGCCTGGTGGAGCGATGAACGTGTCGAAAAACTGACTGCTGAGGTCAGGGCTGCCGCCCTTCGTTACGGATTCAGGGAAGACGCATTCGACGGTGCACTTGCAAGGCTCTCCAGGAAGTATGAACCCCTGGATTATTTCAGCGACAAGTCTGTCCCTGAGGCATTTACCAGCTGGGTGGGCGCTTCCGATGACTTGAAGATGTTCATCACTCAGGTGACAATGGACAAGGAAAACATTGACGAAGTGTATGCGAGGTTTGCGGATGACCATGATGTCGTGATTTTCGACCAGGGATATTTTGCTGGAAAGGCTGCAGAGGGTATCAACAATGACTTTTATCTGATACTTTTCATATCCTCGTTCCTGATTTTCTTCGTTCTCTGGCTTTCTTATGGTCGTCTGGAACTGGCCTTGCTGAGTTTCCTCCCTATGGCCATCAGCTGGGTGATAATCACTGGAATTATGGGTATGCTGGGAGTCCAGTTCAATATAGTGAACATCATCCTGTCCACTTTCATTTTCGGTATGGGAGACGATTTCAGTATCTTCATCATGGAGGGCCTTCTCTATAAGTATAAGACCGGCAAGAAGTTACTTGACCCTCACAAGACGGCGATATTCTTCTCTGCCTTTACAATGATAGTGGGAATCGGAGCACTGGTCTTTGCCCGCCATCCGGCACTTCATTCCATCGCGATTATAACAATTCTCGGAATGTTCGCCGTAGTGCTCGTCGCCTATACTGCAGAGCCGGTAATTTTCAATGCCTTTGTTACGAAACCTACCTCGCAGGGACGTCCGCCGTTCACGCTTTGGGCTATTCTGCGCAATATCGTTTTCTACATACCGCCTGTGCTGGGCAGTGCATTTATCCTGCTGCTTAGTTTCGTGGCCATGCTTGTTCCAGCAAAGAAGAGTTCAAGACAGGCTGCAATAGGCTGGATGCTGCACAGGGCATGCCGTATTCTGGTAGGCTATGCTGCGTTCATTCATCCTAAGCGTATCGGACCTGACGGAGAACTGATTAGAAGCTGGAATGGAGAGGCGGGAGTCATTGTCGCAAATCATCAGTCTTCTCTGGACATAATAATGATTCTGGCGACCTTCCCGAAGGTGAAGTTTATGGTTGCCGACTGGGTGCTGACTTCTCCACTATTCGGGGTAATTTCCAGATTCCTTGGCTATTACAGCCGTTCTGAAGGCTATGAAAAGTCTCTTGAAAGATTGCGCGTGGATGTGGCAGACGGCTGGTGTCTTGCTGTTTTCCCTGAGGGGACACGATCCCTGAACGGCAAAATCAAGAGGTTCCATAAGGGTGCATTCTATCTTGCATCGCAGGTCGGAGTTCCTGTCATACCTGTGGTCTTCTATGGCAACTGGAGGATTGCTCCGAAGAATCAGGGATTTAATATGACGGAAGGCATTGCCGTTACTGAAATCCTGCCGCCTGTCCAGTCTGCCAGCGTTGAGTATCATGAACTTACGTCCCGTATATCCGCTATTGTGAAGGCGGAATATGCTGAATTGTGCAGGAAGTATGACAGCCCTGTGAATCCGTATTTCCGTAAGGCTCTGGTCTCTTCCTATATATACAAGGGTCCTGTGACTGAGTGGTATGTGAAGGTCAAGACCAAGATGGAGAACAGTTACTCGTTTTTCCACTCTGTTCTTCCAAGAGAGGGCAGGATAACCGATATAGGTTGCGGCATGGGACAGATGGATTTCATGCTTTCCATGTATTGCCCGGATCGACGGATTATCGGCATTGACTATGATGCTGACAAGATAGCAGTTGCGCAGAACTCCTGGCTTCTGAAGAATCTTCCGGATCTCGAGTTCAGGTGCGGCAATGCGTCAGAATGTGAACTTCCTGAGAGCAATGCGTTTGTAATCAGCGATATGCTGCATTATCTCGATCCACAGGCGCAGGAGGTATTGATAAGAAGATGTGCTGAAAAACTGTTGCCGGGAGGTATGATTCTGGTGCGCGATTCTGATTCGGAAAATGCGAAGGGACAGAAAGTTACTGCATTGAGCGAGGTGTTCTCCACCCGTATTCTTGCATTCAACCGTACTCAGGGCGAACTGAATTTCATATCCCATTCAAGGATGGACGCAATTGCCGCTGCAGTCGGATTGAAGATGACTGTCCGTTCCAATGATGCGGTCACTTCCAATACATTCTATATATTGAAGTTTTAGATGAAGTTATGTCACGTATTGCCAAGTTTTTTCTCAAACTGCTCTTGTGGGGCCTTGCCGGTGTACTGGCGATAGCCCTGGTGCTTGCAACTGTCTGTGTGGCGCTTCATGCGACTGCGGATCTTGATGAGCCGGAGTTTTCGCCTACGGAAGGGAATGCGGAAATCGTGTCCGACAGCCTCCGCAGATGGAAGGACAATGCATTGCGTATCAATGCGGAAGGGCTCTGGGAGATGAAGGTTTCCGGTTCCGCATTTGAGAGGGGAGAGGCAATCGGCAAGCTGGCTCCTGACCTGCTTTATATACAGGAAAAGGCTTTTACTGACAAACTTTTTGAGATGGTTCCCAGCAAGCGCTATCGCGATTTTCTGCATTACTTCATCACGATTTTCAACAGGCGTCTGGGGCAGAGCGTCCCTCTGGAATATCGTCAGGAGATCAAGGGAATGTCTGCCTCGTGTACCCATGAATTCGATGATTTCGGAAATCCTTACGAGAGGCAGATGCAGTACCATTCGGCCCACGACATCGGTCACGTCATGCAGGATTACATGCTTGTCGGATGCACTTCTTTTGCCGCCTGGGGCAAGGATTCGGAGGATTCATCGATGATAATCGGGCGCAACTTCGACTTCTACATGGGTGAGGATTTTGCCCGTAACAAACTGATACTCTTTGAGAAACCTGACTCTGGTTATGCTTATGTCTCTGTTACCTGGCCGGGAATGTTGGGCGTCCTTTCCGGAATGAATACCGAAGGATTGACCGTAACCATCAATGCATCCAAACTCGAGGTGCCTACGATGTCCGCCACGCCGATTTCGATTTTGACCAAGCGGATACTCCAATATGCCTCCACCATTGACGAGGCGTGGAAAATCGCGGGGGAGTACAGCACCTTCGTTTCAGAGTCGATAATGGTGGGTTCTGTCAATGACAGGAGGGTGGCAATTATTGAAAAGACTCCGTCTTCAATGGCGTTGTACGATCCGGCTGCATCTGATTCTTCAGTAACCAGAATCGTTTGCGCAAACCATTATCAGTCAAACCTTTTCAAGGATGATCCTGTCAATGTCGAGAATATCCGTATGTCGGACAGCATGCATCGTTTCCGCAGGGTAGAGGAACTTCTCGATTCTGCCGGTCGTGTTTCAGTAGCCTCGGCTGCCTGCATCTTACGAGATATGCGAGGTGAGGGCGGCAAGTCTGTAGGTTATTGCAATGAACTGGCTATCAATCAACTGCTGGCGATGCACTCTGTGATTTTTCGCCCTGAGGAGAGGAAAATATGGGTGTCCACTTCGCCTTGGCAGTGTGGAAAGTTCGTATGCTATGACTTGGAAAAGGTATTCGATTCTGATTTTTCTTCTGGCATTGAGTCTGTTTCCGATGAAATTCCCGAGGATTCATTCGTGCATTCTCAGGAATTCAGGAATGTCCTGGAGTTTAAGCGCATGACGTATGTGATTCAGAAAGCTGCCCATCTCGGACTGCCATTTCATGATGATTCATTGAAATTGTATGTTTCCCTGAATCCGGAATATTATAATACTTACAAGACCCTTAGCCATTATTATCTTTCTGTGGGTCGTGGGGATGAGGCTTCCAGTTGCCTGCAGAAGGCATTGACCCTTCCGATGAAAGAGTCGGAGCGTATGGAAATCGAAAAACAGCTCAAGTCCTGCAGATAGCTGGGCCTGAGCTGTACAACTGATTGTCCGGTGATTCTTCTGGCTTATTTTTTCTTCGGAACTGATGCGAAAGTCACTCCCCAGAGCGAGTAGTCCTGGGCTTCTACTTCCAGAGTCTGACGTTCGCCGTTTTTCCAGAGATATCCGTTATAGATTTCCATGTAGTCTTCTGTATAGCCAATGAACTGATTGCCACATACATAGACATCCTTACCCACGACAGACAGACCTGTGCCCTGACACACATCGCCGGAGGAAATCTTGGTCGCACCGTCATTGGTCCATACATAGACGGAAATGTCGCTGGCAGAACCTGTTCCGGTCATGTTCCCTGAGATGACATACTTTCCGTCCTTAACGTAAAGTCCGCAGACTTCAGTGCCGGCCTCTTCCGTGAAATACTGAGCTTTGCCGTCGATCCAGAGGACTCCCTTCCAGCGTCCGCCGGATACTTTTTCCGCTCCGGCCGCATAGACCTTGCCGTTGTCCACGCAGATTGCATTGACCTTCGCCACTGTGCTTCCGTCCGTCAGGCTTTGTGCGACGCCGTTCTTCCAGATTGTCGCGATTCCGCCCGACTTGTTGTCTGCCGGCTGGATGTATCCGCCTACATATATGTCTTTTCCATCTGCACAGATGCAATACGCGAGGGCGTCAGAACTGCCGTCAGTAAGATATTCCTGCTGTCCGTCTGACCACATGATGACTCTTCTGTCGAACTTCGGCGTGTCGAAACCTGCGGCATAGACCTTTCCGTCCACTACTGTGACTGCTATAGGGGATGTGTTGTATTTTCCGTCGCTGAGATTGGTCTTGGTCACATTTGTCTCATCCCCGATCTTGACTTTCCAGAGGACGCCTCTGTTGGCATTGTACGGATCATAGAATCCGTCGTCTATCAGGTCGCCGGTAGCCTCGCAGCCTACCACGTACAGATATTCGTTGTCTGCGAATGCGGCGTTGCAGAAGGCGTCATATTTGCCGTCAGAGAGCAGGGTCCTCTTACCGTCTTTCCAGATCGTGGCATAGTAATATGTCTGGTCCTTGACCGCTTCCTGACCAAAGGCATAGACTAGTGTGTCCATAGGGACCGGTGCAGGTACGACTGTTTCGTCAGGATTTTCCGGTTTCGGTCCTGTGGTATCCGGCGCAGTTGGAGAATCTTTCTTGCATGAAAATGAGAAAACTGCGAATGCGCCGATCACTATGGCGCGTAGGATTCTTGTAGCTTTCATAATTGATAAAGATTAGAGGTGAATCAAATCCAAAGCTACAAATTCGTCCGCAATAATCCAATACTCAGCGTGTTAGATATTTTGAAATTGTTTACATCAGGCCAAGGAGCCGGCTTCTTGAAAGCATGCAGGCTCCGATAGGTCCCGCGTCCTTGCCCAGCTTGGACATTTCAATCCTTGAATCCTTGCTTACCATATTGAGCGAATATTTGTTGATTGCGCTCTTGATAGGCAGCAGGAGATAATCGCCCGTGACATTGAGTCTTCCGCCGATTACGACCAGCTCCGGATTGAAGATGTTTATGAGTCCGGCCAATGCTTTTCCCAATGTCTTGCCGACATGTTCAATACATTCGATGGCAAGCATGTCTTCATCGGCCAATGCGTCTGTAATGTCTTCAATGGTGATTTCTTCTCCTTTTCTGTATTTTTCAGAGAGTATGGATGCTCTGCCGGCTGCAAGTTTTTCTATGAATTCCCTGTGAAGTGCCGAGCCTGAGGCTTCGGTCTCGAGGCAACCCACCTTTCCGCATTGACAGATTATGTCGTTTGAGAGTAGTGGAACGTGTCCGATTTCACCTGAGAACCCTGATTTTCCGTAGTACAGCTTTCCGTCCATTATCATACCCATTCCCAGACCCCAGCTGACATTGATGAAAATCATGTTCTGCTCATTTTTGCCGATACCGGCGCGATATTCTCCGAAGCACATGGCCCTGGAGTCATTTTCGATATATACAGGGCGTTCGAGGAAGCTTTCCATTGTAGCCGCGATAGGCTTGTCCTCTCCGATGAAATAGGAATAACTATAACCTGTCACGTGATTTACGCGTCCCGTCAGGTTCAGTCCGTAAGAGAGAACCTGCTCTTTCTTTATGCCGAGTTTGGTTATATGCTTGAGAATGAAGTTGCACAGGTCGTGGAAAGATTCCACTGTATTTGTCAATGCAAATGGAATATCCGATTGGGAATCGACAATCTTTCCTTTGAAGTCTGTTACTGCGACGCTTATGTGATACCTTCTGACATCCACGCCGACAATATATCCGGCGTCCGGATTCAGTCCGTAGATGCTCGGTCTGCGGCCGCTGGAGATCCCTGCTTTGCCGAGATCTTTCAGGTATCCTGCCTCTATAAGTTCTGAGACTAATTTAGTTATAGTTGGAATGCTGCTGTCCAGTTCTTTGCTGAAATCAGAGATGCTGTAATCACCGTCCGCGATACATAAACTGAGGATTCTCTGTTTAAGCACTGCGTTCTTTTCATTTACGTTACTGAGTAAACCTTCTGCCATGATACTATTCATTCTTTTGCTCGGCCTGTCAATTTGAAGCGGCAGGCCGGGCGTTGTTGTATATGCTCAAGTTTGGTGCTTGCGCTTCTTGAGTTGTTGAATTCCAAATTTATGAAATTTTTTACAAATTATCGGATGAATAATAAGAAAAATGAAAAAATAGCGAAAAATGTACTACTTTTGTCTTCGGAAAGGACTTGCGACAAGCCTCTTTCGAGTAGTAACATTTAAAACTGCAAACAAGATGAAGTGTCTGTCACTGATGCCGTTGTTGGCTGCCGGAATCGGCATTGTTTCATGTAATAGTCAGAGTGAAATATCTTATGAAATCGTCCCTACCCCGAAAACGATGACTGCGGGAAGAGGCTCATTTCTTATCAATGACAATACGCTGATTTCACTGCCGGATTCTGCTCTTTTCAATGAGGCCGGATTCCTGTCGGATTATATTGCCGAGGAAACGGGAAAGCGACTGGCCGTTGCTGTCAAGCCGGTTTCTGAGAATGAGGTCAGAATTGACATTGACAAAAAACTTCCGGAGGAAGGCTATGAGCTGACAATCGGTTCTGATGGCGTTTCTATCAGGGGCGGTTCTTCTGCGGGCGTCTTTTACGGGGCTCAGACCCTTCGCAAGTGTCTTGCTTCGGACCCTTCGCTTCCTGCGGTGAAGATCGAGGATGAGCCGGCATTCGGCTATCGTGGCGCCCACTTTGATGTGAGCCGTCATTTTTTCACCGTCGATGAGGTCAAGACTTACATCGACATGATGGCGTTGCACAATATGAATATGCTGCATTGGCATCTGACTGAGGACCAGGGATGGAGAGTGGAGATAAAGAGGTATCCGAGGCTGACCGAGGTGGGTGCATGGAGAAAAGAGACTATCATCGGCAATTCCACTGATGTCCCGAAGAGGTATGACGGTAAACGGCATGGCGGATATTATACCCAGGAGCAGATCCGTGATATCGTCTCTTATGCGGCGAAGCGTCATATCAATGTAATTCCTGAGATTGATCTTCCAGGACATATGCTGGCTGCATTGGCCTCATATCCTGAACTTGGCTGCACAGGAGGCCCTTACGATGTCTGGACGACCTGGGGTGTTTCTGATGATGTGCTCTGTGCCGGAAATCCGAAGATTTACGAGTTCCTTGACAATGTTTTCGATGAGGTCTTGGAGATGTTCACGTCAGAATATATACATATAGGAGGTGACGAGTGCCCTAAGACGAAGTGGCAGCATTGTCCTAAATGCCAGGCACTTATAGCGAAACTCGGATTGACTGATGACGGGGTTCACACGAAGGAGCAGAAACTTCAGAGTTATGTCATGAAGCATGTGACTGAGTATCTGGGGGAGAGGGGCCGTAAGGTGATCGGATGGGATGAGATTCTGGAAGGTGGTGTCGCTCCGGGTGCGATTGTCATGTCATGGAGGGGCGAAAAAGGTGGTATCGAGGCTGCCAAGGCAGGGCATGATGTGATTATGACTCCGAAGTCTTGTCTGTATTTCGATTTCTATCAGGGAAAGGACGTCTCTAAAGAACCGTTGGCAATCGGCGGTTATACTCCTGTCGAGAACGTCTATATGTATAATCCGGTTCCGGCTGAGCTCAATGCCGAGCAGGCCAGGCATATTCTTGGTGTACAGGCGAATCTGTGGACAGAATATGTTCCGGATTTCCGTCATGCGCAGTATATGGTCCTGCCTCGATGGGCTGCCCTTGCTGAAAACCAGTGGCGCAATCCTGCAGTGAAGGATTATGACAAATTCCTGAAGGCTGTCGTTCCGCTTACCGGGATTTATGAAAAGAACGGCTATAACTATGCAAAGCATATTTTCGATGTCAATGCCAGTCTTTCGACTGATGTGGAACGCAATGCCATTGTCGTGACTCTCCGTGCTGCAGGAGATCCGGAAATAAGGTACACGACAGATGGCTCGGAGCCTACTCTCGAGTCAGCCGTCTATACATCTCCTCTGGAAATACGCCAGGCTTCTGACATTAGGGCCGTGACCTTCAGAAATGGCGAGAAGGGTGCTGAGTTTGAGGAAAAGATATCTTTTAACAAGGCTACTGCCACAAAGATTTCTCTTGGTGTCCAGCCGTCTGACTCTTATAAATATGATGGCGCGATAATGCTGGTGGACGGCCTGAGGGGCAATACCATGTTCTCTTCCGGACGTTGGCTCGGTTTTGCAGACGGGGATGGTCTGGACGCTGTCATTGACCTTGGCGAACCTGTGGAGATCTCATCAGCAGGTGTAAGTTTCTGCATTGTCAGCCATGATGGAATTTTCGATGCGAAGGATATGACGATTTCCGTTTCCGATGACGGAAAGGAGTTCAGAGATATTGCACGCGCTGACTTTCAGCAGGTTACAGTAGAGACTGCGACGACAAAGGAACATGTGCTCGATTTCGCGCCGGTAAAGACGAGGTATGTCAATGTCAAGGCTTCGTCTGAGGGTGATGTCCCATCCTGGAACTGGCTCGCAGGCAGCAAGGCCTGGCTGTTCGTGGATGAGATAATTATAAGATAGATTCGTCGGTCGTGGTGCTGTCAGATTTGTGTGCTTTCAGGCGGCCTTTCTGAGAATCGGTATGAGCCTCAGAATGCAGTAGGCTGAAGCTACCAGTCCGATGGCGCCGCCGACAAATCCGATATTGCTGATTCCCATATAGGAGCAGACGTTTCCTCCCACGAGGGCGCCTGCTCCTATTCCTACATTATAGATGCCGGAATAGATGGACATTGCGATGGCGGTTCCGTGAGGGGCGACCTGGAGGATTTCAGACTGGAACGAGAGGTTGTAACTGTTTATGGCCAGGCCCCAGAGGATACATATCAGGATGACAGTTGCCGTGTTGATTGCGGACGGAAGGAGCAGAAGAGTGAAGATGCTTATTCCAACCACAGCGAATCTGATGAATGTAAACTGGTGTCTGTCAAAGTATTTCGCGAAGAAATAGCTTCCGATGATTCCCACGATGCCGAAGATGGAGAGGACTATTGTAATCAATGTGTTTGACATCCCGGCTACCTGTGCGAGGAACGGTTCGATGTAACTGTACGAGGTGTAGTGGCCCGTGATTATTATGACTGTAAGCAGGTAGATGCCTCCGAGTCCCGGTGTTCTGAGAAGAGCGGGAAGTGACTTGATGGAAACGTCGTTGTCGCTTGGCGTCTTTGGAAGTGAGGCGGCCAGGATTATGAATACGATTGCTGACAATGCGGCGATAAGAAGGAAAGTGGCCCTCCATCCGACGAGAAGGCCCACGGCCCTGCCAAGCGGCAGTCCGACTATCATTGCCACTGACGATCCAGTGACAATCAGGCTCAATGCTGTCGAGCGTCTGCCTTCCGGGGCTACACGTACTGCCAGCGGAGTTACTATTGACCAGAATATCGCATGGGCGCATGCGACTCCGGCTCTGGACAGCATCAGCATGTAGTAACTTGTCGAAAATCCTGAGAGTACGTGGCTGGCGATGAACAGTGCTACGATACTGAGCATCAGCTTCTTGTTCTCGGTCTTCGAAAATGCGAGCATGAGGGGGAGTGAGGCCAATGCCACTATCCATGCATAGACGGTAATGAGCATACCCGCCTTGGACTCAGTGATTGCAAAGTCGGAGGCGATATCGGAAAGCAGTCCGATCGGGATGAATTCCGATGTGTTGAATATGAATGTGGAGAATGTGAGGCTTATGACCGGAAGCCATCTCCTGAAGTTATTTTTCTCGTTTATCATAATTGACATCTTATCCATGTAAAAATCGCGCAAAAATAATTCTTTATATCAATGTTGCAATGTGTGAAACGATACGAGTTTGTGAAATCGTATTTCTAAAACAATTTTTGTGGGAATATATTGCAGTCCGGCGTTTTGTATTCAAAAAAAAGTCTTAAATTTGCAACCTGAAAAAGAACATAAAAAATTTTCAGGTCATGTACATAGGAACATACGTAAATATTCAGGATTCGCTCCAGAACATGTGTCCTTTGTTATCATTGTTTCCTGAAACCGTTGATTGATTGGCCGTTCCCGTTGTTTTCCGGGAGTGGTCTTTTTTTTAATATTACGAGTAGAAATGGAAAAAAGACTTCGCGCAACACTACGCCTTCAGAATGGGACAGAACTGAAGGGCTGGTCTTTCGGGTATGACAAGCCATGTGATGGAGAGGTGGTATTCTCCACAGCTATGGTGGGTTATCCGGAAAGCCTTACCGATCCGTCTTATTCAGGACAGATTCTTTGTGTAACATATCCGCTCATCGGTAACTATGGTGTACCGGACGAGGGCATTGACCAGTACGGTATTTCTAAGAACTTCGAGTCTGAGAAAATCTGGGTACGTGGCCTTGTGATTTCTGAGTATTCGTTCAAATACAGCCATTGGGATGCGGTAAAGAGCCTTGACGAGTGGATGAAGGAGCAGAAAATTCCTGGAATCTATGGAGTCGATACCAGAGAGATAACCAAGATGCTGAGGGATAATGGTTCGATGCTGGGTCAGATTATCCCGGAGGGTGAAGTTGCCGAGGAGGAGGTTCATGATCCTAATACGGACAATCAGATCGATATCGTCAGCTGTAAGGAAGTAATCCGTTATGGCTCAGGTAACAAGAAGGTGGTTCTGGTCGATTGCGGCGTGAAGCACAATATCCTGAGATGTTTTGTGGACAGGGGAGTGGAGCTCATCAGAGTTCCATGGGACTATGATTTCCTGTCGTTGGATTACGATGGACTTTTCATTTCCAATGGTCCGGGCAACCCTGAGTTCTGCCAGAAGACTGTGGACAATATCCGCAAGGCGATGGAGCAGGACAAGCCGATTTTCGGTATCTGTATGGGTAACCAACTCCTTGCAAGAGCAGCCGGCGCGACTACTTATAAACTCAAATATGGACATAGAAGCCATAACCAGCCGGTCCGCATGATAGGTACCAACAGGTGCTTCATCACTTCCCAGAATCACGGTTATGCTGTGGACACTTCCGCCCTTGGCAGTGACTGGGAGCCGTGGTTCGTGAATATGAATGATGGTACCAATGAGGGTATCCGTCATAAGACCAAGCCTTTCTGCTCTGTCCAGTTCCATCCTGAGGCCTCCAGCGGTCCTACCGATACGGAGTTCCTGTTTGACGAGTTTATCAGCAAACTTTAATTTTTGACAGTATGAAAAATCCAAATATAAGAAAAGTCCTTATCCTGGGTTCAGGAGCATTGAAAATCGGTCAGGCCGGTGAGTTCGACTACTCTGGCTCACAGGCACTCAAGGCCCTTCATGAGGAGGGTATCGAGACTGTGCTCATAAACCCTAATATCGCTACCGTCCAGACTTCAGAGGGTGTTGCCGACAAGATTTATTTCCTTCCGGTTACTCCTTTCTTCGTGGAGAAGGTTATCGCAAAGGAGCGTCCTCAGGGCATTCTCCTTTCATTCGGTGGCCAGACAGCGCTTAACTGCGGTGTGGAACTGTATGAGAGCAAGGTTCTGGAGAAATATGGTGTCCAGGTGCTCGGTACTCCTGTCCAGGCTATCATTGATACTGAGGACCGCGAGCTTTTCGTGAAGAAACTTGATGAAATCAATGTCCAGACCATAAAGTCGCATCCGGCCGAGAATATGGAGGAGGCCAGGCGTGCCGCCCATGAACTCGGTTATCCTCTGATTGTCCGTGCTGCCTATGCTCTTGGCGGTCTGGGTTCGGGTTTCTGTGACAATGACGAGCAGCTTGAAGAACTTTGTGCCAAGGCTTTCTCGTTCTCTCCTCAGGTTCTTGTGGAGAAGTCTCTCAAGGGCTGGAAAGAGATTGAGTATGAGGTGGTCCGTGATAAATATGACAACTGTATCACTGTCTGCAATATGGAGAACTTCGACCCTCTCGGAATCCATACCGGTGAGAGTATCGTGGTCGCTCCTTCACAGACTTTGTCTAACAAGGACTACTATTTCCTTCGTGAACTTTCTATCCGCATCGTGCGCCATATAGGTATCGTGGGTGAGTGTAATGTGCAGTATGCTTACGATCCTAATGCCATGGATTACAGGGTGATCGAGGTCAATGCCAGATTGTCGAGGTCTTCTGCATTGGCATCCAAGGCTACAGGTTATCCTCTTGCTTTCGTGGCTGCGAAACTTGGTCTCGGCTATGGTTTGTTCGACCTTAAGAACTCTGTTACCAAGACAACACCTGCTTTCTTCGAGCCTGCGCTTGACTATATTGTCTGCAAGATTCCTCGTTGGGACCTCTCCAAGTTTCACGGCGTATCGCGCAAGATCGGCTCCAGCATGAAGAGCGTCGGCGAGGTTATGGCTGTCGGACGTTCTTTCGAGGAGGCTATCCAGAAGGGTCTTCGTATGATCGGGCAGGGAGCTCATGGCTATGTGGGAAACAAGGAGTTCCAGGTTGCCAATGTCGATGAGGCGCTCCGTGAACCTACCGACAGGCGTATCTTCGTGATTTCCAAGGCTATGCGCGCCGGTTATACGGTCGATCAGATTCACGAACTTACCAAGATTGACAAGTGGTTCCTTGACCGTCTGCAGAACATTGTCTCTACCTACAACGAGATGAATGAGTATGACACGTTGGAGTCAATGCCGTTGGATCTTCTCCGTCAGGCGAAGTGCCAGGGCTTCTCGGATTTCCAGATTCAGCGTGCCGTATTCAAGGACAAAGGCAACCTCAAAGACAATCAGGATATTGTCCGTGCTTTCCGTAAGTCTCATGGCATTGTCCCTGTCGTAAAACAGATTGATACTCTTGCTGCGGAGTTCCCTGCAGCTACCAACTACCTGTATCTTACTTATAATGGTACATACAATGATATCCAGTATGAGAAGGACAAGAAGTCTGTAGTGGTTCTTGGCTCAGGCGCATATCGAATCGGTAGTTCTGTGGAGTTTGACTGGTGCTCTGTCAATTGCATTGACACTATCAGAAAAGAGGGCTACAGGGGTGTTCTTTTGAATTATAACCCTGAGACTGTTTCTACTGACTATGACAAGTGTGACAGGCTATATTTCGATGAGCTTACCTTCGAGAGGGTAATGGATGTCATCGAACTTGAAACTCCTCATGGAGTGGTCGTTTCCGTGGGTGGACAGATTCCTAACAACTTGGCTCTCAGGCTTGACAAGTGCGGTGTGCCGATTCTCGGAACCAAGGCTTGCAACATTGACAAGGCTGAGGACAGGAACAAGTTCTCCAGCATTGTGGATGCTCTGGGTGTGGATCAGCCTGAGTGGAGTGAGCTTACGACTATGGATGATGTGGACAAATTCATTTCCAAGGTCGGTTTCCCTGTGCTTGTGCGTCCTTCGTATGTGCTTTCGGGTGCTGCCATGAATGTTTGCTATGATGAGGAGCAACTTACTCACTTCCTGTCATTGGCCTCTGCGGTTTCTCAGGAGCATCCTGTGGTAATCAGCAAGTTCATGGACCGTTGCAAGGAGATCGAGTTCGATGCTGTTGCCGATGAGGGTGAGATTCTTGCCTATGCAATTTCGGAGCATATCGAGTATGCTGGTGTGCATTCTGGTGATGCTACTATCCAGTTCCCTCCTCAGAAGTTGTATGTCGAGACTGTTAGACGTATCAAGAAGATTGCACGCAAGATTGCAGGTGCTCTTCAGATTTCAGGTCCTTTCAATATCCAGTTCCTGGCAAAGGAGAACAAGATTAAGGTTATCGAGTGTAACCTGAGGGCTTCTAGAAGCTTCCCGTTTGTTTCCAAGGTGCTGAAGATCAATTTTATCGAGCTTGCTACCAAGGTTATGCTCGGCAAGCATCCTGCAGCTCCTCAGAAGAGTGCTTTCGATTTGGATTATGTGGGCGTGAAGTCGTCTCAGTTCTCGTTTGCGCGTCTTGAGGAGGCTGACCCTATGCTTGGTGTGGACATGTCTTCTACCGGTGAGGTAGGCTGTATCGGTGATGATCTGGATGAGGCTCTTCTCAAGTCTATCCTTTCTGTCGGCAATACGATTCCTGCCAAGAGGATTTTGCTTTCGACTGGCAATCCGCTCCAGAAGGCAGATATGTTGATCGCATGCAAGTTGTTGGCTGACAAGGGTTATGAACTTTTCGCTACGGGAGGTACATATAAGTATTTCATCGAGAACAGTCTTCCATGTAAGCGTGTTCTATGGCCGTCTGAGGAAAAGGATGCTTCTCTCAAGAGTCTTTTCCCTTCAGCGCTCGATATGATTCGCAACAAGGAGGTCGATATGGTTATCAATATCCCTAAGAATTTCAGTGAGCTTGAGCTGTATAATGGATATCACATTCGCCGTAACGCGATTGACTGCAATATTCCGCTGTTTACCAATGCGCGTCTGGCCACAGCCTTCATCCGTGCGTTCTGCTCAATGTCCCTTGATGAAATCAAGATCAAGTCTTGGGATGAGTATTAGCCGATTGCATGCGGATTAGTTTCCGTTCAGATATTGTAAAATGCCGCTCCGTATGGGGTGGCATTTTGCGTATGTCTTTTGGATATGGTTGGCCTGACAGGTGCTTACCGGATCAGCATTGGGTGGCGCGGTAGATTTTCAGTAAGGGCTTCTGTTGGAGCATTGGTTCTCTCAGGTTCTTGAATTTTTTCAGGTAGTCCTGCCCGGAGTGGAATATCTGAGCCTCCTTGTTCTTATATACCTCATAGAAGAAAAAGATTTCGGGACAGAACGGGTCTTGCAGAAATCTGTATTCTATGCAGCCGGGTTCGTTTCGGGTGGCTTCTATGACTTCCTTGGCGATTTTCAGAAATGCGCTGATACAGTCTGGCTGTATTGAAATGAATGACGTTATGATTATCGCTTCTTCATCATGATTCTTGATAGTGTCCATACTTGCGATGTTATTATCCCTATGCAAAGATATTATTATTCTGTATGACTTAGTAATCCTTAAAAAATAACTTGGGAATCTTTGCGGGTCTTTTCGGTCTATATTCATTTTCTCATCAGTCGTGTGCGTCCAGCACACTCCTTCTTCTAAAAGGAATCTATCCTCGAAAATCCATCGCAAATCTTTACCAACTTATTTTTTAACGCTTACTTAATTATGCGGCTCAGGTAATCATGGAAATTTTTCGACCGTCTTGGCAGACGTGATTGTAGCTCTTTTGTGTTGTAAGGTGTTGTGTTTTAGAATATTAGGTGATAATGGCGTCTCGTGTCAATCTGCCAAGACCCCCATTCGTTACGACCTCTTGGCTGGCGATAGATTGTGTAATTGTCTGGATAATAATTGATTATGCTGATTTTCATCTGCCAAGAGGGTCGAAAATTAGAGCTTTCCTTGATTATGGTCACATGGACATGTGCAGATGTGTCTGTGACAGAACAGCCAAATAAAAAAGACCTGCTGAATTTCAGCAAGTCTTTAAATTCGTACTGGGTACGGGAATCGAACCCATATTGCAAGATTGAGAATCTTGAGTACTAACCGTTATACGAACCCAGCATTTATTGTTTTTTCCTCACTGAGGGTTTTGAGAACCACTCTTTTCGTTTGGGATTACAAAGGTAGGTATTTTTTCTTACATTCCAAATTTTTCTGCAATATTTTTCAAAAAAGTGTGAATTATTTGATAAAAACGAAGAAAACTGCCAGAATCAGGCAGGCAAACGCTGCCAAATGGTTCCATTGGAGAGGCTGTCCCTTGAAAAGAAAAGTGACAACGATTGTGAAAACTGTCAATGATATCGCTTCCTGGATGACTTTCAGCTGCATGATATTGAACGGGCCTCCGTTTCCCTGAAAACCGATCCTGTTGGCCGGCACCTGGGCGCAGTACTCGAAGAACGCCAGACCCCATGACAGAAGAATGACCAGAATCAGCGGCCAACCTGTCGAAATCTTCATTTCCTGCAATTTCAGATGTCCGTACCATGCGAACGTCATAAAAATATTGGATGTGACCAGAAGAAGAATGGTCAAAACTGCTTTCATCATATATTATATATAGTTAAATTGCCTTCGAAACAAACTTTGTCAGAAATCAATGTCATCTGTAAAGTCCACGTTCATTTTTGCGGCGGCAAAGTTACTCAATTATCCCATTTGGTGAACAAAAATTTGGCATTGACACGATTAAATTTTAAATTCGCTCTTTCTAAATTGTCACAGAAAATGAAAAAGCTCTTAACCATCTTATTGATGCTTTTGCCGATAATGTCATTGGCACAGAACCGCCCTCAGGACTGGGCGCAGTTCGGAAGATACGCTGAAGCAAACTCGGCATTGACAGAAAAACCTTTTGCCGTCCTGTATGGAGACTCCATCACGGACTCATGGCCGAAGACGCACCCGGATTTCTTCAAGGAGAACAATCTTGCAGGCCGCGGGATAAGTGGGCAGACTACATCCCAGATTCTAGTCAGAATACAGCAGGACGTGGTCTCACTCGCGCCTAAGTACGTGGTGATACTCTGCGGAATCAACGACATTGCCAAGAATGCAGGCTATGCTCCGGATTTCAAGTCGATGCTCGGAAGCATCAGGTCAATGTGCCAGATCGCCAAGGCAAACAAAATCCGCCCGATTCTCTGTACATTGCTCCCGTCCTATAAGTTCAGCTGGAGACCGGAAATAGAAAATCCGCTTCCGGATGTTCAGGAGTTCAATTCAATGCTGAAAGAATATGCCCGTGAGGCAGGAATCAAGGTCATTGACTATTATGAGGCCTTTGCAGATGCTGACGGTAAGATGCCGGCAGTCTATTCCGCTGATACTGTGCATCCGAATGCTGAAGGATATGCAGTTATGGAAGGCTTAGTTCTGAAAGCCCTCGGAATTCGCAAATAAAATATAGCCAGCAGCAAACTCTCCATCTCAAAAGGACGGACAAAACGTAGAACAAATAAAAACATATAATAATGTCACTTATAAAATCCATCTCAGGAATCCGCGGTACTATCGGCGGAAAACCGGGTGAAGCGCTCACTCCGGTAGATATTGTCAAATTCACATACGCTTATTGCGTGAAACTTCGCGAGCGCAGACCTAAAGGCGCAGGCGAAAGATACACAGTAGTAGTAGGAAAAGACGCTAGACTTTCCGGCGAAATGGTGGAAAACTTGGTTTGCGGAACACTGGTAGCATGCGGAATAGATGTAATCCGTGCAGGTTTCGCATCCACACCTACGACCGAGATGGCTGTGATTCTTTCCGGTGCTGACGGCGGACTTATCCTTACCGCGTCACACAACCCGAGACAGTGGAATGCATTGAAACTTCTGAATGAAAAAGGTGAGTTCCTTTCTGCAGCAGAAGGTCAGGCAGTTCTGGAATGTGCTGACAGTGAGGACTTTGACTTCAGCGATGTGGATAATCTCGGCACTATCATTGACGAAGATTTTACTGATAAGCACCTCGATGCAGTGATGGCGCTTCCTGCAGTGGACGCGCAGGCTGTGAGGGATGCACATTTCACAGTTGTGCTTGATGCGATCAATTCAGTCGGCGGAATCATCATGCCGCGCCTGCTCGAGAGACTTGGCGTGAAATGCATTGAACTGAACTGCGATCCTACCGGCGACTTCGCACATAATCCGGAGCCGCTCCCGAAAAACCTTGTTGACCTGAGCGAAACCGTTGTCAGAGAGCACGCTGACCTCGGAATTTCAGTCGATCCTGATGTCGACAGACTCGCTTTCATCTGCGAAAACGGTGAGCCGTTCGTCGAGGAATATACACTCGTCAGTGTGGCAGATTACCTCCTTTCACGCGCGAAAGCAGAGGGCGTGCAAAACCTCGTGACTGTCTCAAACCTCTCATCTTCAAGGGCTTTGAGAGATGTCACCGAGAGCTACGGCGGCACATACTACTCTTCTGCAGTGGGTGAGGTCAATGTTACTACGCTCATGCATGAGAAGGGTGCCCTTATCGGCGGTGAGGGCAACGGCGGCGTAATCTATCCGGCAATCCATTCAGGCCGTGACGCCATGGTCGGCGTGGCCTTGTTCCTCTCCAACCTTGCGCACAAGAAGATGAAAGTATCTGAACTCAAGAAGACATATCCTGAGTACCATATCGCGAAAAATCGTATCGAACTCTCGGACAAGTCGCTGATTGATAAGATTTTGACCGAACTGAAGAAGATTTATGCCAATGAAAATGTCAATGACATTGACGGTGTCAAGATCAGCTTCGAGTCGAAGCGTGAGTGGGTACATCTCCGCAAGTCGAACACTGAGCCGATTATCCGTATTTACTCCGAGGCTCCGACTGAGGAGGAGGCTGTGAAGCTTGGTGAGGATGTCATCAAAGTTGCTGAGAAAATCATCCAGGGCAAGTAATCATTGGAGAGAAACTTATATAGATAATGTTTTCATTCAGAACAACTCCGCTCCAGGATCAGCTGGACAAGGCTCTGATTGATGGTAAGGTCGGCTGCTTCTGTACCCAGAATTGTTGGGACACAAGCAGCGACCGTTATATGTATCAGATTTTCAAGGAAAGGGGAAATCTGGAACGTCTGTTCCAGCCTGAGGACGCCGAGCTTACGCCTGGAACCAACCATATCGGTTTCGACTCGGAGTCATTGAGAGGGCTCAATGCCATTGTGGTCGAAATTCAGGATGTCGGTGTGCGCTACTTCAATTATACGAAGGACGTTCTCCGCCTTATGATGCTCCTCATGGTCATTGATGAACCTCCTGCTCTTTACATTGTGGATCATATCAATCCGGCCGGCAGGGTGGTCGAGGGTACTGTTCCTATGACGGAGTGCGAGGCCTTTGTTCCGCGAGTGGCTCATCGTCACGGACTTACGTTAGGAGAGCTGTGTAATCTGTTCTATGCTGAAATCGGCGCGAAGTATCCTCTTCATGTCATTTCTGCGCAGGCATCTGATTACAACAAGGATCTTCTTCCGTGGACTATAGCGCCGGCGTCAGATATTCCTGGTCTGTTTACCTGCTACATGTATAGCGGCGGGGGATTGTGGAACAATACCAATATTACTCCGGCCATCGGTACAGCCCGTCCGTATGAGTATTTCGGTGCTCCGTTCATCACTCATGGTCCGTATGACCGTCTTCCGGTTCCTGAAGGCGTTCTCCTGCGTCCATGTTCTTTCAAGCCGTCAGCCGGACGTTATGCCGACGAAAGGTGTTTCGGGTATCAGATTATGTTGACGCCTGGTACTCAATACCATTCGCTGCTCCATACTCTTCAGCTGATACGCTATTTCAAGGATGTCTATCCTGAGTTTACGCTTTCCGAGGAGTTCTACAAGAAGCTGGCTGACGAGAAACTGGCCTCATATCTTTCCGGCGAAATCTCTTTTCAGGAGGCCAAGGAATATGTCAAGCTGGAGGAACAGAAGTGGGTTCGCAAGGCCAAGCGTTTCACCCTGTATGAAGACCAGCCGTATAGAATGAAGTAGGAATCCCGATAGGACCGGACTTGAATCCCGCTGTTCTGACCATATTGATGTCTTGGGCGTTGCCAACAGTTGTGCTTGGTAGTCGGCGGATTTTCATTTCTGGATTGTCTGACTATCAATGTGTTACGAAATTTCCATCTGCCGACCCCTTGGAAAATATTGGGGTCGGCAGATTCTGATTTTAAGAATATCTGATTATCAATGATTTATGAAAACGCCATCAGCCGACTCTTTGGCCATACCTGCCAGGGCTGCAAAACGTAAGCGTCTCCGGAGTTGCGTCTTGACGTGCTGTCAGCGGTTCCGTACTTTAGATTATACGTGTGATTTTCGACTTTCTTGACAGATAAATTCATCTGTAATTGTTTGTATCTTAATTGATTAGGTAACAAGTCTCTTGCCAAGAGGGGTCAATGAAAGGTGGTCTTGGCAGATTCCTGTTGTGTCTCTAATCTCGTAATGTGCTCGATATCAGAATTTTACTGCGAATGTGTCCGGAATCACGCCTGCCAAGAAGGTCGAAATTTTGCGCCTGTCGTAAGCTTCACCGGAGTTGCGTCTTGAAGCGCTGTCAATGGTCCGCCCTGCCTGATAAGCTCGGTAAGCGTCTACGTTTTGTACCGCCTGAAACGTTTTCTCGGAACAAAACCACATGAAATACCCATTTCGTTCCGTTAAACCGATTTAAACGGAACCGAACCACGCTCCATAAAACAGGGATAATAGCGACAAAACTCGAAGAGGTCCGAATCGACCAGCTCCTGCGCTTTCCAAAAAAGCCGTAATAAGTAATCCTTAAAAAATAACTTGGTAATCTTTGCGAGTCTTTTCGATCTAAATTTCTGCCTCATCAGTCGTGTACGTCCAGTACACTCCTTCTTCGAAAAGAAATCTATCCTCGAAAATCCTTCACAAATCTTTACCAACTTATTTTTTAACGCTTACTAAATACAACAAAACCCAGCCTGACTCATCAGACTGGGTTTTGTATTTGATTCGGCAGAAATTATTTCTGTCTGCTCTTGTATCTCTGGTAGAACTTATCGACACGACC
>ERZ1026862.21-NODE-21-length-73710-cov-5.915932_pt1 | contig 73710 bp, 58 predicted proteins | sample MGYA00380161_ERZ1026862 | MGnify/ENA primary metagenome ERZ1026862 (study PRJEB33269, sample SAMEA4719797) | human gut metagenome | biome: human-associated habitat; feature: organic feature; material: feces | place: Cameroon | collected 2013-10 ... | reverse complement strand
GTATACAATTATACCAAATCTTTTTATCAAATTCAAGAGATTTTTCAAAAATATCATAAAAAACCGCCTGTTAGTTCGTAACAGGCGGCAGTTTATTTATCCGGAATTACTTCAGGAATCCTTCGATTATCTTTTCCTCGGCCTCTTCCCGGGTGAGTCCGAGGGAGCAGAGCTTGAGTATCTGCTCGCCAGCTATCTTACCGATGGCGGCTTCGTGAATAAGCGCGGCGTCCACGTTTGCGGCGTTCAGCGCAGGCTGGGCGTCCACGCGTCCGTGCTCGGCAAGGATCGCGTCGCAGGCGGAATGCCCAGTGCAGCGGTTGTTTCCCTCGATGACGGAATAGAAAGCCTGGTGGGAATTTCCACGGGCAACGGAGCGTGACACCAGGTCAGCGCCGCAGTCCTCGCCGTTGAGCTCCACCTTGAATTTGGTCACTGCGTCCTCGTCGCCGTCGGTCATGATACGCTCCCGGACGACTATTTTCGCGCCCTTGTCCAGCACGGCGGAGGTGCTGCGGGTGGTGCGGTCAACTCCGCGGAGCTGCACCGTGTCCATCTCCAGGTAGGAATCCTCCTTGAGGTAGGCGTCGGTCACGGGGTCGATCTTCCGGAGCCCTGTGCCCTTGCCGGTGCCGATGTGCTTTTCCTTGTACAGCACCCTTGCGCCCTTTTCCAGGAAGAAGCGGTGGATTCCGTTGTGGCGCGCGGTTTCGGAGCCGTCGCTGTGTACTCCGCAGCCGGCAACGATGACAACGTCCGCGCCCTCGCCGATGAAGAAGTCGTTATACACCAGGTCGTCCACGTCGGAGTGCGTAACGCATGCCGGGATATATACGGTTTCGCCCTTGGTGCCGGGCTTCACGCGGATATCAATTCCGGGCTTGTCCGTCTTGGAGGTTATTGTGATGTTCTCGGAGGATTTCCGCCCGGCGCACTGGCTGTCCTGGCGGATATTGTACGCCCCCTGGAATCCCGTTGTGCTGTCGTAATCCGAGATGACCTTGAGCATTTCTGCGGTGATCTCGTTGAATTCTGCCTTGTTCATGTCGCTCATTTGCAGCCGCCTCCGTTCTGGGGTGCAGCCGCCGGACAGCGCCCCGAAAATTCTCCCTTGAGCAGCAGCGGAAGTATATCCTCGCGCTTTCCGCTGGTGCGTATCTTCCCGTCCGCCACCACGACTATCTCGTCTGCGATGGACAGAATACGCTCCTGGTGCGAGATTATCACCAGGGAGCCGCTGGTGCTGCTGCGGATATCCTCAAAGGTTTCCACCAGCCGCGCGAAGCTCCACAGGTCGATCCCTGCTTCCGGCTCGTCGAATACGGACAGCTTTGCGTTACGGGCAAGCACGGTGGCTATTTCAATACGCTTTGCCTCGCCGCCGGAGAGCGCTGCGCTCATCTCGCGGTCGATGTATTCCTCGGCGCACAGTCCGACTTTGCCGAGAAGCGCGCAGGTTTCCTCTGCGGCGAGCTTCTTCCCGGCGGAAAGCTCCAGCAGGTCACGCACGGTCAGTCCCTTGAAACGCACCGGCTGCTGGAATGCGTACGCAATCCCCAGCTTCGCGCGCCCGGTGATGTCCATGTCCGTGATATCCGTCCCGTCAAGGGTTATTCTGCCGCCGGTGGGCTTTTCCACCCCAGCGATGAGCTTTGCAAGCGAGGTCTTTCCGCCGCCGTTTGGTCCGGTGATCACGGTGAGCCTGCTGTCAAGCTTGCAGCTTATGCCATCTATTATTGTATCGCCGTCCGGTATCTTCCAGACGAGCTCTTTAAGTTCCAGCAATGTTATCGCTCCTTTCAGCCATTATATTATTGTACCACAACCGTGACATTATGTCAACGAGAAAAAATGAAATTACTCAGCCGTTCCTGCCGTTGACGCGCTTCCTGTATTCCGTGGGGGAGAATCCCGTGTGGCGGCGGAACAGCCGGCTGAAATACAGCGGATCGTCGTAGCCCACGGCGGCGGCTACCTCGGTAATGTTGCAGCGCGTGGATTCCAGCAGGCTCTGGGCGTTCGCCATGCGCAGCGACAGTATGTACTGCATGGGGGTCTGCTTGAGCGTCTGCCGGAAGCTGCGTATGAACCAGCAGGCGGACATGTGGTGCTCCGCCGCGTATTCCTCGATGTTTATCTGCCGGTGGTAGTTCTCGTTGAAGTAGTGCGTGGCGCGGTCTATTTCGCTGAGCGTTCCGCCGTCGCGGCTGCCCTCGGTAAGGCAGCGGTTGACCACGATGAACACATGCCGGAGTATCAGCGCCAGGAGTTCCTCGTAGTTCTGCCGGCACAGCTGTAGTTCCTGTATCATCTGGCGGTACAGCCACTGGATATCCGGCGAGGAGCCGACGGTGAACACGTTGTCGCTCTCCGGCAACTCGTAGTAGCGCAGCAGTTCCGCGGCGTCGCGCCCGGTGAAATGCACCCAGAACACTTCCGTGCGGTCGGCGGCGCGGTAATAGTAGTGCTGCGGCTCGTCCGGGCGGGAGAGTATCATGCTGCCCTCGCCGAGGGCACGCTCCCTGCCGCCGATGGTGAAATACCCCTTGCCCTTGGCGATGTAGAGCAGCTGAAAATCCTTCCTGCCGGAGGGTCTGTCGGTGTGGAACTCCGACCGGGTGATTATCCGGTAGTATCCGCAGCTGCGCACGATAAGGGAGCGGCTGTCGTCCGCGATATCCGCGAGGGAATTGTGCAGGTAGGCTACGTTAGTGTACATGGCGGCACTTCCTTTCTGCTGTTATTATAACATGCCGCCGCGGATTTTTCAATAGCGTCTGTATCATTTTGTCCATGTTTTGTGCAATTGTGTTCATGGCATACTGCCCGGCGGTATGCTACAATAAAGGTATAAAAGCGCTGAAAAAGGAGAGTTACCCATGATTTGTGAAAATGTACAGAAGCTTATTGATTACGCACTGGCGAACAGCCTCATCACCCGGGACGACGAATACGTTGTCCGCAACCAGCTGATGGAAGCGCTGAAGCTGACCGACTGGCAGGAGTGCACCGGAAATTACTCCGGCGAGAGCATAGACGATATCCTGGCTCCGCTGATCTCTTATGCTATTGAGAACGGAATGATCGCGGACACCGCGAATTCCCGGGACCTGTTCGACACAAAGCTGATGGGGATACTCACCCCCATGCCCAGGGAGATCATCGCGGAATTCCGCCGGCTGTACGCGGAATCCCCGAAGAAGGCAACCGACTGGTATTTCGACATCAGCCAGAAGCTGAACTACGTCCGTGCCGGAAGAATCGCCAAGGACATGAAGTGGCTGTACGACTGCGAATACGGCACCCTGGACATCACGATAAACTGCTCCAAGCCCGAGAAGGATCCCCGGGACATCGCGGCGGCGCGCAACCAGAAGGCTTCCGCATATCCTAAGTGCCAGCTCTGCCCTGAGAACGCCGGATTCCCCGGACATGCGACCCACCCGGCGCGCCAGAACCTGCGCCCCATTCCGCTGACCGTCAACGGCGAGGAGTGGCAGATACAGTATTCTCCATATGGCTACTACAACGAGCACTGCATTGTTTTCAATGAGAAGCACATTCCGATGAAGATAGACCGCTCCGTGTTCGACAAGCTTTTCGACATCATCGACTACCTGCCGCATTACATGGTCGGCTCCAATGCCGATCTGCCGATAGTCGGCGGCTCGATACTCAGTCACGAGCACTTCCAGGGTGGCGGCTACACCTTCGCGATGGCAAAGGCTCCGGTGGAAACTCCGTTCAGCATTCCGGCATATCCGAACGTGGAAGCCGGGATACTCAAGTGGCCGATGTCCGTTATCCGCGTATCCTCCACCGACCGTCACCAGCTGGCGGAGTGCTGCAACGATATCCTGGTAAAGTGGCGTGCGTACTCCGACGAGAGCGCGTTCATCTTCGCGGAAACCGACGGAGTTCCGCACAACACGATAACCCCCATCGCGCGCAGAAACGGAGACAAGTACGAATGCGACCTGGTGCTGCGCAATAACATCACCACCGAGGACAGACCCCTGGGTGTATTCCACCCGAAGCCCTCGCTCCACCACATCAAGAAGGAGAACATCGGACTTATCGAGGTCATGGGACTTGCGGTGCTGCCCTCCAGACTGTCCAAGGAGATGGTAATGCTGGAGAAGGCAATGCTTGGCGGCGAGGATCTCCGTGGTATTCCGGAACTTACCTGCCATGCAGAGTGGGCGGCAGACGTCCTGGCAAGACACCCGGAGTTCAGCGAGAGCACTGCGCGTGGTATCCTTGAGCAGGAGATCGGCAAGGTATTCCTGGAGGTCCTGGAGGACGCAGGAGTTTACAAGCGCACTCCCGAGGGACAGGCGGCGTTCATGCGGTTCGTGGATTCCGTAAGATAAAATATGTACGGGAGGGCATTACCCTCCCGTTTTTGTTCCCGTTTGGATAAAACATACAAAATCCGCTTTGGCGCGGCAAAATATTATATCCATATTCTTCTATTGACTTTTGCGTAAAAAGATGTATAATAAATATGTATGCGTATTCCATAAGGGACTACTATATCTTAAACAAAAAAGAGGACAAAAATATGAAATGGACTGGACTTAACGACCTCCGCGAAAGCTACCTCAGTTTCTTCGAGAGCAAGGGACACCTGCGTCTGAACAGCTTTCCGCTGGTTCCGCAGGGGGATAACTCCGTTCTGCTTATCAACGCCGGCATGACGCCGCTCAAGAAGTACTTCCAGGGTATCGAGGAGCCGCCGCGCCACCGCGTTACCACCTGCCAGAAGTGCATTCGCACCCCCGATATCGAGAACGTCGGCAAGACCGCACGTCATGGCACTTACTTTGAGATGCTGGGTAACTTCTCCTTCGGCGATTATTTCAAGCACGAGGCTATCGCATGGGCGTGGGAGTATCTCACAAAGGTTCTGGAGATCCCGCCGGAGCGCCTGTGGGTGACTATCTACGAGCAGGACGATGAAGCTGGTGATATCTGGGCAAACGAGGTAGGCGTACCCCGTGAGCGTATCATCAAGCTGGGCAAGGCTGATAACTTCTGGGAGCACGGAAGCGGTCCCTGTGGTCCCTGCTCTGAGATACACTACGACCGCGGCGAGAAGTACGGTCACTTTGACCACATCGGTCAGGACAACTTCGAGGAAGTCGGCGACTGCGACCGTATAATCGAGATCTGGAACAACGTATTCACCCAGTTCGACAACGATGGTCACGGCAACTACACACAGCTCAAGACCAAGAATATCGACACCGGTATGGGTCTGGAGCGTCTTGCGTGCGTAATGCAGGACGTTGACAACCTGTTCGAGGTAGATACAGTTCAGAACATACTCAAGAAGATAAGCTCCATTGTCGGCGTTGAGTACAAGGCAGACCCCGTTAAGGACGTTTCCCTGCGCGTAATCACCGACCACATCAGAAGCACCACATTCATGGTAGGCGACGGCGTTCTTCCCTCCAACGAGGGCAGAGGCTATGTTCTCCGCAGACTGCTCAGAAGAGCCGCAAGACACGGCAGACTTCTCGGCTGCACCAAGCCGTTCCTGCACGATGTATGCGACACCGTTATCAACGAGAACCTCTCTGCTTATCCTGAGCTGGACGAGAAGCGCGCTTATATCAAGAAGGTTATCCAGACCGAGGAAGAGAGCTTCGCAAAGACCATCGACAAGGGCACTGAGATACTCAACGAGATGATCGAGAAGCTGGAGAAGTCCGGTGAAAAGACCCTCGACGGCGCTGACGTATTCAAGCTGCACGATACCTACGGTTTCCCCCTCGACCTCACCAAGGAGATCCTCCACGAAAAGGGTCTTGAGGCAGACGAAGAGGGCTTCAAGAAGTACATGCAGGAGCAGAAGACCACTGCTCGTGCTAACAAGAAGCTCGGCGGCGGCTGGGACAACGCGAAGAACTCCGCGCTCGACGCTTACAAGACCACATTCGTGGGCTACACCGAACTTGAGAAGCAGACCAAGCTGCTTGCCATCGTAAAGAACGGCGAGATCGCCGAGCTTTGCGAGGAGGGCGACGACGTTTCCGTAATTCTCGAGGAAACTCCGTTCTATGCAGAGATGGGCGGTCAGGTCGGCGACTGCGGTACTGTGGTTTCCGGCGACAATGTAATTGAGATAACCAATACACAGAAGCTCACCAACGGTGCGTTCATCTCCAACGGTAAGGTAGTAAGCGGCGGATTCGCTGCCGGCGAAACCGTTACCGCAAAGGTAGACACCGAGAAGCGCGCGGCTACACAGCGTAACCACACCTGCGCACATATCCTCCAGGCGGCTCTGCGCCATGTCCTGGGCGACCATGTTCACCAGGCGGGTTCCTATGTTGACCCGTACCAGTGCCGCTTCGACTTCAGCCACTTCAGCGCGGTAACTCCCGAGGAGCTGGCTAAGGTCGAGGAATATGTGAACAACGTAATCATGGCGGCTGTTCCGGTGGTTACCGAGGAACTCCCCATCGAGGAAGCCAAGAAGAAGGGCGCTATGGCGCTGTTCGGCGAGAAGTACGGCGACGTGGTACGCGTTGTATCCGTCGGCGATTACTCCACCGAGTTCTGCGGCGGTACTCACCTGAAGAACTCCGCTGAGGCTGGTCTGTTCAAGATAGTTTCCGAATCCTCCGTTGCAAGCGGCGTAAGACGTATTGAGGCTGTTACAGGTCTGAACGTTCTGAACCTGCTGAATTCCATGAAGGATACGCTGGCTAAGGCTTCCGACGTACTGAAGGTATCCAACTCCAACGAGCTGGTACACCGCTGCGAGAGCGTTATGTCCGAACTCCGCGAGAAGGACAAGAAGATCGAGAGCATGGCACAGGCTGCTGCAAACGCGCAGATGGGCGACATCGGCGCTGGCTGCCCTGAGGTTAACGGCGTGAAGATAATCACCGCGGCTCTTGACGGAACCGGCGCTGACGGACTCCGCAAGATCGGCGACTCCCTGGCAGACAAGTTCGACTGCTTCGTTGCAGTTCTGGCAGGCACCGCCGAGGGTAAGAGCAGCATTCTCTGCAAGTGCTCCAAGAGTGCAGTAGCAAAGGGCGCGAACGCAGGCACACTGGTTCGCGAGATCGCGGCGGTTGCCGGCGGCAAGGGCGGCGGAAAGCCCGACCAGGCTATGGCAGGTATCCCGGACGCTTCCAAGATCAAGGACGCGCTGGCTGCTGCGGCTGATATCGCTGCAAAGTATATCAAGTAAGATAGGTAACCTTTAAACAAGTCTGAAATGTCGTTTTCTTTGTTCATTCGGGGAAAACGACATTTTAGTAATCGCAAAAGTTGCAATTGTAAATTGTTGGTAGTTGAATATGAAGGAGAAAGTCATGACCTATAAAAGCTCAGACTCCGGGGTGGAGTATGTACGTCTGATGGCTGAAAACGGATTCATCAGAAAGAACATCATCAGCGACAAAAGCACCAGACAGGGGTACCAGAAGCTTGAAAACGAGGACAAGCCGCTCCCGGAGGGCATTTACGCCACTTCCGTTGACGGGCGCCGCGAGTACTGCACGATAGAGGACGCAGTACCGGATATGACTCCCGAGGAGATAGAGCGACTCATCGCGCTGCGTCAGGCAAGGGATATCCACACGATAAAGAACTGGGTGATATTCTTCGGAGTTCTTGCCATCGTGGGGCTTATATTCGGCGTGATTGCCGTTGTCGCGATGTAAATTCAGATCATGACGTAACCTTATACGGACAAACCATGTTTATTTTTTAGGAGGAACATTATGAACGACTGCTTATTCTGCAAGATAATCGCCGGGGAGATCCCGTCCACAAAGGTGTTCGAGGACGACCAGATACTGGCGTTCCGCGACATCAATCCGATGGCTCCCACACATATTCTCGTTATCCCGAAGCAGCACATCGGCGGCGTTGACGAGATCACTCCCGAGAACAGCGCCGTTGTCGCTCACATTTTCGAGATGATCGCAGTCATCGCCAAGGAAGAGGGGCTCACAAACGGCTACCGCGTTGTAAGCAACATCGGCGAGGACGGCGGACAGACAGTACGCCACCTGCACTTCCATATTCTCGGCGGCAAGAAGCTGTCCGTTGAGATGGCGTAATGGCGAAGGGTCCAGTATTCCAGCTCACGCCGGAGAATACCATCAAGGCGGAGCTGAAAGCAGGAAAGCTGCGGCAGGTATATTACATCTACGGCGAGGAAACGTTCCTCACCAACATGTACGCCGACAGGATAATCAGCACCGCCGGCTGCGAGCAGTCCGACGGAATGAACTTCCTCAAGCTGCGCGGCGCCCCGGATCCCCACTCCCTGTCGGATTTCACGGAGAGCCTTCCGTTCTTTGCGGAGCACAAGTGCGTGAAACTCATCGACCTTGACGCCGAGGCGATGGACAACGACAGCCACAAGGAGCTTCTCAGACTGATAGAGGAGCTTCCGGACACGACTGTGATGGTGATATGCCAGACGGGTCTGGAGATCGATGACATGAAGCCGAAGGCAAAGACCAAGAAGCTTATCCAGACCGTGGAGAAGTGCGGAATGGTGTGCAAAATGCAGTTCCTTCCGGCGGCAATGACGGCGGCGATGGCGGCGAAGAAGGCGCAGAAGAGCGGCTGCACGCTTTCCCAGGAGAACGCGCTGTACCTCTCCGACCTTTGCGGCAGGAGCCTTACGCTGATACAGAACGAGGTAGACAAGCTTTGCAGCTGCCAGCAGTCCGGGGAGATATCCCGGGAGCTTATTGACGCGCTCACGCCGAAACTCCTGGACGCCAGCGCCTACGACCTTTCCGCGTGCATTCTCGCCGGGAGGACTGCGGACGCGCTGAAAATGATGGACGAGCTGTTCCAGCAGCGCGAGGAGCCTATAATAATGCTGTCGGCGCTTTCCGGCGCATTCGTGGACAACTACCGGGCGAAGCTTGCGATGAACGCCCGTAAGTCCGCACAGCAGGCGGCAGCGGATTTCGGCTATTTCGGCGGCAGGGCGTATTTCTTCGGGAAGACATGCACCGCGGTGCGCAGTATCCCGGAGGAGAACCTCCGGCGCTGCCTTGAGGTGCTGTACCGCACGAATGTGCTGATGAATTCCTCGAAGCAGGACGAGCGCATTCTGCTGGAGCGCGCCGTAACCGAGCTTTCCGCGATAAACCGCAGGCGGTAAAGTATGTTACGGATAAAACAAGCAATAATAGTGGAGGGCAGGTACGACAAGATACGGCTCTCCAATATCACTGACGCAGTGGTGATATGTACGAACGGCTTTTCCATCTACAAGGACAGGGAGAAGCAGGAGCTCATAAAATCCCTGGCGGCAAAGACGGGGATAATCATTCTGACGGACAGCGACAGCGCAGGATTCCAGATACGGTCGTTCATACGCAGTATCGTGAAGCAGGGCGAGGTGCTGAACGCCGTCACCCCGGATATCCACGGCAAGGAGCGGCGCAAGGCGCAGCCCTCGAAGCAGGGAAAGCTCGGCGTGGAGGGAATCCCGGACGAGCTGATAGAGCAGGCGCTGATAAACGCCGGAGCCGTCCCGGAGGAATCCCCGGTGGACAGGGGAGAGCCGATAACCCGGGCGGACCTGATGGACTGCGGACTTATCGGCGGTGAAAACTGCACACAGCGGCGGCAGAGGCTACAGAGATACCTCGGGCTGCCGGAACTGCTTTCAGCAAAGCTGCTGCTGGAGGTCGTCAACAAAATGTATACACGCAGCGGATTTCTCGAAGCCGTCCGAAAGATGGACGGAGATGATACAGAGGGAGCCTGACGGAAAATTCCGGGGCATTCCCGGATAATGGTGCATATATGGTATTTTCCAGCTTAACTTTTCTTTTTGCGTTTCTTCCGATAACGCTGATACTGTATTACCTCGTGCCCAAAAAGGCAAAGAACGTGGTGATCCTCGTCAGCGGACTTGTGTTCTATGCCTGGGGCGAGCCTGTTTACGTTCTTGTCATGATTCTCTCGACGTTCATAGACTACACCGCCGGGCGCATCATCGACAAATACGACGACCGGCCGAAAATACGGACGGCGTGCCTGCTGGTGTCGCTTATCATGAACATAGGTCTGCTGGGTACGTTCAAGTACCTGGGATTCATCATAGAGTCGCTGAACGCGTGGTTCGGGCTGGCTATACCGAATCCGAACCTGCCGCTGCCTATCGGTATCAGCTTCTTCACGTTCCAGTCGATGAGCTACACCATCGACCTCTATCGCAGGAATATCAAGGTGCAGAAGAACGCCGCAAGCTTCATGGCGTTCGTTACGCTGTTCCCTCAGATAGTCGCAGGACCTATCGTAAGATACGAGGATATCCAGAACGAGATAGACGAGCGCACCATCACCGAAAAGATGGTCGGCGACGGTATTTCCCGTTTCATCGTGGGACTTGGCAAGAAGGTCCTCATCGCGAACAACATCGGTCTGCTGTGGACTGAGGTCAAGGCGCTGGACTACGGCAGCCTGTCGGCGGTCACGGCGTGGCTTGGAATACTCGCGTTCACGTTCCAGATTTACTTCGATTTCAGCGGCTATTCCGATATGGCGATAGGACTGGGCAAGATGATGGGATTCACCTTCCCGGAGAACTTCAACTACCCCTACATGAGCCACAGCGTGGCGGAATTCTGGCGGCGCTGGCACATCACGCTGGGCGACTGGTTCAAGAGCTACATCTATTTCCCACTGGGCGGCAGCCGCAAGGGGCTCCCGCGCACGATACTCAATCTGCTCATTGTGTGGACCATCACCGGTATCTGGCACGGCGCAAGCTGGAACTTCATGATGTGGGGTGCGTATTTCGGAATACTCATCGTAATCGAGCGGCTGTTCCTCGGGAAGGTGCTTGAGAAGATACCGGCGTTCTTCAGCTGGCTTTACACCTTCGTGATGGTTATTTTCGGCTGGGTGCTGTTCGACGCGGTTGCCCCGGGCACGGTGGATTTCGGCGACATGTTCAGCCAGGTTTGGACCTTCATCGCGGCGATGTTCGGCGGAAACGGCGTGTTCCTGGATAATACGGCGATGAACTACATCGTGAACTACGGCATAATATTCGCGATATGCATTTTCGGCAGCTCCGACGTGCTCAAGACAGTCACGGAGTATATCCGCAAGAAGGCTCCCACCTGGGTGCAGTATGGATTCCCGGTGGTGGACACCGTGATCATGCTGGCTTCGGTGGCGTATCTTTCGACCTCGAACTACAATCCGTTCCTGTACTTTAACTTCTGACGAAAGGAGAACAGCATATGAATTTCAAGATGACCCCGGCAAAGCTGATGATAGCGCTGTTCACAGTGGTCACGCTGGCGATACCGGTGACGACTGCCGTTCTCCCGAAGCAGGAGCGCAGCGAAAACGAGAACCGCTCCCTGGCGGATTTCCCGGATATAGTTAACCACACCAAGATGGACAAGGCGGAGAACCTCGGAGATGTAGTCGGCGCGATCAAGTGGGATTACATCACCGTGCGCGATGAGAACAGCTGGATGGACGACTTCGAGAACTACTTCTCCGATCACCTCGCTGGCCGTGAGGAGTGGGTGAGGGTGCGCAACGAGATCGAAATGCTCGCCGGAAAGAAGGAGATCAACGGAGTCTACACCCTGGACGACCAGCTGATACAAGCGTTCAAGGAGTACGATCCGGACACCGTGCAGAAATCCATAGACGCGATGAACGGATTCGCGGCGAACCACCCGGATATGCAGGTGAGCCTTATGCTCGCCCCCACCGCGCAGGAGCTTTTCAGCAGCGAGATCCCGACCTACGCAGGATACCTCAGCGAGAAGAGCTTCATCGACGAGTGCTACAAGAAGATGTCCGGCGTATCTACGGTGGACTGCCTGAGCTTCCTTTCCGGACACAAGAACGACTATGTGTTCTACCGCACCGACCACCACTGGACCAGCCTCGGCGCATACTACGCGTACTGCGCGGCGGCAAAGACGCTGGGCTACAGCAGCTACGGGCTGGACAGCTTCAACATCGAAACGGCAAGCAGCAGCTTCCGGGGAACGCTTTATTCCAAGACGCTGGATAACTCCATCACTCCGGATAGCATTGACTATTATATGCTGGCTTCCGGGGAGCCGAAGGTGAAGATGACGGTCTTCGACGGAAGGAATGAAACGGTGTACGACAGCCTGTACGTCCGCAGCTACCTTGACGTGAAGGATAAGTACTCCAGCTTCACCGGCAGCAACTCGCCGCTGGTCACCATCGAAACGGACGTGAATAACGGCAAGAACCTGCTGCTGATAAAGGACAGCTACGCCCACAGCCTGGTGCCGTTCCTTTCCAAGCACTACAGCAAGATCACCATGGTGGATATGCGGTATATCAACACCGACCTGAACAACCTGATAGACCTCAGCGAGTACCAGCAGGCGATGTTCATGTTCAATGTGGTTTCGTTCAGCTCCGACCTGCATGTGAAGAAGGTCGCGCTGACCAAGTGAGATAAGGAGAACGCTTTTGGATACGAAGAATATTGCAGAGATACAGCGCCTGGCGGAGTCCGGCGGAGCGCAGGGAAGCGGCGTGAACGAGGTGTTTTCCCGGGTGTACTGCGCCGTCAGGGAAACTCTCGGTATCACTCCCTATGCGGAGCAGCTGGGCGCGGCGCTGGCGCTTTCCGGGCACAATATGGTGCAGATGCAGACCGGCGAGGGAAAGACCCTCTCCGCTGTATTCGCGGCGTGCCACGAAGCGCTCTCCGGCGGTCAGGTGATGATACTGACCTTCAACGACTACCTTGCGAAGCGCGACTATGAGTGGATGAAGCCCGTCTATGACAAGATGGGCGTATCCCTCGGCTGCGTGACCTCTGACACTCCCCGGGAGCAGCGCCGGGAGATTTACCGCAGCCAGGTGGTGTATCTCACCGCCCGGGAGGCCGGATTCGACTACCTGCGGGATTTCGTGTGCTATTCCACGGACGAGATGGTGTTCCCGGACAAGCTGAATTTCGCCATCGTGGACGAAGCCGACAGCATTATGATAGACGAAGCGCGAATTCCGCTGGTTATCGCCGGGGACATCGACGTGCAGGACGACGGCTCCACCGCTGATGTTTACGCAAAGGTCAGCGGATTCACCGAGGAGGACTACGGGATCGACGAGGACAGCCGCAACGTCTACCTTACCGACGAGGGCGCGGACAAGGCGGAATCCATCTTCGACTGCGATATTTACGGCGAGGAGAGCACCGGGCTGCTGGCGAAGATATGCGCCTGCATAAAGGCGCGCGTAATGCTCGCCGAGGACAAGGACTACATAGTCAAGGACAACGGCATTCTCCTGGTGGACGAGTTCACCGGCAGAGCCGCTCCGGGGCGCGTATTCCCCGGCGACCTCCAGGCGGCGGTCGAGGCAAAGCACGGGCTGAAGATAACCTCCCGTGGGCGTATCATGGGCAATATCGCGCTGCAGTACTTCCTGCGGCTGTTCCCGAAGATCGCCGGAATGACCGGCACCGCGGAACAGTCCAGGGAGGAATTCGACACGATTTACGGACTTCCCACCGTCGTTATTCCGACACGGCTGCCCTGCCAGCGCACGGACCACCCGATGGAGATATACTACAACGCGGAGGAAAAGCGCCGCGCCGTTATCTCCGCCATTAAGGAAGCTAACGCGATCAGGCGCCCGGTGCTGGTGGGCACAGAAAGCATCAGCGAATCCGAGAGCCTTGCGGAGGAGCTTGAGAAGCTGGGAATCTCCTGCGCGGTGCTCAACGCGAAAAATGACGAGGCGGAAGCGGAGATAATCTCCCGTGCCGGAGAGCCGGGCGCGGTGACGATATCCACAAACATGGCAGGACGCGGCGTGGACATCAAGCGGGGCGGCGCGGACTGCCACGCAAAGTCAGAGGTGGAAGCCGCCGGGGGACTGCTGGTGCTTGCAACGGCAATGCGCGAAAGCTCCCGTATCACGCAGCAGCTGCGCGGACGCGCCGGACGTCAGGGCGACGTTGGCGAGAGCCGTTTCTTTACGGCGCTGGACGATGAGATAATGACCAAGAACGACCTGCGCTCACTTGCAGGCAGGCACTATCCCACGCAGCCGGTGAGCGGCGCAATTGAGGACAAGTCCCTGCTGAAGGAAGCGGAGCGTGTTCAGCGTATCAGCGAGGGCGACGCCTTTGACGACCGCGTGAATCTGATGAAATATACCCTTATCGGCGAGAAGCACCGCTCCATGACCTTTGAAAAGCGCACCGCGCTGCTGGAGGGAACCTACGACAGCGACCTCTGGCAGAAGCACGTCCCGGAACTTTACGCGCAGGCGGCGGAGCGCTTCGGGGAGTCCGCGCTCCAGTCCAAGCAGAATATCGTCCTGGCGGCGCTGCTTAATGAGTTCTGGTGCGACTACCTGGATTACACCGCCTATCTCCGGGAGGGAATACACCTCACCCAGATAGCCGGACGCGACCCGGCGGAGGAATACAACATTGCCTGCGAGGAGTACTACAACGGCGCGGCGGAGAGCCTGCCGGAGCGCATGGCGGAGAAGCTGGAGGAGCTGATGGAATGTGGCTCCCTGGAGGATTACAAGCCGCCCATGCCCAGCCGCACCTACACCTACCTGCTCAACGACACCGGCGAGGAATTCAAGCGCAAGCCGATACTCATGAACATATTCTCCGACGAGCCGGAGGAAAAGCCGAAGAAGACCGAGGAGTACACCTCCATTCTGGACGACCAGCCGGAGGAGAAGCCCAAAAAGGGATTTTTCGCAAAACTATTCGGAAAGAAGTAATTATGTCAACTGTATGTGCAATAGCAACGCCGCCGGCAGCCGGGGGCATTTCGGTGATAAGGATATCCGGTGAGAAGGCGGCTGAGATAGCCGCCCGGGTATTCCGCCCGGTATCCGGGAAGAGCGCGGAGGAGCTTTCGGGCTACCGCGCCGCCTACGGAAAGATATACGACGGCGATGAGCTGCTGGACGACGGAGTGCTGCTGATGTACCGTGCGCCGCACAGCTATACCGGAGAGGACACCGCGGAGATATCCTGCCACGGCGGTATTTATGTGACCCGCCGGGTGCTTTCCGCCTGTGTAAAGGCAGGCGCCCAGCCGGCAGGTCCCGGGGAGTTCACCAAGCGCGCCCTGCTCAACGGAAAGCTTTCGCTGACCCAGGCGGAGGCAGTCGCGGATATAATCAGCGCCCAGGGCGGACAGCTGCTCAGCTGCGCCAACGGACAGCGCGACGGCGCGTTATTCCGCCGCATGGAGGACTGCGCCGCGAAGATAATGGAGGTTTCCAGCCAGATTTCCGCGTGGATAGACTACCCGGACGACGACACTCCGGTGGTGACGCAGGAATGGCTGACGGAGAAGCTTTCCGCGGTGCAGGATATGTTCCGGGAGCTGCTTGCAGGTTACGACACCGGGCGCATGCTCCGGGAGGGAATCTCCTGCGCGATAGTCGGCAAGCCTAACGCCGGCAAATCCACGCTGATGAACAGCCTTGCCGGACAGCAGCGCAGCATAGTTTCGGATATCGAGGGAACCACCCGGGATATCGTGGAGGAAACCGTGTCCCTGGGGGATATAGTCCTGCGTATCGCGGACTGTGCCGGGATACGGGAAACCTCCGACCCCATCGAGAAGATAGGCGTGGACATCATGCTGAAGCGGCTGGAGAGCGCGGACATAATCCTGGCGGTATTCGACGGCTCCCGGGAGCTTTCCGCCGAGGACGAGCGGCTGCTGAAGCTGCTTTCCGGGAAGAATACCGTTGCGATAGTCAACAAATCAGATCTGCCGCAGAAGCTGGACTGCGCCGCGATAGAATCAGTCCTGGGGACTCCCGTGAAGCTGTCCGCAAAGCAGGACAATGCCGCGGCGCTCCTTGAAAGGACGGTCAGTGAGAGGCTTGACCTGGACCGTCTGGACCCGGACGCCGGGTTCATCGCCAACGAACGCCAGCGCGACTGTATCATCAGGGCTTCGGAAGCCGTGGACGGTGCGCTTTCCGCCGCAGAACTCGGAGTAACTCCGGACGCGGTGGGAGTAATGCTGGAACAGGCTCTGGACGCGGTTTACGAGCTTTCGGGGAAGCGCGCCGGGGACGAGGTCATAGACGAGGTATTCCGGCGCTTCTGCGTGGGGAAATGAGGTTGACGCATGAATATACTGATAATAGGCTGCGGAAAGGTAGGCAGCGAGCTTGCCGCAATGCTGGACAAGCGCGGACATGACGTTTCCGTTACCGACCGCCACGAGGAAAGCTTCGAGAAGCTTCCGGCGGATTTCGGCGGATTCACCACCCCGGGAGTTTCCATCGACCAGGAGGTGCTGAAAAAGGCAGGTATCGAGAGCTGCGACGCCGTATGCGCGGTGACAGCAGACGACGACCTGAATATCATGGCGGCACAGCTGGCGGCGGAGCTTTACCATGTGCCGAGAGTCTTCGCGAGGATATCCGACCCGGCAAAGGCGGAGGTTTTCAAGGGATTCGGCATACACACCGTCTGCACGACCACACTGACCGCAGAGGCGGCGATGGCGGCGGTGGAGGACATAAGCGAGGAAACCAGCGTGTCAATACAGCACAATGTCGTGAGATTCGTCACGATGGACATGCCGGAGGAATTCGTGGGAATGCTTCCCCAGGATATAGAGCTGGAGGAAAACGAGAGCCTGTTCGCGATAATCCGCGGCAATGGAATGTTCCTGCTGTACACCGGGCAGGTGATAACGCTGGACAGGACGGACCGGCTGGTATTCGCCCGGCAGTCCTGACGGCGGAATTAAGGAGAGATACATATGTTCAGACTTGTAATATTCGACCTTGACGGCACTCTGCTGAATACCATCGGCGACCTTGCCGCGGCAGGAAACCATACCCTTGCCGAGATGGGATTCCCACAGCATGAGGAGGACAAGTACCGCCATTTCGTGGGCAACGGTATTCCGAAGCTTATCGAGAGGATGCTCCCGGCAGGGCACGACAAGGCAACGGAGGAACGCGCGTTCGCGATGTTCAACGAGTATTACTCCCGGCACAAGTGCGACCACACGAAGCCCTATCCGGGAATGCCGGAGCTTATCCGGGACATAAAGGCGCAGGGAGTTGTCTGCGGCGCGAATTCCAACAAGGCGGACGAATTCACCCGGGAGCTTATCCGGCTGAATTACGGCGATGAGTTCGACCAGGTGATAGGGTTCGGCGCAGGATTCCAGCCGAAGCCGGATCCCGGCGCGGCGCTGGAGATAATCCGCCGCACCGGCGTAAAGCCGGAGGAGGCGCTCTATGTCGGCGACAGTGACGTGGATATCATGACCGGGCATAACGCCGGGATATCCGTCTGCGCGGCGCTCTGGGGATTCCGCAGCTATGGTGAGCTGGCGGCGCAGAATCCGACATTCTTCGCGCATGACGCCGCAGAGCTGAAGAAAATAATCCTCGGCTGAGATATTGTAATATCAGATAAAAACTACTTGTCTGCGTTGTGTATTTGCACAAAAATGCTCGTGTATCAAAGAAAAACTTGTGAAAGTTGTGGACAAATCCGGAAAAACGTGATATACTGTAAACAACGAAGCACATAAGTGCTATCACAGGAGGCGATCCATCATGGCAAAACGTATAATCACAATCACCAGACAATATGGCAGCGGCGGCCGCGAAATAGGCGAGAAGCTCGCCAAGCGCCTGGGTGTGGAATTCTTCGATAACAAGCTGCTCGACGTAGCGGCAAAGGACAGCGGAATCCACAAGACCCACTTTGAGGAAAGCGACGAGAGGCGCACCAACAGTTTCCTGTACCTGCTTTCCACCACATACGGCCAGGGCGGAGTGCCTTTTGACGACGCGCTCTTCTTCGCGCAGCTGAATGCGATCCAGAAGATTGCAACGCAGGAATCCTGCGTTATCATTGGCAGATGTGCGGATTACGCCCTGCGTGACTTCAAGAACGTGCTGAATATCTACATAACGGCACCGCTTGAGGACAGAATCCAGCGCGCGATCAACGCTTACGGAATTGCTGAGAAGCACGCGCCGAAGTACGTTGAGCGCATGGATAAGCAGCGTATGTCCTATTACAACTACTACACCGACAAGCGCTGGGGCACTGCGGAGAACTTCGAGATATGCCTTGACAGTTCCGCCCTCGGTATTGACGGCTCAGTAGACCTCCTCGAGGATTTCGTGAAGAAATACTTCAAGGACTGACGGATAACTGAAATCCCCGGCAGAAATGCCGGGGATTTTTATGTATAAAGATAAAGCGTTAGTCTTGACAAATTGTTGATAGTGGTTTATAATATATCTGGGTTTGTTTAAACTAACTATAACTTGCGAGGAGAAACTATGAGCGAAGAAAAAATAAAGCCGGTGCTCACCGGGTCAGCGGAAACCATGCTCCAGAGCTTCTATGCCCGGGCGAAGTATTCCAGGACGAAGAACCACAAATTCTATGACGCAAAGGCGATCGAGCTTGTGGAGAAGATAGACTATGACTTCTCCGGGGCGGAGAAGGATTCCACGATGAGCGACGGAGTTATCGCCCGTACCATCGTGTTTGACGAGATCGTCAGCAACTTCATCAAGGAGAACCCGGACTGCACGGTCGTGAATATCGCCTGCGGACTTGACACAAGATTCTATCGCATGGACAACGGGCGCATAACCTGGTACAACATTGATCTTCCGGAAACTATCCAGGTCCGTGACGCAATCTACGGCGAGAGCGGAAGAGTGTCCACGATAGGGATTTCGGCGCTGGATGCGGCGTGGGCGGAGAAGGTGACCAAGCGCGGCAAAATGCTCTTTGTCATCGAGGGACTTACCATGTACCTTACCGCAGAGGAGAACAGGAAAATGCTCTCGATAATCCGGGACAATTTCGACAACGCGACCGTCTTCCTGGAGTGCATATCCAAGCGGTGGGTCAACAAGGAGCACGCCGAAAAATCCATTCAGAAAACCGGTGCGAAGTTCGTTTTCGGAGCTGACACATTTGAGGACCTCGGTGATGTTGCAGAGGGATTCCGCAAGATAAAGGACGATGACATCGTTCGCGGCATGGCTGTGATCATGCCAGTGCTGAAGCCGTTCCAGAAGATTCCGCTGGTACATAAGATAGCAGAAAAGATACTCATTTTTGAGAAGAAGTAATAAAGTGGAGCATTTCAGATGAAATGCTCCTTTTTTTATTCAGAGATAAATTCGGCAACAGCAGAGGCGGTTATTTCCATCTGTTCCGCGGCGGTAATGTCCGCGGTTCCGTCGCCGGACTGAACTCCGTAGCTGCCGAAGCCGGCGTGATTTCCGCCGTTTATGACGATCTCATCGGCGTCCGCCGGAAGATTTGGGCGGTTCTTCTGATAGCTGTCCATGTTGAGCACTCCATCACGGGAGCCGTACATCGACAGCACCTTCAGTCCGCTGCCGGAGATATCCGCCGTCGAGTAGGACGCCAGAAGTATCACCCCGGAAAGCTCCCCGGTATGCCCGGCGGCGTAGCTTGCCGCCATGGTTCCTCCGAGGGAGTGACCGCCGATATACCAGCTGCTTATCTCCGGGAACTCCGCCGCGATTCCGTCGGCGGCGCTGATGTCAAGCACCGCAAGGTTGAAGGGCATTTTCACCAGCACGCATTGTATTCCCTGCTCGGCAATACGGTGCATCAGCGGCGCATAGGCGGTGTATTCCACCTTGCCGCCGGGATAGAAGATAAGTCCATCGGAAGTGCCCCCGGCAGGCGTGAAAACCAGATCGTCGCCCAGCTTGCTCACTGTGACGGAGGAACTGGATATCAGCGCGGTGTTCGCCATAGTGTCCGCATGGTAGTAGTCCCCAGTGTAAATAAGGAATGCTGCTGCAATAGCAAGAATAACCGCCAGTACAATGATGATTATTCGTCGTAAGCATTTTTTCTGTCTGACGGTCATGCGATACCTCGCTTTGTAATTACGCGTTTAACTGCGGTTGACGAACCGCGCTACTGTGGCTATGACCTTTTCAATGTCCAGCGGTTTTGCCAGGTGCGCGTTCATTCCGGCGGCGAGGCATTTTTTCGCGTCCTCTTCAAAGGCGTTCGCGGTCATTGCGATTATGGGGATAGTCCGGGCGTCGGGGCGTTCCATGGCGCGAATCGTTTCGGTGGCGGTAAGTCCGTCCATGACCGGCATCATGATATCCATGAGTATCGCGTCATAGGTGCCCGGCGGGTCGCTGCTGAATCTGTCCACCGCCTGCTTTCCGTCGCCGACTATCGTGACCTTCGCACCTGCGTCGGTGATCAGAAGCTCCGCGATTTCGGCGTTGAGGTCATTGTCCTCGGCGAGTAGCAGATTCACTCCACGGATATTGTAGCCGCTTTCGCCTGCTTCCTCCGCATGAGGTTCGGGCTTCTCTGCAACGGCAAAGGGGAGGGTGATTATGAATGTGGTACCGGCGCCAGGTTTGCTGGTGACCTCGATGATTCCGCCCATCTTGTCAACAAGGCTCTTTACGATAGTCATTCCAAGACCGGTGCCCTGATATACGCTTCTGCTGTCGGAGCTTTCCTGGGTGAACGGCTCGAAGATGTGCTGTAGGAATTCCTCGCTCATGCCTATGCCGGTGTCCGTGATTATCCAGCGGTAGGTCACCTTTCCGTCGCCGGAATGCAGGCACTTCAGCGATGTTGTCACTTTTCCGCCGACATGGTTGTATTTAATGCAGTTGCCGTAAATATTCAGGAACAGCTGCCTTATGTGCAGGGGGCTTCCGTAAACGTAATGCTCCGGCAGTTCCTGCGCTGCTGTTTCCATAGTGATACCGGCTTCGGCAGCACGGGAGCCGATGATAGTTCCGACTTCCCGGGAGAGTTCCTCAAGGTCCATCGGTTCGTTTGCCAGCTCTATCCTGCCGTCTTCCAGCTTGCTCACCTGGAGCACGTCGTTGATAAGTGAAAGCAGGTGATCGGCGGAAACCAGCATTTTCTTGTGATTGTCGCGGACCAGCTGCTGGTCGTCGAAATGTGCCTCGTCAACTTTAAGCAGACCGATTATTCCGTTCAGCGGCGTGCGGATATCATGGCTCATGCGCGACAGGAATATGCTTTTTGCGGAGTTCGCCTTTTCTGCCTGGAGCGCCGCTTCTTTAAGCTGGGTGTTCTTTATTTCGAGATTCTCGGTGTATTTCTGCTGGGCTTTCTGCTGTTTCTTCCGGTATGACTGCTTTAATCTCCAGCACATGATGTTGAGAATGACAACCACCATCAGGTACAGAAGCAGTGAATAGAGCAGATTCTTCGGCGTGGAGTCAAACACGCCGCGCTCGGTCATGTATGCATAGATGTAGTAGTCCCGGCTCTTTTCCATCAGCCCGAAGGAATACGAAAACGCGGAATCATCGTTCTGCGCGTGGATCAGCTGACCTGCGCTTCCTCTGTTCATCAGCTGCCGGAGTATTTCAGTGTCCTCAATATTCGTGCCGACAAGGGAAGAATCGTTCGCGGCAATTATCTGGTTTCCGCTGCTGATGGCGACAACGCCGTCGCCGGTCATGGAATACCCGGAAACGATCGAATGAAGCGAATTGTTGTATATCTCCGTGTATTCCGGGGAGGTGTAGTAATACCCGACGATCACTCCGAGTTTGTCATTCCTTCCGGTCGCGGCAATGTCCACACAGTAGTCATCGTGGTTGACGCGCACCGTGTAAATCTTTTCGGGGAATGTTGCAACGTCTGTCACGGAATCCGTTTCGACAAGTTGAAGAAGATCGTTTACGTCGATACCTGCTGTGTCGCAGTAGGACTGAACCGCGCCGTTTTCGTCCAGCAGGATTATTCCGGACAGGAAGCAGTCCTTCGCGTAATTCTCCAGACGTGTTGTTACGTCTTCCAGGGCGTGCGGTACCTGATCTTCGTATTTCAGCCGCCACTTTATTGTTTCCACGCTTTCCGACACCCTGATAAGGCTCTTGGATTCAGAAGCCAGGTCGCGTATCTGGTCGCTGTTGCACTGCTCCTTGAGGTAATCCACTATGGAGGAAAGCTGGGTTTCCGCAGCGGCTATATCCGCGCTGGAACCGATGATGAAAACAATGATGAGGAATATAAGACCTGCGATTACTTCCAGCGGAATTATGCTGTGCCATTGAAGTCCGTGTTTTTTATTCTCCACTTTCGCCCTCCAGATACTGTTCGGGGTTCGGAAGATACTTCGCGATTACCTTCTCTGTTGTTCCGTCGCTGATCATTTCCTGAATTTTTTCGTTGAGCTGTACGTTCAGTCCGCGGTCGTCGTCCAGGTCGAATGCCGCGCCAAGTCCGACATTGAGCAGCGGCTCGTCCAGGATACGGAAGCTGAGTTCGCACTCGGACATGAACTGTTCCACGGCAGTGATGTGTGCCGCCGTCGCGTCCACATATCCCTTGGCGAGCATGGTGAAGATAAGGTCGCGTTTTTTCACGGAGATCACCTTGCGGAAATCCGGCAGTCCGCTGCCGTGCTCCCGGAATATCTCCTCGGGTTTTGTGGTGGACTGCACCGCGATCAGCTTTCCCTCCAGGTCCTGAAGAGTGTAGATGTCGCTGTCCTCGTTGACTGCAACGACCTGCTTGCTGCGCATGTATGGTCCTGCCCAGTTGTATTCGTCCTCGCGGCCGTTCATGGAGAAGCTGCTCCAGATGCACTCTATCTCGCCGCTGTGAAGGAGTTTATCCTTGTCCTCCCAGTCGATGATCTGGAATACAGGCTCGTATCCTATGCGGTGGAAGGCCTCCGTTGCGAGCTCCACGTCGATACCGGTGAGTTTTCCGTTGGTGTCCAGGTAGCTGAACGGAGTGTAATTGTCACAGCCGACCTTGATAACCGGAAGGTCATTTTCCGGTGTACTTTCAGTTATTTCTTCGCCGGCGCAGCCACTGAAGAGAAAAGCCGAGCAGGCAAGTGCAATGATCAGCAGCAGTATTTGTCTTTTTTTCATTCAGATTTCCTTGATAATACAATTAGGGCAGTATGTGGTCAAATTCGCGATATTATCGCCGTTTGCGACGATTTATTCATTACCCATTCTACCATAAAATGTGGCCTTTGTAAAGAGAAATTTGAGAAAATACCGAGAATGCAAAAGATATTGTATGATATTGTATATTAATATAGTATCAGTCAGAAGCAAACAAAACAAAAAAGCCGTCCCACTCCGGGACGGCTGAGAAAAATCGGATGTTTTGCCGCGATGTATATCGCGGCAAAACGCTGGCACCCCTTGTAGGAATCGAACCTACAACTGCCCCTTAGGAGGGGGCTGTTATATCCATTTAACTAAAGAGGCGTGTGAATACATATGATAGTATATCACAACAGGCGGCGAAATTCAAGAGCGAATAGAAATTTTGGCGATTTTGCATAAAATTCACGGTCGGATTTGTATGTCGGAGAGAATACGGAGTGAATACAGGCGCATAATACCCAGCAAATGAAGCAAAAATTTTTCTTGCTGACATTGCAGAATACACCTTTAGGTAAATTAAGCAACCGGGTTAAAACCGCATGGACAGAAGCTTTGAGCCGAATGTTCTTAAAGTGGTTACAAACCGTTAACAATTGTGAATAAAACATCACGGAAAGATTTATACAAATTGCACATTGACGAAAGCCCCTTTAAAATGTTATATTGTATTACAAGGATATCTGTGTCCCGATGCACATTTATGCCTTGTAAGGTAACTCCCCGACGGACAAGATATGATTCCGGACGGGCGAAACTATTAAGGAGGATTTTTATCATGAAAATCGCAAAGATTCTTTCCGCTGCAGCTGCTGCTGTTGTAGCTGTATCCGCTGTTGCAGTAAGCGCAAGCGCTGACTTCCGCGCAATCACCGATGGTTCTCAGTACCTGCTGGCTGACGGCACAGGCAACTATGGTATCTGCCTGTTCTCCGACGGCACCAACAAGGACGGCGTTCCCGCTATGTCCATTGATGGTCTTGACCTCGCTGCAATCACACACGTTGCATTCACATTCGACGTAATCGACGATGCTGACAACCGTGACTGGTGGGACGGCATGGGCGGCGGCGCTATCGTAGTTTCCGCACACTCTGACCTCACTTCCACCGATGCTGATCTGTACAACAAGTACAACTGGGCAACCGCTGGCAACTTCTGGGGCGTAATCGATGAGGACCTCGGTCTTGAGACTCTCGACGCTGCTCAGGGTATCCAGGCAGTTAAGGTTGGCGACTACACCTACAAGATCGAAGCTGATGTAATCAACCCGATCGCTAACGGCGACCTCGGCAATCCTTCCCTGTACAGAATCTTCATGCAGGCTTGGAGCTTCACAATGTCCGATATCGAAGTTATCAAGACTGAGCTGTCCGACGCTAACGGCAACGTTCTCGCTACCTTCGACGCTAAGGGCAACCTGACTCTCGGCGGCGCTGCAGCTGCTGATGACACTGCTGCTGACGACACTACTGCTGCTGACGACACCGCTTCTGACGCTACAGACGCTGGCACAACCACAACTCCTTCCAAGGGCTCTCCTGACACAGGCGTTGAGGGTGTAGCTGCTGTTGCAGGCGTAGCTGTTGTAGCTGCAGGCGCAGTTGTTCTCTCCAAGAAGAGAAAGTAATTTCTGCACGTCAGACATACTGACAGAATGATCTGAAAAATTTCAAAAAATATTTTCGTTTTGCTGAAACTTTTTTCGGATCTGCCTTGACTACCGTAGTGCAATCGGGAAAATAAAAATTTCAAAATATTTTGAAACTTTTTCGGTTTTCCCGTTGACTACAGGTGCGTAAGGCACAAAACCGTTTATTACATCCGAGTGCCCGATAACTCAGAGATGTTATAAAAAACAACATTAGGAGGACTATTATGTTAAGAAGAAGAATTCTTGCTTCTGCTATGGCTTCTGTAATGGCTATCGGCTCTGTTGCCGTTGTAGCTAACGCAGAAACTGCAACAGCAGCTACTACACAGGTTAAGAGCAGAGATGATCTGAAGGCTTATATCGACAGCCTCGACAGCTTCCGCTCCACCAAGATCTATGACTACGGCTCCATCTCCGGTGAGGACTTCCTGAACGCTCTCGAGTATGCAGACAACGTTCTCGATGACACCAAGTCCACTGTTGACGACTACACCACTGCTTATGCAATGGTTGAGGCTGTTTACAACAAGCTCAAGATCTACACTGTTGAAGAGCTGAAGGCTCTCGTTAACTCCTCTAAGTCCGTTTACGAGACCAACAACATCAACAACGAGGATCTCGGCGACGCTATCTACACTGCTGATTCCTTCTCTGCATTTGAGGATGCTTACGAGGATGCTGAGTCCGTTCTGAACTCCGCAGACAGCAGAATCATCACCGACGCTTACGAGGTACTGTACGCTGCTAAGGCTGCTCTGTCTCCTCTGTCCGTAGTTACAAAGGCTCAGTTCAGAGCTGCTCTGAAGGCTTATGAGACCGCACTCGCTAAGGAATTCGCTTATGATTCCTGGAGAGTTGGTACAGTTGATACCAACTGGTCTTACTGGGGCTATCAGGGTCAGACTGTTGCTTACGGCACTGTTTACGAGCACGTTGCTTCCCTCAAGGACGCTATCAACGGCGCTTATGCAGAGTTCGATGAGATCAAGTCTGTAAACAAGACCACTCAGACCAACATCGTTGAAGCTTACAAGGCTTGCGTTGAGGCTACAACAATCCTGAACGGCTTCCAGGCTGATGATACCAACAGAGCTACAAAGGCTAACGTTAAGACCCTGCTCAATCAGTACAACGGCAGACTGGTTTACGATTTCAAGAAGACCACTGCTGAGGATCTGTACGAAGCGGTAGTTGCACTGCTCGGCGCAGAGAACGTTCACAACCGTCTCGGCGACAAGTACTCCAGCTCCATCGATATGGATACCGATGGCGTTGCAGCAGGTGCTGACGCTTGGTATGTAGTTGATTCTGACTACACCGTAAACCCGAACGGCTGGACATGGTCCACCAACGTTAAGAAGATGATCTCCGCTGAGATCTCTATCAAGACCAATGAGAAGTTCTACATCGAGCTCACCAAGGACGGCTATGCTACTGGTAACGTAGCAAAGGACAAGGCTGGCTTCGATTACTACAAGCTCATCAACGCTAAGAGCGAAGTTGACCTGACTGATTACATCAAGGTTGATGCTGCTTCCGTTACTGGTACAACAGATAACCACAACCTCAACAACGTAATCGATGGCGATGCTTCCTTCATCAAGGCAACTGCTGGTTGGGCTGCTCCGCAGATCGGTCAGTGGGGCGCAATCGGTGGCAACGATGGTTACACCACAATTGAGGCTTCCCAGGCAATGGACGGTTCCTACACCAACTCCTCCAAGGAGACCGTAGCTACCTTCGCTGATCTCGGCACCGCTATGGAGCTGGCTGAGCTCTACCTCACCGGCGACAAGAAGGACATCGAGGGCAACACCCTGATCGAAGACATCGATACAATCGATGCTATCTCCGCTGGTTCTGCTAAGGGCTCTTCCGCTGAGTGGACTCTGGTTTACAGATACCTCAAGTATGCTCTGGCTGATAAGTACGATGCTTCCTACGGCACCAAGACCAAGGCACAGGTTAACGAGCTCATCGACAAGTGCTATGAGCTGGCTGAGCTGACTGGTGACGCTGCGCTGTTCTCTTACAACCACAACATCCTCGTTACAGCTCGTCAGGACGCTATCAACTGGGTAAAGGCTGCTAACAAGATCAAGACCTACAAGGACAACGTAACTGCTGCTGAGTCCACCGGTACTTATATCACTGGTTCTCTCATCGCTACACAGGTTTACGAGTCTCTCGAGACCTACTACAACAAGCTCCTGAATGACTACAACGCATTCAAGTACAGCTTCGAGGAGATCTACATCAAGATTTCTGAGGTTAAGGATTCTATCGACAACGGCGATCTGAAGGCTACCGACGCTCTGACTGCTGCTCTCGAGAACACCGCTTACTATCTGTCCACTGTACAGTCCATCGACGTTGACGCTAACGGCAAGTCTGTTGAGCTCGACAACGATGCATTCACATCTGACCGTCAGTTCCAGGGCTTCAACAGAGTTTACACTCTCGGCGACAACGAGTATGATTCTCTGCAGCTCGACAAGAACACAAGCGTAAAGATGCCGAAGTCCTCTGCTAACGCAGCTTCCGCTTCTCACGCTAACCTGACTGCTGCTTACGAGGCACTCGTTGCAGCTGTTAAGGAGCAGACCGAAGTTAAGACCGTTCTCGGTGATGTAAACGGCGACGGCGTTGTTAACGCACTCGACGCTGCTGCAATCCTGAAGGCTGTTGCTGCTGGCACTGCTATCGACGTAGCTGTAGGCGACTACAATGCTGATGGCGTTGTAAACGCTCTGGATGCTTCTGCAATCCTGAAGGCTGTTACACAGGCTTAATCACCTGAGTAAAACTGCTGTTTAATTAATTTGTTCCTCCCCGGGGCGCAAGCCCCGAGGCGGAGCTTATTAAATAAGCTATAAATAATATGGAGGAAAACTATATGAAGAAGATTTTATCTCTCGGCGCTGCTGCTGCAGTTCTGTCCCTGACAGCTGCTGTTGCTTCCGCTGCTATCACACCCGCATTCTCTACCGACGCTCCCGTAGCTGGTGAGAACGTAACCGTTGAGATCGTTGCTACTGGCATGACTCAGGAAGCTACTACTTTCACTGTACAGGCTTCTGACAACCTGACTCTCGTTGACGCTGTTAAGACCGACGCTGGTCTGGCTGAGTTCAACAAGGACACCAACAAGTTCGCTTGGGCAGGTTCTTCCGTTCCTGCTGACGGCACTGTTCTGCTGACCCTCACCTACACCGTTGACGCTGCAGCTGACGAGGAGATCTCCGTAGCTCTCGTTCCCGATGCTGGTTTCACAGACATCTCTGCTGACGCTGTAACTGCTGTTGTAGTTGGCGACGCTGAGCCTGTTTCCGATGAGACTGTAACCACCGATGATGTTCCCACCACCGATGATGAGCCTTCTGTAACTGTTGACGAGTCTTCTGAGGAGTCCACTGAGGAGCCTGCTGATGACAACAACAACGGCGACAACAAGGGCAACCCTGGCACTGGTGTAGCTCTGGCTGTAGTTCCTGCTGTTCTGGCTGGCGCTGCAATCGTAGTTGCTAAGAAGAGAAAGTAATCAGTAAACACTGATAACTTCTAGTCTTATGACTTGAGCTTTAAGCCCACTCCGAAAGGAGTGGGCTTTTTGTTGTTAATGGATCCCGGAATCAGAATGGAGAAAGCTACATATAATTGAGTAATTGCTGGAATAATATGGACGGTGCATTTCAATAAACTTTGTGCGAGGTTTTTGTGCAATTTGACGGACAAGCAAGAACAAGCGCTTAAAACAGAGAAATTTACCTAATTCAACTACAATAAGTTGTAACCGGCAATCAATATGTAGTATGTGCGGAATAATAATTGGCGGAAAGCAACAATATACAGAATGGAAAGGTTTTGAAACAAAACATTGTCCGCTAAAACGGTTGTTTTTCGCAATTTATATAAAGTGACTAAAAAAATTCAAATCTTATTGACATTGACGGTTGAATTTGATATAATTAATAGGGTATTTATGATGGCGGTGTTATGGAATAGTGTTGATTTCGTCGAATTCAGACAGACGCAAGGGGAAAAATATGAATAATATTATTGACGCCAGAAACGTCTGCATGGATTTTAAAATCGGGGACGGAAGCACAGTCCATGCACTAAAGGGAATCAATCTGCAAATCCCTCCGAATAAGCTCTCCGTGCTGAGAGGCCGCTCGGGCTCTGGTAAGACCACGCTGATAAACATATTAGGCGCGCTCGACAGACCCACCTCCGGCGAAGTGATGTTCCTGGACAAGGACATCACGAAGCTTCCCGACAAGGATCGGGATAAGCTGCGCAGAGTCGAGATGGCATTCGTGTTCCAGTCGGTTGCGCTGATTTCAACAATGACGGCTTTCGAAAATGTTGAGTTCGCGCTGAGACTTACGGATATGCCGTATAAGGAGAGAGTGGAACGTGCAAAGCAGAGCCTGATCCAGGTCGGGCTTGAAAAGCGCATTAACCACCGCCCCGGCGAAATGTCCGGCGGTGAGCAGCAGAGAGTGGCGATCGCGCGTGCGATATCGCATTCCCCGAAGATCATCTTCGCTGATGAGCCGACAGCTGAGCTGGATTCACCCACTGCTATGGCAGTGATGAAGCTGTTCAGGGACATCGTTCATCAGAATGATATTACCATAGTGATGACTACTCACGACACAACTATGATGGAAATGGCTGATATCGTTTACACGCTGGAAGACGGCGTGATTTCCGAGGTTAAGGAGAACGTGATACAGCCGGAGGAGGGCGCCGATGCCTAAAAAGGTCATGCTGGCGCCGCCCGAGAACATCATGGTGCAGGCGGAAAATCTCGTAAAGATCTACAAATCCAAGGACGTTGAGGTCATGGCGCTTCAGGGGCTTGATCTCACGGTCGAGCGCGGAGAGCTGATGGGACTTGTCGGATCCAGCGGCAGTGGCAAATCCACGCTGCTGAATATGCTGGGCGGACTTGACCGGCCTTCCGCAGGAAGCCTTTACGTCGATGGCGTGGATCTGCTGAAGTTCACTGAAAAGGACTTCATCGAGTACAAGCGCAAAACGGTCGGATTTGTGTGGCAGAACAACGCACGAAATCTGATACCGTACCTTACAGCGAAGCAGAACGTCGAAATGCCGATGCTGCTTTCCGGATATTCCGGGAGGGCACAGCGGGCAAACGAACTGCTGGACATGGTGGGGCTTTCCCACAGAAAGAACAGCAGGCTGGACCAGATGTCCGGCGGCGAACAGCAGAGAGTCGCAATTGCGATAGCACTGGCGAACAATCCGAAGCTGCTTCTTGCCGATGAACCGACTGGCTCGGTGGATACGGCAACATCTAAGTTGATCCTGGACGTGTTCAGGGAACTGAACAGATCCATGGGTGTCACGATAATCATTGTGACGCATGATACAAAACTGTCGGCGCAGATAGATCGCGTAGTTGCCATACGCGACGGCAAGACCTCAACGGAGCTTGTGCGCAGACAGGGGGCAATGAAATCCTTCGGCGAGCTTTCGGAGGAGCAGTCAGTTCATGAGGAACTGACGGTTCTTGACCGCGCCGGCAGATTGCAGATCCCCAAGGAGTATCTTGAGGAACTCGGGCTCAAGGGCGGAGATAAAGTCCGCGTAGAGCTTGAGGAGGGCAGGATCTCCATTTACCCGCGTGGGTACAAAAAGTAAACGATCGGGAGGGAGAACCCGATTTGCTGCAAAGCATTTTCTAGGAAAGGTGGATTACACTGTGGCAAAAGAGCGAAACACGAAGCTGAAAAGAGTCACATCACTGTTTATGTCGGCTGTGATGGCTGCAACTCTCGTTCAGGTTCAGCTGGCGCCCGGCGCTGCTGCGGAAGAGTCGTTCGATTCAACGACCGAGGAAGTAGACAGCCTGAGCATTGTCAGCAACAAGAATGCGTACAGAAAGTACATAAACAGATATCCCGACGCCATCAAGCCGATGGAAGAGATCAATGTCGATGTAACTGACTTCGAGAAGAGCGACGACGTTGACGTAAAGATCGAGGATTACGACGGCGAGAGCGACTGCGTCGCGTGGGTAGACTGCGAGGGCACGCTCACATGGCATTTCGATGTAAAGACTGCCGGTCTTTACAACCTCGAGATGTTCTATCACCCCGTTACTTCCGAGCATCACAACAACACTACCATTGAAGTCGAGATGAAGATCGATGGCGAGTACCCCTTCGATGAGGTCAAGCTTGTTGAGCTCGACAGATACTGGCAGAATGACGGCGCGATAATCCGTGACTCAAGAGATAACGACCAGCGTCCCAAGCAGATCCAGTACAACACCTGGATCAATTATCCTATCAAGGATAAGGACGGACTTATCAACACGCCCTACTTCTTCTACCTTTCCGAGGGTTCTCATGAGATCTCCCTCACGGGCGTAAAGACAAATCTTTACCTCAAGGGTATGCGTTTCTACAACACTGAAGATCTCCCGGCTTACGCTGACATCGCTCCCACTCAGGAGCAGATCGACGCAACTCCCAGCGTAGGCGAGAGCGGTGGTTTTATCCAGGGCGAGGCTCCGGCTTACACCACTTCTTCTACTCTGTATCCTACATACGACAGAACGGACTCCTCCGTTTACCCCTGCGACCCGGTAAAGAAGCGCTATAACACTATCGGCGCTGATACCTGGGACCAGGCAACTCAGTCCATCACATGGAACGTCGAGGTGCCTGAGGACGGATACTACAAGATCCGTCTGAGAGCTCGCCAGAGCACGATGCGCGGATTCTTCTCCAACCGCCGCGTCTACATCAACGGCGAGGTGCCCTGCGCAGAGCTGGACGATGTAAAGATCCAGTATGATCCTAACTGGCAGACAGTTGATCTCTCTGACGCTGACGGCAACCTGATCTATGTGAAGATGAACAAGGGCTGGAATACCATCACGCTCGAAGCTGTCCCCGGCGACATCGGTGCAGTTATGGAGCGTCTGGACGACCTTATCTTCGAACTGAACTACTACTACAGACGTATACTCATGATCACAGGTCCTTCTCCTGATGAGTACAACGACTACTACCTCGAAGATCAGATCGAGGGTCTGTTCGACTTCTTCCAGACAGCGATCGACACTCTCTACAGAGAGAAGGCTGGTATTGAGGAACTGACCGGCGCTGGTTCCGAGGCTTCCACGCTTCAGACCATGGCAGTCATTCTCCAGATGGCAGTAGACAAGCCTGAGGACCTTCCTCAGATGCTTTCCTCCATCAAGGACCAGATCTCCGCTGTTTCCGCATGGATGAGAGATTACCGCGATCAGCCGCTTGAGATCGACTACATCGAGGTGAAGTCCTCCAAGGACGAGTTCCGCAAGAGCGGTACAAACTTCTTCCAGGCATTCGCATTCGGCTTCCAGTCCTTCATCGGCTCCTTCTTCGAGGATTACACCTCCGTGTCTGATTCCTCCGGAGCAGAGAAGACCCTGAACGTCTGGGTATCCCTTGGACGTGACCAGGCTACCGTAGTAAACGAGCTTGTAAGTTCCGAATACAACCCGACCCACGATACCAAGGTAAATATCTCCCTGGTACAGGGCGCCGTGCTTGAGGCAACTCTCGCCGGCAAGGGTCCTGAGGTCGCACTGTTCATCGGCGGCGACTTCCCTGTAGTGTGCGCTTCCAGAGGACTTCTCGTAAACCTCAAGGAACAGCCCGGATATGAATCCGTAATAAGCAGATTCACACCCGACGTAACCACACTTTATGAATTCAACGGCGGCGTTTACGGACTTCCGCTGACAGAGACCTTCCCGATGCTGTTCTACAGAACCGACGTTCTCGGCGAGCTTGGCTATGACGCTCCTCCCGAGACCTGGGACGATCTGATCAACATGCTGCCTGATATCCAGAGAAAGTACCTTGAGGTAGGTCTGATCCTGCCTTCCAACATCTCTTCTCAGGTATTCGACGCAGGTAACACATTCGTACTGCTGATGCTCCAGACTGGTCAGGATTTCTACAACTACGACGAGGCAAGCGGTCAGTACATCTCCACAACATTCGATACCGAGGCTGCGGTATCCGCGTTCACCAAGTGGACAGAGTTCTACACCATCTACGACTTCGACCAGACCTACGACGCATTCACTCGTTTCAGAACCGGTGAGATGCCGATACTCCTCCAGAACTACACATTCTACAACCAGCTGAATGTTGCGGCTCCTGAGATCAAGGGTCTGTGGTCCTTCGCTCATGTTCCCGGCTCTTATGTATATAATGAGGACGGAACAAAGCAGAAGAACGCCGATGGCAGCTACAAGATTAACTACACCGCGAACTCCGGTTCCGCAGGCGCTGTTATCTTCACAAGCTGCACTGACGTTGACGCAGCTTGGAACTTCATCGACTGGTTCACAACTACAGACGTTCAGAAGAGCTACGGTACCACGATCGAGGCAGTTATGGGCCCGATGGGACGTTACGACACCGCAAACGTTGAGGCACTCGGCGAGCTCAGCTGGTCCACATCTGAGCATGCAAAGATCATTGATCAGATGACCAACCTGAAGGAAGTGCCGATCATTCCGGCCTCCTATGCCGTTACAAGAAACGTTTACAACGCATTCAGAGCAGTAGTAAACAACCAGAAGAACCCCAGATATCAGCTCAGCTCCTACAACAGAGATATCAACTCTGAGATCGTAAGAAAGCTGACAGATCTCGGCTATTACAAGGGTTGATCGCTTTTATCCTCCCTCCGCCAGCCGGAGGGCAGGATAGGCTTACCAAAACAAAAATAGGAGGAATCAGCTTGTTCGGTAAAGAAAAATCGCAGTATATCGAGGACAGCAGGTTCAGATATACGATGCGTGAGATGAAGAAGAACGGCAGCGCCTACATACTGGCTCTCCCGTACTTCCTTTTGTTCCTGGTGTTCACGGGCATTCCGGTTGTCATCTCCCTCCCTGTCGGATTCACGAACTTCAACATGGTTCAGTTCCCTCAGTGGGTCGGACTCAGCAACTTCTACACCCTGTTCCTTCAGGACGACGTTTTCCTTATAGCAATCCAGAACACCCTCGTGTTCGCGATAATCACTGGTCCTGTCAGCTACATCATGTGCTTCCTGCTGGCATGGCTCATCAATGAGATGCCCGGTCCGCTCAAGACTGTATTTACATACATCTTCTACGCTCCGACCCTTGCTGGTAACATCTACGCAACATGGCAGCTCATCTTCTCCGGCGATACCTACGGCTTCCTTAACTCCACTCTCATGAGCCTCGGTCTTATCAACGGCGCTCAGCAGTGGCTGACCGACTCAAGATACATTCTCATGTGCGTTATCATCGTACAGATGTGGATGTCCCTTGGTGCAGGCTTCCTTTCACTGCGTGCAGGCTTCCAGGGCATTGATAAGTCCGGTTATGAGGCTGGCGCTATCGAGGGTATCAAGAACCGTTTCCAGGAACTTATCTACATCACTATCCCGGCTATGGGTCCGCAGCTCCTGTTCGCAGCAGTTATGCAGATCACATCTTCCTTCACCGCCGGCGATATCGGTAGATTCCTGACAGCGTTCCCGTCCACCGACTACGCAGCGCACACGATCATGACCCACGCATACGACTACGGTTCAGTCCGTTACGAGATGGGTTATGCCTGCGCGATATGCTTCATACTCTTCATAGTCATGATCGTTGTAAACAACGTTATCCGGAAGGCTATGGCCGGTATTCTGGATACATAAGGAGGACGGAAGATGCGCATTATCAAGAAAAGAAAAAAATGGGGAGGTTCCCGTGGCGGCGATATAGCGATCTTTATTCTGCTCGTTCTTATCGGTCTGTTCATGCTCTTCCCGATATACTTATCAGTTATTCAGTCGATAAAGCCTTCCGAGGAACTCTTCGTGTTCCCTCCGAAGCTTTATGTACAGCGTCCTACCTCGCAGAACTTTGAGGACATGCTCAAGGTTGCAGGCAGCATGGACGTACCGTTCTCCAGATACGTTTTCAACTCTGTATTCGTTTCTGTAGTAGTTACTGTGGCGCAGCTGTTCCTTTCCTCCTCCGCAGCATATGTGCTGGCGAAGGTAAAGGCTCCCGGCGTCAAGGCAATGAACAAGGTAATTGAGATCGCGCTGCTGTTCACATCGTCTGTTACTTACATCGTACAGTACATCGTTATGGCAGCCCTCGGCATGATCGATACCTACTGGGCAATCACACTCCCGTACATCGCAACTCCTATGGGTCTGTTCCTTATGAAACAGTTCATGGGTCAGATCCCGGAGAGTATGATCGAGGCAGCTAAGCTCGACGGCGCAAGCCACATGAGAGTTTGCTGGCAGATAGTTATGCCGAACGTTAAGCCTGCATGGCTCACCCTGATGATATTCGCATTCCAGGGCGCATGGCAGATCACAGGTTATCTGTTCGTATACAGCGAGCAGCTGAAGCCTATTCCTATCGTAATGCAGCAGATTGCAGCGGCAGGTATAGCCCGTACGGGCGTGGCGTCAGCGACAGTCGTCGTGCTGATGCTGCCGCCGATGATCCTGTTCCTTATCCTGCAGAGTAACGTCGTTGAAACGATGGCTCATTCAGGTCTGAAGGACTAAGCCGCGGAATTACCGGGACTCCCGGAAGTATTCTATTTACGAAAGGATGATTTTGAGTGCCATCAATCAAGCGCATGGCAGCAAGGGTCTCTGCGGCAGTTATGGCTGCGGTAACACTCACGACCAGCGTTGCCTATGCAGATGAGCCTTATACCGGATACAACTACGACTGGTGGGGCGATCCCGTACCGTCACAGAACGGCTACATCGTTGACCAGATCTACACCGGAATGGATATGGGCGCCGGCGCCCTCACAGAGCCGAGCGACATGTACTTCTCCGACAACAACGACCTGTTCATCGCCGACACTTCTTATAAAGCAGCCGGCGCGACAGACTCCATGAAGGGAAGAATCGTTGTAACAGACAGCGACTTCAACCTGAAGTTCACTGTGGAAAACCTGGATTTCTCCGGCGTTCAGAGCTGGTACGACGAAAAGACCGCTGATCTCGAATCCGGAAAGATAACCCAGGCGGACTACAACAAGTTCACCAACACTTCCTTCAACGGCCCGACCGGCGTCTTCGTTGACACCGACGAGGGAGTTGACACAATCTACGTTGCTGATAACGCAAACGACCGTGTAGTCCAGTTCGCAGTTGAGGAGATCAACGACGACGAACACAAGACCGCAGTCGGCAAGGTGCAGATGGTTTTCACCAGACCTGCAAGCAACATGTATGATTCCTCCATCACTTTCAACCCTGACAAGGTGCTGGTAGACGCCGCAAAGAACGTATATATCTGCATCAAGTCCATCACAAAGGGCGCGGTTGTATACTCCAAGGAAGGCGACTTCAACGGATACTTCGGTGCGAACCGAGTAGAGGCTACCGGCGAGGTTCTGATGAACGCTTTCTGGAAGCTCATCTTCAACCGTGAGCAGGCGAAGAGAATGAGAAGAAGCGTGCCGGTCGAGATCTCCAACTTCGATATCGACGAGGACAACTTCATCTACACGGTAACTGAGTCCAAGACCGTTACTACCGACGTGCTGAAGAAGCTGAACTCCGCAGGTACCAACATCTTCACAAATCTGGGCTATTCCGACAATACGTTCGGTGACGCCCTCACAAAGTACTATCGTAACAAGACATACACCTCCCAGATCACCGACGTTGATATCGGCGACAACGGCGTAATCAACCTGCTTGATGTCGCTACCGGTCGTGTATTCCAGTACGATGACGAGTGCCAGCTGCTGTTCATCTTCGGCGGCATTGGTCAGCAGAAGGGTACTTTCACCACACCGAACGCCGTAGAGAGCCTTGGCGACAAGATCTACGTCCTCGATGGCCGTAAGGCAAGCGTGACAGTATTCAAGCAGACAGAGTTCGGTGCGATAGTCCACAACGCTATCTCGCTGTTCAACAAGGGTAAGTACGAAGAAGCCCGTCAGCCGTGGGAGGAAGCGCTCCGCCGCGACAGTAACTACTGGCTGGCCTACATCGGACTTGGTAACGCTTACCTGAACGAAGGCGATTACGACACCGCTATGAAGTATTTCTACTACAACTCCAAGACGGGTTACAACGACGCGTTCAAGAGCTGGAGAATGAACTTCATCAGAGATAACTTCACGCTGTTCGCAGTTATCATTATTCTCCTTATAATCGCGATCTACGTCATCTCCTCCATCAAGAATAAGAGAAGGATCAAGAGGCGCGCTGAACAGGAACGTCTGTTCAAGGAGAAAAACAAGGGAAGGGAGGACGTCTGATCTATGAGATTCGATCTTGATATGCCGGCATGGAAATGGCCGTTCTATGTGATGCGCCATCCCTTTGAAGGCTTTGAAGACCTCAGATGGAAGAAAGCCTACAACATGAAAGTCGCACTGGTTATCGTTGCCCTGCTGTTTATCGTCAGCGTGTGCAGCGAACTGATGACAGGCTTCCTTTTTGAGAGCCGTACCGTTAAGGTGTTCAACGTTGTGCCGATAATCATTCGCACAGTCGTTATATTCTTCACCTGGGTAGTCGGCAACTGGGCACTGTGCACACTGTTCGACGGTGAAGGTACCATGAAGAACATCTGCGTTAACACCGCGTATGCTCTGGTTCCTTACATCATCGGTCAGGTAATCAACATAATCCTGTCCAACTGCCTGCTCAGAACTGAGTCCGCATTTATCACCTTTGTATCCTATGTGACCATACTATGGACGGTCGTACTGCTGATATCCGGCATGAAGACAGTTCACCAGTACTCGATACCCAAGACCCTCCTGTTCATGCTCATCACTATCCTCGCGATGGTCGTGATCCTGATACTGATCGTTCTTCTGGTATCCCTGTTCCAGCAGGTTTATGTATTCGTATACTCGATCTACACTGAGCTGCTGTACAGAAACGCTAACCTGGAACCCACAGCACTTGTATTCATCTTCATCGGCGTTATCGTTGCCGTTATCGCTATCATCGTTGCAGCGTACACGGCTTATGAGAAGCACCAGATCGCTAAGGAACGCAAGAAGCTTAATTCCTGATCAGTTGCATTGAAACAGCCGCATTTCTCGCTGAGGGGCGGCGCAAATATAGAAAATGGTGGTGTAAAAATGCTACAAATCCGCAAGAAAATACTTGTCGGCACACTGTGCGCAGGCATGGTGCTTTCGGCAAGCCAGAGCGTTGCATGGTCTGAGAATTCAAGCATGACAGCGGAGGCTGGTACCTCCGAGGCGATCACTTCTGAGGCAGACGGCACTACGACTGAGGCAGATGAGAGCACTTCCACCGCAGAGGCTGAGGATAATTCCGACGCCGCTGAGGAAGAGAAGGAGCCTATCACTGAGGAGGGCGAGCTTGCTAAGTGCGAGCTGGTTGCCTCCAACTCTAACTACGAGCTGTATGTCAACATGGATACCGGTCTGTTTGCTTTCCGCACGGCTGACGGCAAGCATACCTGGTGGAGCAATCCCTACAATGCTGACGAAGATCCCAACGCAAACAACTCCAAGAAGGCTGACCTGAAGTCCACTCTGGTCATCAATGCCGTTAAGGTAACGGACACTGACTCGCCTTCAACACCTCTGCGTTCCTATTCGAACGGCGAGGTTTCCGTATCCAAGGTGGACAACGGTTTCCGTGTGGAATACCACTTCCCGACTGAGGGTATCTGGGTTCCTTACTACGTTACACTGAACGATGATTACATCGAGGCTTCCATCGCTGTGGACGAGATCTACGAGGTCGAGATCCAGGGCGACAAGGAGGGAAGTGCTTCCGTTGACAGCAACGGTATCCGTTCCGTTGTTGATATCAACTTCCTCCAGGATCTGGGCGCTGCTTTCTCCGATGAAACAGGTTACATAATCACTCCGGACGGTTCCGGCGCGGTTATCAACTTCAACAACGGCAAGAGCAACACCAACACCTACTCCCAGAGGATCTACGGCAGAGATCTCGCAAAGAGCCAGGATATGGCTCCTGCAAAGACCGAGCAGGCTTACCTGCCGATCATGGGTCTTGTAAGAGAAGACAACGCACTCCTCGAGGTAGTTACCTCCGGTTCTGCGTATGCTACTGCAAACGCTGCTGTATCCGGTCAGAAGGCTACCAGCTACAACTCCGCTTGGTTCAACTTCCAGGTGAGAGCAACTGACACCTATTACATGGGTGGTCAGAACGCACAGCCTCTGAACGCTTACCAGGAAAACAAGATCCCCGAGGATCGCCTGACCGTGAGATATTATCCCATCGTAAAGGACAACGTAAGCTACGTTGACGTGGCTAAGCGTTACCAGCAGTACCTCGTTGAGGAGAAGGGACTCACCAAGAACGAGAAGGAAGAGGCTCCCCTGTACCTCGACGTTTACGGCGGTACCATCAAGGAGCAGTCCATTCTCGGATTCCCCGTAAACCTCCAGACAGCTGCAACGACCTATGAGCAGGCCAAGCAGATCGTTCAGGAGCTGAACAACAACGGCGTTTCGAACATCATACTTTCCTATGAGGACTTCAACGGCGCCGGAATCACAAGCAGGATCTCGAATTCCGTTGACTACTCCGGTACGCTCGGCGGAAAGAACAAGTTCAAGGAACTCAAGAGTTACTGCGAAGCAAACAACATAATCCTCGCTCCCAGCGTTGACCTGATGAATTACGAGCGCAGCGGCAACGGCTATACCAAGACCGGTGCTTCTTCCATCGCGATCACCAAGGCTTACGCTACACAGGGCGCTTACGAGCTGGCATTCGGTACTCCGCATGACACCAGAAGCAGCTGGTACATTCTCTCCCCGGCATACTTCCAGAAGGTATACGGCGAGGTGATCTCCAGCTACACCAAGGAGGGCATGCAGGCTATCTCTGTTGCTGATGGCACCAACATGCTGTACAGCGACTACACCAGCAATGCTGCAAGAACAACCTCCCGTCAGCAGGCGATAGATAACCTGATCGCAGGCTACGAGATGATCAACCAGAGCGGACTTACATTCGTTTCCGGTGCAGCAAATGATTACGCACTGCCTTATGTAGACTATCTGAAGGACGTTCCGCTTTACAGCAGCAACTTCGATGTTTACGACTATGATATCCCGTTCTACGAGCTGGTTATCCATGGTTATGTTCCCTACACGACCAAGGCAAAGAACGCAAGCTCCAGTGCAGACGAGCTGTTCGTTTACTCCGTTGTCACCGGTACTCCCCTCCACTATGAGGTAATGTACGAGGATCCGAACGAGTTCACCGACAGTTCCTACGACGAGCTGTTCTACGCTTACTACAGCGGTTGGGTAGAGGACATCTGCGCTGAATACAAGTTCATGCAGAAGTATGTGCTTCCTCTCACTGATGAGACTATCGAGGACTTCCAGCGTATCGACAGATACAACTACAAGTCCACGTTCTCCGACGGAACTGTTGTTGAGGTAAATCTCGAAACACAGCAGATCGTCATCAACGGAACTGAAGTAAAGCTTTCCGATTTTGAAACGAAAGGAGCGACAACTGACTGATGAATGATGAACTTGAATTCGGCACTGCAGCCAGCAGCGATACACCCGAGCCCGCAGTCGAACTGAACAAGCAGACAGAGTCAGTGCCCGAAGCGCCTGTGCAGAGGGTGTCAGCTCACAACACCGCCGCAGCGGCTGCATTGAATGCAGCCAATGAGGAGGTCGATATCCGCCGTAAGGGCGGAGAAAAGGCGCAGATAAAGATCAAGACCACCAAGATCCCCTATGAGAAGAAGAAGGGACTTTACGGCTACGGCTTCATCGCACTGTGGTTCATTGGAACCCTGTGGCTGTTCATTATCCCGGTTCTCACCTCTCTGTGGTATTCACTCTGCGACACTCAGCTTCTTGCGAAGGCAGACGCACTTGAGAAAGGCATGACCTCCGCAGGTATCTACACTGAGTTCAACGGCTTCAAGAACTTCGTCAACGCGTTCACCGTTGATACCGAGTTCCTTCCGAAGCTCGGTTCCTCACTGGGAGAGATCCTCCCGAACACCCTGGTAATCATGATCTTCTCGCTGTTCATCGCCGTAATCCTGAACCAGAAGTTCAGAGGAAGAACCCTCGCCCGTGCGATATTCTTCCTGCCGGTTCTGATCGCGACTGGTCCTGTTATCAGCGTAATCAACGGTGATATGACCTCCCAGGGTATTTCCGACGCTTCCCAGTTCAGCACACTGTTCAAGACGGACCTTGTAACCGAACTGATGGAGTTCATCGGTATCTACAACCTGAACCAGACGTTCACCGACGTCATCAAGAATATCACTTCCGACGTCCTGAACCTCGTATGGAACTCTGGTATCCAGATCCTGATATTCCTTTCCGCATTACAGACCATTCCTCCGTCAGCGAAGGAAGCTGCAAGCATCGAGGGCGCTACCGCGTGGGAGTTCTTCTGGAAGATCACCTTCCCGTACATCTCCCCGATGATCCTTTCTAACCTGGTTTATACCGTTATCGACGCTTTCGTTTCCACCGACAACCAGGTCATGGAATACGTACTCAAGCAGTCCGGTAACTGGGAATACGGCTATGCCGCAGCACTTGCGTGGATCTACTTCGCAATTGTCGGCGCGTGCCTGGGTCTTATCTGCGTGATAATCAACAGGTTCGTATATTACGAGAATGATTAAGGAGGTCAGAGAAGTGACAGAAAACGAATTCGATATCAATAATGTTGCTGATCAGCCTGCTGAAAATGTAACAGAAACTGCTGAACCCACAGCAGAGGCTATTGCTGAAACCATCGCGGACATCAACTCCGATGCTGCGGTGGCAGTAGCCCCCATCGCGCCCGCAGCCCCCAAGAAGGCTAAGAAGAAAAAGGACGAGTACCGTGTAAGCAATTTCGATATCATCAAGAACTATCACCGGTACACCGCCAAGGAGAAGAAGCACTACAGATACCTGTTCTGGCACAGAATCGCTGGTTATGTATGGCCGTTCTTCCGTGCGGTAATCATCTTCGGTCTTTCCTTCGTTATCCTTTATCCTATCCTCTACATGATCTCCACCTCCATCAGACCGCAGTCTGAGATGAACGACCCGTCCATCATGTGGATTCCCAAGACGATCCGCCTGGAGAACTTCGTCGAGGTATGGAAGGCTACCAACTACCCCAGCACCCTCTGGAACACGCTGGTCCTCAACGTTGTATCCTCAGTGCTCCAGGTTGGTACCTGTGCGCTGACCGGTTACGGCTTCGCGAGATTCAAGTTCAAGGGCAAGAACTTCTTCTTCGCCCTGGTACTGCTCCAGATCATCGTTCCGGTACAGATCATACTCATTCCGCAGTATTCACAGTTCAGATATTTCGATATCTTCGGACTGTTCAACGCCCTGATGGGTGACTCCCTCAACCTGGTAGGAACCAACTTCGCAATGTACATTCCGGCACTCATGTGTAACGGTATCAGAGCGGGTCTGTTCATCTACCTGTTCAGGCAGTTCTTCCGCGGACTGCCGAAGGAACTCGAGGACGCTGCGTACCTTGACGGCTGCGGTCCGTTCAAGACCTTCATCAGCGTAATGATCCCGAATGCTGCAAGCTCCTTCCTGACGGTATTCATCTTCTCCATCGTTTGGTACTGGAACGACTACTATGTATCCTCCATGTACTTCAACGACCCGAACACCATCGCGCTGAAGGTAAACAACATTACCAACATTATCTCCATGTACCTGGATAACCAGGTCGGAATCGCGACGGATTATGTCGTTTGGATGGAAGCAGCCTGCCTGCTCGCAATCACTCCTATCGTAATCATGTACATCTTCTTACAAAAGTACTTCACCGAAGGTATTGCGAGAGCCGGTCTTGCAAACTGATTTTTCAGAATCACACTACAGCCCCGAGATTTCCCGGGGCTGTTTGTTTCGGAGGTATCTATGAAACTAGTAGAGATTTTCACGGACGGCGCGTGCAGTGGGAATCCCGGACCGGGAGGCTGGGGCGCGATACTCCGCTGCGATGGCAGGGAGAAGGAGCTTTCCGGCGGCGAGGCGCATACCACAAACAACCGCATGGAGCTTTCCGGCGTGATAAACGCGCTTTCCGCGCTGAAATACCCCTGCAAGGTTCGGCTGACAACGGACAGCAAGTACGTCGTTGACGGGATCACCAAAGGCTGGGCGCAGGGCTGGAAGAAGCGCGGCTGGAAGAAATCCGACGGCAAACCGGCGCTGAATCCCGACCTCTGGGGGCAGCTGCTGGACCTGCTGGCAGTCCACGATGTGGAATTCTGCTGGATTAAGGGGCACGCAGGGCACGAGGAGAACGAGCGCTGCGACCGTCTTGCGGTGGCGCAGAGGGACGTGTATTCCGGCAGATAAAAAGCGTGTGAATAGTCACACGCCGGGGAGCTTTTCAGAATAAAACAGCCAGGCAGGTCGCTTGTGACCTGCCTGGCTGTTTTTATTGAATATCAAGGTGTTTTCTCCAGAAATCAAACGAAGTGATTTCCGATTTGCCGAGGAGCAGTTTTTTCCTTGCGCCGGAGAAGCCGAACAGCACTCTGATGGCCATAACGCCGCCAAGGAAGCCGTACTTCAGGAACTTTGCGAAACTCCGCCTTGTGGGTAATCCCATATCTCCGCCCAGCTGGTACTGTATCACGCGTTTCCGCAGGAAGCAGTCCTTTGCGCCTGTTTTCGAGATGGGGACGGCATTCACCTGATTGCTCAAGAAAATGGAGGGGACAAGGTGGCCGCCAAGCGTAAGCGCCATCGGCACAGAAAATCCCTTGTCAAGCTCGTGCTGATCGCAGCGTAGTTCCTCGCTCCACTGCGGAATATCCGACAGTCTTTTCATCTGCGGAGCGGACTGTATCAGTTCGCGGTTCAGCTGTTCCTCATCGGTGGCCTGGAAGAATTCCGCTCCCGAGAGGAAGTCCCTTGCAGCCCTGAGCGCCAGCGGAACGGCTTCATAGCGGTACAGGCACAAATCCTTTGCGACCTCATACAGGAAGCGTTTTGCCGCCCCGGACGCGCTGGTTTTGCCATATACCGCGTTCACAACCAGTTCGTTTCGCAGGTTGTAGTAATCCAGCACTATATTTTTCTTTTTGTCGAATGCTTCATGGCGCACGGCGATACCGTTCATGGTGATGATTTCGGTTTCGGGCCGTCTTCTCATGCCGTATTCCACATCGTCGAACTTGATGAAGAACGGGTAAGGCAGTCCGTTATCCGTGACGCTGACAGGCATAAGCAGCGTCCACCAGCCGCCATATCCTACGCCGGGGTTGACAAGGTTCTCACAGAGGGTCTTCCGGTCGCGGATATCCGCATTGTGCTTATGCACGGCTGCCGAGCTTCCGTTCCACTCTGCGCCAAGCTCAAACTGGATCCACGGCTGGTCAAGGGGTATCATTCCTGCGCTGAACCAGCTGTCCGAGAACTCCTTTTTCAGCAGCGAAACAAACGTGGTCATCTGCTCAAGCGTTTCTGCATGGAAATCCACGTCGTCGTCCATAAGTATCACATGCGAGAATCCGCCGTCCTTCGCTTCGATAAGTCCCCGGGTGAATCCGCCGCTGCCACCATAGTTCCTGTTTGCAAGCACGCTGATGAAACCGTCGGAAAGGGAAGAACGGTCAAGGGTATTTCCATTATCGACAACGAAAACCCTGTCAATAAAGGTGAATCCGTACGAGCGCAGGATTTCCAGGTTCCGCAGAACGTACTGTTCGCGCTTGTATGTGCATATCGCCACGCATGCGCTTATTTCAGCAGGTTCGCATTCTGAAACGTACTCGCCGCCGGTAATCATGCAATCCTCAAGAGCCGTTATTTCGGGGTAGAGGATACCGCCTTCCGGGAGCTCTGAAAGCTTGATTCCAGATGTTCCCTGGGCTGCGCAGCGCTCGCTGCTGCCGTCGAAAACCACCAGATTCACTTCGCAGGCGCCATCAGCAGAGATCCGGAATCCTACATTTTCGACAGAGGTGTACTGCCGGTATTTCGTGAAGCAGAATGCGTTGTAGTAGGTGTCGAGGGTGAGCTTCTCGCCCTTTTTCAGGAATATTCTCCCGAAGGATATTCTGCCGCCCCTGACGTACATTTCCGCCGCCTGGTCGGGGATTATCACCTTTTGCAGGACCATTGTCCTGCGGCCGCCGGAATGCGTCATAGTAGCAACTCCCCCTTAACCGCGTCGAGTGCCGCGCGGATAACCTTGTCCATGTCATAGTACCTGTACTGCCCGAGCCTTCCACCGAAGATGACATTGGAATGCTCCCCTGCCCCTGCCAGCTGCGCGTACTTTTCGTAGAGCGCGCAGTTTCTTTCGTCGTTTATCGGGTAATACGGCTCGATACCTCGCGTCCACTCGATGGGGTATTCCCGGCTGATGACAGTTCTGGGCTGAGTTCCGAATTCAAAGTGCTTGTGCTCGATTATTCTGGTGAAGGGGACTTCCGACGAAGTGTAGTTCACGACGGCGTTTCCCTGGTAGTTTTCGGTGTTGAGTATCTCGTGACTGAATCTCACCGAACGATATTGAAGCTCGCCGTAGCAGTAGCCGAAGAACTCGTCAATGCTTCCGCTGTATACTGTTCTGGCGGCATTCAGTTCATCTTTCACATCGCTGTATTCCGTGTTCAGAAGAACGTCAATACCGTTCAGCAGCCTTTCGAAAACCGCTGTGTAGCCGCCCACGGGAATACCCTGGTGGTCGTCGCTGAAGTAGTTGTTGTTGTATGTGAATCTCAGCGGAAGCCGTTTTATGATGAATGGAGGGAGCTCAGTGCATGGGCGTCCCCACTGCTTTTCCGTGTATCCTTTGATCAGCTTTTCGTATACGTCATGACCCACGAGCAGAAGCGCCTGCTCTTCAAGATTCCGCGGCTCGGTGATGTTAAGGCTCGCGATCTGCCCGGCGATTTTCGCCCTGGCCTCGTCCGGGGTCTTTACACCCCACATCTTGTTGAACGTATTCATGTTGAACGGCAGATTATACAGTTCATCTCCGAATATCGCCACGGGAGAGTTAATGAAATTGTTGAATCGCGCGTAGCGGTTAACGTAGTCCCACACTTCCTGGTCGGAGGTATGGAAAATATGCGCGCCGTATTTGTGGACGTTTATTCCTTCAATGTTTTCCGTAAAGCAGTTGCCGCCGATGTGTGAGCGCCTGTCGATGACAAGGCATCTCCTGCCACGGTCGGTCATTTCCCGGGCAAACACCGCGCCAAAAAGTCCTGCGCCGACAATCAGATAATCGTACATGTTCAGTTGCCTTTCATCTTTTTTACAATCTTTTTCGCAAAAAATCTCCGTTTGCTTTCCGGGGGCAAAAGCAGGTATCCTGCACGCTTTTTGGCGCTGCAATCCACGTCGATCCTTGGAAGCTCCCGGATCACGGCGCCCCTGCGATAGCAATAACGAATGAATATTCCGGTGAATATCTCCCCGAGGTAGCCGTCAGTACGGTCGGACTGGAAATCGCCGTGGCGTTTCTTTTTCGCGTCAAACTCTTCAAGAACAGGGAACAGGATACTGCAATACTCGCCGAAAAATTCCTTTTTCATGATGAACATGTTGCAGAAATACTGTCGGTCCTGTGCCAGGTATTCGCTTGCTGATTCATTCAGCTGTGGCGCCCTTTCCTTCATTATTTGCAGGAACAGTTCCAGGTCCTCCTTGTAGTGGTGCGCGGCAGTTGTGTAGTGCTCAAAGACCGGCAGCCCCATATCCTCGCTGCGTGGGACGATCATGTCATACTGCGGTATCATATCTAGCCAGTAGCTTTCGCTGCCCAGAAGCCTGTCACGCTCCTTGTCGGACATGCTGCCCTTTACGATATACGGATATCGCGCCTTAATATCCGCGCCCAGGAAGCGCCGGTAGTGGCAGAAACCGTAGTAATCCGCCGAAACATTCTTCCAGGCGTGATAATGAGCCGTCAGCTCGCAGTATTCCCGGTTCTTTTCGGAAATATTGTCCCCCGTATTATCAGCAACAGCCCCGGCAGCAGCGGTGGTATTTGCCGCACCGCACTGTATCGGAATATAAAGTGGCGGAACAGTCCCATAGCTGTTGTGGAAGCACATGAAAAGCTTTATGTTCAAAGGAATACCCTCGTTTCTTTCTTATTATAATTCCTGCCCGGTGTATTTGTCAACGTATAAATTTTGCAGTAAATTGCATAAGAACTCACCGTATTATTTAACTGGACGGAATGGTCCAATTAAGTTTTAAGGAGGAACAAAATGCAGATATTTGATTACAGCCCTGACGCAGAGTATGAGTCGAATTCCCAGTTGACCCGGATATGCGGTATCAATACGACCCATGTGGAGATCAGGAATCTTGGCGCAGGCGAGGTCGTGGCGTCCACCATAGAGGAGCCTTTCCTCGGTAATGACACGTCCAGAGTGATAGCGCCGTATACCACGGTCACCCTGGCGGTGAACGTCTACAATTGCTCTGTGTATATCCAGGGCGGCAGCACTGTAAAGTTCAGAGGAGTCAATCTTGCGGACGCTGTTTCGGAGCAGCGCTTGTCCGAGGAAACCGAGAATCTGCGCTGCTATGCGGAGAGTCTGGCGTCAATGCCGAATATTCTTTCCAACCCGGATTTCGCGGTAAATCAGCGCGGTCAGCAGGAATACACCGAAGGTTACTGTGCAGACCGCTGGAAGCTGATCACAGCCAACACCAAAGCCACGGTACTCGCTGACGGAGTGAAGATCGGATTCGCTTCAGACACGCCGGCGGCTGCGGTGATAGGGCAGGCAGTCGAGGACTACACGGCGCTTGCCGGAAAAGAGATCACTGCCAGCGTATTTGTCGGCGAGAAAAACGCGGAAAAAACAATGCTCTCCGTGAACTTCTCGGTAAACGGCAAAAGGGTATTTATGACGAAGCCGCTTTCTGAGGGCCGCAACGAGTTCACCGTGACCGTACCGGAGGACATTGAGGACTTCCAGTTCTGGATATACGGCGGAGATACGCGCACAGGGACAGACACATCTGAAAGCTGTATCATTGTGAACTGGGCGAAAATAGAGATCTCCCGGACCGCGACAGGATATATTCCACCCAGATACGCAGACAATCTGCTGAACTGCCAGCGATACTATCAGATACACACAACTGGTGATATTGCGGCAGCTGACCTGCGCCCGGTCATGGCAAGAACCCCGGATATAACTCAGCGTCCTGACGGACTTTACGAGTATTCCGCTGATATCATATGATACTAGAACTGCCCTACGGAATGTGGGGCAGTTTATATATTATCGGGCAGCTTTTTTGTTTCCAGGAACTCTTCGTATTTGTCGCAGATGGGCGAAGTTTCTCCGAAAGCTATCTGTCTGCCATGATCCAGCCAGAGGACCTTATTGCACATTCTGCGCACCTGAGAGATGGAGTGTGAAACCAGGATCGTCGCCTTGCCGTTCTGAATTATCTCGCGCATTTTGGCTTCGCTCTTTTCGCGGAAAGAGCCATCTCCCACCGAAAGCACCTCGTCAAGAATAAGGATCTCCGGCTCGACCATGCTCGCTATCGAAAAGGCGATTCTGGATTTCATACCGCTGGAAAGCTGCTTGAAGGGGCGGTTCTCGAACTCCTGGAGCTCCGAAAACGCGAGTATCTCCGGGTATTTTTCGTCCATGAACTTACGCGTATACCCGAGCATTGCGCCGCGCAGGTAGGCGTTCTCCTTGAGGTCGAGGTCGCCGTCGAATCCGCTGGCGAGCTCCAGGAGCGCGGCTATCTTTCCGTTGACCTTTACGCTGCCCTTGGTGGGTACCATGATCTGCGTGACAGCCTTCAGCAGCGTGGATTTTCCTGCACCGTTGGTTCCGATAATGCCCAGCATATCGCCCTGTTCGACAGTGAAGCTGACATCGTCCACCGCCATAAAGCTCTGGACCTGGTATTTGCCGGTGAGCTTCTTCATGATGTACTCTTTAAGTCCGATATTGCGAAGATCCCCGGTAATATATCTGATGGATACATTCTTTACTTCTATAACCGGTTGACTCATATTATTCCTCCCATCAGATGTAGTACAGGAACTTGTAGTTCTTTTTCTTGTATATAAGAGCGCCCAACCCCAGCACTATTAGTGCATTTACCGCGGCGAGCAGGTGTAGCCCCAGTGACGGTATCTCTCCGTTAAGTATCACCGTACGGAAATAAGAGATATACACATACACAGGGTTGAGGTAGAACAGGTACTGGATATTCTGCGGATAGGAATCTATCGAGTAGAATATTGCCGATACATACATCAGCAGCAGCGTGAATACATCATAGAGATACTTCAGGTCGCGGAACATCAGGAACAGCGCGGACAGTATCAGTCCCATTCCAAGATTGAAGGCGACCAGACAGCCGATGGGATACAGCAGGAATATGTACTTCCATGAAAATGCGACTCCGTCGATCAGGCAGAACAGGAAGAGCACAAGCAGATTGATCCCGAAATTGATAAGGCTCGACACGTTCTTGGACAGAAGGAACATATACTTTGGGACGTTCACCTTGGAGAATATCCCGGCGTTGTCATACAGCGCCGTCATTCCTGTCACCGTGGATTCCTTGAAATAGCTGAATATAAGGTTGCCGCAGAACATGTAGATCACATAATGCTCGATGGTTTTCCCGAAGAACTGCGTAAACACCAGAGCCATAACGCCGAGCGTCATGAGCGGCCCGAGAATACTCCACAGCATTCCGAGAATGGTGCGCTTGTATTTCTTTGTAAAATCACGCTTTACCAACTCTTCAAAAAGAAAACGGTATTGTTTCAACTTCTGAATCATAAATCTATCCTGTTACTTTAAATTTGCACAGATCCCGAGCGCCCTTTCCAGAGCCTGGTCCATATTGTAGTACTTGAAATCCCCGAGTCTGCCGCAATAAATCAGTCCGTCCACCTTGTCGGCAAGCTCCCTGTAACGGGCATACTGCTTCTGGCTCTCCTCGGTGAGCACGGGGTAGTACGGCTCGGAATCCGAGCCTGCGTTTACGGGCAGTGAATACTCCACGGCATAGCTGGTGCCCTTTCCGGTCTGGACGGGCAGCTTGTTGTATTCGGTTATGCGCGTGAATCCCTCCGCCTGCGGATAGGCGACCACCGGCATGTCCTGTATGCTTTCCTTGTCCTCGTGCTTCCATTCGAACCGCAGCGAGCGGTAGGGGAGTTTTCCGAAAACTCCGCCGAAGAGCTCGTCCAGCGCTCCGGAGTATATTACGGGCACCCTGCACGGCTCGCCGTCAAGCAGAAGCTTCCCGTCCACGATGCTCACATAATCCAGCGCGTTCACGCCGAGCTTTACCGTGATGTTCTCGTGTGCAAGCAGGCGCTCAAAGAACGCCGTGAACGAATGTTTCGGCATGACCTGATAGGCGTCGTCGAAATATCCCACGTTATAGGAAAATCTCAGCGGCACTCGCTTCAACACTGACGGGTCGATCTCCGCCGGGGAAACTCCCCACTGCTTCGCCGTATACAGGCTGTAGTCCTTCTCAAACAGGAACTTTGCATAGCCGCTGACGAGCGGGTCGGGGTGCTGCATGACCTCCACCACCGTTGCGGTTTCCCGGTCGGGGAATGCCGCTTTAAGGTGCGCCTTCAGCTCAGCCGCTTCATCGGGAGAATAGTAGTCGTCGATGGTCTGGAAGTTGAACGGCGTGGGGGTGCACTTACCGTCGATGAACGCGCCGCAGGTCAGCTTGTATTCCTCCCACTCCTCAAAACGGAGCATGTAGTCGTAAAGCTCCTTCTTCCTGGTGTGGAAGGTATGCGGACCGTATTTCTGGACGAGCATTCCGTGTTCGTCGGTATAATCGAACATGTTGCCGCCGATGTGCTCCCTTTTTTCAATGATAACGACCTTTTTCCCCTGCTCCGCAAGGTGACGGGCGATAACCGCTCCAGTTAATCCGCAGCCGACTATGACCGCCTTATATCCGGAAAAATCCATCACTTCAGCCCACCGTATTTCTTCATGAATTCCGCAAAGCTCTGGAGGTTCTTGTCCTTATCCGCGAGAATGAGCTTGTCCTCGCCGCCTATCTTGTCGAGCGGCCATTCAACGCCGATGTCGGGGTCGTTCCACATGATTCCATCGTCGAATTCTCCGAAGAACTTCTCGCCGCACTTATAGGAAACAATACTCTCCTCCAGCACGAGGTAGCCGTGGGCACAGCCGCCGGGCACGAGGATTTCATTGTGCTTCTCGCCGATAAGGTCGAATCCCAGCCACTTCCTGAAAGTGGGACTGTCGGGACGCAGGTCCACAACAACGTCGTACACATGACCGTGAATGCAGCGCACCAGCTTCGGCTGCTGCATTTCGCGCTGGAAGTGCAGCGCGCGGATCACACCCTTGTAGCTTGTGGTGTAGAATACCTCCGCCAGGTCGTGTTGGATTCCGTTAGCCTCGAACACTTCCCGGGAATAGTCCTTTGTGAAGCAGCCGCGCACATCGTCGGCGTTAAAGGGAGTTACCTCGATAAGTCCGGGTATCTCGGTTTCGTGAAATTCGAATTTCTGTATCATCTCAATGCTCCTTCAGCCATTCCATAGTCCTCTTTACGCCCTCGCCGAACGGGATTTCCGCGCGAAATCCCGTGTCCTGTTCGGTTACTGAGCAGTCGAATTCCGAGAGGGGCATGTTCACTCCCGTGAAGGGAACGTCGCCGAACACGAATTCCTTTTCGGGGGCAAGCGCCGCCTTCATTTCCAGCACGAATTCGCGCAGCGGCTTCGCGTTGGAACTTCCGATAAGGTAGTGGCAGAACGGTTTTCCGTTCTCGCCGATAAGTCGGAACGCCCTGGCAACGTCGTCGATGTATACGAAGTCGTAGTTCTGCGTGCCGCTGGTGAACTGGAGCGGCTCGTCGTTGATTATCTTACGGATAGTCGTGTTCACGAAGCGCGGAGAAAGCTCTCCCATGCCGTAAGCGTTGGTTATCTTCGCCCAGCAGAGGTCGATTCCGATGTCTGCAGCGACGCTCATGCACATGGTGTGCGCCACCAGCTTACCGCTGCCGTATATGTAGCCGAGTCCGGGCTTGTTGCTCTGCTTGTAGGCTGCGGCAATAGTTTCATGCTCCATGATGGAGCCGGCGCATACGAACTTTTTGCAGTCCATCGCCTTCGCTGCGCGCAGGCAGTCTATCGTCCACTGCGCGTTATTCAGCTGGAGCGCTGAATCCGCTCTCGCCGGACCTGCGGAGCCTACCCACGCGAAGTGGTAGAACACGTCGATATCGCGGTCCGCGATAAGCTCCGGGAGCTTCTGGCTCTCCGCAAGCTCGTGCGCAACGAATCTCACGCCCTCGGGAATGTTATTGTTACAGCCGGCGCGGTCGAGCGCAATTACTTCGACTCCGTTGGCGATAAGGTCTTTTACCAGAGCGCTGCCGACAAATCCGTTTGCGCCCGTTACAAGTGCCTTTTTCATTTTTCAGCCCTCCAGGTATTCCTTGATCTGCTTTTCCATGACAGCGTTTATGTCGCCGCCGGAAAGATATGCCTTGCTCCACTCGACGGTCTTTTCGACCGCGTCGGTGATATGCCAGCGCGGCTTCCAGTTCAGCGCGGACTTTATCTTGGAGCAGTCCAGCTTCAGGAAGTTCGCCTCGTGGGGAGCGTTTGCCTCCGCGACATTCTTCCATGCCGCGCCGTCGCCCCACTTTGCGCAGAACAGATCTACCAGGTCGCCGGTGTTAACGCAGTCGCAGTCGTCGGGACCTACGTTATAGCTGCCGGCAAGTGCAGGGTTCTCGTACTGCATAGCCGCCAGTGTGAGGTAGGTGACCACAGGTTCCAGGACGTGCTGGTAGGGTCTGGTGGAGTAGGGATTGCGGACGATTATTTCCGCGCCCTTTTCCATTGCGCGCACGCAGTCGGGGATTATTCTGTCCTTGGCGAAATCGCCGCCGCCGATAACGTTACCGGCGCGGCAGGTGGAGGTGATCACGCCCCTCGCCGCAAGGAAGGATTTTATGTAGGAGGAGGTGACCAGTTCCGAGCAGGACTTGGAGTTGCTGTAAGGGTCGTATCCGTCCAGCGCGTCGTTTTCGCGGTATCCCCATTCCCACTCGTTGTTCTTGTAAACTTTGTCGGTGGTGACGTTGATGAAGCTCTTCACGCTGTCGCACAGCCGTACTGCCTCGCAGATATTCACAGTACCCATCACGTTGGTTTCGTAGGTGTAGACGGGATTTGCGTAGCTTTCGCGGACGATAGGCTGCGCCGCCATGTGTATTACTATCTCGGGACGGTACTTCTGCACCGTTTCGGTAAGCTTTGTGAGGTCGCGGATATCGCCGATAACGCTCACAATGCTCTTCTCTATGCCGGCCGCTTCAAAAAGGGAGGGCTCGGTAGGCGGATTGAGGGAATACCCCACGACCTTTGCGCCGTGCATTGCAAGCACCTTGCACATCCAGCTGCCCTTGAAGCCTGTGTGACCCGTCACGAGGACGGTCCTGCCGCTGTAAAAATCAAGTCTGTCCATCAGTCTGCCCATACCTTCCACGGAGCGTTTCCGCTGTTCCACAGCTTTTCGAGTTGCTCCTTCTCGCGCACGGTATCCATGCACTGCCAGAAGCCCTCGTGCTTGTACGCCATCAGCTGACCGAGCTTCGCCACGGTTTCAAGCGGAGTTTTCTCCAGCACGGTGGAGTCGCCGTCGATATAGTCGAGGAATTCCGGCTGGCACACCATAAAGCCGATATTGATGAGGTTACCGTCGCCCTTGGTCTTTTCGCGGAACTCGTTAATGTGTCCCTGCGCGTCGATGTCGAGTACTCCGAAGCGCTGTCCTGCATTGTAGGCGGACATGGTGACCATCTTCCCGTGAGACTTGTGGAACTTCACAAGCTCCGTTATGTTGACATCGGACACGCCGTCGCCGTAGGTCAGCATGAACGGCTCGCTGCCGATGTAGTCCTTGACGCGCTTTACTCTGCCGCCGGTCATCGTATTGAGCCCGGTATCCACAACGCTCACCTTCCACTTTTCCGAATGGTTCTGGTGAACGGTCATCTCGTTCTTTCCGTTCGTGAAATCAAATGTCACGTCGGAGGTGTGGAGGAAATAATCAGCGAAGTACTCCTTGATAACATGCTGCTTGTAGCCCGCGCAGATGACGAACTCGTTATAGCCGTGCGCGCTGTAAAGCTTCATGATATGGAGCAGTATCGGCATGCCGCCGAGGTCCACCATGGGCTTGGGCTTGAACTGGCTCTCCTCGGAAATCCGGGTTCCGAATCCGCCCGCAAGAATAACGACTTTCATATCAATACCTTTCTCTACTTTTTACTTCTGAGTCCGCTCCTGATCCTGAGCATGCCGCGATATAATTTCAGGAACTGCTTTCCGACCCCGGTACGCGAGAATTTGCGAAGGGGTGATGTTATCTTCCACGAATCCGATGTTTCATATTCGTGGACCTTTGCCTGAAGCGCCCTTATCTTGTTGTTCAGTCCGGTGTTCACGCCGGAAGCATTTGAATTCTTGCAGATAGAGCGCAGGGTGGAATACTTCAGCACCACATATTCTCCGCTGCCTGCCTCGGACAGACGGGACGAGAAATCATGCGTGGTAAAGTGCATTTTCGGGAAAAGCGCGCCAAGTCCGTCAGAGGGATCGACAACAAGTATGTCCGGTGCAAAAAGGATAAAATCCTTGTACCCGAAGGTCGTTGTCTTAGCCTGGTCGAGCGGTACGTTATATACCACTGAGAGTATATTCTTCATGCGGTCAGCCAGCGGCAGGCGCTTGTTTCTGTATTTTCCGCCGTTTTCGTAGGTGCCGAGGATAAGTCCCAGCGCCTTGTTTCCGGCTGCGCCGCCGAAAATATCATCAGTGAAGCTGGAATCATCGAGATACCCGAAGAATGCCGGGAAATATCTGACGAAATTCAGCGGAGCGTCTATTTTAACGATGTCGCCGATAAAAATACCGCCGGTTTCATAAATCTTCTTCAGCGCAAAATATTTGACAACGAAGTCAATATCGCCGTCGTCATATGCAGCCTTCACGTCCGGATTTTCGCTCACGTCGCAGTTCTTTTCATCAAGGACAACTACCTCTGCGCCCTCGTAGAATGCCTTTTCAGCCACGACTTCCAGACGCTCGTCGGAAATGCCGCCGAATCCGTTCACATATGCGATCCTTGCCATGGGATCATCGGTGAGCTGGACATATCTTTGCAGGCTGGCGTAGTCGTTGGGATAATGCGCCTTAAAGAATTCATTCTCCTCAAGGACCGGCATAAGTTCCTTTGCACGCTGGATAAAGTGGTCTGCAAACACCCAGTCGCGGTGAATGAACACGTTTGTCAGGCAGCCTGTCTTGGCTACCATCATATCCCTGTATTCCTGGTTGCCGTGCTCTATTCCATAGTCCTGCGCGGGTATGTTTTCCAGCTTTTTCGGCGACAGGAAAGAACGCACCTCGGAATCGCTACGGTTGATGTAGTAGTATATCGGATTGTCGATATACCCTATCCTCTCGGCGTTAGTGTGGAGCATATAGCTGTAGGGAACGTCCTCTGCAGAAATATCCTCCGGCATATATCCTATCTTGTCGATAAGGCTGCGGTGGATCAGCTTTGCCCACACCGACGGCGACGCGGACACCATCAGGTCCTGTACCTGCGGCTTCAGCTTCGCCGGGAATCTTCCTCCGATAAGGAAGTGCCTGTCCTCCACACGCCAGTGCGGAGCGAAAACCAGGTCGCAGTCGTTCTTCATCGCCTCTTCGTACATCCACTCAAGGGTCTTCAGATGGATCATGTCGTCTGAATCGCAGAAAGCAAAGTAGTCTGCCCTTGCATGCTGCATTCCGACATTTCTGCCGTGGCCGGCACGGGGGTGATGTTCGATAGTTATAACGAAAAGCTTATCGGGGAACAGCTCGTGGTATTCGTTGAGTATATCAAGCGAGCCGTCCTCGGAGCCGTTGTTCACACAGATTATTTCAATGTCCTCGAGCGTCTGATAAACAAGGCTGTCCAGGCATCTGCGCAGGAACTTCTCAGCGTTGTATACCGGGACGATCATTGAAACCAGCGGTTTATTGCTCATTTGCAAGACCTCCCTCTATATATCTGATAGTTTCACGGAAAGCGTCCGCCGTATCCGGGCGGAATGTGGAAATGGAATCCGCGTTCACTGTTTCCATGAGCTTGTCAAAGTAGATATTGAAGTTAGGCTCTCTGACGTGGAAGTTTTTTCCGATGAGCATATACTTAAAGAGATTGATGGAATATACGCTTTTACTGAACATTACGTCGCAGGATACTCCGCCGCCGGAGGATATCGTCACGAACACCTTGTCCGACACGTCGGAATTAAGCACGAACATCTCAAGCGGAAGCCTGGATTCCGGGAACAGCTTGTATCCACGGTGAGTGAACCTGTCATACGGAGAGCGCGGGTGCATCTTTACGATTATGTTGTCCTTTCCGACATATTCTGCAAGCTGGTCCAGGCAGTCGATGTCGGTCACCATATTCGCGTCGCCGATAAAGTTCTCCTCAAGGAAGATGTACTTTTCTTCCGGCAGCTGGCAGAAGCCGAATATGGAATTGTAAATGCGCTTTGTTTCCTCGTCGCATTCTATCTTGGGTATCTGAACGATGTTGTCCTCGAATCCCTTTCCAACATACAGCTCCGGCTCGTAGAGGTAGCAGCTTCCGCGGTTGGCGGTAAAGCTTCTGTGGTCGTACATGTCGTTGTCAATCTTTGCGACTGCCACTTTCTTGTCCCAGTCGAGCAGGTAGGTTATCTGCGCTTCCTCATAGAAATTGACTTTAAGGCTGCTTCCGTGGTTTATGAGATAGTAGTACAGCAGGATATCCGAAGGGTAGGGGACACCCAGGAACAGCTCTGTATACTCGCCGAAATCGCAGCCGGAAAACAGCTCGTCCGGTTTTTTGGCGAGCTTTTTCCTTTCCTTATATGTGAGGGATTTGAAATCGGTGTTCCACTGTAAAGTGTCATCGGTTTCAATAACTTTTCTGAAAACTCCGCTATCCCGTACATTGTCCACGATCCTGCTGAAATCCGTTATCTTATTGAGGACAACGTCAGCCTGAACGTCGGCAAACAGTTTCCTCTTTATCTGGATAGCATTCATCAACTGAACAAATGTTGCGCACTTAAATAAAATCATGATCATTCTCCGCTGATATTCTGTTCATCGAACAGTTTGATAAGCTCCCTGCCTGATGCAGCCCATGCGGCATACGGGTGCTTTGCGATATCCGCCTCGGTCCTGAAACCAAAGCCGTAGGTGACGCCGATAAAATCTATTCCGGCGTTTTCGGCGCCTATGCCGTCATATTCGCTGTCGCCGATGAGGACGACCTCGTTCCTGGGCGGATTGCCTACTTCGTCAAGGCACTTGTTGAGAATATCCGCCTTGGTAAGCACGTTGTTGTTATCCGCGCCGTTCATAGAATCACAGTAATCGGCGATGCCGAAATGCTTCAGTATATCCATCGCATAGTCGTGGCGCTTGTAGGTGGCTACAGCGATCTTCTTTCCCTGCTTCTTCAGCATCTGAAGAAGCTCGATTATGCCGTCGTAAACGTCTGCCTGAAGCAGGCTCTTTGTTTTGTAATACTCGCGGAAGATGTTCGCCGCCTGCTGTGCGGTTTCCTTTGACACTCCGTATTCCCTCACGAAGGAATCCTGCATGGGTGGACCGACGAAACGGTTTACCGCTTCGTCGGGGAGCATCGGCAGCCCCATCGCTCCGATGGTATACCTTACGCTTTCCAGCACGCCCCTTGTTGTGTTGAGCAGGGTGCCGTCAAGATCAAATACTACTACGCTGTAATTCTTCATTCTTGTTTCTCTTTCCTCAGGTGAAATATATGCTGTCAGTCAGCGAGCGGACGGGAATCCCGGCAAGCTCGTTCTTCATCAGGTTGTCGAGCATTTCAGCGGTTTCTCTGTGCAGAAGGTCAAGCTCGCTGCTGGTCATGTCCGGAACGCTCAGGATATTGTCCGCATAGCTCTTTTCCTTTGCGCTGAAGCCGTCAAATCCGGCAATGCTGACGGACTTTACGTTATACCGCGACAGAAGGCTGAGCAGGAGTATCATGGAGTTGTCGAAATTCTTCCACTTGCGCTTGATCAGCTTTTCGTAGCTTACGATAAATTCGTTGCCGCTGGTAGGCTCCGCCGATATATTGGAGGTGAGCACCGTGGTGACGTTCCCGGAGTTCCTGTTCGTCATCATAGCCTGGTGATAGCGGTTGGTATTGCTGTAGAAAAACATGTCGTATGCGTAACCGTCCAGCACGGAATTCACACCGATCACCACTGCGTTGTTTTCCGCCGCAAAGCTGCGAATGCTGTCCGCGCAGGTCTGGGCAGACTTGCCCGGCGCGATGACGACTACGTTCTTGCCGTCAACAAGCTCGTGAAGCCTTCTGTCGGCAATGCTCTCGTCGATATCGTGGCTGAAATATTCGATGTATCTGTCCTCCAGGAAGTCGTAATCATACTGCTTCTTGTGGCGCTCGTCCAGGGAATCTATTATCGCCGTGAGGTCGCGGGACTTGATGTTGTGACGGCTGAGAAGGTATTTTACATTAAAAACATGGGAGCTGTGCACGCCGGAGATGAAATACGGAATACTGTATCCCCACTGCGCGCCGCGCAGCATTCCGGGAATAAGCCCGTCGATGATGTCCAGTATCTCGTTCATGTCGTATTTGCAGCCGAAGAACTTGTTCAGGAACACTGCCACAAGTTCAAGGTTTGCATTTCCGGCACCTCTGCCTGCGCCGAGCATGGTGGCGTCGAGCATTACCCTGCGCTTCTGGCTTCCCATGCGGACGAACTCCTGTGAGAGCGCTGACGCCATCATGAGGTTGTTGTGGGAGTGGAATCCCATTACTATGTTGTCGTCGAGCAGGGAATCAATCAGCGTAAATATACGGCGGAGGTCGGAATAATACATAGAGCCGAAGGTGTCCACGATGGAATAGCCGAAAGGCTCTATCCTGTTCACTTCCGCGATCACAGCCTTTATCTCGTCTTCTGAATAAGAGAGGGTATCCACATGCTGGAAAAAGACTTTGTATCCCTTTGCCTTTATCTGCTCAGCGACCTTCACCGCGTCCTGCCACTCGTGCTTCTTGAAGCAGACGCGGATACCGTCAATAGATCTGCCGTCATATTCGGGCAGACGCTCCGGGGAGAATCTTCCATAGTCGATAAGGGCGACAAACATCGTGTTGCCCCTGTCCTCGGGAAGAAGCGGCACGATATCTTCGGGATTATTGTAGTATGTAGAGCCGGGAACATATTCCGTGTCCTTGAGGAATCCCACCTCTACAATATTTATCCCTGTGCGCGTCATGCTGCTGTAATACTGCTTGAGCCTTTCTTCGCCGAACATCAGTCCATCGACCGGGGCTTCGCGCACAGTGCAGTCGAGTAAATTTATCTTTTCCATATATTGAATTATCCCTCTCTGATCGGGCGAAGGTTACTTCATATTTAACATAACCTTTGCGAATTCGTAGTCATATACGTCGTCTATATCAACCGCAGAACGCTTGTCAACTTCCATTCTGTAAGGGTTGTGACCGAAGTAGTAGCTCCATTCGAGCATTTTCTCGCGCGGAGCGATCTGCATTCCATCGGTGAAGAAGTGAAGCATGGGCAGCTCCTGGGAGTTCCTGTGCTCAGGACCCCACTTGAAGGTGAGCGGTCCCTTGTCGTCAAGCAGATAGTGTCTGTAGGGAAGTACGGTGATAAGGGAGTCGTAGCCTTCCTCCAGCTTCTGATAGTATGTTTCGATACCCTTCTTATACAGATCCGGTTCAACGAGCGGAGAGGTGCAGCACGCCCACATGATGTGATCGTCAGTTGCTTCGCTGACGATGTAGTGCAGGAACTCATGGAACGGTCTTACTTCATCGGCGAACTCCTGGGGACGCTTGATAGCGATAGCGCCTTCCTCCTCGGACATTCTTAAAATATCCTCATTCTCGGAGGAAACGATGATGTTTGTTACAAGCTCCACCTGCTTGAGCTGACGGATCTTGTGCACCAGAAGGTTGGAATCTGCGAACGGCAGTACATTTTTATTGGGAAGTCTTGAGCTGTGTCCCTTTGCAGGAATGATTGCGGTAAGTGTCTTGCTCATGGTTTTATTCTCCTTGTATCTTTGGTTGTAATTTATATGATCACGGAACTTTTCCGTAATTTACCTCGTTTATGAATTCCCTGCTGACAACGGTCATGCTGTCCGCGCATTTCAGCCGGGAAACGGTCGAGAAATCCAGCGCAAACGCCGTTCTGAAATGGACCTGCCTTTTCAGTTCCAGCATTTCGACCGGCATGTTTTTGTCGAGCACAACGGCGTCCGGAAATTCCGCGGAATAATCAGCGGTATCCCTGGGGTGAGGTTTTATCACAAGGGTCTCGCCCTTGTCCACGAACCTGTCCGCCAGCGCCCGGTAAATCCTTAACTGCTGCGAGTCGTCGGAAACCACGTTGTATTCCTTCAGCGCCTGTGTCAGCAGCAGCACGGAGTTCTCCGGGATCTGCCCGACCGACACCGGGAATATCCTCTCCAGCAATCCGACATCGTCGTCGCTCAGGCTGGAGAACAGGCGCTCCCGTGGAAGCTCGACAAGCTGCGCGCACATGTTCGGAATATGCACTCCACGGGCGTCGTTGACCTCAACGGTGAGAGTATTCCTGTCCGTGCCGCAGTACAGATACCCGATGTGGAACATGCGCTTCAGCCGGCATTTCAGCCTGCTGTTTATGAGCATATATGAGAAATTGGAAGTGCCTATTGATTCAAGACTGTTCAGCGCGTCTTCAATTAGATGGTATTTTATCCTGCTGTCTTTCAGGTAGCGCGCCACCCAGGTGTCGTCGTGGAAAATGTAGATCTCGTCGTAGCTTTCCAGCTCGATCGGCAGCTGCTCCGACACCAGCCTGGAATTCTTCCGGTGCTGATTGAAGTAATAATCGAGCCTGCTGCGCGCCTGGTATTCGACAACACTGCGGATATAGTACGTCCTGGCGAACAGACCGCTGTTCTCAAGGCGCAGTGAAAGGCTCTCTCCGTCGGGAATGTACCCCGTGACGATAATATCGGCGTCCCGGCGTGATACGATCTGTTTCGCGCTGCTTATCAGCGCGTGGTAATATGTTGACACAATGTATACACACCGATTCATAGCCGCAAGCCCCACAAATTCACCGCTCCAGCGCACGTTACGCGATGAAGCACATACCTATGATTATTATACTACACTTATATGGAAAAGTCAATACATTGGGAATGCACAGTATTTGGAGCGCTGCGGCATGCCGCCTTGTCTGCCAAAGCAGAATCCCCCTGCCGGGATCACATATCCGGCAAGGGGATCTCACTTATTTCAGGGGTGAATTACGAAACCTTAACGGAGCGCCAGCTGCCAAATGCAGACCACACGCCGTTGTTGTAGGCGATAACTGTGAAGTCGTAGGTCGCGCCGGTAACAAGTCCTGTCCAGTCGTATGTGGTTGCAGTGACATTGTCCCTGGATACGATCGTTCCGAGAGCGTTTCTCAGTACTACCTTATACTTGGTAGCGCCGGAAACGGCATTCCACTTGATGGTCGCGGTGCCGGACTTCGTTGACGCTGCGGAAGTCATTACGGGAGTAGCCACAGCCGTCTTTACGGTTGACCAGTCACCGAATGCAGACCAGGAGTTGTTCACATAAGCGGTAACGGTGAAGCTGTACTGCGCACCGCCGACCAGTCCGCTCCAGGTGTAGGAGGTTCCGGTCACGCCGTCCCTGGATACGATGGTACCAGCGGCGTTCTTGAGAACTACCTTATACTTGGTCGCGCCGGAAACTGCGTTCCAGGTGATCTTGGCACCGTTGACTACTGCGGTTGCCTTTACGTTTGCGGGCTTGGGGGCAATAACGGTGGTCTGTGACCAGTTGCTTATAGCGGACCATACGCCGTTGTTGTATGCCATTACGCAGAAGCCGTAGCTTGCGCCTACTGTGAGCCCGGTCCAAGTGTAGGAGGTCCCGGTCACGCCGTCCCTGGACACGATGGTGCCAGCGGAGTTCTTGAGAACTACCTTATACTTGGTGGTATTTGCAACGGCTGTCCAAGTGATGTTAACGTTGCCGTTTGTGGAGGTTGCCTTGACGTTGGTGGGCGCAGCGACTGCCGCGTTGACTGTTGACCAGTCACCGAACGCAGTCCATGCGTTGTTCACATAGGCGGTAACGGTGAAGCTGTACTGCGCACCGCCGACCAGTCCGCCCCATGTATAGGAGGTTCCGGTCACGCCGTCCTTGGATACGATGGTACCAGCGGCGTTCTTGAGAACTACCTTGTACTTGGTCGCGCCGGAAACCGCGCTCCAGGTGATCTTGGCACCGTTGACTACTGCGGTTGCCTTTACGTTTGCAGGCTTGGAAGCTGCAACTGTTACCTGCGACCAGTTGCTTATAGCGGACCATACGCCGTTGTTGTATGCCATTACGCAGAAGTTGTAGGTTGCGCCTGTGGTGAGCCCGGTCCAGGTGTAGGAGGTTCCGGTCACGCCGTCCCTGGATACGATGGTGCCAGCGGCATTCTTGAGAACTACCTTATACTTGGTGGTGTTGGCAACGGCTGTCCATGTGATGTTTACGTTGCCGTTTGTGGAGGTCGCCTTGACGTTGGTGGGCGCAGCGACTGCCGCGTTGACTGTTGACCAGTCGCCGAATGCAGTCCATGCGTTGTTCACATAGGCGGTAACGGTGAAGCTGTACTGCGCACCGCCGACCAGTCCGCCCCATGTATAGGAGGTTCCGGTCACGCCGTCCTTGGATACGATGGTGCCGGCGGCGTTCTTGAGAACTACCTTGTACTTGGTCGCGCCGGAAACTGCGTTCCAGGTGATCTTGGCGCCGTTGACTACTGCGGTTGCCTTTACGTTTGCAGGCTTTACGACAGCGGCAGCCTTGGTGTACGCCTTTATGCAGGGGCTTGAGCCGTAAGAGGACTTGGTGTCAGTCCAGGAGGTAGCGCTCTCGGGAGAAGTGGAGGAGCACTTGTAGGAGATGCCGGACTGCCCGTTATACTTGTCGTAGCAGTGTGTAGCGTAGCCGTAGAGCGTAACTGCGACCGCGAACTTCTGACCCTTGGTCAGGTTGACTCCGGATACCTTTACGGTGTGATATCCGGCACGCGCCATGGTTCCGGAAGTCGTATAGGCTACCTTACCGGTGTTAGGTGTGGAGCTTACGCCGGTGAATACGGTGACCTTGTACTGTACGTCGGCTGCGGTGGTGTAGAATCCTACAGCGGAAAGCGGATCAGACGCGGTTGCGGTGAACACGTTCGCGCTGGTGGAGTTGGACATGTACTTGTAGCCGTCAAAGTAGATGTAGTTTCCGCTTGCGCTCATACCAAGGGAGCCATCGTACTGATACAGCTTGTTGTATGTGCCCTTCTTTTCCATCTCATAGGACACGAACTTCGTGATGGAAGCGTCCTCGTAGGAGATGTAGAAGTAACCGTCATCGCCCCAGCTGCTGCCCCAGCTGTTCTTGATTATCCATGCGCCCTTGCTGGACGGACGGCAGTCGGATCTGAAGTTGGAAACTGCATAGTTGTCGTCCCAGCCGACCAGTGTAACGGCGTGGTTGGTTCCGGACTGAGTGCAGTAATATGCGCTGGTGGAGGAGTTATAGTAGCTGTTGCTGTGCAGGTAGCTTACCTGCATTGCGCCGTTGTTGACGAGGCAGTTCTTTATGCCGGTGACATCGGAGTCATCGTAAACTGTCGCGTTCACAAGGGTGGCATAGCTGTCGTATCTGGTGGATTCAGCCGGAGCCTTGCTGCTCAGCGCAACGCTGTAGGGAACAACGGACTCGAGCTCTGCACCGGACCATCTTGACAGTGCGCCGATGGAGTCGTACCACAGACCGCCTGCGTCGTATGCATCAGCGGCAGTCATGCTGTCGGAGCCGCGGGAGTCGCCGTACAGCGGGTCGGAGGTGCTGGACGGACCGGGACCTACGCCGAACCACGCCAGGTGCGCTTCGGAGTAGTCAACGGTGGTATTCGCGTATCCCTTGGTGATCATGTTGGATTCTGCGCTGGCAAGGGCTGCGTGCGCCCAGCATGTTCCCCACGGGTTCTGGTTCCTTACGTCGCTGACTCTGCCTTCCTTGGCAAGGTTGTAGTAGGAGCTGGAAGCGTTGCCGCGATCCAGGGTCTCAGCGTATTCGGGCATGTAGTTGGGCACATACTCCGAGCCGTCGTCGAGGGAGGGGTAAACCGGGATAGGCTCGTCCTTGAGATATGCGCTGTAGTCGATCTCTTCAGCGGTTTCCTCGGTGGATTCGGCTGTTTCGTCTGTTGCTTCAGCGGTTTCCTCGGTGGATTCAGCTGTTTCCTCAGTGGATACCTCGGCGGTTTCCCTGGTGGATTCCTCAGTGGATTCGGTCGTGGGCTCTGCCTCTTCGGTGATCTCACCGGGGTCGGGCTCGACCGGTACGATCTCGACAAGGGGTCCGTCGGCAACGCCGTCATCTGCAAATGATGTCACACCTACGGACGTGGTCAGTATCGCCGCAGCGGAAAGTGCGGCAATAAACCGTTTGTAAGCTGTCATTCGTGTTCTTCCTTTCATATAAATAAATTACCATGGCAAGAGTGCCACTTTCATTATATCATGAAACAAGGTAATTGTCAACCAATATTTGGTGGTAAAATATCATAAAATCGCGCTCAGCAACCGCTTCAGCAGGGAAGCGATTCGTGAATTCCACTGGTTCAGGACAGAATATTTGCCACTGCTCGACAAAATTTGTAAAAAACAGTGGAAATATTACCCGAAGTGTGCTATAATACCTGTATTGTAATTATAGGTTCAGGAGGTAAATAAATGGGAGGACAGTGGCTGAATTTCTTTGATATCAGCTTTAAGGTACAATCTCTGGCGCTGGCGGTAGTGATTCTGCTAATAATAGATTTCTTGAAGAACAAGAAGCTCCCCCTGCGTTCAACGGTTGTTTTCGGGTGCTTTTTATTTGTAGGTGCGTTCAACCTCATCACGGATTTCTTGTCGTATTTCACTCTGCTGAATTACCAGGTGGTTCCCGGGTGGGTGAATCGCATAATACATATTGCGTTCATTGGCAGCCTTGAACTGCTGACTGTGTGCCTGTTTCTGTATGTATTCTACCTGCACGGAGCGCAGAAGCGCCTTGTCAAATGGCAGGTGATCCTCGCGGTGACGCCGTTCGTGCTTGCCGCGGTGACTTCGGTGTTCGCGCCGATCGAGTACGTCGTGGACGAGCACGGCGCGTATTCCACGGGGCTGATGGTGTACATACTCTATGGATCCATCGTCGTGTATGTGCTCGCGACATGCGTCCTGCTTTTCCGCAAGAACAACACCGTCAGCAAGGAGAGCGACGCGGATTACGCCCGGGCGCGCATTACTGTCGCCGTGGGACTTGGTATATGGATAGTTGTGGCGCTGATACAGTTCATCACGAAATATGTGCTGATCTCCTCCATAGGAAACAGCCTAATGCTGCTTTACATCTACCTCAACTTTGAAAACCCCAAGCGCTATGCCGACGATGAAACGGATACCCTCAACCGGCAGGCGTTCCACATCATGGTGCCGGAAATGCTGGCACGCAAGCGGACTTTCTGGCTCGTCAACTTCACGGTGGACGACAATGACCAGATCAGCAAGAGTATGGGATACGACGTGATGAAGGTGATACTCCGCACGGCGGCGGACAGGCTCAAGACTGTCGTGCCGAAGTCGAGGTTCTTCCATTCACGGAGCAATACGCTGTCGGTATTCATTTCCGACCGGGAGCAGCTGGACGCGCTGCTGAAACGCGCCGGCACCGCGGATTTCCATGTGCCCTGGAACAACGGTACCTTTAAGCCTCAGTATCACATCACGATAATGGAGTGCCCGAAATACGGCGCGACTTCCGATGAGATATACGACACCATGGACTACGTTATGGAGCACCATCACCACCACGAGAACGGGCATGTGTTCTGGGTGGACGATGAAACCATACGGAACCGTGATTACTCCAAGCAGGTGCTGGCAGTTCTGACCAAAGCAGTGCACGAAAAGGCGTTCAACGTTGTGTATCAGCCGATATGGTCCACGAAGGAGCACCGGTTTGCGTCCGCGGAGGCGCTGGTAAGATTACAGGACTGCGGCGACCTGGGATTCATTTCCCCGGAGATATTCATTCCCATGGCTGAGCAGCAGGGAATGATCGACGAGATAGGCAGCATAGTGTTCGAGAAGGTGTGCAGCTTCGCGGCGGAGAACCGCCTCTGGGAGAAGGGCGTGAACTACATCGAGGTCAACCTGTCCGGAATGCAGAGCGTTGACCCGGCACTCCCGGCGCAGCTGACGTCGGTCATGCAGAAATACGGCATACAGCCGAAGTTCATCAATCTTGAGATAACCGAAACCGCTTCCATCGACGGCGGCGAAATGCTGGACGAGAATATGAAGCGCCTGCGCAGCCTTGGCTGCCACTTCTCCATGGACGATTTCGGCACGGGGTATTCCAACCTCGCGCAGATGGCGAAGGTGCACTTCGAGCTTGTCAAGCTGGACAAGAGCCTGATATGGCCGGCATTCGGCGAGAATCCCGGGGAGCCCATGGTGATCCTCAACAGCTGTATCGCCATGATACTCCAGCTGGGTGCCCACATCGTCGCCGAGGGCGTGGAAACCCAGGAGCAGGCGGAATTCCTTGCAGAGCACGGCGTCAGCTACCTCCAGGGCTACTTCTACAGCAAACCGATTCCCGGGGATATGTTCCTTGAGAAGCTGTCAACGGCTGTTAAGTAATAATTGCTCGATATTTTAAGTAAATATGCACATGATAATTGTGTGAGATTTAGTCAAAAACACTATTGAAATCTTGGTGATTATTTGCTATACTAGTACTTAATGAAGGCGGTAATTCCGCGCAGTAAATAAAATAAGAGAGGTAACATCATGAGCTTAGAAATCATCGGCCAGAGCATTCCCAACATGCCGTGGCAGGACAGACCCGAGGGCTGCAAGGACGTAATTTGGCGCTACAACGCTAACCCGATCATTCCCCGTGACCTGCTTCCCACCAGCAACTCCATCTTCAACTCCGCAGTTGTTCCCTTCGAGAGCGACAAGGGTCACTTCGCAGGCGTATTCCGTGTAGACGACAAGGAAAGAAACATGGCTATCCACGCTGGTTTCTCCGAGGACGGCATTCACTGGAACATCAACCCTGAGAAGGTAGAGTGGATCAACGATGATCCCGATACCGCTGAGGCTAATCCCTGGCAGTATGGCTATGATCCCCGCTGCGTATGGATCGAGGACCGTTTCTGGATCACCTGGTGCAACGCTTACGGCTGGAAGCCTACCATCGGCGTGGGCTGGACCAAGGACTTCAAGGAATTCCACCAGATGGAGAACGCATACCTGCCCTTCAACAGAAACGGCGTTCTGTTCCCGAGAAAGATCAACGGCGAGTATGTAATGTTCTCCCGTCCTTCCGACTCCGGTCACACTCCTTTCGGCGACATGTACCTGTCCCACTCCAAGGATATGACTTACTGGGGCAAGCACAGACACGTTATGGCTCCTGACAGAGGCTGGGAGTCCAAGAAGATCGGCGCAGGTCCTATCCCGATCGAAACAAGCGAAGGCTGGCTGGTATTCTACCACGGCGTTCTCGAGAGCTGCAACGGCTTCGTCTACAGCTTCGGCGCTTGCATTCTCGACAAGGATCAGCCCTGGAAGGTTAAGTATCGTTGCCGTGAGTACCTCATCAATCCGCGTGAGATCTACGAGACTGTTGGCGATGTACAGAACGTTACATTCCCCTGCGCAGCGCTCTGCGACAAGGACACCGGCAGAATCGCTATCTACTACGGCTGCGCTGATACCTGCGTAAGCATGGCATTCTGCTACGCTGAGGAAGTTGTTGAGTACATCAAGGCTCACTCCAACAAGTATTGATCGCTTAACGGCACATCATTCTAAATATCGGGCATTTATGCAAATACCGCTCCTGTTCCAGGGGCGGTATTTTGCTGTGTTCTGCCTGCACAAAACAAACGCCGCTCCAAGGGAACGGCGCAATTTGTATACTAGAAGTAATATTTCGGCGTGATAATACAGATTTTGATATATCACACCGTATTTCTCGGGTGGCGCTTGTGCTTTGCCTTGTCGGAATACATCAGGCGGTCGGCGAACTCGATAAGCCCGTCGATGGAATCCACCCCGTCCAGGGTAGCGGAGTAAACCCCGAGTCCCACATGGACCTTATATGGCTTCCCGGAGGAAGTGTTCAGCCGCTCGAGGACTTCCACGAAATTGCTGCGGTATTCCTCCGCCTGTTCCGCAGCGTTGCCGCAGCAGACCTTTGCCGCGACGAACTCATCGCCGCCGAACCGCGAGCAGATCACGCCGCCGGAAGCTTCCGCAGCCCCGGTGAGGGCGCTGGCAGTAATGCAGAGCGCGTCGTCGCCAGCAGAATGTCCGTAGTTGTCGTTGATGTATTTCATGTCGTTGAGGTCGATGGAAATTATGAACACGTCGCGGTCCTTGCCGTCGAGCGCAGCGTAGCTTTCCCGGAATCCCTTGTAAAACCCGTAGCGGTTGTAAATCTTGGTCAGCTGATCGTGGGTGAACATGAATTCCAGCCGCTGGTTCAGACTGCTGAGGTGCTCGTGGATACGCATTGTTTCAAGGCAGCGGTCAAGGCTGGTGGTGAACGTGTACAGGCGCTCGTTGTGGTGTTCGTCGTTGACGTAGTGGGTGACGAGGTACCCCTGTACCGAATCCTGGAAGTGCAGCGGGATCACCAGCAGCGTGTTGTATTCGCTGAACGAATTTTCCAGCAGGGGGATCAGCCGCGCCGCCGGGAACACGACTCCGTCGGATTTCCTGCCGTCATTGAACGTGCAGGTGAACACATGCATTGTGTTGAATCCGCGGAATTTCTCCGGTTTGCTCTCGCTGCCCGAGAAGCAGTGGCAGAATTCGTCAGTTAGGCATATCACGGAGTTCTTGAAGCAGAAGTCGCGCATTACCCTGTTGACGTTCTCCGGCGAGGGGTCGGCGGCAATGAGGTTCTCCATGTTGTTGATGTGCTCTTCAAAGTTGAGGGTGTAGGAGTAGTTGCGCACAAAATCCGCCAGCATGCGGTTGGAATTCACCTGGTCGGGGCTTCCGCAGCCGCAACTCTCGCTGAATACCGGCTCGTAGTCCAGGTCAATGCGGTAGGGCTCCGCTGCCTCCCCGGACATTATCTTTCCGGCAAGCTCCAGCACGGTTTCCGCCAGCCCCACGTTGTCCCGTACCGCGGTGGTGAGCCGCGGCTTGTGGAACTTTTCGATCTGTATGCCGTCGAATCCGGTTACAAGTACGTCGTCGGGGACGTTTATTCCGTGCTCGTTGAGTTTCAGGCAAACCGCCATCGCCATGGAATCGTTGCAGCAGATGAATACCTCCGGCAGCGGCTCTCCGCTTTCGAAGAATCTGTCCATCGCCTCCAGCGTGGGTCCTTCCCAGAAGTCACCGTACATTATGTCGCTGTCCCGGAGTTCCAGCCCGTGCTCTTTCATTATCCTGCGGCAGGTATCCACGCGCACGTCCGAAAAGGGATTGCCTGCGGTCCCGGCGACAAGCTTCACGCGCTTGCAGCTGTGCCAGGAGATTACATGTTCGATGATCGAGCCGAACGCGCCCATGTAGTCAAAGGAAACGCAGAAAGCCCCGGGCAGGGGAATATCCACGGATATAAGCGGAACGCCATGCTTCAGGCAGTTCGCGGCGAGTGCTTCGGAGTGCTCCTTTGAGTGGATAGACGCAGGGACAATGACCATCACGTCGATCATGTCGTAGTTGATAAGGCTGAACACAGACAGACCGCCGGTGTCACTCGGGGAATTCGTGTGTATCTCTTCGAAGCACTGGAATACCAGCATTTTGTATTCGCTGCTGTTGTAAAGCAGCTTTGCGAGATTATCTATCAGCGGCTTGGACGGTTCCTTGTTGATAGTGGCGCAGATAACGCCTATGACTTTTACACCGTTCAGCACGGCAGCACCCCCCTGTAATCGTTTTATCAAGTAAATGCTTTTCGTATAACTTTCATATTCTCTCAATATACTATTCTAACATATTCTGGCTGAGAAATCAAGAGATAATAGCTAATTTACAGATGAAAAATAGGTGATTTGCACAGAGTGAGAAGAAAATCCCGGAGGTGCCATGACCCCCGGGAAGCTATCAGACATATTCGTATGCGTAGCTGAACGGATTGACCGCAGTTCCGTCCACACGGGTTTCAAAGTGGAGGTGGTTGCCGGTGGACCAGCCGGTGGTGCCGACATATCCTATCACGTCGCCCTTGTTCACGGTCTGACCAACGGACACGGTGACAGCGCTGCAATGCGCGTAAACAGTGGAAAGCCCACCGCCGTGGTCGATGATGATGTAGTTTCCGAATCCGCCGTGCCAGCCGCCGTCGCCGTAGGCTGTGATAACGGTGCCGCCCTGGGCTGCATAGATATTCTTTCCGCCTATTCCGGCGTTGCCGACGTCAATGCCGTAGTGGTTTCCGCCGCGCCATGCGTCATATCCGAAGTAGGTGGTTATGTACTGGAGATTGCTGTCCAGCGGCCACCTGAACCCATCGGAGCTGTATACCGGCGCACCGCTGTTTTCCGCCTGCTTCTTGCGGATAAGCTCCTTTATTGCGGCGTTGATCGCTTCAACGTCCTCGTTGGAAGCGCTGATCTCGCTGTTTATCTGGCTGATCTGGTTCTTCAGAGCCTGGTTGTCGTTACTCAGGTTGTAGAGGTCCGTGGTGCGCTCGTTGGCTATCTGCTGTACCTCTGCCTTCTTGCCCTCCAGGTCCTCAAGCTCGGATTCCAGCGCGGTCTTCTTGTCCAGCAGGTCCGCCTTGTCGGCATTCAGCTGCGCGATATCCTGCTCCAGTCCGGTGATAAGATCTTCCTGGTGGTGGATATCGTCGAGAAGTCCGTTCATGAAATCCATGTTCTGCTCGCTGATATTCTGCACCACGTCAACGTATGTGAAGAAGTTGTACCAGTCGTCGGAGCCCTCCAGGATAGGCAGGGTGTCCGCGGTGTTGTTCATATAAAGCGCCCGGATAAGCTTCGCGAATTTCTTGAGGTTCTCCTTGTTCTGGGCTTCGAGTTCCTCGATCTCCGTCTGCTTGTTCTCGATCTCTGTCTGCTTGTTTTCGATCTCCTGCTCGATAAGGTAGATCTCGTTCTCCTTCTCGCCGATCTTCTGCTGCTGGGTCGTGATAAGCTGACCGTAGGTGGTTATCTCGTCGTTTATGCCCTCGATCTGCTCCTGGAGGAGTCCCATCTGGGCGTTGTTCTCGTCAACGTCGCCACTGAGGGAGTCTATCTTCTGCTCCCGGGCTTCGTTGTCTTTCTTTATCTGCTCGGCCTTCTGCTCAAGCTGTGCGATCTCCTGGTCGTAATCCGTAGTATCCGCGAACGCTCCGCCGCCGATCACCGGGGCAGCCGCCGTGCATACTGCCGCGAACACTGCACACGCCCTGCGCGCTATTCCTTTCATGTTGATATTCCCCATAATATCCCCTCTGAATTCCTGTTAAATTTCATTGGTTCGCCGATATACGGCAATGTACGCTTTTATTATACATCACTATGGTGTAAATTGTCAAGCGCCATATCCTGTTAATTGCACAATTCTAGTCCAGTACCGGTGCGTCTGCGTCCGGGTGGAACAGATCCTCGTACCAGCGGTCGGTCTGGGCGCCGATAACGGGCTTGTATACGCTGCCGGTGGTCGCTCCGGTCCTGGCGGAGGTGCTGGTCAGCACCAGGATACTGTCGTGGTATATCCCGAAGGTGTACGGTAGCGGAGTTCCGGTTGTGCTCACCGTGATGTAGCGCTGCCCCATGAGTCTGCCGAGTTCGCTGTCAGCAGTGGGATATGTGTCGCTGCGTATTGTCCGGTCAAGCTTGTAGAGCACTGCGGCGGCAGGCTGGGCTATCGTGCTGGTGCACTTGGTGTCCATCTCCTCGCCGGTTTCCTCAAGGCGGACATGCAGTATCTCTCCCCGGAGGGAGTGCAGGTCCTCGAAGTAGTATTCCGGCGCCCCTTTGATTGCCGAGCGCTTGCCGAGAATCTTCCCGGAGGAGGTTATCCGCGGCGCTGAGGAGTACTTGAAAGTTCCGCTGGCGTAGGTCTTGAGAATCCCCTTAACAGTGACCTTTCCGCCGGTCTGGAGGTAGCCGTAGTTACGCAGCTTTCCGCCCTTATTCACGACGATACTGCCCGATGTCGCGACGATGCCGGATTTCCCGATGATGAGGGAGCCGCCGTCCTGTACGACGACCTTGCTTCCGGAGTGTACTATGAGCACGCCGTTGACAGTGAAATTCTTCTTTATTCTGAGCACAGCGCCGTCAGTCACGACCATGAGCGTGTTTTCGCGGATATTCGTGCTCCAGGGAATGGAGGTATCCGCAGTCACAAAATTCGCGTATTCCGGGCTGATGGCGGAAGTCGTATCCCAGTCGCGGCAGGGAAGTACATTGTCATCAGCGGCGTAAACCGGGATACACAGCAGTGCCCCGAGGGTCAGCGCTATCAGCAGTGATATCAGTTTCTTCATAAAAATACCGCCTTTCCAGCTGGTGAAAGGCGGTGGATATTCCGCCCCTCTACCTATAAAACCGGAAAGGGGGCGCAAAAGTTGCATTAATTCTGGGGATTTTCGGGATTTTTCTTCCCGGATTCGCGGCGCTCGGCCTCCTGCTTTGAAAACACGCAGCCGCAGTAATTCTGGCGGTACAGCCCGTATTCCCGGGAAAGCTCGATGGACCGTAGATAGCCGCCCTTCTTCTTGAAATCCGACGGCAGGAGCTTCACGGGGTAAATCTCCGACAGCTCCTCGCCTATCTCGTTGAGCTTGGCGGCGTTCTTCATCGGGCTTATCGACAGGGTGGAGCAGAAGTAATCGAACCCGTGTTCCGCCGCGTACTGCGCCGCCTTTTCCAGTCGCAGGCGGTAGCATACGAAGCAGCGCTCGCCGCCCTCCGGCATGTCCTCCATGCCCTTGACGGCGCTGTAGAATTCCTCGGGGTGGTACTCCGGGACGACTACCTCTGCCGGGTACTTCATCGGGAGTTCCTCCACCAGCCGGCGGAGTTCCGCAGTGCGCTTGTCGAACTCCTCTCTCGGGGAGATATTCGGGTTGTAGTACAGCAGCGTTATGCGGAAGTGCTGCGCGAGGTATTCCAGGCAGTAGCTGGAGCAGGGGGCGCAGCAGCTGTGCAGCAGCAGCCGGGGAGCTTCTCCCTCCGGAATGGACGCGATGAGCTGTTCAAGCATGCGCTGGTAGTTTGGTTTCTGCATGGTTCCTCCTTATTCCGTGGTGGTTCCGGGCTTCTTTTTCTCGTAGTTCACGATGAATATTCCCAGGCAGACCAGAATCAGCGCGGCAAGCGACCGCAGGCTGAAAGCCTGTCCGGATTCATCAAGCAGCAGCGCAGAAAGCAGCACGCCGCACACCGGGTTCAGGAATCCGAACACCGCCACTCGGCTCACCGGATTGTGCTTCAGCAGTATCGCCCATAAGCTGTAGGCAGCGGCGGACACGAAAGCCAGCCACAGCAGCGTGCCGATACCGGAGCCGGTGACAGTCCAGCCGGGCTCCGAGGCGCCGCCCATCAGCAGTCCCAGCGCCGTCAGTATGATTCCGCCCATGACGAATTGCAGGGAGGAATACATCACGGGGTCCGCGCCATCGCCGGTGAACCGCTTGATGAGCATTGTGGACCCGGCGTAGCTGAGCACGGTCAGGAATATGAATCCCTCGCCGTTCCAGGCGAATCCGCTCATGTCGCCGCCGAGATTTATCACGATTATTCCGGCGAAGCCGAGAATGCAGCCGATTAGCTTACGGGCGGTCATTTTCTCCATGCGGAACACCAGTGTTGACAGGATTATCACCACGAACG